>Ga0070713_100003810_pt1 | contig 9978 bp, 23 predicted proteins | sample LARL82metaG_FD_65465 | JGI IMG/M metagenome (GOLD analysis project Ga0070713, IMG submission 65465) | Corn, switchgrass and miscanthus rhizosphere microbial communities from Kellogg Biological Station, Michigan, USA - LAR L8-2 metaG | ecosystem: Host-associated > Plants > Roots > Rhizosphere ... | reverse complement strand
TGTGGCTAGCAAGGATCTCCCCGAAGCGATGGCTTCCACTCATGCGGGCAAGCATAAGAATTAAGAAGGTTTCGGGCTGAAGCCCGACTGCACTGCTTATGGAACAGCTGGAACTCTTTGAAACCCGAGAGCAGAAGCCTACCCCACCCCGGAAGAGCCTGTTCCATCCTGACCTATTAAACCAACCTCGGTTCACCTACCCCCGGGAAGGGATTGTGATTGATTCATCCAATCCCAATCCACCCTGGGAAGACTAAACCTAACCCTATGACCTCTCTTATCTTTCTTCTCTTCACAAGGTTTATCTCTTCCTTTCCTATAGACCCCTGTTGGGTGGTGAGCAAGACCCCCCCTAACCCCCCAGGATATGGGGGGAAGGAAGGGGTCTCCGTCCACTGTCGGTATGGAGCCGCTTATGACGCCAGCGCTATCTGTCAGAGCCCCGCACTGGTCCAGTCGGTCTTGCACCGCCCCAGGCTCTCCAAGATTGAGTACGCAGCATTGGATGGCTGCGGGTACAAAACTTGCGAGGCGGGTGACTTCCGGGGATGCTATCTCGGAATGTCGGTATTGCCTTTCAAAGCTTTGTACCGATATCGGGCCCAGTTGATTTCGCGGTCAGCTGGGCCCATTTCTTTTTCTACGCCCGGAACGGGGCAGTTGTAAATAACCGGAGGCTTAAGCCAGTGAAATATTGGAAAGAATTACAGGATGCGGCTGAGACTTTACTCTCGGCCGAGAACAACCTGAACGTGGTTAAGGTGCAAGTCGCCTCTTCTAGACAGATTCTAAAGAAGTTTCTGGACGCTAATCAGGAGCAGAAGCCGGAACAGCCCCTACCCATCGCTTCCTGCCAGTACTGCCGGATTCTGGAACCTACGCCGTTACTCCATTATGCGGCGCGGGTCTACGTGAGGTGTCCGTATTGCGGGGTCTCGGGACCGAGCGCTGAGTTAGAAAACAAGGCCGTGCAGGCCTGGAACGACCTCCAGCAGGTGATCCACACGGGGAAAGGACTATGAGCACCGAACTGAAGGAAATTCAGCTACAGATGAATTCCTTACGAGACCGTTTGGACACCTTAGGAGACCACCTTACCAGTGTGCGCACGGTGCTTTTCAATCAGCAGAAGGCCTTGGAAAGGCTGGAGAAAGCCAAAGCCGAGGAGGAGGAAAAGCCTCAGGCCTGCCCCTCCTGTGGGTGCAGCAGTGAGGTGGTTAATCTGGTAGGTGGTCTGCACTATCAGGTGAAGTGCCAGAATTCCTGGTGTGGCATGAGGGGGCATAAGGGAAACCAGAGAGGCGATGCGATCTCCTGGTGGAATGGACTGCAGCTGAGGACGAGGTGATGCCTTCCGTCACGAGCACCCCTGGAGATAGGCTGCGGTGCGCCTGGGAGGTCACAGCAGGGCTTATTCCCGGGCAGCCGATGCAGGAGTACTCCAGGAGCTGGCTACTCACCTCCGAGGCGTATTACTCCCCGGAAGGGCCGGAGCATTTCAAACGGCTGCAGCAGGCCGCCAGCGATTATGCGCTGTCCTTGCAAGAGCCCCGGATGCTCAACTGGGTCAGATTAGACTGGATCTACTTATGAACCGGAGGGTGGACCCGGAGCAGCAGGAGCGGCTGTTCGAGCTAATGCTAGGGGTGGATGACCCTAAGGCGAAGTACCGGCTGGGTCAGCGGGTCGTCAAGGTGGCTGAAGACTCCGGTGGCGATATCCACCCGATTGGCTCCAAGGCTCAGGTGATCGGGTCCATATATGCCGACGTGATAGGAGCAGCCTATCTTGTTGTTTTCGATGGCGAAGGAGGCAAACGGATAACGTTCATGGTGGAGCGTAAGCTCAGAGGTGAGAACGATGGCTGAAGAACAGAAAGCCAAAAAGGCTAGCCAGAACAAAAGCTTCTGGAAGGCCAACCGTGTGGCTAAGAGAAAATCTCTCTACGCCAACCAGTTCGGTCTGACCGACCGCAACAAGAAGCGCAAGCTGCGGCGGCATCTGCGGGACTTCCCCAATGACGCCAAGGCCGTGAAGCGGTGGGAGGAGACCTATGGACCTGCAAAAGACGTAGGGATGACCTCCAAGGGCCATAAGAGAGCCCTGCGAAGCCAGAGGGCGCTGAACGTAAGCCGCCCCCAGCTTGCAAAACTTCCAGAGGGTCTCCAGATAGCGGGGTAAGAATTTCAACGTGTCCTAGGGCTTTATAGGAGGAATCTTATGAACACCTACGAAACTGAGCAGGTAGCCAAAAGGGCTGTCGAGGCTCTGAAGGGGTTGCTGTGTTGTCCCTTTATCCGCCTGGAAGACCAGGGGGTGGATTCGGTGAAGGAAGCCGAGATGAAGGGGTGGGATGGGCCAGGGGTCAAAGCCTTCGGTGAGGCGATTAATCTCGGGTATCAGGTGCTCAAGGAAGCCGGTTGGAATGCCGATAGCGTTCGCGAGGAAGCCCGAGCCAATATTGAGCGGGCCAAGAAACTGGCCCAGTACGAGTCCCTGAAGAAGGAGCTGGGTCTATGACGGAGACAGAGAAACTTGCCCTCCGTAGGCTGGTGGTAGAGTTGTCCCCCTGGGTACGATCACTCAATCAGATGGCTTGGTCCACTAGCAACGAGATTTCCGGCAAGTTAGGAGTGGCCGCTCTGGCTGCTGCACGACCCCTGCAGGAGTTTATCGAACTCGTGGACAGGGAGATCCGTAAGTGAGTGGATTGTTGGGTCCCCTCATCGCTGTCGCCTGCTTTTTAGCAGGCACAGTCCTCGTATTGGCAGTCCATGCCGATCAAAATCTGACATTCCTCATCGGTTGGTTGTCGGCCCTTCTCTATCTATTCCTTTCTAACAAGTACGCATGAGCCACAAGAACCTCTACGATCTCATGGAGCCGCTAACGCCTGAACGTAAGGCCCGGGTGCTTCGGGCCTGCGAACACGAGATCCGGCTAGAGCTTCAAGCCCAGGGACTGCACGAGAAGATCAAAGCCGGTAAGGTCGAGATCCACTTTGCTCCTTCCGGGTTATTGGATGACTTCCTGAAGGAACACACCTCCATGGTGGAGAAGTTCTTCCGGGTGATTCTGGGGAAGAGCTTCGGGGATGTGTTGATTACGGATGAGTCTTCCCTGTATGACTTTGTATCTGTGGTACCGGAGCCCGATGAGGACTCGACGATGTATCACGCCCGGCGTAACGGGATTGTGGGCAAGATCCGCCACGATATCCGCCGTCTTTACCAGATCCCGATCGCGGAGGAAATACCCAACAAGTTGATCCGGATCTTCTACCTACTGTTAAAATATCATCATGGTGGCAGTCGCTGAATGTACATCCCAACTGCTGTTAGTAGGCGCGAGGGATTGGCTCTCCAACACTGGGCTAAGGACAAGAACGTGGTGGAGGCGGGATCTCTTCTTGGGTACTCCACCATCCAACTGGCACAGACGGCCAACTTTGTTGTTAGTATCGACCACCATAAGGGATACCAGTTCTGGCACAACGCCACCTATCGGCAGTTTAGACGTAATCTAGAAGTAGCCGGGGTGGCCCAGAGAGTAGCCGCTGTCATGGGGGATTACTCTCTGCTTAAGCACTACCCAGCTGACTTTGTCTTCATCGACCTGGACGGCACCTACAAGACCACTCTTTCCGCCATACAGGTGGCGCAGTCTGAGTACATCGGCGTGCATGACTACGGACGTACCTTCTGTCGAGGCGTTGCTGAGGCCGTAGAAAACTCTGGATGTCTAGTTGCAGAGAGAGTAGATTCCCTCATCGTTTTACAACGCCCCTATCAAAGGGCAGGCTTTTCTCAAAAACCCCTCTAAAGGAGGATTCTATGCTTGAAGTAACAGGCCATCGTGTCATCGTCGCCGTGGACCGTTCCGGTTCCATGGACGAGCGTGACTGCGATGGGCAATCCCGCTATTCCTACGTCGGCGAGAAGCTACAGGTGTTTGTGCAGGAGGCCGCAAAGGTGGCCTTCGGTAGCAAGGTCACCGGACTCTTCTTCAATTCCTCGATTCACGCGGTGGACCTCGTGTCCGCCAACGATGTCAAGGACGCACAGAAGAAGTATGGCACCGGCGGCGGCACCGGCACGCACCTCGTGCTGGAGGCAGCCCTTGCCGAGCATCTGAGAAACCCTTCCATCCCCACCATGGTCTTCCTGGTGACGGATGGCTACCCCGACTCCAAGGAAAAGGTGGATCAGGAGATCGTCTCCATTACCCAACGTATCACCAAGCCGGAGGACTTCCGGATCATGGTGTTGACCGTGGGAACCCGCAATGCGGATCTGACCAAGTGGCTGGAGCACCTCGACTCGGATCTGGGCGGTCTCGGCGCGAAGTTCGATATCGTCGGCCAGAACAACCTCCAGGAGGTGGATTTCCAGGAGGCGGCGGCGGAGCTGATTGGCAGCACCACCACCAACACGGAGGCCACTTCCGGCCAGACCGGTGGTAAGGTCACCCACCGCGTAGACTGATCGAACAGGCAACCCCCGGGGCCAGCTAAAAAGGGAGTCTTCTCCTTTCTGGCCGCTGAAGATTCTCGGCCCTGGGGGCTGCTTTTTTAGGAGGTATCACCCATGTTTTACTGGTTCATCCTACTGGCGTCTGTCATCTTCCTGGATCTCATTCTCTCCGGGGACAACGCTGTCGTCATCGGTATGGCGGCGCAGCACCTCGATAAGGAGAAGCGCAACGCGGCGATCACCCTCGGGATGTCCTTCGCCATTCTCCTGCGGCTAACTTTCGCTCTATTTGCTGTTGCGCTCCTCAACCACCAGATTTTCGGCTTCCTAGGCGGCCTGCTGCTCCTCTACGTGGCCTACTCACTGGGAGTTGATCTCCTGGCCGCTGGCAAGCCTGAAGCGGAGCCCGCACCCTCGTCAGTGACCTTCTTAAAGGCAATCGGGCTAATAGCCATGGCGGATGTCTCCATGTCGTTGGACAACATCCTAGCGGTGGCCGCCATTGCGCGTAACCACCCGGTCGTTATGGTGTTTGGCTTCTTCGTCTCCATGCTACTCCTCATCCCTGTGGCCAAGTGGGTCTCTAACTTTATGGAGACCCACAAATGGATGAACTGGGTGGGTCTGGTCCTCATCCTCTGGGTGGCCGGGGATCTACTCTTTGCAAATTACGATGCGACCCTATCCCTTATCAGGAGTTAGGCCATGGCCCTTTCTAACATATTCCGTGAGCCTCGTCGCGAGATCACCGAGACCATCGTAGGTCTATTCCTGACGGGGGGACTGTTGTTTCTGGACTACCACTTCATTGCAGCCCCCTTGGAAAGGTCGGCTGGTCTTGATGAGCATGGGACACATAACCTCCCTTGGGGAATTGGGATGGTTCTGGGGGCTGTGGTGATAGTCGCAGCGAGTATCTCGCTGTTCGCGATCCATGTCCTCGGCGAGAAAATCTGTGATTCCCTGGCCGATAAGGGACTGGAGCTACGCCCGAAGTGGCGCGTGGATGGAGATGGTCGTAAGTACATCGATTCTTACGAGCGGGGGTATCGGAATAGGAAGTACTTCGAGTGAAGGGATCCCATGGTAAAACAGCAGGCAATACGTCATGCGCAGTTCCTACGCCGCTTCCTGCTCCGTCAGGGTGTTGAGCAGGCAACCACCCCGGATGAGATCGGCATCTTTGAGGCGGCCGTTTTCCTAGAATCATTACCGGACGAGACGGACGGTTGCCGCTATCCAATGTCTTACGGCAAGCGCTGTAATGTCGTTCGCGCGGGTGTTTCAGTCAAAGACCCCACGCCACCGCAAGAGATCGTTCTGTGCGCGGCAATGGGACCGTCCGGATTTATCTGCGAACGACCTAAAGGCCATCCTGGCCATCACTGTGATGGTGATAACCAGCGTTGGTCATCGGAGAAAGCCTCAGTGCCCCTTTGCAACTGTGGCGAGGGTGAATGCCACGGGCCTGATGTAGCGCAGGCTTATGGGCATCTGTGCCGGGCGGAAGGTGAGTAAAAAAGACCCCGGGGCTTCAAGGTCCTCGGGGTCAATATGCCGGTCGAGGGTGCGTGTCTTCACCCAGGAGGATCGATGACCGGACTTGGCGCCCAGGGAGGACGGCGCCATAGGTAGCTATTCTAGCGTATTTTCTTCTTCATGTGCACAACCCACGAGTCTTTCCCGGTCGATTTCCTTATCGATCTGAGCCACCAACTCCCGGATCATCTTCCTGGGTGGGATGGTCCACAGACCCACCACCAGGAGGCTACGGGCGAGAAAGAGCAACTCGCGCTTCTTGTCCTTGGATAACTCCGCCCGGATCTCCAGGGCGGTCTTGTAGGGGATGGAGGGTTCGTGCCGGGTGCGGAGTTTTTTCATGGGAAACGGAAAAGCTTCTTGCCGTAGAGCCACATAAAGCCACGGTAAGCATTCTCGGCGGTGGATCCGGTCGCCTCCCGCTCAATGAGACCGTTCTCATCCACCAACGCCTGACACCACCAAACGCCCAGCTGGAAGAATACATGAGGCTTCCGGATGGAAAGTCCCCGGTCTCGGGGGTTGCTTAATCTATCGATGACGCGCGGCACGGGCTCTCGCTAGTTGTCGGTTTCGTTTTTCCTGGTAACGGTCATAGAGAGAAAGATCGAGTTCCTTCCCCATCCGGGTGGAGAGTATGAGGGCGGCCCCCAGAGGGACAAGGCCGTCAGGCTTCCATTGGTAGACTGCTGATCGGTGACGCGCCCCACCTAGGGCCTTGATGATCCCGGGGCGGCTCTTAAAGTGTCTAAGGGCTTCTTTCACATACATACCCTTAACCTTACACCAATCCTAGGGGTTTTGTGCAAGCGCGAAGGGTTGACATCTGTACAGATGGCTATACACTCCATTTCGGCAGCTGAGGTGAGAAAGGTCCAACTGGGTATCGCATGGTACCCACCAAGCCAACTCCTCTCACGGTGATGCGGAGTGGGTGGCGATTACGACCGTACGCATGTAGTTCCCGTCCTAGGGTAAGGGAACGAGGCCAATCCGGAGGTTTGTAACCCACATGGCTATATCAGATGCAGGGGTTAAGGAGTCCTGCCAGCTGCCTTTATATAACTTAGGAGGATCCAATGGCTGAATCTATTTCCGTCCCCGCCGCTTTCCCTGAAAGCAAACCCCTCTACGGATGTATCCACTGCGGAGAGCCCGTCCCCCAGGCAGGCTATGCCTGTGAGGAGTGTGCTGAGGAGCAACTGCCGCCTGAGCTGCAGAAGCGCGAAGGCGACACGGTCGTCCTGATCCGCCCCCGGGCCTACAAGTGGCCCAAGCTCGCCGGTGAGGACCCCGAAGAGCGTGCCACCATGCTGCGTCCCAAGAACCAGGAGGAAAAGAACGAGCTGACGGCCGACCGTTCGAAGTATGTGCTGGCAGCGGCTCAGTACCTGGAGCAGGGGTTCAACTTCTCGAAGTCCGCCGAGGGCGGCGCGTTCTGGGGCTCCATCGTCCGCATGTTGAAAGAGAAGGCGCACGAGTTTGACCCTAAGGGCCCGGTGGCCACGAAAAAGAAGAAGTGAGCCATGAAGCTGTATTCCTGTGTGACCTGCTTCGAAGAGGTCAATCCCCACGAGGGATACAACTGCCCGCGCTGCGCCAGCGGCGCGGCTTCAACCCAGCTGGTGGGCGAGCTAAAGCCTATCGCAGTAAAGGAACATGGCGATGCTACGGAGACGGTGATTAAGCGCAACGCGAAGCTCCTAGCCGCTGCCCTAAACCTGGGTCTCCACTGGTATTCCGCCGATGGTCCCGACAAAGGCTATTGGGCCAAGGTCCACCAACGTCTGGAAAAAATCGCAAGCGAGGGGTATCCGAAATGACCAGCGCTATCGAGAACCTGAAGGAAGGAGTCCTGGAGCAGTTCAAGATCATGCGTAGCATGCTGATCAAGGAGGGGGAGAAGTTCCAGTTCGATCCCATGGTGGCGTTGCGTCTGCCGGACGGGAAGCTAGCCGCCATAGTGATTCCGCAGTTCAAGGAATGTGGTGACCAGCTTAAGTTTCTGATCAAACAGCTGGTGGGTCACTTCGCGGCGGATCGTGTCTACATCCTGGCAGAGGCCTGGATCCGAAAGGTAGACATCGACAGTACCGACCGGCGCAAACCGTCCGAATGTGAAGACCGTGAGGAGGCCCTTACGGTCTATGCGTTGGACCGGGACACCGCCTCTCTTTGTAGCGGTTACCAGACCATCGAGAGGCTCACGGATGGGAAAGCCCACTTCCCACACGATCCGCAAATAACTCACGACCCTTCCGGGACTCCGGCAGGAGGCCGCTTCCCATCCGTCCGTGATCTATGGGACATCACTGATTCAAATCAAAGCGAGAGGTTGAATTAAATGAAGAAAGTCTCCAACTATACTTGTGCCGTGATCGGGTGCGGAGAAACCCTCTCTGAGCGATCTCGGTTGAATGTATGCCCTAAGTGTCGGGGCGTTTCTCGATATTGGGAGCATCCTGACCGGGGTACTACACCGTCTGAGCGACTGGGCAAGATCCTGGCTCGACAGGTGAAGCTGCGGTTGTGGCAGTCCCGTATGATCTACCTCGGAGGAGTCAACAAAGACTATGCAAAAGCCAAGCGGACTATCGCAGCATCTTTGCCCAAGGGAAATTGAGCTACTGGGACTGGTTAAGGAAGGCCTGTCAAAGGAGCAAATTTCCAAGAAGATGGATATTACGATATCCGCTGTCTCGGGATACCACTCCGTTTTAAGACGTAAGGGCGCGCTTCCTCCTTTGCCACCGGGGACCCGGGGTCGTCGGATTACACACCCTGACGCGCCCGTGGCCAATGTTCCATTGGTAGATCCACCTGCTTTGGGCTTCCAAGAGGTGGTGGAAGAAAAAGAAAAATATGACGATCCCCCTGCGGGGCCCAAGCCCCGCAGGCGCAAGGGGAAGGAAGGGGTGACCATCTCCATGCGCACTATCGCCCAGCAACTGGACAACGAGATTCATGAGCATGTCCAGAATGGCGGGAGGCTCGAACAGTTACACCGCTGGTGTCTGGTACTGGTGGGGGAGATCCTGGAGTGAAAATCCCTTGAGCTGATGTCCAGCTAGCTGTACAGTCGAAATATTGGAGGATAAATGCCGCTCACTAAGGCACAAATTGCTGTTCTACGTCATGCTTCGGAGTTCTCCGTTTGGGAGAGCCAGGAGGGTGACGTTACGAAGCATCACCAGTTCCTACCATATAAGGGGGCTCCGGCGAAAAAGATTATCGCCATGCTACTGAGTAGGGGATGGCTGGATGCTTCCGGCAGGATCACTCAGTCCGGTCGAGGCAAGCTGCTCACCGATCCCGTAGCTACCTCGGAGAATCCGTCATGAGCGAACAGAAAAAGATCTTCGACGAGCAGATCCTTCCCCTTCTGCAAACGCTACGCACTATCTGTGAGGTGCACAACATTAATGCGGTGGCTTTCGTGGAAGTGGGTAAAGACTTGTCAACCATGTTCCATATCCCCCACCAAGATGGCTCCAGCCTCTACGGGCCTATCATTTTTGCCGCGCTCGGGATTGATAGTCCCGATGACCTGCCCGTCGATGTGGGCATGGCCTACAAGCTTGGAAAGGAGGCCAACTGAAATGCGCTTCGAGGTTATGACCATTACGCCGGACCTCGCAACCAAGTGGCTGCAGAAAAACGAGGGTAACCGGAAGCTCCGTGAGCCCCGGGCAGCCGCCTGGGCGCGCTCTATCCTGGCGGACAAGTGGGAGCTGACCCATCAGGCCATAGCCTTTGCCAAGGGTGGTCGCCTCCTCGATGGCCAGCACCGTCTCCGGGCGATCCAGATTGCCAATAAGCCCATCGAGGCCGTGGTGGCGTTCGATGTGCCCGACAAGGCCTTCAAGTACATGGATGCAGGCCTTCCGCGTCAGATGTATGAGCGGCTGCGCTCCGATAAGCGACACACGGCCATCTGCTCCACCCTGTTCCGGTTACTACAGAGCAA
>Ga0070713_100003808_pt1 | contig 9979 bp, 9 predicted proteins | sample LARL82metaG_FD_65465 | JGI IMG/M metagenome (GOLD analysis project Ga0070713, IMG submission 65465) | Corn, switchgrass and miscanthus rhizosphere microbial communities from Kellogg Biological Station, Michigan, USA - LAR L8-2 metaG | ecosystem: Host-associated > Plants > Roots > Rhizosphere ... | reverse complement strand
TTCAGCGACAGTGCCGCATTGGGATTGCCGACATCGGGCTTGGCGACGCCGAGCGTCGGCCGCGAGTGATAATAGAAGTCCGAGGAGATCGGCACCACCACATTGGCGGCGTCATAGGCGCCGCGCAAGAACACCACCAGCAATCGCGCGTCGGTCGCGGGCGCCGCCCAGACGCGGCCGGCGACGGTGAGCGAAGCTGTGGCGGCGAAGGCCTTGATCAGATCACGGCGATTCATGATGCGATCCTTTCCAATTTTCAGTGCATGAATTCCGGCGACGACAGATAGAGCGTGTTCCAGTCTTGCGGAGAGACGGCCTTGTCGAGGGCGGCAAGCGTCGATGGTCCGAGCGTTTGCTTCAAGCCGTTGAAGTAGAGCGCGTTCTGGATCAGCGGAAACGCCGGCTGGTCGGTCGCGTTGGGCACATCGGGCTTGAACAGGCCGGCCGAGCCCGAACCGATCGACCGCGCGATCTCGAAGCGCACCATCATCTGGCCAGGTCCGTTCCAGGACGCGGACGCCATCGAATAGCCGTCCGGCGTCTCATGATTGAACAGGCCCTCGCCCATGCGATTGAGCCAGCCTTGGATCGGCGCGGTATTGAGGATGACCTTGTCGTCATAGGCGAGCCGAACCGCCGAGAACACGTATTCGGCGGGATCCTTGAACCTGGCATCCGGCTTCAACGAAGCCGTGAATTCCGGCGCATGGATCATGGTGGACAGCACTGCGGCGATGTCGCCGTCCGAGGTCTTGAAGGTCTGCGCCATCTTCTGCACCAGCGAATCCGGCGGATTGTCGGAGACGAAATAAGTGGCGATTTGCCGCGACAAATGCGTCGCAGTCGCCGGATGGTGAACCAGGATATCGACGGCCTCGTCGACCTCTGCGAGGCCCTGCCCCTTGATGGTGTGACCGAGAAAAACCTTGTCGCTGTAATCATGGCGCGCCGGATTGAACTCGAACGCCCCCTCGCGGACGAGTTGGGATTGCAGTTCGGGCTTCAGCTTCGGATCTTCGGGCTTCAGATCGATGCCGACGCCGGTCAAAATCTTCGCCAGCGCCTCGACGTCGGCCTGGGTGTAGCCCGAGCCGACGCCCATGGTGTGCAGCTCCATGATCTCGCGCGCATAGTTCTCGTTGATGTGGCCGGCCGCATTGTCGGCATTGTCGAGATAACGCAGCATCGCCGGGTGATGCAGGGTCGCCGACAAGAGATCGCGGAATTTGCCGAGCGCATGGGCGCGGATCGCGTGATCCTCGTAGTCGCCGACGAGAATGCGGATGTTGGCCTTGTACTGATGCACGTTGAAATGATTGAACCAGAACCAGGTCATGCGTTCGCGGAGCTGATCCGGCGAATAGAGCGCGCGCAGGATGGTGCGCGCCGCCGCCTGCTTGGCGCGATCGTTCATCGCACCCTGATAGACCTGCTGCGCGGCCTTCTTCTGGTCGGGATCGACCACCTGGTTGGCGCTCTTGGCCTGCGCCTCGAAGGCGACCGCGATATCGAACGGAAACTTGTTCACGTCGGGCATCACGGCGATCTGCGACTTGACCGCCTCGGGCAGTGCGAGATTACCGGGAGGATGCAACTGCTCGGCAAGCCAGCGATCGAGGCCGACACTGCGGAAGTGCTCGGCGCTGGAAGCCGTGACACCCCAGCTAAGGCGATCGAGGATCGCGAGATCGTGGGGGTTGAAATCGCCGGCCCGGGCGTCAGCCCCGAAAGCGGCTCCAACTGATGCGAGCAAGAGGGAACCCAGGACATGCCGGCAGATGCCGGTCTTCCAGAAGCCTGCGAAGCTCATCGCCGTATCAGTCCCGCGATCTTTGCGTCCGGCTAAACTGCCGATGTGAACCCGAGAATCACTTTGGACAAAGGCGCCTGAACAGCTTCTGAACGGAAAACTTACAAATCATGGCGAAGACCGGTTCCCGATCTCCCTGCCGTGTGGAATAAAACGGCCCGTCAATTGATCAGTATCGGACGGCGGTCTGTGGCGCGCGGAATATCCCGCAAGCCATGGGGTGTCCTCAACAACAAGTTTTAGCCACCTCGTTCTCTTTTTCTTGAACAGACCAACGTGCGCCAACCCAGTTGTAAAATCTTGTTCGGTTTGGCGTGCACCGTCCTTCTTGGGATACCTGTTGCGCGTGCGGAGAGCTGCCCAAGCGCCAAGGACGAGATCGCCACCGATCGGCCGGACACTACCAATTCCAGCATCGTCGTGCCGGTCGGCAGTCTTCAGAACGAGAATGGCGTCAATTTCAGCATGCGGGACGATGGCCGCACCATCGACGGCACCAACAGCCGGTGGCGGCTCGGTGTCGCGCCCTGTCTGGAAGTGCTGGTCGACCTTCCGACCTATGTGGCGCCGCTGCAGGGATCGGCAAGCCGAGGATTTTCAGACGTCTCGCCGGCACTGAAGTGGCAGATCAGTCCGGTCCCGGGCAAGATCGATCTCTCCGTCGTCTTCGGCGCGGCGCTGCCGACGGGATCGGTCGAGATCGCCGGCCGCGGCGCGCAGCCTTATCTGCAATTGCCGTGGTCGTGGGAATTGCATGACGGCTGGGGCGTCAGCGGCATGTTCACGGAGTTCTTTCGCCCCTACGACTTTACTGCACGCAGCGTCACCGAAACCACGTTTGCGGTCGAAAAGAAATTGACCGACCAATTCAGCCTGTTCACCGAATATGTCGGCGACTACCCGCAAGGCGGCACGCCGAGCCAGCTCTGGAATTCGGGCGCCGTCTATCACATCGACCGCCTGCAACAGGTCGACTTTCACATTGCCTACGGTCTCAGCCATAGCGCTCCGAGCTATGTCGTCGGCGTCGGCTATTCCTTCCGCGTCGACGGGCTGTTCCGTTAGCCTTTCGCATTGAGCAAGCCGAACGAAAAGCCGTCGACGGCTCTTGTTTACGCGCGAAATTCTTGGGACATTCCCAGGCGACAGATGTCTGCAGATGGGAAGGGGCATGCAGACCGCTCAATCCATTTTGGCGCCTGCAAGGGGAGCGATGGCATGGTTGCTGGTCGCGGGCTCCGTGTTGCCGCGCTTGTCCGCGGCTGAGGATGCTCCGTCGCGCGACTTTATCGTCGCGCAAGGCGGCGGCTTCGAAAAACTGCCGCCATCGGTGGCGCCGACGCCCTATTCTCCCACCGCGCCATCCCAAAATTCACCCTCTACCATGACAGGGCCGGAGCACGGTCCGGAGGTGAATTCCGATCGGTCCTATCCCGATCGCTCGAACCCTGCGTCGGACGTTTTCTGGGGCGCGATCGCATTCACCGCCGACGGCTCCTATTCAACCACCTGGAAGATGGCTTCGCAGCCGGAAGCCGAAGCAAAAGTGCTGCGGCAATGCGCCCGCTTCGGCCGCGGCGGCTGCGAGGTCGTGAGCTTCTCGGGTCAGGAATGCGCGGCGCTTGCGACCTTCATCGGCCCCTACCGGCGCCGGCGCTGGAGTCTCTCCTTCACCGCGGGCGGCATGACCTATCCGGCGGCACAAAGTGCGGCGATCGACCGTTGCAATTCTGATGAACGCACGCAGGGCCACTGCCAGCCGCGCACCGCCGCTTGCGCCGACGGGCGTTAAGCCGATTTTTTCGTCGAGTAGCGCAGCAGTCGCTCATACGGGCCATGTCCGGGAGCGGGATGGATCGGCCCCGCAACTGCGGGCATACTCCAAAAAAAGCCGCAAGAAATCTGGAGGAACGTCATGACGAAGGGATCAAAGGTAAGGGCTGTCGAAATTCTCGCCTGCGACGCCGGCTGGAGAAACTACCACTTCGTCAAGGTGACGACCGAGGACGGCGCAGTGGGCTGGAGCGAATATGACGAGGGTTTTGGCGCGCCCGGCGTCGGCGCCGCGATTCAACGGCTTTCAACCCGTGTGGTCGGCCAAAACGTCTTTCAGCATGAACGGATTTATGCCGAGCTCTACGCCGCAACGCGTCCTGCAGCGGGCGGTGTCGTGGCGCTGGCGATGGGCGCGATCGAAAACGCCCTGCTTGATGCCAAAGCAAAGCTGCTCGGCGTGCCCTGCTACGAGCTGCTTGGCGGCAAGATCCGCGACCGCATTCGCATCTACTGGTCACATTGCGCGACCTGGCGCATCAATCATCCCACCTGGTACAAGCCGCCGATCGAGAGCCTCGATGGCGTCAAGGCCATTGGCCGCGAAGTGCGCGAGAAGAAGTTCACCGCGCTGAAAACCAACATCTTCACCTATGATGGCGGCAAGCCGACCGGCTGGCGGCCGGGCTTCGGCTCGCCGTTCCTCCCCGAGATCAATGTCGAACGCAAGGTGCTGCGCGACCTGCGCATGCATCTGGAAGCGATCCGCGACGGTGCCGGCCCCGATGTCGACATCCTGCTCGATCTCAATTTCAACGCCAAGACCGAAGGCTATTTGAAGATCCTGCGCGCCATCGAGGATCTCGACATGTTCTGGATCGAGATCGACAGCTACAATCCGGAAGCACTGGCGCTGATCCGAAGGCAGAGCCCGCATCCGATCTCCTCCTGCGAGACGCTACTGGGCTTGCGCGAATTCAAGCCCTATTTCCACGAGCAGGCCATGGATGTCGCGATCATCGACACGCCCTGGAACGGGGTCTGGCAATCGATGAAGATCGCGGCCGCTGCCGAAGCCTATGAGGTCAATGTCGCCCCGCATAATTTCTACGGTCATCTCTGCTCGATGATGAACGCGCATTTCAGCGCCGCGGTGCCGAACCTGCGCATCATGGAAATCGACATCGACCGTCTCGAATGGGACCACGAGCTCTTCACCCATGTGCCCGAGATCGTGGACGGCCATCTCATCCTGCCGGACCGGCCGGGCTGGGGCACCGAGCCGAATGAAGAAGCGCTACGCGCTCATCCGCCGAAAACCAGCGGCGGCTTGCTGAACTACGGCCGCAAGACCTGAGGGCTCGATGATAGCGCGGATTGCAGCTGCGGCGCGGCCACTGCGGACGCGCGCTTCATCTTGCTCTCGAATCAAGGCGGTCTAGTCCGGCCGAACCGCCTGATGCACGGCAAGCTTGGTCAGGTCGGTCCGGCCGGTGCCGGAATAGTTCACCACCGCGACCCCGGCGATGAACAGCAGGCCGCAATAGAAGAAGATGATCCCGCGTATCCACCTGCGATAGGTCGCGCGCTCCTCGGAGGTCGCCTCGCGAAATCTCCGCGCCGTCAGTCCGTTGCTGCAATGGCCGGCATCGTCACCATCCGTGTACATGTCAATTCCCCTCTGTTGATCCGTTCTTCCCAACGAAGAATGGCTTGATGGCCGCCCCTTGCGGGGGCGCGCGTTCAACTCAAAACAATCGTCGGATCGATCGCGTGCTTTACGGAAAAACGACCATGTTGGCGAAGTCGGCCGCTTCGGTTCCCGGCCCGGATGCGGCGAGATAGATCGCGAGCAACATCACCAGTGCAACAATCGAATAGCCGAGGATGATCGTCATATCGCGACTGCGGACATCAACCTTGGCGGGCGCAACCTGCTGTGCGAGTGCCATTTGCAATCTCCATCAAATATGACCCTGGGCCCGACGCAGCCGAGAAACCGGTGCGCCGGACGTTTCAAACTCCCTGAACAATATAATTTTTGGGCCATAGCCCGATGTGAACTCACTCACAACAACGCGAACACGGCAGCGTGATGCGCACGGGGAATAACGCAACAGCCTTTCAATTTTACGACGCCGGCGTGATCGGCGCCGTCATTCAGGACTCATCGAAAGAAAGCGACGGTGCGCCGCCGATAGCGAGCAAGAAGCGTACCACCGACTCTGCCTCTTGGACGCGCTGCGGAATTTGATTCGCCCAATCGTCGCGCGCACGAGGACGCGCATTTCCTGTGCAGGCCTGCACGCAAATTCGACGCACACTCCTATACCTTGAACAGCTTGGTATAGCGCGCCTTGATGTCCTCGCTTTGGGCCAGCACCGCGGCAGGATCGGACTTGAGCAGCTTGATCGACGAGAGCGGCTGGCGGCCGGGCTTCTCCTTGATCTGTGAATGGAAGGAACGCAGGGCATAATTATCGACCAGCAATTGCTGGCCTTCCAGGCTGAAGAAGAAGCTCTGAAACAGTCGCGCGGCATTGGGGTTCGGCGCGTTCTTGAAGATGCCGCAGGGCACGATGATCAGCGGCGAGCCTTCGCTGGCGTAGACGACCTCGACCGGCTGGCTCTGCTCTTTCAAAAGAAACAGATTGTAGTCGTTGCCGTCGGCCATCACGGCTCGTTCGCCCAGCAACAGCTTCTTCGGCGGATCGGCCGCCGACTGCACCTGCAGGATTTTCTGCTGCGCGAGCTTTTCGAAGAACTGCCAGCCGAGATCGCGCGACAGCACGAAGGTCGCGGTCATGATTGCGCCGCTATAGCCGGGATGCGCCTTGACGATCTTGCCCTGCCATTTCGGCTCGAGCAGGTCGGCGTAGCTTTTCGGCGCGTCCTCCGCCTTCACCAAATTGGTGTTGTAACCGATGACCTCGAGCCACGCGCAGGAGGTTGCATAGGTGCCGTCAGGATCGAACTGGTCCGCTGGAAAATATTTGACGACGTCTTCCGGAAGATAAGGTGCAAGCCAATCCTTCGATTTCCAGTCGAGATAATGCGCGGGATCGGTGGAGTTGGCGACGTCGACGGCATTGATGCCGCTGCCCTGCTCCTGTCCGATGCGCTGATAGATGCGCTCGGCGCCGGAGCGCTCGACGCGCACGGCAATCCCCGGATATTTGGCCTCGAACGCCTTGCCGAGCCGCTCGGCCACGTTGAGCTCGAGCGCGGAATAATAGGAGACCTTGCCTTCCTTTTGCGCGGCCGCGATCAATTCCGGCGTGACGCTGGCGGATGGCGGCGCTGCGGCCCGCGCCGGCTCCGCGAACAAGGCTCCTGCCGCGAGCGCGGTCGAGGTCTTGAGCACGTCCCGCCTCGACCACTTTTGATTGCGCATCCTGTTCCCCCAAAATTTCTTCATACCGATCGTCTATGGAACGGTAAGATGTGTTGTTGCCCGGGAGCATAGCAGATGGCTCAAACCGAAGTCTTGATTATTGGCGCCGGTCCGACCGGCCTGGTCTTGGCACTTTGGCTGACCAAGCTCGGCGTCAAGATCCGCATTGTCGACAAGACAGCAGAGCCGGGCACGACCTCGCGCGCGCTCGCCGTGCAGGCGCGCACGCTCGAGCTCTACAAGCAGCTCGACCTCGCTGAGGCCGTCGTTGCAAGGGGACATCGGGTCCTTGCCGGTAATTTCTGGGTCGGCGGCGAACGCAAGGCGCGCATTCCGTTCAACGATATGGGCAAGGGGCTGACGCCCTACCCGTTTCTCCACATTTTCCCTCAGGACGAACACGAAAAGCTCCTGGTCGAAAAGCTCGGAACGATGGGTGTTTCCGTCGAGCGCAAGACCGAGCTGTTGAGCTTCACCGAAAAGGCCGACGGTGTCGTAGCCCGCCTGCGCGGCCCCGACGGCAACGAGGAAGATTGCGAAGCAATCTATCTCGCCGGCTGCGACGGCGCGCGCTCGAAGGTGCGCGAGACCATCGGAACCGGTTTTCCCGGCGGGACTTATGAGCACCTTTTTTACGTTGCCGACGTCGACGCTACTGGTCCTGCCATCAACGGCGAGCTGAATATCGATCTCGACACGGCCGATTTCGTGGCGATCTTCCCGCTGGCCGGAGAAGGTCGCGCGCGGCTGATCGGGACAGTGCGCGACGAACGCGCCGGGCGTGCAGCGACCCTTTCGTTCGCGGATATCAGCAATCACGCCATCGGCCAGATGAAAGTCGCCGTCAAGCAGGTCAATTGGTTCTCGACCTATCACGTGCATCACCGGGTGACGCAGCACTTCCGCAAGGGACGCGCCTTCCTCGCGGGAGATGCCGCCCACATCCACAGCCCTGCCGGCGGCCAGGGCATGAACACCGGAATTGGCGATGCGATCAATCTCGCCTGGAAGCTCGCCGCAGTAGTGAAGGGCCGCGCCGACGCCGCCCTGCTCGACAGCTACGAGGCCGAACGGATCGGTTTTGCGCGAAGGCTGGTCGCAACCACCGACCGTGCCTTTACCTTCACAACCGGCCAGGGCGCGCTCGCGGCCTTCGTGCGCACCCGCCTCGCCCCGATCGTGCTGCCGGCTCTGTTCTCCGTCTCGGCCTTTCGCCGTTTTGCCTTCCGCACGGTCTCGCAGACCATGATCAATTACCGCGGAGGCCCGCTCAGCCGCGGAACAGCCGGACAGGTGCAAGGCGGCGACCGCCTGCCATGGGTTGCCGTCGGCGGCGCCGACAATTTCGCGCCACTCGCAAGCCCAGACTGGCAGGTCCATGTCTATGGCGAGCCGAGCGATGAACTTTCGACCTGGTGCTCGCAGCGAAAGCTGCCGCTGCACGCGTTTGCCTGGCAGGCGGAACACGCCGTGGCAGGGCTCGCGCGCAACGCGCTCTATCTTTTGCGGCCGGATAGCTATGTGGCACTGGCCGAACCCGGAGGTTCGCCCGAAGCCATCGATCGCTATTTTGGCGATCGCGCAATCCGCTCGATGCCGTAGATCATGATGCGATTACAAGGAATCGCATCATGATCTCTCCTCTTTGATTGAGCATGATCTCTTTCGGAAAATCGGCTTCCACTTTTCCGGATCATGCTCGAACTACTCACCCAGATCGCCCAAGGTGATCGCGTTGCTCGGCGTCGGGCGGTCGGTGATCTGCTGGCCGAACAGGCTGCCGATCAATTCGACCGCGGTGCGCGCGGTGCGGCCGCGCTCATCGAGAAACGGGTTGAGTTCGACGATATCGACGGACCGAACCATTCCGGAATCGTGCAGCATCTCCATCACCAGGTGCGCTTCGCGATAGGTCGCGCCGCCGGGCACGGTGGTGCCGACGCCGGGCGCAAGACCGGGATCGAGGAAATCGACGTCGAAACTGACATGCAGCAGCCCATCGCGCGCCCTCACTCTGTCGATGACCCGGCGGATCAGGACGCCGACGCCAAACTCGTCGATCTCACGCATGTCGGCGACGCTGATGCGACGATCGCGCAGCAGGTCTTTTTCCAGCTTGTCGATCGAGCGGATACCGAACAGTTCGAGCCGACCGGGATCGACGGACGCCCGCGGTTCTTCGCCGAGAAGGCCGTCGAGCCCGGGCTCGCCGCACATAAATGCTGCCGCCATCCCGTGCATGTTGCCGGACAGCGTGGTCACGGGCGTGTTGTAGTCCGCATGCGCATCCAGCCACACCACAGAGAGTTCCCGGCCCGCTTCGCGCCAGTGGCGCGCAATGCCGTTCACCGAACCCATCGACAGGGTATGGTTGCCGCCGAGAAAGATCGGGATCGCACCGGATCGCGCCAGCTCGTAGGCCCGCCCGCTCAGCGCCCGAGTCCAGCGCTGGATTTCCCGGTAGTGCCTGGCATTGTCGGGCGGTGCGTCGGCGAGTTCGGCGACATCATCGATCGAGAGATCGCCGTGATCTCTGACTTCAAATCCCAAGCCCTCGAGCACCGTTAGCAGACCGGCGGTTCTCAGTGCCGCGGGGCCCATCAGGGTTCCCCGGTGGGGCGCGCCGATATCAATGGGCACGCCGAGCACCGCCATTTGTCTGCCTGAATCCGATTTGAAAGCGCCGGTCACAAACCAATCCCTTCAGGTGGCAAATCATTTGCGGCGAACGTAATAGAAAGAGCGAGCCTTCGGCTCCGCGCGCACGGCATATCCCCCGCCTTCGCGGCTATTTTGGGGGGGCATAATTTCCGCGGGAACAATATTCGCGGCGCGGCATTTTCTCCCGCGAGGCCGTCACCCGCCGTTGAACACGGCGCCTGTCGCGGATAGCCAAAGGTCTCACGACCCGCTGTTCAAAACGAGCGCGCGCGCGGATAGCCAAAGGTGACGGCCTCATTGCAATCCGGTCAGAACTTCGAGGGCATGGCAATCGTGAGTTT
>Ga0070713_100003806_pt1 | contig 9987 bp, 10 predicted proteins | sample LARL82metaG_FD_65465 | JGI IMG/M metagenome (GOLD analysis project Ga0070713, IMG submission 65465) | Corn, switchgrass and miscanthus rhizosphere microbial communities from Kellogg Biological Station, Michigan, USA - LAR L8-2 metaG | ecosystem: Host-associated > Plants > Roots > Rhizosphere ... | reverse complement strand
TGCAGTGGGTAGAGTCGGCATGCGTCGCACGCGGGCGCGTAGTCGAAACTAAATGGTTGAATGCCAGCCGCCTACAGGCCCACTTTAGCTTTGCCACCCATTGGTTTGAAAATGCACGGATTACGATAAAGCTTTTACCCCGACCGATCCCCGTTCAGTGGGCGCTTTGCCTGTGGCGGCGACAAAAAGAGACCCTGACTTTCGAAGCGGACCTCGACTATTCACCGACTTTTCACCTGGAAATTTCACGTCATCGCTGGCTCACGCAGAGGCCTAAAGAGATTTCAAATCCCGAGCGGAACTGGACGATTTCAAGGCCCGGGCCAGTGGTGCTCACCACCCGCACCGAGTGGACCCACGAACTGACCCCGGTGGTGAATACATTAATGACATCTCGGGGGCACAGCCTGTTGACGGTGCGCTTCCGCCCCGACTCGCCGAATTTGGCCGCGACTATTCCGCTGGAAGCGCTTTCGGATGAAGAAGCGACGGCGGCGTTCTTGACCGTGCTGCGAGACCTGGCTGCGGGTGCGTCCGCTTCGCGGCACTGATCCCAGTGAAATATCTTCCGCCGCTCGGAACAACAGAAGCGAAAGCCATCAAATTATTAAAGGCGTCAAATTATTCCGCTTCAGTCCCGTTCTGCTTCGAACCTGTAGCCTACGCCGCGCACGGTGAGCAAATGCTGTGGGCGCTCAGGATCATCCTCAATGTAGCGGCGCAGGCGCACGATGAAATTATCGATGGCGCGGGTGTCAGTATCTTCTCGCAGACCCCAGACTTCCTCGAGAATTGACTTGCGGGAAACCACCTGGCCACGATGTCGGATCAAGTAGCGCAACAACTCGGCCTCCATGACGGTGAGGTGAGTTGTGGTTCCATTGGTGCGCAGCTCGAGGTTGCCGAAATCGATGGTTCTGCCGCCGAAAGCGAACGTACCGAATTCCTGGCCGCTGCTGTCGGAGCCTTGATCGGGAGTCTGCGGCGAATGCTGGCTTGCGGGAGCCTGTTGCATCCATGCACGGCGGCGTAGCAATCCCTGCAAACGGGCGAGGAAAATTGGCAGCTCGAATGGTTTGGCGACGTAATCATCGGCACCGGAGGCGAATCCTTTGAGCACGTCTTCGGGGCGAGCACGGGCGGTGAGCATGAGAATGGGGACATAGTTCCGGGCGGCACGTAATTGGTTGGCGACCTCAAAGCCGTCCTTGCCGGGAAGCATGATGTCGAGCACCAGAGCGTCGAAATCCTCATGCTTGGCGAGCAGCAGGTCGAGAGCGGTCTCGCCATCGCTGGCAATGCATGCAGAGTGACCTTCGGCTTGCAAATTAAATTGCAAACCGGTTGCGATGTGGGTTTCGTCTTCAACGATCAGCACGCGGCTCATGAAACTCTCCGCGGCAACTCGAAGATGACGGTAGCCCCTTTGCCTTCGCCGGCACTCTCGGCGAGAACTCTGCCGCCATGGCGTTTAGCGATTGTGCGCACCAGGAAAAGACCCAGCCCTGTTCCGCGAAATTGCGCGAGCGCCCGACTAGGGACGCGATAAAAACGCTTAAAGATTGTTTTCAATTCAGACCGCGGAATCCCGACCCCGCGGTCCTGCACCCGCAAAACCAGCCGCTTCTCTTCTTCCAACCCGAGCTGGACGGATATATCAACGTGGTTACCAGAATACTTCACTGCGTTATCGAGAATGTTAGAAACGGCGGTGCGAAGATCTTCGGGATCTCCGCTGACTTCAGAAGCGCTGCCATTCAGCGAAGACTGATAACGAAGCGCACTCGGCTGAAGATGATGGCTGGTGCGAGCGATTTCCACGCAATCCTCAACTAGTTTGGCAAAGTCGACGCTAACTGTTTGTCTTCTGGCGCCCGCCTGGCCTGCCTTCAGGACCTTATCGACGGTACTCATCAATCGGTCAGTGTCCTCGAGCATGAGATGGTAGAAATCGCGGCGTTGTGCATCGCCCATGTGCATCTGCTGGCGTTCAAGCGTTTGCAAGTGCAGGCGGATTGAGGCGATGGGCGTCTTCAGTTCGTGAGTGACGGCGTTGATGAAGCTATCGTGCTGCTCGTTACGGCGGATTTCGCGGACGAGAAAGCTGGTGTTGAGGATGAGACCGGTGGCAATCGCGCCGAAAAAAATGATCCCAAGAAAAACCCGAATTTCCTGTCGCCAGTTAAGGATGATCCAGCCGAAGCCGACCGCGACTGCGATGGAGGCCAGCACAACCCCGAAGGTGAGAAAGAATATGATTTTGCCGCGCCGGCTAACGCGCATGCAGAGATTCTAGCGCGGGAAAGCACGAGACAGAAAAGAACCTAGGGGCGGTTGGTCGCCCCGGCTCCGTAGATGTTTCGAAGTATTAAACCGAAACCAGCTCCCGGTGCGATTCCTTTACCAGCTTGCTTTCGTCTTCGCGCAACTCGGAAAGCTTCACGCGATAAATGTGCCGTGCCAAGCCCAGCTTTTTGAGCGCCCAGATTCCATACCAGTTGATATCGATTTCATACCACTTGAGCCCGTGACGCGCTGAAACCGGATGGGCATGGTGATTGTTGTGCCAGCCTTCGCCGAAGGTAAGGAGCGCAACAAACCAGTTATTGGTGGACATATCGCGCGTGGTGAAGCGGCGTGATCCCCAAGTGTGAGTAGCCGAGTTAACCAGCCAGGTAGAGTGCAGGCCGATCACCGTGCGCATGAAAAGTCCCCACATCAGGAACGGCAGACCGCCGATTGCGAAGAGAACAGCTCCGGAGATAATCACCGGCACATAGTGATATTTCGTGATCCAGATATGGAACTTAGATTTTGTGAGGTCGGGCACATAACGGGAGAGAGTGCTGGTGTCCTGATGAAGGCTCTTGCCCATCAGAATCCATCCCATGTGGGCCCACCATTTGCCATCGAGCGGGGTATGCGGATCGCCTTCTTTGTCGGAGAACTGGTGATGAATGCGATGAGTTGCGACCCAGAAAATCGGTCCGCCTTCGAGGGCAAGAGTTGCGCAGACGGTCAGGAAATATTCCACCCACTTCGGAGTTTTGTATCCCCGATGGGTGAGCAGGCGATGGTAGCCCATGCCAATGCCGAGGCTGCCGGAAACCCACCACAGGAAGCAGGCGACGAAAAACGCCTTCCAGGTAAAGAAAAACAAAGCTGCGATTGCACCTACGTGAAAACTTGCCATGAATATGGCGGTGATCCAATTGATCTTGTCGTCCTGGCGGTTGCGTTCGAGCGCTTCGATTTCCAAGTGAGTTCTCCCGGCTTTTGCCCTTACAAGGCCCTTTTCGTAGATTAACCGCAGGGCGCGAATCCAGCTGTAATACTTGTGTAATAGCAAGTTTCTGAGAGTTACGGTGGTAACGGGCAACAGCCCACAATCAATTCACGCAGCTGAGCAGAAATTTTGGCGAGGCTGAAGTCCCGGATGCAACAACTCCAGGACTCCGCCGCAATCTTAAATTTTCCGAGGAGACTTGGGGAGGACGGGTGGAATATTGCCGAGCAGTGAGTCAGCCAGCCGCAACCAGCGCTCGAACGGGGGCTCCCACAAGTCCATATCTGGAGCTTGCGGCACTTCCTGGGAGACGGGCAATTGCGTGTTTAAGTTGTGGTCCATCTAATCTCCTTCTACACTTAAACACTCAGATGGGGGCAGAGTCGCAGACGGTTGTAACTTACTGATGACAAATAAATTATGTATTACTTCGGTTACAGACCTGAGGGTGGAAGTCTCGATGTGCGCTCCGCGACGCGGGGCTTTATGACAAGGTCGCGAAATTAATTCAGCAGCACTGAATTGAAGCTTGACATCCACAGCGAGGGGTCTAGCATGGAGATATCACCTCCGATCCACTTCAGGATCGAATGGGCTGGCAGCCAAGAAATGTCACCGCTTCTTGGTCGTCGGCCCATTTAATTTTTTATTACCTATTCAGCCCTCAGCTCAGCCCACTACCCATTGCTTTATTCTTCGGGCCAGCGACTCTGGGACCTCCGCTTCCAGCTCCACCGCGCCGTCTTTGTATTTGCGGGAATAGATTCGTGAGCGGGCTTCAAGCATTGCCAAAGCCTTGCCTTCTTTTTGCGGAACGCGCAAACGCACGCGGCTGAGTGCATCTTCGGAGAGCATCTGGTCGATGCGGTCTAGGAGTGTGGTCAAACCAATTCCCTTGGCAGCGGAAACGTGCACGGTGCGGGCATTGTCTCGCAGACTGTCGCGCTGCCTGGGTGGCAGCAGGTCAACTTTGTTTTTTACATTCAATGCGTGCTTCTGGCCAGCTTCGAGTTCGGTCAGCACACGATCGACTTGGGCGTCTTGTTCGGCGGAAAGCGGGCTGCTGGCATCGGACACTTTCAGGATCAGCGCGGCGCGCTGCACTTCTTCGAGGGTCGCGCGAAAGGATGAAACCAGGGCGTGCGGCAAATTGCGGATAAAACCGACAGTATCCGACAGCAGAATTTTTCGTTTTGACGGCAGGGTAACAGAGCGCAACGTGGGATCGAGCGTGGCGAACATGCGCGGAGATTCGAGCACGGTTGCATTGGTCAGCGCATTGAACAGGGTGGATTTTCCAGCGTTGGTGTAGCCGACCAAAGCTACAGTTGCGACCGGAACGGATTCGCGGCGTTGCCTTTGCTGAGCACGGATGCGGCGAACGTTTTCGATCTGCTCTTTTACATGGCGAATGCGGCGGTAGATTTTGCGGCGATCGGTCTCGAGCTGAGTTTCGCCAGGACCTCGAGTGCCGATTCCGCCACCGAGCTGCGACATTTCGGCGCCACGCCCGGTTAGCCGCGGCAGCAGATAATCCAACTGGGCCATTTCCACTTGCAGCTGACCTTCGCGGGTGCGGGCGTGGGTAGCAAAAATATCGAGGATGAGTTGAGTGCGATCAATGACGCGCGTGTGCACGACGTTTTCAATATTGCGCTGCTGCGACGCGGTCAGGTCGTGATCAAAGAGCAGCAGGTCGGCGGAAACGGAGGCGGCGGCCCCAGCAATCTCTTCAAGCTTGCCACGGCCGATCAGAGTTGCAGGATCCGGGCGATCGCGGCGTTGCAGAATTTCGCCGACGATTTCCGCTCCAGCACTGGCTGCCAGATCGCGTAATTCAACCAGAGATTCTTCGGCGCTGAACTGGGGCTCGGATGCAGGCCTGGTCTGGGCTGCGGTTGCGGTATCGCGAGCAGCTTGTGCACCGCTGGTCAAGTTCTGTGATGAAGAGCGTTTGCGAGTACGGCAGTCAAGCCCGACAAGGAAAGCGCGCTCCTTGCGCATTCCGGGCGGAAGATTTTGCTGGGAAGAGCGCCCGCTTCGACGCGATACTTTGGATTCAGTACTGCGCAAGCTCAAACAGACTTATCCCTCAGTACCGGACGCAGCCGGAGCTTGCTCAGAATCGCTGACCGTGGGTGTAGGCACGACGCGCGGGCGGTCTGAGAAACCGTGTCCCTTGGCGACCGCGACCGTCGAAATCGCATGCTTGAAGATCAGTTGCTCCTGGTTATTGGTTTCGAGCACGACCGAATATTTATCAAAGGAGCGAATTCGGCCGGTCAGCTTTACTCCGCTCATTAGATAAATCGTGATGCTGCTGCGCTCTTTTCGCGCCGTGTTGAGGAAGGTGTCCTGAATATTCTGCGTCGCCGGCTTGATTTCCATTTGCCGATCTCCTTGTGGTACAGCTGTGGTCCCGCACTGCCCTACCCTCCGGTGAAGAAGAGGAGGGGGATTAGCTACTCTCTTGTAGAGTACGGCGTAAGTGGCAGCTTTTTCAACTGGTGAATTGCACCGAGGGCGCCGAATTTCACGAATTCTGCGACCAAAGCCACGATTCCATAATCTGAACGGCTTCGGGCAAATGGAGTCCGATCGAAATAGGAGTGTTGTCATGAGAGTTGTTCAAGTGGGTAAGCCTGGCGGAGATTTTGAAATGGTCGACCGACCGACGCCAGAGCCGGGCCGCGGTCAGGTGCGCATTAAGGTTGAGGCATGCGGTATTTGCCATAGTGACCTGCTGGTGAAAGAAGGATACTGGCCGGGAATTGAATATCCGCGCGTTCCGGGACACGAAATTGCCGGGCGAATTGAGGCGGTTGGATCGGACGTGACCCAGTGGAAGCCGGGCCAGCGAGTCGGCGTGGGCTGGCATGGCGGACATTGCTTCGTTTGTGACCCATGCCGGCGGGGTGAGTTCATCCTATGCCGATTTGAGAAGATTACGGCGATTAGCTTTGACGGCGGATATGGTGAATATATGGTCGCGCCGGCGGAAGCGGTTGCGGCGCTTCCCGATGGGCTTAAGGCTGAAGAGGCCGCGCCCCTGCTTTGCGCGGGCATCACGACGTTTAATTCGTTACGGCATTCGGGAGCTACTGCCGGACAATTGGTCGCGGTTCAGGGGATCGGCGGCTTAGGGCACCTGGGAATTCAGTACGCGCGGCAAATGGGATTTCGTACCGTGGCAATTGGCCGCGGAGCAGACAAGAAAGGGCTCGCCCAGAAACTTGGCGCCCACGAATACATAGATACAGAAGCGGGAGCACCCGCTGAAGCCTTGCAGAAGTTGGGAGGAGCTAGCGTGATCCTGGCAACCGCGCCCGATTCGAAATCCATTTCAGCGTTGGTGGATGGGCTGGCATCGGACGGTAAGTTGCTGGTAATCGGCGCGAGCCAGGACTCGCTTACGGTGACGCCGCTTCAACTTATAGGACAGCGACGCACGATAGCGGGCTGGCCATCGGGAACGGCGAAGGATTCAGAGGACACACTGCAGTTCAGCGCGATGATGGGTGTGCGTCCGATGATTGAGACTTATCCGTTGGCGAAGGCTGCAGAAGCCTATGAGCGCATGATAAGCGGAAAGGCGAGATTCAGAGTAGTGCTAACGACGAGTTGAGCTCTCTTTGGAATGTCGTACACATCGTTTTGGCGTAGTCTCTCTCCCCGAAACACCGCGAGAAAGCTCTATTTCGATTGATGCGCGACAAAAGAGACTATGCTTCGCGGGCGAACGCCCCGCTACAGCATCACACCCCTAATTCTTCTTGCATCCATTCTGGTTCAGGCTTGGGCTCGGCAGTTAGGTCCAGCACGAGTTTTTCAAGCACCAGACGCTTACTAGGAGGATTAGAGCGCAGAGCCAGATCGGATTTTGCGACCAGGCGAATCGCACGAGTGAGTTCGCGTTTGGATTTGTAACGGCGGGCTTGACGGATGATGTCATCGGCAGCGAACGGCGGCACGCGAAATCCTTGCCATAGAGCGGCCCATAACATTCGCTGATCTCGAACATTGCGCTCAAGAATCACCAGCATCTGGCGGAACGTTTTGGCCAGCATGTAAAGATGGCCAATCGACGCCTCCTCGCCATCGCCGCTGGAAAGAATAGCGTCGAGTATTTCCAGAGCACGAGTTCGGTCACGCGCGGAAATTGCGTCGGTCAATTCATAGAGCGATCGTTGTTTAGCAGCCAGGACCATGGTTTCCACGTCGCCAAGGGTGACGCGCTTTTTGCCGCCGACGTAGAGGATGAGTTTTTCGAGTTCGTTCGAAATCATCATCATGTCGCCGCCGAGGGAATCGACCAATTCGCGGGCGGCATCGAGATCGATCTTCACCTCACGGGTGCCACAATATTCCTGGATCCAGCGGACGGCATCGCTTTCTTCGACGCGGCCCAGTTCCACAATTGCGCAGTAGCGGCCGAGAGTTTCGCGAATGCGCTCGTACCGCTCTTTGTCGGTGAGGTCCATACGGCGGGCGTCGACAGGAATGCTGATATGGTCGGCGACAAAGATCAGCACCGCGTCAGGATTCGGATCTCCACAGTAGCGTTCGATGGCCTGAAGCTTGTCTTCATTTGAGCCCCGGCCAAAAAGGGTTTTAACGCCGCGCACGAAGAAGATCTGAAACGGCGCCATCAGTGACGGAGTTCGCGCGCGATCGAGGACCTCAGCCAGGTCGGTTTCCGACAAATCAAATTCGAACAAGCTGAATTCCCGCAGGTCAGGTGGAACGAGGTGCTGCAAAATGGCGTCCCGGCACTTTTTGCGGAAGAACACTTCGTCACCCACAAAAACGTAGGCTGGACGCAGCTTCCGTCCTTCCACATCGGAAACAAAACGCTCGGCTTGAGCAAAGGCGCGCATTAAAACTGCTCCAGGATATTTGAAACCAGCGTGCGGGCAAACTCGGATGAAAGCCGCCGGAACGCCGGCGAGTCTTCCTCAAAGAAAGTACTCGCCTCCTGCGAGACCTGATACTGCTCGCGAAAGACGTAAGTAGGATTCTGATACAGAATTCTTCCCTTCGCATCGGCAAGCACGACACTCATGCTGACAATCACTAAGACGGTCGATGCGCGGCCAGTGGTCGTATCGTAAGTTAGCGGCGTGGCCGCGGCGGCGGTAACGCTCCCGCGCAAGGTGGCGTCGGCCGCGTGCGGATCAGAGATCACCTGATATTTCGTGCGAGTAGTAAATTCCTGCACCACCGCAGCGGTGAGCGTCTGCTCGATCTTATAGGTCTGCGTCAGATTGACAAAAGCGGGGACCGCCAGAGTACGGAGCTCCGGTGGCAATAGGTTGGCGCGTCCGGCGGTATGGTATCCGCATCCAGTGCTGAAAAGGCAGACCAGCGCAAGGAAACTGGCGGCGCGCATCACTGGATTTTTCCTCGTGGCCGCGATGCTGCCAAGCTCTCAGCCAATTCGACAGCGATAGAAGCTGCGACACGCAGATTGTCCCAGGTAGCCCATAACCACATGCTGTTTGAGTCCGCAGCATCGGGAGTTAAGGAAACAAGAATATCTGACTGGCCGGCGGCATTTACGTTACTGGGAGCATCTTCGGACGACGGAGTCAGCGAAACGTGTTCTCCGGCAAGCGCGCTGGAAATCTGTGCGAGATCTGCGGCTCCCTCGAATTGCAGGTTGAGCGAAACTGCATGGCCGTGGAAAACCGGCGCTTGCAAAATCTGCATAGATGGAACGAGGACGCGGCCCGAGGTGATTTTGCGAAAATGCCGAATGATGCGGTCACTGACAGAAGAAAGAACAGACGTTGCCTTCTCTCCGTAGCGAGAGACAAGATTAAACGCAACCTGCACATCAAAGATATCTTTGGGGAGCTGCTGGAACGAAAGCAGATTCACCGTCTGTTCGTGCAGCTCGTCCATTCCCTTTTGTCCGTATTCGGACGCCGGCTGGAAAACCGTAGCGACTGCGCGTTTCAATGGCGTGGCGGATTTCACCCGAAGTAAAAGCAGCGCCAGCACAACCGCCATGGGGTGGGCGACGACAACCGGAACCGGTTCAAGCTGTGGCGTGATGATCTGCTCCAACTGACGTTCGATCCAGGAAGCGCGAACTACTGCTCCGGGTTCGTCTTCGAGCGCGTACGAGAGGTCAACTATCGAGCTCCCGGCCTTGGAAACCTGCTTCCAATTGCGGCGAGTGGACTCTGCGTCCGAGGCAAAGAAGGTGAAATCAACTTTGTCGAACTGCTCGGCCCGAATGCTCTGGATAAAAGTGATCTCATCTTTCACAGCTTCTAGCTGGCCTAAGGCTTCGTCATCATCGAGCAGCTTGACTTCTGAAGATGGGAAATTGCGCTGGTCGAGAACTTCAGCAACATCTTTGCCCTTGAGGGATCCGGCGCCTACGATCGCAACACGGTAAAACCCGGGCGTCGATTCGAGGTTAACCACGCCTGCCGACTTGATATTCGAATTCATGAAATTTGCGAGGCTTGGGTATAGGTTGGCGGCGGATTTCGCTTGCGCCGGAAGATCCAGTGTAAGCGCCAGAAAATTCCGGAGAACATATAAGTCAGTGCAATCACGAACAGTACTGGGCCGGAAAACAGCAGTATTCCCGCCAGCAGTAATCCGAAGATAACGACCAGACGAAACGATTGCCGGGCCCCCATATCGATATCTTTAAAGCTGTAGAAGCGCCATGTGCTCACCATCAG
>Ga0070713_100003804_pt1 | contig 9989 bp, 10 predicted proteins | sample LARL82metaG_FD_65465 | JGI IMG/M metagenome (GOLD analysis project Ga0070713, IMG submission 65465) | Corn, switchgrass and miscanthus rhizosphere microbial communities from Kellogg Biological Station, Michigan, USA - LAR L8-2 metaG | ecosystem: Host-associated > Plants > Roots > Rhizosphere ... | reverse complement strand
GACGAGCAGGTCCTCGATCTGCGCGCGATCGATCACCGTAGTGACCGTCATGGGCGGCTGTGCTGCGACCGCTGGCCCAGCCTGCGGCAGGAAAACCATAACCACCAGAGTCATCAATCGAAGAGCGGACATCGCCGTGGTCTCCCGAGAAGTAAGGTGATTGGCGTTGGGATCTGTGTTGATGAAGCCCGCTATCCGCCAGCGGCTCGACCAGGCCAGGGCTAGCGCCCGAATCTGACCAGTATCTCGATGACCTCGTGCACGACCGCATAGAGAGGTAGTGCAGCCACTGGCAGGAGCAGCGCAGACCACACCAGCGCCCGGCCGATCTTCGCCGAGCTGGCTTCCGCTGGTGCCAGAAGTCGCCGGACACGGCCTTCCACATCATCCCGCGCAACCCACATGGTGAGCTCGGGCCGTGCGCGGTGGCTGGCAGCGAAGAGCCGCGCGACTTTTATCAGCGCCGACGCCAGCGCCAGTCGCTTCTCTGGATCGTCACCGGCCGCGCGCTGGTCGGCAGCAAACTCGGCTGCTGATCGCCAGCGCTCTGACAAAATCGCGCCAAGCTCCGTCCAGGCCAGTGCATCCGGACAGGCCAGCAGCAACAAAAGCTTCAAATTGTCCCGCGCCGACAGATGTGCAGCCTCATGGGCCACCACCTGCCGAAACTCTTCGCGCGTGCACGCAGAGATGATGCACTCCGCAGTGATGACCCGCGGCCGCCACACACCGATGACGGCCGTGATCGGCTCCCCTTTGACGACCTCGACACGGTGCCCGTTTTCTACGGCCGAGTGCCTGGTGGCCCCGCATCTTCGTAAAAGAGAACGCGCCGCCGCGCACGCACGCCAGCCCCGCCAGATCCCCTGGCCCAGGGTGAGTAATGCGAACGCAGCCAGAATCGCAAGCAACGGCCCGATGGCTTCACGATCCTGATGCGGCTCATAACTGAGAAAAGCAGGCAAGACGATCGTCACGGCAATGAGGAGTGCGCCCGCAACGGGCAGCAGCCGCAGCGCCAGCAGATCAGTCGATGTGAGCCGCAGCCGCTTCAACACTGCATGCCAAGCAAGAGCCAGGAAAGCCGCGAGCACCAAGTCCGCCGCGGAGAATGTTGCAAGCAACACGATGCCCAGTACGAGCAGGGAGCTCATTTGGCCTCGCTCCTCAGCCTGATGCGCTCCGCCTGCACCAAACTGTCCAGCTCATCGAGCAGCGCCGCATCCGCGCGGCTGACCGCGCGTACCAGTGTCGAGAGGAGCACCGTGCCCTCCTCCGCGGCTCCCAGGACATCCGCCACCTGCCCGGAAATCAGCTCACTCAACAGCTGGGCGCGGGTGTAGCGCGGTGCATATGCGAACGCGCGTCCCGCCTTGTCGCGCAGCAGGAGTCCCTTGCGATACAGCCGATCGAGAGTGGTCATGATGGTGGTGTAGGCGAGCTCGGGCAAGGCGCGCCTCATGTGGCGCACGGTTGCCGGCTGCCGCTGCGCCCAGAGAAGCTCGAGCAGCCGTGTCTCGAGCGGTCCCAACACGGAGCCGTTTGCGCGCAGCGCCGGCGCGTCGACTTTTGCACGGCGCCGTTTTGGAGTGCGCGGCGACGGCGAGTGAGTCGACTTACGAAGGAAGTACCGCATCAACGAAAAAGACGACATCCGCCCCGGACAACTGTGGATTTTGCGCAATTTATCCTGTTTTAGCCACTCTGCCCGGTTCTCGTCAGTGCATTGCAGCCGGACTCAGTGAGCGCAGAGCGCGCCTGGCCGCTGCTGGGCCAGCTGCGATGAGACCGACGTGTTACGCTGTGCGTAAACTACCGTCCCGCACGCCGATGGGCGAAAGCAGTGCAAATACCGCGACTGGCTTGCTCACGGAGCTCGGCATTCAAATTCGCGCTGTCGGTCCGGAGGGTGTTCCTGGTGCATTGCTGATCCTGCGCGAGGCATCGCGCTGGGTCAGCAGCCGCGGCTTGCCCGGATGGTCCGATGCCGAATTGCAGGCTACGGACCTGCCGCACCACAGTGCCGCCGGCGCCCTCATAGTGGGATTCGCGGATGAGAGTCCCGTCGCGTGCATGCTGTTGCAGCGAAGCGACCCGAAATATTGGCCAAGAGCCACCTCCGGAAGCGCGCTCTACCTTTACAAGCTCGCCGTCAGGCGAGCCCATGCTGGTCGTGGTTGGGAGTCCCGAATGATCGCCTGGGCCAAGGCCGAGGCGCAGCGGCAGCACATTAAGCGAGTGAGACTGGATACCTGGGCCGACTCGCGGCTCGCCGAGTTCTATGCGACGCACGGATTTCGGCTGATCGATCGCCTCGCCGAGCTGCGAGATGGAATGGTGATGTGCCGCATGGAATGCCGGTCGAACCGTTGAACTTTGCTCCACGCGGACCGTCCCACGGTCCAGCGCAGCCCACTGCACGGACGAGAGCCGGAAGGGATTTCGAGAGGTCAACCCACAGTGACACCCGCCAACGTCCAGTCGAGTCCTGCACCCCCGGCCCCATCTGGCAACAACGTGAGCAAATGGACCGTGATCCTGGAGACAATCAAAGCATCCAGGAGTCTCGTGTATTTCGGTGCGATGCCTTGGGTGGCAGTGTTTGCGCTTGTGCTGCTCATCCAATGGATGTGGAGTGCCTCGCGATGGAGCGGCGGTTGCAAGTTCGTCCTGCTATTTGTCTCGGCATGCCTCATTCTTCTTTACGAGCGATGGTTCATTCGGCTCACTCGTACTGCTGTAGCAGGTGAGACTGGAGAATCTCCCTATACGTTCTCCAAAAAGCTGCTGCCCGACCCGCACGACGCCGACGACGATGAGGGATTCAAGAGGCTCACACAGGTCGTCGACAAGCTGCAGTCGCGGATCGGCGAGGAATACTCGGACATTCACTCGCGCATCGGCTGGCTGGTGGCTGGGCAGGCGTTTCTTTTGACTGGCTTTGTGACAGTTGTGAATGCCGAGCGGATGTCTGCCGGATCGAAACAGTGGCTGACCATCGGAATCGGTCTGGCGGGCGCGGCTATCTCCTTTGTCCTCGCCCTTTCGATCTTTTATGCAACTGCTCTCGTTGAAGCACTCAAAGTTCCGCGGGACGCTGCCGAAGATCTGGCAGAAGAGGTGTTCAACGTGCCGAAGACCGGCGTGCGGGCAGATACGGGGGTTCACAAATTTGGTCACTACGCCACACGCTACATACCGTGCCTGGCATACGTAGTGTGGGTCGCTCTGACAGTGTTGGCGATCCGCGCGACTTTCGGCCAGGCAACCGCTTCAGCGATGACTCTCATGTTTCCGCCGGTCGCGACTGCAGCGCCTCCAGGCGGCCCCGCATTTCCCCCTGTCGGCCCCGCCACATCTGGTCGGGGATGGCAGGTGCTCACGCCCTCGCCGTCCTTTGCGCTCGGCGCAGCGACGTTCGACGCGCAGGTCGCGGGTTGCCCGGGTCCAGATGAGACCAGGAAAAAAGCGAAGGAATGGCTCAACTACGTGGTGGACGCGTGGCAGAAGCGTGAGTCGAGTGCCAAATCGGATGTCCTGATCCTGGTCGGGGGCGCGGATCGAATCAGACTGGGTGATGCCCTGAGGCAGCAATACGACACAAACATGGGACTGGCGAGGAGCCGTGCAGAAACGATCAAGGCCATGCTGATCACGGCGACGGGCAGCACGCCGGAGAAACACCAACTGACGCCCGATCGGATTCTGGTGCTCGTCACGGGACCGCAGTACTCGCCGAGGGCGGGAAAGCTGTTAGCGGGTCAAAAGGAGACCTGCGAGGAATTCGCGGACGATCGCACGGTGCAGGTATGGCTGCCCTCAAGTGGCTGATGCGTTGAGTTCGCAGGACTTCCCGGTGAGCGCCGCCCGGGCTCAACGTCGCTCAGGACGCGGCGGCAACGGCTTAGAGAAAACAAGATATGCCTTGCCGCCCAGCAGTACCCCGAACAGCGCGAGAGCCCCAGGCGGCGGTACCCCGAAATCCATCGGCTGCCACTGCAATGCGGCCGCGACGAACGCGACCCCAATTGGTAGCCCGAGCCCACCGCCAAACACGTAGGCCCACGGCGGGCCACGTCTTGGCCTCGGGTGCGGCTTTATATCGTCGCCGTTGCCACGCATGGAGCCTTCTTCCGTAACCGTACCAGTGAGCGCAATTGTGCTGGTTGCGTACGAAGCGATTCCTTGCTCGTCGTCACACGTTGCAAGACGTCGGGCGTCAACGTGACTAGGTAGCGCCGGGCTCGGCAGCCGTGTCAGGTCAGTCGAATGAGACTGAGCCCGATGATGATCGCAGCCACTCCGATCCAATGGTGTGCAGCCAAGCGCTCACCCAGAAAGAACGCCGCCAGCGCGACCGTGACCGCGCTCTGTAGGGATCCCACGGTCGTGACGATGGCAATGTGTCCGGTCCCCAGCCCTACCGACAGCGAGTAAAAGCCCGCGATCGCGGCAAGGCTCACACCAAAAACGAGGCGTGCCTGCGACCACGATAAGGCGAGAGCAGGTCTCAGCACTGACGTCGCGGAGATCAGAAAAATCGTACTGATCAGGTAATACAGCGCCACCGGCAGCAGCGGGGTAAGCGCTTAACGAACCGCGTGGTTGAAGGCGAGCCGGAGTTACGGAGCCAGCGCGGCCTTCACGTTCCACGGCAGGAGCTCCTCGAAGTCCTCGACTGTCTTGGCATGGGGTAGCCGAGTGAAGAGCAGCGAGAGGTACGCGTGCGGTTCGACGCCATTCGCCTTGGCGGTCTCGACGAGCGAGTAGAGATTCGCGCTAGCGAGGGCGCCCTTGACGGTGTCGCTGAAAAGCCATCCTTTTCTGCCAACCACGAAGGGGCGGATCGCGTTCTCGCAACGGTTGTTGTCCAGCGGCGCCTCGCCGTGCTTGAGGAACACGATGAGCTTGGGCCACTGTCCAAGCGCATAGTAAACAGCTTTGCCGAGAAGACTCTGCGGCAGCACCTTCGGCGCGAGTACCTCAAGCCAGGTGTGGAAACGGGCGATGACCGGGGCAGAGAGCTCGCGGCGCACGAGCACGCGATGCTCAGGCGTCACGGGGTGTTCGCGGTTCCACAGCGCGCGCTCGATGCGGTAGAGCTCGCCGATGAAATCCAGGGCGATCTTGGCATATCCGCCGGTAGCGCTATCGGCAGCCTGCGCTTTGCGCGCTTCCTCAAAACGCCGCCTCACGTGCACCCAGCATCCGGCGTGCACAAGCCTGAGCGTCTTGGCGACGGTCTCGTAGGGTTCATAGCCGTCGGTAAGCAGAATCCCGCTGTAACCCTCGAGCAAGCGCAGCGGCACCGCACCCCCTCGTGACTCATCGTAGTCAAAGAGAACGATGCGCTTGCCAGGCGGGCCAGCGGCTCTTACCCACATCCAGTGATCCGCAGTCGGGGGCTTGTCGCTGCGCAGCACCTGCAGCCGCGTCTCATCGCAGTGGATGAGGGGCGAGTGCAGCATGTGATCGTTCAGCAGGTTCACGAGCGGCACGACGTGCACGGTGCCGAGCTGGATCTCCCAGCCTGCCATGGTGGCGCGCCCGAGCGGTACCCCAAGCCGATCGAACTGCCGCTCTTGGCGGTAAAGTGGAAGGCCATCGACGAACTTCGCCGTCGTGATATGCGCCAGGAGCGAAGCGCTGGCCAAGCTCTTCGGTAAAAGCTGCAGTGGCACAGGGGCGATCGCTACGCCACTTCGGCAGCACGGGCAGGCGTACTTGGGGCGGATGTTGCGGAGCACCCGCACCTTCGCCGGTTGATAATCCAGCTGCTCGGAAATCTCCTCGCCAATGCGCTCAAGGGCGGTACCGTCCTTGGCGCAGACCTTCTGCGACTCAGGCAGGTCATGAATCACATCCACCCGAGGCAGATCGGCGGAGAGCTTCTTGCGCCCAGCTTTGCCACGCTCGTGGGCGGGGATGGTGATGCTCTGCGGTGCGGTCTCGGCGGCGCGGGCGAGTGCCTCGGCCTCATTGAAGAGCCAGGCCTGATCGGGATGCGCTTCCGCCGCGGAGTGCTTCTCAGAAGAGCGGCCGAAGAGCTGACTTTTAAGCCAGCGGTTCTCTTCCTCAAGCAGCTTGATGCGCTCTTCGCGGGCCGCCAACCTTGCCTCTACTGAAGCAAGCTCTGGTATGGGCGGTGCGGGTGAGTGCACGCACGAGATTATACCGCATCGTGATCGATGCGCCTCAACCTAACACCGAAAAATGTAGTGCCTCGTGCGGCTTCATCCACACATCATACCCATCGAGCAGGCGGTTGAGCTGCTCACCGGATAGAGTCAACACTGCATCTCCAACACGCGGCCAGTGGAAGCGATGCCGCTCGAGACGCTTGTACCAGAGGACGAAACCGTTGCGCTCCCACACCAGGATCTTCAGCTTGTTGCGACGCGCGTTGATGAACGCAAACATCGCACCCGAGAGTGGATCTGCCTTGATCACATCGTGCGCCAGGATCGCCAGCCCGTCGATCTGGCGGCGCATGTCCACCGGTGCACGATGCAGATATACGCGCTCGATCCCGCGATCAGGCCGCAGCATCCTTCCGCCCCGCCAGGACCGCGGCCACCCAGCTCGGCTCCGGCCACTCGCTGCACTCGATGGCACCGCCGTCGCCGCGTACCACTCGACACACCAGCCCGCTCCCAACCGACGCCATCGGCGCCGGCGAGCTGCTCACCCGAACGGCGACGAAGCGGCTCTTGCGCTTGCGCGGTCGACTCGCCGGTGGCAGAGCCCCGCGCCGCCGCAGCGTCGCGATCGCGTCATACACCGGCCGCAGCTCAAGACCCTTTGCCCTCGCGTAGTCACTCAGCGACACACCGGCTCGGCGAGCGCCGTCCAGTGCTTCCACCGCTTCCCGTTGCTTCTGCGTCAGCGTCTCGTCCATCGTGTGCCTCCTTCACCAGAGGTACACTGCTCGCATCGAGCTCACGACGGAAGAACGTGCTTCTTTAATCGCTTACGCAGCGGGCCGAGCTCCGGGTTGACGTAGCGCCCTTGAATCCAGAAGGAAAGCCCGTACCCGAGGCAGGCGAGAGTCGCCCAACCGACCCCCAAAGTGTGCGGCTCCAGGGTCTCCGCGGCGGGTGGTTGTGTCGCGGAAGGGACCGATACCAGCAGCGCGCCGACGACGATGGCACCAATGGCGCCAATCACGGTTGCGGTGAGCGGCTCGCCCGTCGCCCAGGAGGCGATGGCGGTAACGGCGCCGTATGCGGAAGCGATCGGCGCCACGATGCTTGCGCGGCCTCGTTGCAGACCGCGATAGAGCGCTACGGTGGCGCCAAGGCCCACTAGCGCGGCACCCGCAGCCGCCAACCAAGCGCTGCGCGAGCCTTCGCGCAGTGGAACTCGGATTGCTGGATCGCCGGCGACCCACAACCACGCGGTCACCGCGCCCAACCCTTGCGCGTATAGCATCGTACGCAATACACCCACCCGGTGAGCGGCTACTCGGATCAAAAAATCCGTCACCCCCCACAACAGAGCGGCCGCGAGGCCACACATGAGAGCCAAGGTCAACCGTTCCTCCCATCATCGGAGCAGACCCACCGCGGAAGGCTTTCGCACGCGCCTCTTTGACGCACGTATGCTCAATCGCAACACGGTGCGCAGCCTGCTGTCTAAGGGCTGGCCTCGGAGCCGAGCACGTTAAGACAATGCCAAAGGGCGTGGCTTCGTGTCAGGGCTGCATGGGTCGTCCGCAACGGGCAAGCACACCGCGCAAATCGCGCAGCGCAGGGAACACCTCATTGTTCCAATCACCGCCCTGCGCATCGTAGGCTCGCTGCTCGTATTCGACGATCTCCTTGTCCTCGCGGAAGATGTTCTCGGTGAACCAGGTGACGAAGGGCCACGCCAGCTGGATCAGTCCTGGGATGAACGGCTTCTTCACCGACAGGTAGCCATAGGTGCGGTTGGTTCGCTGCTCGGCGTCCCACGGCGTGTAGCCGAGCCACACATCGAGCACCGGGTCCTGCGTTTCCTCGATCTCGCGTCCCAGCCATACCTTGAGGCTCTGCGACGGGTAGTCAGTACGGATACGCATATGATCGCGGAAGTCCTTCCTCTGCTCGCGGCGCGTACGCATGAGATCCACGATGACCTGCTCACCAAGCGCCCTCTTGCCCTCGGTGCGCTTAAAGCTGTACTCGACCTGCGCCCACTGATCGCCGTGGTCACGCCCGAGGCATTGAGCGCGGATCGAGCCCATCTGCTTCCGATGCATGAATTGGTGGTTCATATCGAAAAGATTCTCGTGCATGAACGTGTAGTGGCAGGCCACGTCGCGGTACAGCCTACGGGTTTTGTAGTTCTTGCGTCGGAACGAGCCGAGGCTCGCGGGCAGACGGCCTGGCGCAAGCGCGCTTTCACCAGGGAACACGAAGACAATCCCGTCGACTTCGCTCACTGGATAGCTCTTCACGCCGTTCGGCAGGCGCTCCTTGCCAAGGTAAGGCACGCTCACACACGTGCCGCTGCAGTCGTAGATCCAGCCGTGGTAGTGGCACTTGATCTGATCGCCCACTACCACGCCGAGATGCAGCGGCACCTGGCGGTGAGCGCAGCGGTCCTCGAGCGCAAACACGCGCCCCTGCGCGCCGCGGTACAGGACGATCGGCTCGCCGGCGAAGCGCCGCCCAAGCGCTTTTCCGGGTGGCAACTCGTGCGACCACGCGACCGGATACCAGTAGTCCGGGTGCGCGCCGACGTGGCGCAGGTCAATAGCATTCGAGGAGCTGGTTGCCTGCCGCAGCATCGGGGACAGGGTGTCTTCCGTCATGGGGTGATTTCCGCGTGTGGCCCTGCCAGGAGCCGATCATAGGCCTTGGAGTCGATCATCGCTGGAGACTTCCCGGCTGTCGGTGGGAGCCATGTTCAACAATTGCATGATATGGGAGCAATTCAGAAATCGGCCGACAGATAGCCCGACAGCATGTGCAACGGCGGGTAGGGCACGAGACCGCCGCTGGTGTCGATGACGCTCCACACCTTCTGATTGGTCAAGTTCTGCACCTGGATACGTATCGTCGCGCTATGCCCCGCCACACTGAAGCGATAGCGCGCGCCGAGATTGACGATTGTCTGAGCCGGATTGTAAGCACCATCATCCAACCGCACGGGTACCGCGCCCTGATGGGTAACCGTGAAATCGAGCGAGTATCGCCGCCACGAGGGGAAGCGGTAATCGAGTGCGAGCTGGAGTATGTCGCGCGGCTGCCCGACGGGCGCGGTACCCACCCCCTCTACTCCGCTGCCCACCGCGACCTCAGGCGACATCAAAACGGCGCCCGCGACCAGCGTCAGTCCCTGGACAGGCTCGGCGTTCAGTGACAGCTCGACGCCGCGGTGGGTATCCGTTCCCAGCCAGGAATAGCTGCCATCGTTCCCGACGTTGTAATACGGCTTGCGCACCGAGAACAGGCCGGCGACCACCATGGTCGTCCCGGCCGTGTAGCGCACACCTACTTCCTCCTGACCGGTGCGGCCGGCCGGTAGGAGCTGCCCGCGATTCGTCGCACTTGGCGGTGCAAGCCCAGAGTCCTCGAGCCCGCGGGTGAGTGCTGCATATGCGCTCCAGTGAGCGGTGATCGGTATTCCCAGAGATCCGTAATAGAGCACGGGGTTCTCGCGCTCGGTCACAGGGGCGAACCCGGGTTCGGTGATGGTGCGCTCATAGCGTACGGGCTCGACACCTGCCGCGAAGTCGATGGCCTCGCGCCAGTGGAGCGCATACGCCAGACCTGCCGTCCATTGACGGGTGTGGTCGTGCGTCGGCGGTCCGTAGGTGAATGCGGGCTCCGGCACCTCTGGGCGGGTCCCGAGGAGAGCCGTGCCGAGGTCGACCTCATCGAAACTACCGTACCGCGCGGTCACATCCCGCACGCGCAGCGTGAAGATCAGCTCGTGCTGTCGCGCGCCGGCGCTCGTCAGGTGTGAAGCCCGCAGCTCTCCAGAGGTCGAGCCCGCGAACTGGT
>Ga0070713_100003803_pt1 | contig 9991 bp, 10 predicted proteins | sample LARL82metaG_FD_65465 | JGI IMG/M metagenome (GOLD analysis project Ga0070713, IMG submission 65465) | Corn, switchgrass and miscanthus rhizosphere microbial communities from Kellogg Biological Station, Michigan, USA - LAR L8-2 metaG | ecosystem: Host-associated > Plants > Roots > Rhizosphere ... | reverse complement strand
AATACGAGGCAAGAAATATATTTGAACATCGGATTCCTCCTGATCCCAACCGCACCAATTGGCGTTTGGGCGTGCCATCACAGCTTATCTCGGTGGAACGCCAGCAAGACCATCAATCCGATACTCAGCAAGGACCAGGCCGAGGGTTCCGGCACACTGACGAGTGTGAAATGAATGTCGGTGGGGCACGGCCCGCCAAAAGGATTGCAACTAGGAAAGAATTGAAAACCGAATAGTTCCGAAGCGAACGCGCCGTCGAAGTTACCCGCTACGGAAAGCGAGACGGTGAAAGTTTGCGGGACGCCGAACGTGAAAGGTAATGGCGTGACGGACATTAAGCTACCAAAGTGTCCTGAACAGGTCGTGATACCAGTATCAGGATTCGGACCCAGACGACTCGTTTGTATGCCAACGTTTCCGAACGATGCTATGGTTCCTCCGAAGAGTTCAGTAGGACCGGAAAGGTTATGACCCGTGAACAAACAAGGGACCAAGGACCCACCCCCAGTTCCACCGGTTACCGTGAGCACATAGTCATCGATGAAAGTTCCGCTCGCGGCACACTGCCCCGCAAAACAATCGAAGCCACCGAACACTTGGACAAAGGTTTGATCAAGAATATCCACGGAATCCTGGTACGCGGGATTCGCGGTGATCCTAGCGTTACTGATGCCGCCTTGCCAAGAGCAACCTGCGCCTGTGGTTCCAGATGCGCCGGTACCGGGACAGGCAGCGGATGTGCTGATGGTTGCAGCGCTGGCGCAACCCACGATCAATACGAAGGGAAAAACGTATTTGAACATCGGCGTCCTCCGTTCGTTTGACACCCGCAAGCGAAACGCCACAACGCTTGGCGGTTTGACTCAGGTGGTGGGTGGAAGGTTTCATGGACAACACCGCGTAGCGCTCAACCAGCCCTAATCGCTTGTGGGTCAACCATTCACGAGTGTGGCGCAACCGGTGGAAGCGGTCGGACGCCGAAACGGCTCGAATCGTTTCGATGGTCGGCGTTTCGGAGAAGTGTGCGGGCTGTTGGGGTTGGTTGCGCTGTAATGCTGGTGTTATGCAGCGCATTTTGATCTTAAAACGTGCTAAGGCGTGAACCGCAACGGGGGTGATTTGGCTCAAGGGCAAGTCTGCCGGGTTCACGGAGCGTGGCGCGTGCCGGAATACGGTGCGGACTCCTTTTGTGTTTCTGATTCCCAGCCCCCCGACGGAAGTGTGATACGATTCGGTTCGTACCGACAATTTATTTCCTTCACTAGGGAAACCTCCAGCCGTTCCGTGTGGAATTCGGGACGGCTTTTTTCGTAATCACCTGACGTGGTAGTATTGCCCTAACTCGATTCTTTCCGTGGGCTACGCATACGGACCACGCACAACAATCACCCCACCCCTCCTGGCATCCTCGGGATGGGTGTGCCGGAGTGCCCGAAGTTTTGTAAATCAAAACGACCAAAGCCAGCATCTTGTCACCAACGTGAGTTGTAGTATGCTCCTTATCCCGGTGATTCGGCGAGAGGGTCACCGGGGTTTCTTTAGTGCCAACCAGAATTGTTGATTACGTTCAGCCTGTGTGCCTAACGTAGCTGTGCGCCACCAGGTACAGGTTTCCGCACGCCCGACCGATAGATTACCGACGGTTCCCTCCAAATCAGACGACCAACTCAGGTCGCCTGCCCGATCCAAACTTTTCCCGTCCAGGATCGGATCACATCGGAACTGCACCGTTCGTGTCCTGCTCGGACATCGCCCAGTTGCGGACCATCGCGAGAACAGCGTTGCGATAGCCGACCATATCCATCGGTTTGTGGACGTACTCCTTCGCCCCAAGCAACAGTGCTCGTTCCACGTCGGAGCTACGCATCGACGCGCTAAAGATCACAACCGGAATATCCTTGCGTGGATTACGTTCCAGCACATCGTAGCCGGAAAGCACCGGGAGGTTCAAGTCGAGGATCACCAACGCTGGATCGAATGATCGGTCGCCCAGCATCATCAAAGCCTGAATCCCATCGCGGGCAACGCGGAGATGGACGGGTAACCCGGCTTCCGTGAGGATTTGTTGGGTCAGCAGAGCATCACCCGCTGAGTCCTCGATAAACAACACTTCAGTTCGATTCATGTCGAGGAGTGAGTGGGACGCCGGATACGGTGGAGTGTTTCGGGCGGATATCGATTAAATATCTTTCATGCCACCTGCACCTCTTGGTGGTGCAGTACTCGAAAATTCCGCACACCGCGACGGTACTCGGCTTCTTCGGAACCCGACAACCAAATCGACGCGACACGGGCGCAGTTCGGCGCTCCGCAGGGGATGCGCGGCACAGCGCTGATGCTGGTAGGAGTGTGACAGTGGGGGTAGCGTTGCTTCGTGTCCTTCGGTTCACCACACGCCTCACACCTCGCGATTGCCATGTTCTGTTGGGTCACTCCACCCGGTGCATGTTCGCGTTCGACTTGGCGTTCGGTTTACCTTCCCCCGGCACTTCCACGCACGCGTTCGCCGCTCGCCACGCGGTGAACTGGGCTTGATCGAGGCGGGATTGTTTCGTGGCACCGATGATGAAGCAGACCATGCCGGCGATGATCGCGACGGCTGCGATAGCGAGATGGGGCAGGATCTGACGCATCGGTCGGACTTCCACGGCGAGGGGCATGGCGGGGATCTCCTCAGTTCATCATTCGGCTGATCGGGCGGAAGGGTTTAATCGGCGAATTTCCGCTTCGAATCCGGTGCGGTCCTCGCGGAATTGCAGGGATTTAGGTGTGGGAGCGGGCGGGGTTTCGTGTGGGTGTGGAACGGAACAATGGTGCTGCTTGGGGACACCAAATCGATCAGATTGGCATCTCGCCTACGGCGTACGCTTGAACCGCTCACAAATCGTTTCGCAGAGTGAACCGTTTGATTCTCCGCGAACCTCCGAACGAAGCCAACTCGTTGAAACTGCCCCGTGATGTCCTTGGAAGATCGCTTGCACTTCCAGCCGCAACAGGAGACACCCCGATGAGAATGAAACGATTCAATCGCTCAGGCTGTGATAGTCGCCGCACTCGCAGTCGCGTCCGCTGGTAGTATGTCCGCGAGCAGTTGTAGTTCGTGCGACTATGTACCGCCCACCCACAACCGGCTGTATCACACACAAGTGTGGTCTGGAAATCTGTTCGATGGGATTCGCGGATGGTTCGAAAAACTGTTTAATTTAGCGTAGCGGGTCGCCCCTCGCCCCAGCATTGGTGGAATGTCCACGGGTGGTTCCGGCGTCGGAGAGAACGGTACGCGAGCATCGAATCCAGCGTAGCCAGCGAGGAGCTACCTGCGCCAATGCAAACGTCGCCGCCCGCTCAAAACCACAAGCCCTACCGCGAGCGTCAGCCAAGTCGCGGGTTCAGGTACCGCGTCGATGTTGTCAACGCCTAAAACGCCCGCAATGGACACCGCGTCGGTCGGCGTTGGGCTGTCGATAATACGGACAAGCGTGGTGTTACCTAGCAAGGTATGGACATCGCCGCTCACCGCCGTGAAAGAAGAGGGCGAAATCGCAAAGAAAGCATGCATCCATCCGCTGCCTGTTGGAAGCGTTTGACCGAATGTCGTTACCGCCTCATCCACAGGCGGTCCACCCATCGGATCTTCGAACAGTAATCGAATCGTCAGGTCCGAAGTCCCGAAGTTCTTCAGGTCCATAGCGATTCCTGAGATCCCGGAGTGCAGGTAATCGCCCGCCCATTGGGTCAGATTGATAGCCACGATGCGGCTTCCGGCACCACTGCCGCCCAATCCAGTGATCTGGAGATATTTATCGCCCGCGCCTGCGGGTCCGCCCGTCCCCACGTTCTGAGGTGGTATTGGCGGCACCATGCCAAGTCCTAGTCCTCCGGCGAACCATCCATCGGTAGTCCCATCCTGAAATGTATCGATCTGCCCCAGTGTGGCAGCGGATACTAGCTGTGTCAGTGAACCGGCTACGAGTGCAGCGGCGAAGCACAAACTGAGTCTCATGGATACCTCCGTATCGTCTGTCATTATATGTTAAACCCGGACCAGGGAACACGACAGCGATATTCGTAATGATGGCTATCGTCCTTCCGATTGTTGGTGTACGTGATGGTTTTCCTCGTGATTCCGTGGATCGTAAAGGGGTTCAAGTAAGGTCGTCCGGACTGTCCGCCCATCGAACATCGTTTTGAAAGGAGTCGATAACTCAATATGAGGACACAAAACCTATGACTCCAACTCAACACCAGAACATTCAGATTACCCAGGACCACAAGGTCCGGATCTTCAGTGCAGCGCTGCAAGGTGTAATTGCAACAAGATCGCATGACGCCCTGACTTTAGAACAAGCCGAATCGATCATCCAAACCGCAATCGCGCTCACGACCGACGCAATCGACGCAGTGGGTATGCTGTAACGGTGCGTCATCGTTCGCGGTGCAGGATACCGCACGCGTGTCGGATGCCGCGACCACAGCATAGCTGATACGTCCGTGAGATCGTGGAGTCATGGCTCCTGCACACATCGATGCACGGTTTTTAGAATCCATTGGTAGAATTACCGTCAACTTTGAGGTGCTCTCACATATCGTCGAACTGGGCGTGTGGATTCTGCTGCTCGGCAACGGTCTTGGAGAACAACGCACTGGGCAGATCGTAACCGCCGAACGCTCGTTCGGTCGGAATGTGGACTTGTTCTCCTGCCTGTACAGACATCGATATCCTAAACAGCCGCACCAAGCCCTGACCACGCTTTGCGGAAAGCTTCAGGCTATCGAAGACGAACGCAACCGGATCATCCACTCCAGATGGACTCGTGTTGATGTATCTGGACACGCAATCAGGATGAAGACCACGGCAAAAAAAAGGCATCGATTTTCAATTTCAGAAGACGAGCTTAATCGAAGTTAGCACGTTGGCTGACGAGATCTCGCAAACCTCAGAACAGCTTGGGATGTTCGTTTCAACGTTTTGCACCAGACCATTTCAAAGTGGTGTGTAAGGATTAAGATCAACTGGTTTCCACCGTGGCGGGGAGTTGGGCGTCAGTTCTCAGATGGTCTTCTGGCATTGTCGATCACAATGGTCTGAACTGGTCCTTTCCCGGCTTCGAGCCGCAGACCGAGTTGTTCCTGAAGTGCTGTGAACAGTGATGGGCCGGATGAATCAGGAACGGCGGTTCTTGCCTGATGTATAGTCCAGATCCGTCATACCGGGACCGATGATCGCCATGTATTTACTCTAAGGCGGGACGCCGTCAGGCACTCATAATCAGGCTTGCGAGTTGCCCGCACCACGACCAGGCTGACCAATCCTCGCTCACGTGCCGTACACGTGCCGAGACCTTACAGATTTAGCCGGTTCAGCATTTCTTGCTTGGTTTAGAATCCACAACTACAATATTTTCAGTGGAACTCGTTTCTTCGAATCCCATGCCGTCCACCAAAATTTCATCGGGGCCCCGATGCAGCACTCGTAACGCGCAGCAGAAAGCGCGTGGCGTCGCTATATGTGACGTCGACATAGCCATCTCCGGGCTTTATGGCGAAGCCGGTCGCATCCGTTTCGATGCGCACGCTAAGTCCGGGGGGCTGCCACCGGTCGCGTTGGATGGACTCTGCATCCAATTCCGGTGTGGCAATCCGAAAGGTGGAATCGCCGATCGCGGCTATGGAAATTGCTCCTTCTTGAGCGGTCGCATCCACACGAGGACACTGCATCAAGCGTATCCATCCGATCTTTCCGCCCGGAGTTTTCCAATGGACTGTGACTGGGTGGAACTGATTTCCGGGTGTGCCGGCCTCCTTGGTCAGGCTGGTGGCTTCGGCGCCCAGTATGAAGTCTTTCCCAATCCAAGCGGTCGCAACACGGTTGTCTGTGATCACGCGTCGAACCAGACGCTCGCCGGCGAAGCGATTGAAGTGCTTGATCGCGTCGGGCGGGATTCTAGTTCCAACTACGGCAAACACGGGAGCGTAAACCAGATCAGCCGAGTGGTTGAGGCGCGGCGCAATCTGTGGAAATGGCGCGAGTCGCGGTCCCAAAGCCAGGCGAAGCCAAAGACCCGTGAGGCTAACGTAATCCTGCATGTCCATTCCATAGGAACGATCATAAGGTCCAGCCACGTTCTTCAGATCGGCGTGGTAGAACAACGCAATGTCCTTCCACAACGCAGCTTCCATCTCTGAGCCCATGCGCCTCAGGCCGGGAGTAGATCCGTAAGCCCGCCAAAGTCCCAAGCCATAGAGGTCCACGCCATAATATGTCGGCGAATTGTATTCCTCGAAGGTGCGGTTCTTTCCGAACAACCCGTAAACGTCGTTAGCGAACTTCTCGCCTTCCGAAATCCAGGACGCCCGCTGGAGGTGACGCCCCGCCCAAGTCCACAGGAAGGCGTGCATCAGCGCGATATTGGTGTAGTTTGGCTTCAGTCGGCCTTCCAGTAGTTCTCCGTTTACGGCACGCCCAATAGAGAGCTCCATGCGTCTCCGCAACGGCTCCGGCAGGCGGTCCGAGAAATCCTCGAGGATGACAGCGAAGGTGGTGCCGATGAATTCCCGCCAATTCGGGTCGTACTGGACGAACAACTGTGCGTACCTGGCTGGGGGACGAGGCTCTTCCGGGCTCCGCTGGAAGGTGCCGTCATATGGTTGTCCCGGCTCATCTATCTGCTGTTTGAGAACTGCTTCGATAGCCTGGATGGCACGCTCGAGGTCGCCGCGCTGATTGCGCAGCAGAAGTCCCACCGCATACCAGCTCGTTTCCCGCACCAGATGGCGGCGGCCGATGCGCCCCGAGCGGCTGGGAGACTCAGCATCGGTGTCCCAGATGAAGCCCGCACGGCCATCCCAGAATTGATCGGTCCATTCCATCGCGGCCAGTGTAGTTTCACGCACCGTCGGATCGAGCATGTCCAATGTCTTCGGGACCTCGCCCGTCAAAGGAAGGGAGAAGATCAACGATACGAACAGGCACCATCGGCCGAAGCGCACAAAATGGGTCGTTGTGATCAAGTTAAGGTCCATGAGGCCCGCGATGAAGTTGCGCGGATTCTACTTCCACTGGTCGTCAAAGAAACCGGAATTTACGACTTCGTGGTTATCCAGGGCGATTAAGGCGTAATCGCCAAGGTGCGGATAGAGATTCGCATTGGTCCCGCGCCAATCGTCCTCGCTGAAAGTATGGCCGCTATTGATGACCACGTACTTATTGGGGTTCAGCGGATTCGGAAAGATCAGGACTGGTAGGTGAGTGGAGGCTTCCACAGTGCGGCCCCCAAGCGTGATCTGTTCTTTGGTCCACTGGATCGGCAGCTTACCGACGATTTTCGCAATCAACTGATTGCTCCAAGGATCGCCGAACAGGATCAGGTTGTTGTTCGCAATGTCCGATGTGGTGACATCGCGATCGTCCTTCACTCGTGGGTCGCCTCGCAGCCACTTTGAAAAGTCCTTTTGGAATTGATCCAAAACAACGAGTGAGTAAGGGGTGGCGGGCGTGCCGTTGCCGGTCGGACGGACACATAGGAACGATTCCAGGAAGGCGTCGTCCACGGGACCCTGCAATGCGTGCTGTTTCCGCAAGCCCGCAACCGGACCCGCCTTGGTCCAGGCGCCGTTGGCTTTGGCGAACACGCCGACGTTCGGAAATTCCTGACCGTCGAGAGTCAATGCACCCGAGCCGTCGATCCGGATGCGGTCGATATTCCTGGTGGCGACCTTGGTTCGATTGGCTTCCCGGGACGCGTCCACTTCGGCGCGTTCATAGCTCTTGTGCAACTCCTCGACCGTGATCCAGAAGCAGCGATTGAAGCGCGTGGTGTAGGTGACGAAGCGAATGTGGGGTGGCGGCGTGAGTCCTTTGGACAGCGCCTCTTCGACGAAGTGCTCGGAAATTTTGTGAGTCTCAGGCTCCCATTTGTGACCGGTCTTCGGTCCGATCAGGAACAGCGCCCGAAGGTCGGAAAGATTCAGGCCCTCCTTAAGAAGCTGCGCCTGAATGTTTTTCGATCCTTGCAGCTGCGCATCGATTTCGCCGCCGTATCCGACGAACGGAACGTCGGTGCCGTTCAACGAGTAGTCGACGGCATCGTAGTAATGTAACGCCGACTCCTGATAAGCCGGCAGCGGGCCCTTCTTCGCGTAGACTTTCGTTTCGGTGTAGCCCGCGCCTGCTTCAAAAGCCGCCCATTCATCCGGATGGTGGAGTCCCAAGTGCCACGCACCGGCGCCGCCCATGGAGAATCCACGCAGCGCAATACGCTTCGGATCGATGTTGTAGTGTTGCTCAACTGACCGGATTGCTTCGAAGACATCGGTCTCGCCCGCCCACCGGTAAGAGACATTGCTGCGGCCATAGACATCCACTTGGATATAAGCCTGTCCCGGCGGCACTGCCTCGGTGGTTTCATGTTGAGCGATAAAGGCGACTTCGTTCAAAACCCGATTAGTCCCGTGCATCCAGATATCCAGACGGATGGGCTGGCCGGAATACGAATCAGGAATGATCAAGCCATAAGGTTGCAGACTACCGTCGATCGTTGAACGATAGGCGCGCACCAGGCGGCCCTTGCTCTTCGTCCAGGCAGGCGAACCCGCGGTGAGCTCTTTGGATCGAGCGATGCCCTTGTCGAGAACGTCCAGCGTGTCCTTGACAAACGACGCTTTCACGAACTCTTCCGGATGCGAGAGGATAAAGTCGCCCGCCTTCTGGTAAATCGCGACGTCCGGATAAAGAGGATTATTCTCCAGCTTACCCGTGGCCGCGGTCAGCTCCGCCAGCTTGGCATAGATCTGGTGTTTTTCCTGATCCGTCGGATAATAGCGGGGCGATGGCTGTTGTACTTGCGCGGCCAGTAGCGCGCTGGTGCCAAGAAGACAGAGCCAAATGCGCATGTTCGAACTTAGATAAGCTCGCTCATCTTCTCTTCGGCCGTTGGGAAGTCCTTGCCGATCGGTGCTTTGAGAACCTCGTCGGCAAGCGTCAGGTAGACATCGCCGATGGAGTTATGCGATTTGGTGTGCGTACCGCCTTTGATCCCGCCGCCGGCAACCAGCATGGCCAGTCCATTGCACTTGTGAGGATTGGCTTCGGCGTGCTCGTGCACATAAACACAACTGGTGTGATCGAGCAGATTCCCATCTCCCTCGGGCGTGGCCTTCATGCGTTGAAGGAAGTATGAAAACTCCTCGACGTGCCAACGCGTAATGTCCCGCAGGATCCGCTGTTGCTCGGGCGAGCCGGCATTGTTGTGCGTGTAATCATGATGCCGGTTACCGGACAATCCCAGCCATGGGAAACGCGTCAGGCTCTGACACTTGGTCAGCATATAGGAAGCCACGCGCGTTTGCCGCGTTGCGAACGCTTGGACTAGCAAATCAGACTGGATTTTCGCGATGCGCGGGTAATCGGTTAGATCGCTGATGTCCTCGGGTTCCTTAATATTCTTTCCGTAGTCGGGGGGCAGGCTGGCGACGGCGCGTTCTAAATCTCGCACGGAAGTCAGATGTTCGTCGAGACGCCGCTTGTCCTCATGCCCCAGAACCGGTTTGAGCTCGGCGACATCCGCCTGAACCAAGTCGAGAACGCTCTTCTTGCGGCCGACCCAGCTTTGATCCTTGATCCCGAACAGCCGGTCAAACAGGTTTTGCGGAATCATTTCGGGAGGCAGCGCGCGATCGTACCCCGCCCAACTCATATTGCGATGCACGTTCTCACCGTGCGATTCCTGCGCAACTCCGATCTGCAGGGAATGAAAGCGCGACTTGGCGCCCATCTTGGCCGCAAGAATCTGATCAATCGAAGGACCGCTCGCGCCGCGCCCCGTGTAAGCGGTGCCGGTCATCAGCCCGCACAGAGCCGTGAAATGTCCGTTCCCTTGTCCGTTGAGCCGGGCGGCCACATTGTCGATCCCGCTGATGACATGGACATAATCTCGCACCGGCAGCAGTGGAGCCAGGCAGGGCGACAACTCGTAATCGGGGCCGGTGGCTT
>Ga0070713_100003801_pt1 | contig 9993 bp, 5 predicted proteins | sample LARL82metaG_FD_65465 | JGI IMG/M metagenome (GOLD analysis project Ga0070713, IMG submission 65465) | Corn, switchgrass and miscanthus rhizosphere microbial communities from Kellogg Biological Station, Michigan, USA - LAR L8-2 metaG | ecosystem: Host-associated > Plants > Roots > Rhizosphere ... | reverse complement strand
TACCTCTTTGTGCCCCTGGCGGAAGCCGTTGTTTTTGCTATGTTGGCTTCGTATTTCCTGTCGCGGACCATTGTTCCGACGATGGCCAAGTACTTACTGCGAGGGGATAAAACGGAAGCGGAACGAGCCGCCAGCCGCAATCCGCTCGTGCGACTTCAAAGGCGTTTTGAGGAGGCCTTTGAAATTTTCCGTCACAGCTATCGCGGCCTGCTTGAAGTTTGTCTGCACCACCGGCGAGTGTTCCTGCTGGTGTTCTTTGCGTGCTCTCTTGGTTCTCTGGCAGTTCTGATTCCCTGGCTCGGCCGGGATTTCTTTCCCGGGGTCGATAGCGGCACGTTCAAGCTTCATATGCGCGCCCCCACAGGGATGCGGATTGAAGAAACCGCCAACCTCTGTGATTTGGTCGAGAGGTCGATTCGGAACCAAATCCCGGCGGGCGAGATCGAGAGCGTCATTGACAACATAGGCCTGCCCTACAGCGGGATCAACCTTTCCTACAGCAATTCGGCCCCGGTGGGCACATCGGATGCGGACATTTTGGTGACTCTATCCGCCAACCACCAACCCACGGACAACTATATTCACCAGCTTCGGCTGACACTGCCGAAACAGTTTCCCGGCGCATCATTCGCGTTCTTGCCCGCGGACATGGTCGGACAGATTCTCAACTTCGGCTTGCCGGCTCCCCTTGATGTGCAGGTTGTTGGGAATAATTTGGAAGGGAACCGGCAATACGCCAGCGCGCTGCTGGCCAAATTGAGATACGTCTCGGGAACGGCAGATCTGCGGATTCAACAGCCCTTCGATGAGCCCTATCTGAATATGAGGGTCGAACGCACCAAAGCGGAACAACTCGGATTTACCGCCCACGATATCGCCCAGAATCTGCTGGTGTCACTGAGCGGGAGTTTCCAAACTTCACCCACGTTTTGGGTCGACCCAAAGAATCATGTCAGCTATCAAATCGCGACTCAGACGCCGCAGTACCGCGCGGACACCTTGCAGGGTCTTGAGAATATCCCGGTCACGGGGTCTAACGCGTCCGCCCTACCCTCCCTCACAGCGAGCCTGGTCTCGGTGCAGCGTGGAGCGGGAATGGCAGTTGTTTCTCACTACAACGTGGCGCCTGTCATCGACATCTTTGGCGCTGCCGCGGGGCGCGATCTGGGTGGAGTAGCCAGCGATATCAATAAAATCATTGACGCTACCCGCCAGCAATTACCGCGTGGTTCTCGAGTGGTTGTCCGTGGGCAGGTTCAGACCATGCGCGCCTCCTACATCGGCCTTCTGAGTGGACTCGTGTTCTCGATCATCCTGGTTTACCTCCTGATCGTGGTCAACTTTCAGTCCTGGCTCGATCCGTTCATCATGATTTCCGCACTGCCCGCGGCACTCGCTGGGATTGCATGGTTTTTGTTCATAACGCACACCACCCTGAGCGTGCCCGCGCTGATGGGAGCCATCATGTGCATGGGTGTCGCAACCTCAAACAGCATCCTCGTGGTGAGCTTCGCCACGGAGAAAATGGCGGAAGGAATGGATTCTGCGGGGGCTGCGCTGGAAGCGGGATTTACCCGTTTTCGGCCTGTGCTGATGACCGCCTTGGCCATGATTATCGGCATGGTCCCCATGGCTCTCGGCCTCGGCGACGGTGGTGAACAAAATGCCCCCCTGGGCCGCGCTGTCATCGGCGGCCTGATTTTCGCAACGATTTCGACGCTGTTCTTTGTTCCTTCATTTTTCAGCGTTCTGCAAGCCTCACGCCGGCAGTCATCCCAAGCGGAGAAGGCACACTAGGAACACGCAATTTGGAGAAATTCATGTTGCCTCAAACGGGACATTCTCAAGCTGAAGATATTCCACAAATCGGTGGGCAAATACGTCCGTCGAACAATGCCGGAGCGCCACGGTATTCGCGCAGATCATGGCTTGCCCTCGTAATCGCAGTGATTGCGGTGGCGGCCCTGCTGATTTCGGGCATATGGTCCCGTGTCAAAGCCCGAACCACGTTGGATAAGGAAACGGCACAAGCCGCCTTGCCACCAGTATCGGTTGTGTCGCCAGAACGTACCACGCCCACTGACGAAATCATCTTGCCCGGAAACGTCCAACCATTTATTACTTCACCTATTTACGCGCGCACGAACGGCTATCTAAAAAAGTGGTATTTCGATATCGGCGCACACGTCAAGAAGGGACAACTCCTGGCTATCATTGAAACGCCGGAAGTCGACCAGCAGCTCGAGCAAGCCCGCAGCAACCTGCTGACCGCGCAGGCCAATCTCGCACTCGCTTCCATTACGAAGACTCGATACCAGGGCCTCCTGAAGAGCAACGCAGTCGCTCAACAGGACGTAGACAACGCGGTCGGAACGTACAATGCGAATGCGGCCATCGTCGAAGCAGACAAGGCAGCCGTACAGCAATACTCGGCACTGGTATCTTTCGAAAAAGTCTATGCGCCCTTCGACGGCGTGATTACAGCGCGCAATACCGATATCGGCGATCTCATCAATTCCGGCAGCAGCAGCAACGTGAAAACCGATCTTTTTCATATCTCTCAACCGGGAATGCTGCGTGTCTATGTGGACGTCCCCGAGGAATACTCGCGGGGAATCAAGGTCGGCATGACGGCGGACCTCAGTCTTGCCGAATTTCCGGATCGCAAGTTTCAGGGAAAAGTAGTGCGCACCGCCGACGCCATCAATATGACTACGCGGACTCTGCTGATCGAAATCGATGTGGAAAATCCGACCAACACGCTGCTCACTGGTTCCTATGCAGAGGTCCACTTGGCGGTCCCGACACTAGCCTCTACTTTCTTGATTCCGGTCAATACTTTGCTATTCCGCACCGAAGGATTACGCATCGGCGTTGTGAAGGGCGGCAAGGTCGTGCTAACTACCGTCACTCCCGGACACGATTTTGGCAACAAGATCGAGATCGTCGCCGGCCTCAGGGCGGACGATCAAGTCATCGTCAACCCGCCCGACTCCATCGTTAACGGACAGCAAGTCCAAATTGTTCAGGCAACGTTGCCGGGAGACACGAAGTGAAGCTGCCAGTGAAACTGATCTTCGGAAACTTGCGGACAACGGGCGGGCGAGTCCTGATCGCCGTGGCGGCACTCCAGTTGACTGGATGCGTGGTTGGCCCCAAGTATCACCCGCCAGCGGTACAGGCTCCTCCTGCCTATAAAGAGGCAGGGAACTGGAAGCCCGCTCAGCCGAATGATCAGAATCTTGGCGGCTCGTGGTGGACGATATTCCAAGATCCTCAGCTGAATGCGCTGGAAGACCAAGTCAATGTATCGAATCAGAATCTGAAGGCCGCAGAGGCACAATTCCGTCAGGCTCGCGCCGCCCTACGCTACTATCGCGCCGACTATTACCCGACGGTGACGTATGGAGCTTCCGCAACTCGCGAGCGAATCTCGAGCCGCCGGCCGCCCGCAACCTCGATCTTCGATGGCATCAACTACAACGATTTTGTATTGCCTTTCAGCGTGTCCTACCAAGCCGACGTCTGGGGAAGAGTTCGAAAGAACGTAGAATCCTATCGCGAGCAAGCACAAGCCAGTGCGGCAGAACTGGCCACCGTCAATCTGAGCATGCATGCCGATCTGGCCGTGGATTACTTTCAGGCACGCAGCCTGGATGCCGAGGAACAGCTCCTTAACTCTACCGTCAAAGAATATGAGCAGGCCCTGGAGTTGAACGAGAACCGTTTCGCCGGCGGAATTGCTTCGGAGGTGGAGGTTGAGCAGGCCAGGACTCAACTTGAAACCACGCGGGCGCAGGAGATCGATGTGGGCGTGCTGCGGGCGCAGTATGAACACGCCGTTGCAATTCTTACTGGTAAACCTCCTGCGGAGTTCAGCCTTCCCCCACTGCCCCTCACAGCACCGCCTCCGCAGGTTCCGATCGCTGTGCCATCAGAATTGCTGGAACGACGCCCCGATATTGCAGCCGCCGAGAGGTTGGTGGCATCTGCCAACGCCCAGATCGGAGTGGCGAAGTCGGCCTATTACCCAGTGATCAGCCTCGGCGCTTCGGGAGGATTTGAAAGCTCCGCTATCACCACTCTATTGAATGGACCAAGCGGCCTATGGTCGGTTGGGCTGTCGGTGGTTGGAACTGCCTTCGATGTGGGCAGACGCCGGGCTCTCAACGATCAGGCGCGTGCCGCTTATGACTATCAGGTCGCTGCCTATCGAGAGAGCGTGCTGTCCGGATTCCAACAGGTTGAAGACAATCTAGCGGCTGTGAGGATTTTGGAAAATGAGGCCAAGGTGCAGAATGAAGCAGTCTTAGCCGCACAACGTTCGCTCGACCTTTCCGTCATGCGTTACAAGGGCGGCGTCACAAGTTATCTTGAGGTGATCACCGCACAAAGTGCCGCCCTCGCCGATGAAGTCACCGCGGTCAATATCTTGGGACGGCGGATGGCAAACACCGTGTTGCTCATTCAAGCCCTGGGCGGTGGATGGGATCGATCGAGTTTGCCCGAGCGACCCGAATGCTGCGGTAAGCTCGCGAGCAGCTCAGGTTCAAACTAAACCCCTGTCGCCAACTGTCCGGAAATGGCCTGGCTTTCAGTACGAGATCAATGAACTTGCCCAACAGGTATCGCGGCCACTCAAAAAAGCCCGTGTGACAAAGGTTGAGCTAATGTCTACTGACACGATCGCCGTGCGAGTTCAGACTGTAGAGAAGGGTTTCTCCTCACAACGATCTGATTTGCTTGCGAGCGAAAAGCCTTTGCAGTTTTGTTTGAACGGCTCCCCAATCTCGATTACCATGCGTTCCCCCGGTTCTGATCTGGACCTTGCCGTCGGATTTTTGTTCACGGAAGGCATTATCAATGACGTACGCCAGATACTATCGATGCGCGCCGAGTCCGATGAAGATGTTTCCAGGAACTCCGGCGACCGGGTGACAATCAGGTTGCGCCCTGATATTGCCATTGATCCCGCGCGCATTCGACGAAACTTCTACACAAATTCGAGTTGCGGTGTCTGCGGCAAACTGGCCATTGGAGCGATTGATGTCCGCCCCGCGCTTTCGATGCGACAGTCTGGTCCGCAATTCCGCGCGCACATTATCTATCGGCTGCCCGATCTGTTGAGGCGTGCCCAAGACACCTTCGAGCGCACGGGTGGCATTCATGCCGCAGCGCTTTTCTCGCCTGAAGGGACCATGCTTGGTCTTCGCGAAGATGTTGGCAGGCACAATGCAGTCGATAAGTTGATCGGCTTCGCTCTGCGCGATGGCTCGGTCCCTCTTGCCAACTCGTTAATTTTGGTGAGCGGTCGTGCCGGGTTCGAACTTGTGCAGAAGTCCATAATGGCTGCGATACCAGTGCTTGCCGCCGTTGGAGCCCCTTCGAGTCTTGCCGTTGAATTAGCGCAGCGGTTTGGAATGACGCTTGTGGGTTTTCTCCGCGACCAGCGGTTCAACATCTATTCAAGTAGCTGGAGGATTGAATGAAACTGCGGATACACAACGGCTCGCTGCGTCTGCGACTGAGTCGCACCGATGTCGACCAGTTGCAGGGAACGAATATTTGCGCGGAATCGTTACGATTTGGCTCAGGCTCGCAACTGATCTATACGTTGGAAACCTCCACACAATTCACAGTGATGGAGGCTCAGTATCGCCAGGATCGCCTGAGAATCTTGCTGCCGGTTGAGATGGCGCGAAGATGGGCCAGTTCTGACCAGATCTCGCTTTCCCTCGATTCCGTTGTAGGCGACGGTCCCAGCATACTGATCGAAAAGGATTTTCGGTGTCTTCACTCAGACGAGAGAAAGCCCTCCGAAGACTCGGATAGCTTTCCGAATCCTTTAGCGGACGATCGGGGCAATCTCGCCATCAAATAAAGCCACGGCAGGCCTTGTGCCTGAGGAGGCAACTATGAAAATTGGCATGATCGGACTTGGAAGGATGGGAAGCAACATGGCCCGGCGACTCATTCGCAAAGAGCACAGCTGTGTTGTGTATAACCGATCCCCAAAATCGGTGACCGAACTGGTTAAGGAAAAGGCGATTGGCGCCACGTCCTTTGCGGATGTAGTCGAGAAACTTGAGAGACCTCGAACGATCTGGCTCATGGTTCCCGCGGCAGTTGTCGATGACACCATCGCCGATCTTTCCCCCCATCTCGAAGACGGCGACGTGCTCATCGACGGCGGCAACTCCTATTACGTGGATGATCTCCGCCGCGCAAAGCAACTTGCCACTCAAAAAATCCACTACGTGGATGTCGGAACCAGCGGAGGAGTCTGGGGGCTGGAGCGGGGATACTGCATGATGATTGGAGGCGAGGCAGAGGTCATCCAACGGCTGAGTCCGATATTCGCCGCCCTTGCCCCGGGAATCAGCGCTGCACCGCGCACGGTTGGCCGGGAGAAGATCGACGGCACCGCCGAACAAGGTTATCTGCACTGTGGCCCGAATGGCGCGGGACATTTCGTCAAGATGATCCATAACGGAATCGAATACGGAATTATGGCGGCATATGCGGAGGGGCTCTCGGTTTTGCGCAGCGCCAACGTCGGCAAACGAGCGAATGGCGCCCCTGATGCGGAAACTACGCCACTGCGCGATCCTGAGCACTATCAGTACGACATGAATCTGCGAGACATCGCGGAAGTCTGGCGTCGCGGAAGTGTGATCGCCTCGTGGTTGCTGGATCTGACTGCCTCAGCCCTGCTGCAGGATCCAAATCTTGCGAAGTTTGCCGGGCGCGTCTCCGACTCCGGCGAAGGACGCTGGACGATTAAGGCTGCGATCGACGAAGCTGTACCAGCCGCCGTTCTCACTACCGCACTTTACGAGCGGTTCAGTTCTCGCGGAGAGGCGGACTTTGCCAACAAGCTCTTGTCGGCAATGAGGTACGAATTCGGTGGCCATCTCGAAAAGTCCGATGAGAAATCGAAGGTGGCCTGACTGACAGATGGCGCGCTGAAGGATTGTTATCCGGAGAGGGCTCGCGTGCCGTCCTTCGCGGGTAGTCTTGACCGACTTCCGCCGGGTTCAGATCATGCACCGAGCACCGACGGCCTACGCCCGAGTTCTGGAGGGTAAGGCCCGGTTCCGCGCCGTCCTCACAATGTAAATCACCGATCCGACTAGCCAGAGGCAGTCTAGAACTCGAGGCGGAGGCCGAACTGGATCGCTCTGGGGTTATTCGCTTGGCTGTTGATCACGCCGAACGATGCGGGGTCCTGCATGCTAAGTGTGGGGTCGTTGAACACAACGTGGTTGAACGCGTTCAAGAAGTCGCCCGAGAAAAGAAAAGCGACTCCTTCTCTCACTAGTGTGCGCTTGGCCAAAGAGAGATCGAAATTCCAGTAAGACAAGCCGCGCAAGACACCGCGCGCAGACCGATTGTCTCTGCTGATCTGAATCGGGCGGAAATCCGCCAACACCGCCTCTGGGTTTGCGAAAATATTGAGGCCGGAACCGCCAGTGGCAGGATTTCCGTCCGTACCTACTCCCCCCGATCCCGGCACGCCGGAGTGGATCGTATTACCAAAATCAGGCTGGTTGATCGGTATAGCCCCGGAGGCAACTAGTCCGAGAGTGTCGCCACCACCCCATGCCTCATAGCTTTCGGCGACCGTCAAGGGGAGTCCGCTGGCAGCTTTGAAAATGCCTGAAAAGTACCAGTCACCGATAACCCTGTTAAGCGTCTCGCTACCCAGGGTGAAGCGGGCGCCTGAGCCGAAGGGGAGTTGATAAACCCAGTTCGCTGTCACAACGTGGCGGTGGTCGAAAAAGGATGGGCCGTAGTCGATTGCATGATCAAAACTGGAAGAAGGCTCGATGGGGATGTTTTGTACCGAACCGATATCATCGAGGGACTTAGCGAGAGTGTAATTAACGGCAAGAGTGAGCCCTTGGGAGCTGTGCATCCGTAACGTGGTGAAGAAGGCGTGGTAGTTTGAGTAACCGCCGTCCGTGCCACTCCATATTCGCTGGACCTGCAGATTTGTGATGGGCTGGGGAAGCAAGAATTGCATGGACTGCCATAGAGTCCTGAGCAAGCCGGCGCTGAAATCGGATCCATACTGCGTTGCCAGCGTAATCGTTCCGCCGGGCCCGATCTGATTTTCGAACCAGGGTTGCGGGGTTACGGTTGCAGGTGACACACCTGCGCGAAGTTGGTTGGACACATTGTCGTAGGCAGCCGCGAAGCTCTGCCCGGAAGCCTTGTCCCTGTAGAAATAAGGAGCAGACGTGATGTCGTTGACTTCCCTCATATTGCGCGCGAGCGTTGCCACGTAGCCCGCTTCAACAATCATGGTGGTGCTCAGCTGGCGTTGAATCGTAAAGTCGATCTGGTGTGCATGGCCAGTTCCGATGGCGGGGTCTGGCTGATATGCAAAAGTCTCCCCGTATGGTGTGCCAACTACTAACGGCGAACTGACTGTTGGAGCGGTTGGGATGACACCCGGGCCGTCGATGCCAACGCGGTATGCATCGCTCGGATTGCTCGAGTTTGCGCAGCTTCCGCCGATGACGGGCCCACGGCAATTGATGGTTTGCGCAAAGGTGGGCCCTAACATTGGTTCAATAACGCTCCACACCGTGTTCATCCGATCGTAGGTGATCGAATATCCAGCGCGGAAGACGCTGGCACTCTTGCCGCCAAATAAATGGTGCCACAGGGAGTTTTCGAAGGACGGAGTCCAGGCTGCCGCGATGCGCGGGCCCACATTGCCATAATCCGTGTTGAAGACTGTATTCTGCGAAGTTTTGGTCGATGGCAGCCAGGCTAAGGTGGGATTGTAAATGTTACCCTGCACTGCCGCCCGGCGCGCGTTATTTAGGTAGTCGGTCGAGGTCAGTGTCTTGCCGGTAGCATCGTCGATCATAAAGGCGGTTCGACCCAACGAATCTACAGGTGCGAACTGTATCTGATAGTTGAGTCCCCCGCTCAGAGTCAGTGAGGGCCGAATACGCCAAGTGTCGCTAAAATAGAAATCGACGGCGTTCTGGTAGGCGTTCGCCTGCAGCGGCGAGCCCAGTGGAAGAGGATTCAAATTACGGTCGCGCGTGACCAACACATTTGTATTGTCAATCATCCCCGTTGTTCCGGCGAAAAGACGGTTCCAGCGGGTTGCCTCGCCTGCAGCTAAACAAAACATCGTCACGGTGGCTGAACAATCTGGGGGTCGGTTCTCGGCCGGGATCGTGACCGCGCCTGCAGCATCCAATTCCAAGTCCAAGGCGGTGATCGAGCCTATCACCTTGTCATTGCGGTAGTGGTAGGTTCTGATGCGGCGAAAGTTGCCCCCCCACTGGAATAGGTGGCGTCCTTTGTTCCAAGACAAGTCGTCCCTTACCTGATAGCTCTTAGCGTCGCCGCCCTGAGTACGGGCGACCAGAGTGTTCATGTCGACTGGTCCATCCAGCAAACCGCCATGTGCCGACGCCCCTCCGGCTACCTCGATAGCCCCTGAGATACCCTGCACCTGAGGGAACGGCAGCACACCTGGAAACCACCACCAATCACGCAGATAGCCGAAGCGAAGGTCATTCGTGAGTGTAGGTTTGATTACACCGGTAAGCGCCAGCACAAAGTAATGCGGTTCGGAATTCTCGCTATGTATTGCAACCGGTCTTCCGAGAGCGTCTCCCTTGAGCAAACCGCCGATATCTACTTGGGAGTTAAGCAACGACGTCGCTTCCGAATAGCGGACGGAGCCCATGAAGTGCCACTTGTTGGAGAAATTGTGATCGAGGCGTCCGATCCCGGAGTCCGACGAACTCGGAGTGCTTACGGTCGAGCGAAAACCGATTGTGTTCAGGCCGTCCCCCACGGTGGCATCGTTGCCCGCCGGCAAGCGATTCCATAAGGCGCTGACGACGGGATTAAGCCCCAAACCGCGCGGGTCACAGGCGGAAGTATTCCCCAGGCCGCACGAGGTCGATGTGGCCAAGGGGTAATCGCGGACTGTTCCGGTGGCATCCAAGAAGCGCAGGG
>Ga0070713_100003800_pt1 | contig 9994 bp, 7 predicted proteins | sample LARL82metaG_FD_65465 | JGI IMG/M metagenome (GOLD analysis project Ga0070713, IMG submission 65465) | Corn, switchgrass and miscanthus rhizosphere microbial communities from Kellogg Biological Station, Michigan, USA - LAR L8-2 metaG | ecosystem: Host-associated > Plants > Roots > Rhizosphere ... | reverse complement strand
ACGCCACGGCTCAGCACCGCGGGCACGCAAGGCGTTCGTCTGCAACGCGGCGCCGCCGATTTCCTGTTCGGAAATCTCTCGGTCGACGTGGGTCGCGACTTCGCGGTCTTCAGCCAAGCGCCTATCGGCGGATTGCTGCTGTCCGAAAACGCGCCGCCACTCGACATGATTCGCCTCGCCACCGATCAGCCGGCGGCGCTGCCATGGGTGTTTCGTTACCTCGGTCCGCTCCAGGCCATGGTCCTCGTCGCCGACTTGGGTGTGACCGATCAGGCTCACCCGCACTCCAAGCTCGTCGCGTACCGCGTCGAAGCGCACCCGCATCCTCTGTTCGAATTCGGAGTGGAGGTGCTCGACGAGACGGGCGGCAACGGCGCACCGCCGGCCAGCTTCGCCGATCGCGCCGCCGATGCCTTTCCGATCATCGACGTGGCCTTCCGTCCAAACAGCGACTTCTTATTCTCTAATAAGCTCGCCGGCGTCGACTTCCACTTCCGAGCTCCGTCCGTCTTGGGGCTGGACGCCTACGCCGAGGGTGTCGTCGACGACTTCGACACGCGTCGGTTCCACAGCACGATCTTTCAGGACGGCGGCGGCATCGCCGGCATCTCACTCAACTGCATCGTGCAATGCGGTCGCGTCGGCGTGCGCGCCGAGTATCACCAAACGGGCATTCGGTATTACACACACACCGATTTTTCCAGCGGTGTGCAAGCGGACGGCGTCGTCCTCGGCGATCCGCTTGGTCCGCGCGGCCTCGGTGGATACCTCATGATCGACGCCGAGTTGCGCCGCTTGGGGACGTTCGCGCTCAACGGGGCGTACGAAGTGCGCAGCGGTAATCTCTACGGATCCACCGTGTCTGACGCGCGCGGCGACGGATTCCGCTTCGTTCAAGTCGCGAACCACCCGGGCGAGCATCGAACGCGTACGACGGCGACATGGACGCCGACGTCGCGCGCGTCGCACATCACACTGCGCGTCACGCTCGGAGTCGAGCGCGTCGGCAATTTCGGTTTCGTCGAAGGACGCAGTCGGACGAACGGCCTCGCGCAACTAGGCTACGAATGGCGACCGTAGCGCGCGACGATCTCGTTGTCGCCTTCACCGTCGACCTCGAGCCCGACTGTCCGCCATTCCTTCAGGGTTACCGAGGGATGGAACAGGGCGCGCCGGCGCTGCTCGATCTGCTCGACGGCGAGCGCGTGCCGGCGACATTCTTTACCACGGGCGAGGTCGCGCGGCGATATCCCACCGCGGTCGAGCGCGTGGTGCGGGACGGACACGAGCTTGCGTGTCACGGGATGACGCATCGCGCGTTCACGTCGCTCGATGCCGACGCCGCCAGTCGTGAGATCGAGGAGTCGTCGGCGATTCTGCGGCGATTCGCGCCGGTCACGTCGTTCCGCGCTCCGTATCTCCGATTTCCGTCGGCGTACCTCGCGCTCCTGGAGCGCAACGGATTCATGCTCGACTCGTCGCACGCCAAATACAAGCTGGCGTATTATCGCGATCGAACGGCGACGCCGCTCGCGCGCGTTCCCGCATCGGTGACGTCGTCGGTGCTGCGGTTGCCTCGGGTGGTGCGCGACGCCTATCTGCGTGCTCAGTCGAGCCCCGTCGTGCTGTTCGTCCATCCGTGGGAATTCGTCGACCTGCGTCGCGAGCGGCTACGGCTCGATTGTCGATTCAAGACTGGAGATGTGGCTCTCGCATGCGTGCGCGACGTTCTTCGCGAGTATGCGCGGCGCGGCGCGCGATTCGTCCGCATGAGAGAGTTGTCTAGGGCGGCGGCATCGGCATGACGACCGGTCGCGTGCGCCGCCGTCTGGCGTGGCTCGGTGCGTGGGTGCTCGCGACCGCGTTGCTGATCGCGTGCGCACGAACGATCGATTGGGCGCGGGCTGCAGACGTTGCGGGCACCGCGCGAGCAGGATGGCTGGGCATCGCCGTTCTCTTCAATGGGGCGATTCTCCTCTGCTGGGCCGCGTTCTGGCGCGCGCTGGTTCCCGCAGGCGAATCCCGCGTCGGGTATCGTCGCATGCTCGAGATCGTCGCAACGGCATCCTCCCTCATGAACACTGTGCCGTTCGGCGGCGGACACGCGTCGAGCATCGTCCTGCTCATACGCCGCGGCGGAACGACGCAGCGAGGCGCGCTCTCGGTGTTGGCGCTCGATCAGCTGGGCGAGGGCGTGACGAAGGTCAGCCTCTTTCTGCTCGTCGCGATGCTTCTTCCGCTGCCCGTGTGGATGCGCGCCGGCGTAACCACGGTGTCGATCGCTGTCGGCGCATGGCTCGTTGCGCTATTCGTCGCCTCACGGTGGGCGCGCGAGCTCGAGATCCTCAAACACCCGCGTCGCTCGATCGGCGCGCTGTCGTGCGTCTTCGCGATGAAAGGCGTCGAGGCGCTGGCGATTGTCGCTGTTCAACATGCGTTCGCGGTGCCGATCTCCGCCGGCGGAACGCTCCTTGTGCTCGCGGCGCTCATTCTTGGGACGATGCTGCCGGTCGCGCCAGGCAATCTCGGCACGTACGAAGCCAGCGTCTTCGTGGCGTATCGCTACCTCGGGGTGTCGCCGGAACAGGCGGTGACGCTGGCCGTCGTCGAACACCTCTGCTTCCTGCTGCCCTCCGTCGGCGTCGGCTACGCGTTCATCTCGGCGCACACGTTGTCGCGAAGCGCGATCGCCTCCCGATAAAGCGCGATGTGAGCGTCGATCAGACGCAACCAATCATATGGCGGCGTCGTGTGGCGATTGTGCTGCGCGATTGCGGCGCGGCGCGCGCTGTCCCGCGACAGCGCCGCCGTGTGGATCGCGAGCTCGGCGTCCGATCGCGCAAGCAACCCTTCGCAACCGTGCCGGATGATCTCCGCCACGCCCGACGTCGCCATCGCGATCACCGGAAGTCCCGCGCACCGCGCCTCGAGTGCGGCGAGACCGAACGATTCGCGAACGGTCGGCAGGACGAACAGGTCGCACTCCGCCATGAGTGAGCGGATCTCCTCGCGCGTGCGATATCCGAGCACGCGAATCTGATCGCCGAGTCCCGCCGATGCGATCGACCGCTCGAGACGCGCCCGCTGCGGTCCGTCGCCGACGATGCGAAGTCGCACCCGCTCGCCATCGCGAAGCATTGTGTTGACCCGGCGCATCATGCCGACGAGGGCCAGCGGCCGCTTCTTCGGGTTGAGGCGCATGACACTGAGCACCTCGATCGTTCGAGTGTGTCGCGACGGCACGTCCGTCTTCCAGAAGCCGACATCGATTCCGTTGGGCAGAATCGCGAGCGAGCGTGAGCCGGCGATCGGTTGAACGCCGCGTGCGACTCGTCCGCTGACGGCGGAGAATCGCGCGCGCCACCGGCTCGTGCCGAGCGCAGCACCGGCTGCCCGCGCCAGCAATTGCGTCTGCGGAACGACTGAATGAAACGTAAGCAGCGCCGGAATACAGCGACGCTCGGCCTCTGCAGCGGCGCCGAGTGCGGTGGGTGATACGATGCTCACGTGACAGTGGGCGACGTCGACACGTTCCGATGCGAGCGCATCGCCGACTGCGCGAACTCCACCCGGCGTGTACACAAAACCAAAGTGCGGCGCACGAGGCGCTTCGATCCGGCGAACGCGGACGCCATCCACACGGTCCGGGCCGGGCGTCGGGGTGATGGCGACAACGTCATGACCGGCCGCGACGAGACGTCGCGCCAGATCCCGGAGATGCAGCTCGATACCGCCGATGCGCGGGTGGTACCAGTCGCACACGAGCGCGACTTTCATTTGATCTTACGCCGCGATCTTGCTGCGAGCGACGCGTTCGAAGGCGTCGAGCACGCGGTCGATCTGCTCATCGCTATGCTCGGCCGACATCGATACGCGGAGGCGGCACGATGTGGGCGGCACGGCCGGCGGAACGATCGGATGTGTGAAAACGCCGTCGTCGAACAGAGCGCGCCAGAGTTGAAGGGTGGGGACGAGGTCACCGATCACGACGGGGATGATCGGTGTTTGCGTTGCACCGATGTCGAAGCCGAGCGCGCGAAGTGCGCCGGCGACGCGCGCCGTGTTCGCCCAGAGCCGATCGCGTCGCTCCGGCTCCCGTTCAATGATGTCGACCGCAGCGAGCACCCCGGCCACGGACGCCGGCGGCATGCTGGCCGTGAAGATCAGCGCGCGACTGTGGTGGCGCAGCCAATGAATCACCGATTCGTCCCCGGCGAGAACTCCGCCGACCGACGCGAGCGATTTCGAGAACGTCCCCATGATCAAATCGACCCGATCGGACAGACCGTAATGCTCGGCGGTGCCGGCGCCATTTGGGCCGAACACACCGACGGCGTGCGCCTCGTCGATCAAGACGGCGGACCGATGCCGCGTTGCCGCGGCGACGATCGCCGGGAGATTGGCGATCGTGCCCTCCATCGAGAAGACGCCGTCGGTCACGACGAGCTTACCCGCGTGTCGGGGGATCGCGGCCAGTTGGCGCGCCAGGGATTCGGCGTCGCTATGCGGATAGCGATGCACATGTCCGTACGACAGCTTTGCGCCATCGACGATGGACGCGTGATCGAGCCGGTCGAGAAAAACGTGATCGTCGCGGCCGATCAACGCGGCGATCGCGCCGAGGTTCGCCTGATATCCCGTCGTGAACACGAGCGCCGCTTCTTTGTGGAAGAAGCGCGCGAGTCGCTCCTCGAGGCGGTCGTGCAGGGCGAGCGTTCCATTGAGCAGGCGGCTCCCCGTCGCGCCGCTGCCGTACGTCGCCAGCGCCGATCGCGCCGCATCGAGAATCTCGGGGTGATGCGTCAGCCCGAGGTAGTTGTTGGAGCCGACCATGATCTTCCATTCACCGCCGATACGCGCTTCGGTGGCGGTCGACGCTTCGATGGGCACGAAGTACGGATAGAGGCCGGCGGCCTGCGTCTCGCGTGCGAGGGTGTACTCGTCGCACTTTCGAAAGATGCTCATCAGAGAACGCTCGACTGGGCTGCGGCCACCGGGCGGTCGTAGATTCGCCAGCGCCGATACTCCTTCGCTCCGAACGACTCGAGCGGACGATTGAGCTTGTCGTTGTCCTCGAGGATCCACGACGCCTCGGCGGCGCTCAAGCCGAACGCCTTGGCCCGCTTGACCAGTTCGCTGGCGAACAGCGCGAAGACTCCGCGATTCCTGTACTGCGCCTTCGCACCGAGAATCATGATGCGGCCGGTGCGAAGGTGCGGCTTCGCGGCGAGCAACTTGAATACGCCGGTCGGCAGAAGGCGTCCGTTGCCGATCGTCTTGAAGGCGTGATGAAAATCAGGGACGATGATCATGAATCCCGCCGGCTCACCATTCACCTCCGCCATCAGCGTGAATCGCGGGTTGACGATGTACTTGAGCACCGTGGCCTCGTGTACGAAGCTGTCACGCGACATCGGGAAGAAGCCCCAGTTCGACTCCCACGCCGAGTTGTAGATGTCCCAGCACCGTTCGACCTCGGGGCCGAAGTTCTTGAGATCGAGCTCGCGAAAGGTGAGCGTCTTGCCGCGCAACGCGCGCTCGGCGACGAGGCGAACGCGCGGCGGCAGCTGAAACGCGTGCGGCCCCTCGGCAGGGAAGAAGTACGCCAAGAGATCCTTGGCCTTCGCGAATCCGGCGCCCTCGGCGAGGTCCGCGTAGTACCGCGGATTCCATGTCGTCATGATCATCGGGTGTCGCTCGAATCCATCGACGAGCATCCCGCATTCATGGTTGGTCGATGGATTCATCGGGCCCCGCATGGTGTCGAGGCCGCGCGAGCGGAGCCACGCCTCGGCGGCCGCGAACAATCCGTTCGCGGCTTCTTGATCGCGCCGGCACTCGAAAAAGCCGAAAAAGCCGACCCGGTCGCGGTGGAACTCGTTATGCGCACGATTCTCGATCGCCGCGATGCGGCCCACCGGCGTCCCGTCTCGCGCGGCGAGAAAGAGCCGGCGATCCGCTGTCCGGTAGAACGGATTTGCCTTGGTGTCCAACGCGTCGCGGACGGCGATCCGCAGAGGCGGGACCCATTGTGGGTGGTCGGCCGCATTGTAGATCTGCCACGGCAGATCGATGAAGCGGCGAAGGGATCGAGACGAGTCGACGGGGCGAATTTCGAGTGACACGGGGCGATTGAAAGAGCCGATGAACCCACTAAAAACCGCGCACAGCCCGAGCGAAGCTCCGCCAGCCATCAAGATCCTTGCCGTCTATTTGGCGGTTTCGTCGCTGCCGGCCGTTTTCACGTGGGCGACGTCGCGCCAACACGGAGGCGTCGTCGTCGCACACGTCGTCGCGCTATTTGTTGTCGGCCTGCTGGTTGTCGCAGGACGATCGGGGGCGCTGGTGGATTGGCTGCCGCTCGTCGCCATCCCGCTGCTCTACGCCGAGCTTCCGCGAATTGCCGTCGGCCAGGTGCACGACCAGGTCGTGCAGCGCTGGGAAGGCACGGTCTTCGGCGCATCGCCGGCGCAGATGGCCGCCGCGCAGTGGCCCTATGCGCTGTTGAGCGAGTCGTTGCACGCGGCGTATCTCTCGTACTACGGCATCATCTACGGGCCGCCCCTTCTATTGTATGCGCGCGGCCGCCTGTCGGAATTTCGGCGGACGGTCGCCGGATTGATGCTGATGTTCGCGATCTGCTACGTGATCTTCATCATGTTCCCTGTTGCCGGGCCACGATATCAATGGACCGAACCGCGCATGGTGTTCGACGGTCCCGTCCGCCGTCTCGTGCTACGCGTCCTCGCAGCCGGCTCATCCAAAGGCACGGCTTTTCCATCGTCTCACGTCGCCGTCGCGACGGTGCAAAGCATTCTGGCCTTTCGCTGGAGTCGGCGGACCGGCCTCTTGCTCTGCGCGCTCACATCTTGCTTAGCAATCGCCGCGGTTTTTGGCGGCTTTCACTACGGAGTCGATGTGCTGGCCGGAAGTGGTCTCGGTCTCGTCACCGGACTCGCCTTGGTGTTCGCGTATCATGGTGTGCTTGCTCGACGATTTGCCGCGGTCGCAGTGCCCGTTCGAGGAGTGGATGAGCCTGCTGGCGGCGTGTGATGATCATAAGCAATAGCTCATGACGTTCCGATTTCAACGGGTTGCTGTCATCGTCGGTCTGTGCGTCGGGGTGGTGCGCGGCGTGAATGCTCAAGCACGCCCGACGCCGGACCAGGCACAACAGCTTCTTCAAACTCGTCCCGATCTGATCGCGCAGCTCCAGGCGCAGCTGCGGTCGAGCGGATTGACGCCGGACCAAGTCAAGGCCCGACTGAGAGCCGAGGGCTATCCGGAGAATCTGCTCGACGCATACCTGCCCAACGCGAACGGGACGACGACACCGGCCGGCCTGCCGAGCGACGATGTGTTCGGCGCCATGCGCGCACTCGGACTGGCCGACACTCTCGCCGTCGACTCGCTCCGCCTCCAGGCGCGCAAACAGCGCAAGACGCAAGAGCAGCTCGACTCGGCGTTTCTCGACACGTTGAACCGCGCAATGAAAAACGATTCCGTGCGCGTCGCGCTGCATCGCGTGCTGCGATCGCGACAAGGATTGCTCGCGACCACGGACAGCGGCTTCTCGATTTTCGGGCTTGATCTCTTCAGGGGGGAGACGTCGCAGTTCGACGCGACGCTCGCCGGCCCGGTCGACGAGAACTATCGCTTTGGTCCCGGCGACCGGCTCGTGTTGATTCTCACCGGTGACGTGCAGGCGTCGTACAACCTCGAGGTCACGCGCGAAGGCTTCGTCGTCATCCCAAACGTCGGTCGCGTGCAGGTGGCGAACCTCACGAAGGGCGAGCTCGAGAACCAACTCTATTCACAACTGGCCCGGTCGTATTCTGGGATTCGGCGCGGCCCGGGCGCGAGAACGCAGTTCTCGATCAACGTGAGTCGCATCGGGACGAACCAGGTCATCGTCACTGGGGACGTCACGCAGCCGAACGCGTATGCCGTGTCACGTGCCGGTACGGCGATGGACGCGCTGTACAAGGCCCAGGGTCCGAGCGAGAAAGGGTCGCTGCGCAACGTTCAGATTCGGCGTGGTTCGAGAACCGTCGCAATGCTGGACGTCTACGACTATTTGATCCGTGGCGACGCGTCGAGAGATGTGCGCCTCGAGAATGGCGATGTGATCTTCGTGCCGCCGCACGGTCCGCGGGCGCGCGTCATCGGGGCGGTGCTGCGGTCGGCGACGTACGAGCTCAAGTCGGGCGAGACCGCCGCGGATCTCATCCAGATGGCGGGCGGCTTCACGGCGGATGCCGATCCGTCGCGCGTTCAGATCGAGCGGATCATCCCGCCGGCACAACGGCGCGGCCTCGGGACGGCGCGACAGATCATCGAGGTACCGCGAGCACTGTTCACGAATGGCGCCGTGAGCGAAGCAATGATTGAAGACGGTGACATCGTGCGCGTCGGCGAAGTGCCGAGCCACCTTGCGGCGCGCGTCGCGGTCGAAGGCAACGTGTGGAGTCCGGGCGAGATTGGTTTCGTTCCAGGCCTGACGCTCACCGACGCGCTGCGGCGGGCCGGCGGGCTGCGTCCGGACACGTACCTGGGGCAAGTGCAGATCACGCGAGTCCGCCCCGACTCGACGTACGCGATGCTGCAGGCGACTTTGCGCGACACGACCGGCGAGACGATCGGCGACGTCCGACTGGCCGACGGTGACAGCATCAGAATATTCTCACTGCCCGAGTTTCGGCCGAAACGCTACGTCACGATCAGCGGCGCGGTCCGAAAGGGCGGCCGCATCCCGTATCGCGACGGCATGACGATGCGGGACGTGATTCTGCTCGCCGGCGGACTTCAGGAGAGCGCGCTGCTCACCGAGGCGGAGATCGCGCGCATGCCAGAAAATCGCGCCGGAGGTGTCACGGCGCGCACGATGAAGGTGCCGCTCGACTCGACGTACTTGTTCGATCGCGGACCCAACGGACGCTACTTGGGCCCGCCCGGGATCGCGACGTCCTCGGGTCGTACGCCCGATGTTCGTCTTGAGCCGTATGACAACGTGCTCATCTTTCGTCAACCGGACTGGGCGCTTCAGCGAACCGTCGTCTTGCAGGGCGAAGTCCGGTTTCCGGGCCGCTACACGTTAGAAACGAAGAGTGAACGGCTGCTCGATCTGATCAATCGCGCCGGTGGACTGACGTCGGATGCGTACGCCAATGGGATCGTGTTCTACCGGCAGCGCGACAACCTCGGCCGGATCGGCATCGATCTGCCGTCGGTGCTTCGTGACAAGGGGTACGTGGACAACCTCGTGCTGGCCGACGGCGATTCGATCTTCGTGCCCGTGTACTCTGGCGTCGTCACAGTGACGGGCTCGGTCAACTCACCGGTCGCGGTGTCGTTCGTACGAGGTGCCAACCTCGACTTTTACATCCGTGCGGCGGGCGGCGGGACGTCGAAGTCCGACGTCGGTCGAGCGTACGTCACGCAACCGAACGGGAAGGTCGAGAGTCGTAACTCGCATTTACACTTCTTCAAATCGACGCCGACGCCGCAACCGGGCAGCACGATCGTCGTGCCGCCGGTCGACCCGGCAGACCGGCGAGACTACGTGGCGCTGCTTACCGCGCTCACGTCGATCTTGGGATCGGTCGTCGCCATCGCCGCGATTCTGAAGCACTAGACGCGAGCATTCCGCGCGTGTCTGCCACGGAGGCGTGGCGATTGCGTGGTGTCTGTCCTCCGCCGGGCGAGCTCGGCGGAGTGAAGGCCACTTGAAGCCCGACCAATGTCGTCGCCGGTCGGAGCCTCAAACACGGAACGGTTCGAAAGCTTCGCGTGAATCCCTCTGGAATTCCAGTTTCAGAACGATCGCCTGCGGTCACAGAGCAGGCGGACATCCAGCTGCCGCGGCGCGTACCTCACGGTCACCGGGTACTCTCGCTTCCGCCGTACGATGTTCGGCTTCGCCGCGAGCTCGCTCAACGGCGTCTCCTCGTGTCGATCGGCCGCCAGTGCCTTCGCGTCGCGTCGCTGCACGTGC
>Ga0070713_100003797_pt1 | contig 9996 bp, 9 predicted proteins | sample LARL82metaG_FD_65465 | JGI IMG/M metagenome (GOLD analysis project Ga0070713, IMG submission 65465) | Corn, switchgrass and miscanthus rhizosphere microbial communities from Kellogg Biological Station, Michigan, USA - LAR L8-2 metaG | ecosystem: Host-associated > Plants > Roots > Rhizosphere ... | reverse complement strand
GGTGCCGCCAGGCCACGCGGCGGCCAGCGTCTTCGCCCCCTGGCTGGCGTAGGAAGACACCGGGGCGCTCTCCTGGAGCCCCATGGCGAGGGCGGCGTCGCGCTCCGTCATGTCCAGGAAGAAGACCAGTTCGACTGCTTTCGCCCGCTGCGGGGTGAGAAGGACCTTCCTCCGCTCGAAAAGGTCCATAAGGTCAAAGATTGAATAGATATCGCCGTCCGGGCCTGTCAGTGCATCTATTCCCTCAGAAACATAGAGAGAGTAAAAGAACTGCAAGTTCCGCAGCAAACGGATAAGCAGCTTAGGGTCTATCTCGCACCCCCTGCCTGGGCAAACGCCACTATGGAAACACTAATTACAGGGCTCACAGCGCGATGATAAAACACGGAAGGGGGAACACCACAAGTGTTCCCCCTTCAGTTTTCCTGCCTACTTCGGCCAGGTATTCTCCATGAACCGCTGGAGCCCGGCCAGGGTCCGGACCACGCCGTCCGCCTTGCGCGACAGGGACGACTTGAACAAGGCGAAGTAGCGCTCCTGGGCGGCGTTCCGCTGCGCGTAATGGGTGCGGTCCTCGATGGTCGGCTTGCCGCTCACCACGTGGTCGGGCAGGGCGGTGTAGCCACGGGAGAAGATCTCCTCCCACTCGCCCTTCGCGTACATCGCCTCGGCCCAGAGACCGGACTTGATCAGCTCCAGCTCGAACATGTGCGTGTGGATCATGCCGATCAGGTTGAGGCGGTCGCTGTCGCGCAGGCCCGCCCAGTCCTCGACGGGGAGGCCCCACTCGTCCTTCTCCCACTGCGGGGTGCCGTCCTCGTAGGTGAGGACCTGGCCCGTCTGGCGGTCAGCGGCCGGCACGCGGACGCGGTACCGGACCTGCTCCATGATCGCGAAGGCCGCCGCGAAGCGGCTGCGGATGATCTTGTCCGACAGCGCCTCCAGCTCCGCGATCATCCGGGCGTCGTCGCCGGCCCACCCGGTCCGCATCCGGGAGAACCCGGCGCGGGTCATCTCGTGGGTCCGGTCCGGGTGCGGGTCAGAGGACGCCGGCTCCTCGGCCGTGGCGTCATCGGCCGGGATGTCGGACTTCTCCATCACCCGCTCTATCTGCTCCTGCGCGGTGCTCACCGTATTGCCTCCCTCAGGTCATGGAGCCTAGTCAGGCCCACTGACATTGCATCGCGTTGGTGCTCGTCCCATCCCCGGGTGGCCGCCTCCGGGACGAGGCGGAGCACCGCCGCCTTGATCGCCGGCTTGCGCTCGGCGCTGAGCATCTTCGGCTTGCCCAGCATCACCGCCGAGACGTGGGTGGCCGAGACCACCGCGCACGCCTCGCACTCGCCCCACACGACGCCGCCGGCGACCAGCGAGGACTCCGCCCGGTGCCCGTGCCCTACCAGCGGAGCCTCGACGGCCTTCAGGACCTCAGGGTCCTGCATCCACCGGATCAGGTGCGGATGGTCCCAGAGAGCCTCCTGGAGGCCCTTCATGCGCTCCCAGGTGCCCATGTAGCCGTCACTGAACTGGCGGGGGTGGATAGTGGCGTGAGCCTCCACCTCAACCCGGCTCGTCACCTGGAAGAGCACCCAGCCGATGTTGGCCAGGGAGGCGTCCCAGGCGAGCATGCGCAGGTGCGGCAGGAAGTCGGTGACCTTCGGCGGGTGCCAGGGCGGCCTGGCGGGAGCGGTGCGGCGGGCGCGGAGCTGCTCCCGGGCGTCGGCGGTGATCGTCTTCATGGCAGGATCGGCACCCCCCGCTCCAGGTGCGAGATGACCGCCCGGTACTTCTCCTCGGTCGCCACCGCGAACGCCGGGTCGAACTCCAGGTGGAACTCCCTGGTCTCCCAGGGGGAGCCCATCGTCATGAACAGGAAGATGTAGCGGCGCAGCCCGGACAGCCTCATGCAGTCCTGCCCCTGCGCCCAGTACTTCGGCCACTTCTCCCGGAACTGAGCGGTGTCCATGTCCCGGATGCCCTTCAGGCCCCAGGGGTAGATGGTCTTGAAGTCGAAGCCGTGCAGGTCGCTCCACGCAGGCGAGGACCTCCACCCGGGCGGCCCGCTGAAGTCGAGGATGGAGTCCAGGTGGGCGGAGGAGCGCGTCTCAGGGTGCGCGAACCCGAACTCAGTGCAGTACCGGAAGCTCGGCCGGGCGCGCAGCGGGCGGTACTGCCGCCCGCAGCTCGGGCAGTTCCCCTCCGGCAGCGGGACGGCCCGGCCGGTCCAGGCGAGGAACGCCTCGATGACCGCGTGGGCGAGCGACCCGAACATCACCGCCATCCGGACGTTGAAGGCCGAGTCGTCGAAGTCGTCGCCGGCGTCAAGGTTCCCGGTCAGCCACTGGTACAGCTCATGCTCGGTCATGAGCGGGTGCTGGCTGGCGTGGAACCGGCCGTCGGGACGGCGCGGCATCGGCCGCTGCACCAGGAGGTTGAGCGGCACGTCGGCCTTCGAGTCCATGACGAACTGGTGAAGCAGCGGCTTCACCAGCGTCCCCTTCGCCGACATCTCGGCGAGCCTGGTCAGGGTAGGCACTAGCCGACCTCGATCTCCGGCTTGTCATGGCAGGCCCGGACGATGAGAACGCCGTCCTTGTAGAGGTCGCCGTCGCGGACGATCTGGTTGTTCACCATCAGGCGCGGACGGTTGTCGGGGGTCCGCTCGACGCGCACGGGGTCTGCCGCCACGGCGGTCTGGAAGCCGTCGGCGGAGTGCCGGATCATCACCTGGGAAAGCGGGATGCCCGGAGAGTGGGTGTGCACCACCGTCCACGGCAGGCGGGGAAGGAACTGAGCCTGAGGGGCGTCCCGGAAGCCGTCCAGCTCCAGCCGCTGCTTGGCGATCGTCTCCCCCGCCGCCAGGAGGGAGTCGTGGGCATCAGCTAGCGCCCGGCGGAGAGAGACGGCCTCCTCCGCGCGGCGCATGAGCTGCTCCAGGGTGGCCGGCACCGGCACCGCGACAGCCCCCGGCTCGACGGAGGTGATCACCTGCGGGTGCGCCTCGTGCTCAGCCCACCTGCGGGCCGAGCCGAGCAGCTCGCCGAGGAACTCCAGCGGGACCGCCGCCCAGTCCTCGGTGACGACGGTCAGGTCGTCGGTGCCGTACCAGCGCAGCGGCAGCACCGGGTGCTCGCCGAGGGCCTGCTCGCGCAACTTCGCGAGCATGTCCAGGGTGACCGTGATGCCCTTGCCCCTGGTCGACTTGCCCTCGATGGCGATCGGGTAGGGGATGTCGTGGGCGGACCGGCCGTCGGCCGGGTCCTGCCACTTGCTCCCGCTGGCGGCGGACGCCCTGGTGCCCAGGACCTCCCCGGCGTACGCGACGTGGCGCTCTCCCATCTCGGTGGTACTCGGGTTAGCCGGCATCCCCGGCTCCTTCCAGCTCGTCGACCGGGGCGTCGAAGTCGAGCGCCTCCCGGATCTGGTTCATGACCTCCGGGTTATCCCGGAGGTACGCCGTTGCCTTGTCCCGCCCGTTCGCCCGGTCCCCGTTCGCGAAGGTGTACCAGGCCCCGCCCAGCTTGATCAGCCCCTGGGCGGTGCCCATCGTCAGGAACTCGTCGGCGGCGTCGATCCCCGGCGGCCCGTACTGGGGGGTACCGACCTTGTTGATGAAGAACTGGGCCGACCGGCCCGGCAGCGCGTTCTTGGCGCGGGAAACACGGGCGACGTGCCGCTGGCTGACGGCGACGGCCTCCTCGTCACCGGGCAGCTTCAGCTTCCGCACGTCCCCCTCCGCGCCGCGCATCGACATCTCGACCTTTGCGGTGGTGCTGTACTGCATCGCCATCGGGCCGGCCGACTGCGGGCCGCCGTACTGCGAGAAGTTGGCCCGCTGCTGGTTGACCAGCAGCACGGTGCACCTGTGCAGCCGGGCCAGAGTCGACAGGTGCTTGGTCATCTTGGTGATGACCTGCGCGTTCTTCCCCATCGTGTCCTCGGAGGCGCTCTTCTCCAGCACCTTCCAGGACTCCATCCCGCCCACTGAGTCAACGACGATCATCCCGTAGAAGCCGCTGGCGCAGTAGTCGCGTGCCATGTCGCTGGCCTCCTCGGTGCTGGCGGGCAGCAGGGGAGCCCAGCGCCCGCTCCTGATCGCCTCGTCTGAGCAGTCCAGCCCCATCTCGGTGGCCCGCGCCGGGTCGAAGGTGCCCTCGATGTTGACGTAAGCGGCACCCCGGTCGGGGAACAGCCGCAGGAAGCTGATGATCGAGCCGATCACCAGGCTGGACTTCCCGGAGTCCTTCGGGCCGATGACCTCGTAGACCCGGCCCTCCTGCCACCCGCCGACCCGCAGCGCCTTGTCCAGGTTGACGGAGCTGGTAGGGACGATTACCGGGGGCGGCCCGTTGGCAATCCGGTGACCGCCGTACCGGGAGTGCATCTGCGCGGAGAAGGCGGCCAGTGAGGCGGCCTTCGAGGTGCCGATCGACTGGGACTTCGGTGGCACTGTCATCCTCCCAGGGGGTAGATCGCGGTCAGGTTCCAGCCCATGCGGTAGCTGCCGTTGCTCACGTAGCCGCGCTTGCGGACCTCGGCCTGTACCAGGGTGCCGGGCCTGATGCCGCGCAGCATCGAGGGAACGTCCAGGTCGTCGTCGCGGCGAGGGGAGAAGCACGCCAGGTCGAGCACGCTGACCTCGGTGAGCAGCTTCACCCACCACATCACGGAGCCCTTCCTGGTCATCGCCATGTGCGCGTCGGCGAGCACGGCGGCGGCCGGGTAGGTGCCCGACGGGGCGGTTACCAGGGACCGGGCCATCTCCCTGGCCTGCTCCCGCAGCCCCTCGTGCATGTCGTCGAGCTGCTCGAATACCGCGCCGGACATCCAGGTGCCGTACGCGGCCAGGTCGGAGCGGAACAGCTCAGGCGGGGTGTACTCCCCCCAGGCGGCCATGCCAGGCACCGACGGCGGGGTGTACCGGCGGCAGCCACGGAAGCACTTGCCCGACGGCGGCTTGGGGACGAACTTCAGCGGATTGCGCCCCTCGGCGATCCTCGGGGCCATCAGCGCGTCGTGCTGCGCCCGCTGCTCGGCCAGGTCCTGCGCCCAGTCGAGGCTGCACGTCAGGCCGCCCGGCCCTGAGGCCTCGTCGGTCTTGTGGACGCAGCGGACGGAGGAGCCGTCCCGGTCGGCCTCGATCATCCGGATCAGGCCCTTGCGGGCGGGCACCAGGCCGTCCAGCGCGCCTGCCCTCGCCAGCGCGTACAGCACCCCGGCGTCGACCTCCGAGCGCGCCAGGAAGTCCTCGTAGGAGCTGTACGGCTGAGCGCGGACGACCTTGCGCACCGCCGCCGCCCCGACGCCCGGGATGGCCAGCAGCCCGTACCGGAGGGTGATCCCGTGGCAGGTGAACCCGCCCTGGCAGTAGCTCACGTCAGGGGGCAGCACGGTCAGGCCGGTGTACCTGGCCTCCATCGCGAACTCGGGGAGCCTGTCGGCGTCCACGGTGCTCATGACGGCGCACAGGAACTCAGCCGGGTAATGCTCCTTCAGCCAGGCGGTCCAGTAGGACAGCACCCCGTAGCTGAAGCCGTGGGCCTTGTTGAAGGCATAGCGGCCGAACTCGGCCATCGCCTCCCACATCTTGCGGACCACCGCCTCGTCGTGGCCGCGCTCCACCGAGCGGCGGACGAACTCCTCCCCGGCCGCGTCGATCTTGTCGACCAGCTTCTTGCCGAGGATCTTGCGCACGCCGTCGGCCTCCAGGTCGTCGTAGCCGGCCACGATCTTGCAGGCCCGCATCACGTCCTCCTGGTAGCACATGACGCCGTAGGAACTGCGGAGCATGTCCTCCAGGAGGGGGTGCGGGTAGTCCACCGGCTCACGCCCGGCACGGCGCGCCAGGTAGTGCTCGGCAGCACCGGAGTTGCGCGGCCCCGGCCGGATGATCGTGGTGAGGTCGGCGAGGTGGGACAGGGTGCGCGGCTTCATCCGGCGCGCGAAGTCCGAGCACAGGGGCGTCTCGACCTGGAACATGCCGAGGGTGCGCCCGGTGTCGATCGCGTCGTAGACCTGGGGGTCGAAGTGCTCCACGTCCCAGGAGCGCGGGTCGAGCTGGATGCCGGTGCGGTCGCGCACCAGGCTGATCGCCATGGAGATCGTGTCCAGGGTGCGCAGCGTGAGGATGTCCAGCTTCAGCAGGTTCAGGTCCTCCGCCGCCCTGTAGTCCCACTGCGAGACCAGCAGCGTGTCGCCCGGCTTGGCGTGCCGCATCGGCATGGTCCCGGTGAGGGAGCGGCCGGGGGAGATGATCAGGCCGGCGGGGTGCTGCCCCTGGGCGTACACCCGGTTGTGCAGCCGGGTCGCGGTCTCGAACAGGTCCGGGTACCGCTCCAGGTACTCCGCCATGTCGGGGTCGGCGATGATCTCGTCCCACGGCAGGCCGAGGCCGGCGGTGCCCGCCTCCGCCTGGTCGATGATCTTGCCGACCCTCTTGGCGTCGGCGATCACGTCGCCGCCGTACCTGTCCTCGTACACCGAGGCCAGCTTGTTGACGATCCCCTTCGCCTGGTAGCGCATGATCGTCCCGACCCGGACCACGTGGTCGGCCCCGTAGCGCTTCACCGCGTAGTCCTGGATGGGCGTGCGGGCGCTGGTCGGGAAGTCCAGGTCGAAGTCGGGCAGCGCCATCCGGCCGGGGGTGAGGAACCGCTCGAACAGCAGCCCCGCCTTGATCGGGTCCACCGAGGTGATCCCCAGCACGTAGCTGATCAGCGACCCGGCGGCCGATCCCCGGCCAGGGCCGACCAGGAAGCCCTGCTCGCGGGCGAACCGGATGATGTCCTCGACGATCAGGTAGCAGCCGGCCAGCCGCTTCTGGGCGACCACCCCGAACTCGTACTCGTCGCGGTCGCGGTACTCCCGGCCGAGGCGCTCCACCAGGCTCCAGCGGGACTCGATCATGGCGCGCAGCGCGCGGGCGTCGTCGTCGGCGGTGCCGCCCGGGGTGAACACCGGCAGCTCGGCGTGCCCGCCGATCCGGGCGTCGCAGCGCGCGGCGACCTCCCCGGTGTTCCAGATGGCCTTGTCGACCACGGCGGGGTCCAGGCCGTGCGACAGCAGGCTCTCCCGCAGCGCCTGCTCGGTCAGCATCGGGGAGAAGTTCCAGTAGTCTTCCTTGCCCTTGCCGCTCTGGCACGCCATCCAGGTGCGGTGCAGCGCGGTGTCCTCGGGGCTCGGGTAGTGGGCGTCGCAGGTGGCGACCAGCGGGATGCCCATGAACTCCGAGACGGCGGCCAGTCCCCGGTTGTAGACCGCCTGGGCGGGGATGTCGTTGCCCTGGAGTTCGAGGTACAGCCGGTCCCCGAAGATCGCCTTCAGCCGGTCCAGCTTGAGCAGCAGCCGGTCCATGGCGGCGTTGCCGCCCTGCGCGGCAGCCAGGTCATCGGCGATGATCCCGCCCAGGCAGGCGGTCGTGCATATCAGGTCGGACCCGTACTCCTCCAGCACCGCCCAGTCCATCCGGGGGCGGCCGTAGAATCCGGTGACGTACGCCTCGGTGGAGGCCGCCCACAGGTCACGCAGGCCCCTGTCAGACTGCGCGAGCAGGATCAGGTGGTCGCCGTTCACCAGGCGCTTCTGCGCCTCCTTGTCGCCCTCTGCGGGCCGCAGGAGGCGGTCGGGGCGGAAGTACGCCTCGATGCCGAGGACCGGGCTGATGCCGGCGGCCAGCGCCTCGCGCTGGAACTCGACGTGCCCGAAGCACCCGCCGTGGTCGGTGACCGCCAGCGCGGTGCTGCCGTTGGCGGCGGCGCGGCGCACGGCCTCACGGCAGGTGGACAGCCCGTCGAGGGTGCTGTACTCGGTGTGGACGTGCAGGTCGGCGAAGGCCATCGCCCCTCCGGGACTGCGATGCCCGGCCGCGAGACGAGGTGTCTCGCGGCCGGGCACCAGGACGGGTCAGGACGTGGACGCGCCCGAGCGGGCTGCCTGGAGGCGGTTAGCGAACTCGTCCACCGCCGCCGGGTCGGGGCGGGCCGCCGTCGCGGTCATGCCGTCAGCGTCGGCCGAGCTTTCGCTGCTGTCGTCGTCGCCGCCGTAGCCGCCCTCAGGGGTCCGGGACGGGTCGAACCAGCGCGCGTACCAGTCGTGGGAGCCCCACTTGATGACCTCGGCGTCGAGGTCGAAGCCGATCAGCTCCAGGGCCTCGGTGTAGCGCGCCCAGGCGGGCGAGCCGGGGTAGAGGGTCGCGTCGGGGGCGCTGACCGCGAACTTGTAGTCGTTCTCCTGGCGGGTGACGCGCACGTCGTACGCGCCGAGTTCACCGCCGTCGAACAGGGCGGCCTCCACGCCGCTCCAGAAGTTACGGTGCTTCTGGCTTACGACGACGAAGCGCGGGACCTGCTTGATGGTGCCGTCGGGCAGCTTGAAGTCGTCCGTGGCGTCCCTGTAGCCACGGGTCTTCTTGGTCACCGTGTCGAGGACGGGCTCGCGGACGACGGCGAGGGCGAAGGTCTGCCAGTCAGGCTGGGACTTGTCCCGCTTGAACTTGCCGTCCCGGACCTTTCCCCTGTCGCGGTCGTGGACGTAGCACTTGCCGTAGCCGTCCTCGTAGGTGCCTGTCGGGTTGCCGGCCTCGTCGAGGATGATGAACATCCGGTCGTTCTGGCAGACCGCGAACATGGCCTTCGGCCAGTTCTCGCCCTTGTACTCGTCGGGGCGCGGCTTAGTGTCGCAGAACATGTGCATGTCGGCCGACGGCATCGCGTCGAGCGGCGTGATGAACCGGAGGTACCAGGGGCCTTCCCCGTCCTTCATGACGAGGGTCTTCACGCGGTAGAAACCGGAGCCCCGGTTCTCCTCGGCGACTTCCCCGGCGCGCTGGACGCCCCTTGTGACATTCGGCATTAATGCCTCCTACCTGGATTCTGTGACTATTCCGAGGGATATGCCCATTTCCACGGCTTCCTGCGCCTTTTGCGGGCTGGCCCCTTCTTCTCCTGTCACGAAGACAATACAGCCTTCATTGATATCGCGCAACACCATCGGTGATTCCCCGCAGCCCTGCGCCACGGCGAACCCGGCGGTCACCCCGCGATCCCGGAGGGCGGCGGCGACCATGCCCTGCCACGCCTCCAGGACGGCCGTGTCGGGCCGCTGGATGCCCTGCGGCCCGGCGACGGCGTAGTGGCCCCACTGCATGGCCCAGCGCGACGTGCGGGCCTGCACGGGCCTCTCCGGGGACTCCCCGGCCTCCTCCCGCCCCTGCCCCGGGGGAGCCGCCTGGAAGCCCATCTCGTTCATCACCTCGTCAGCCGTTATATCCTCGCCCTCCGACATTCGGCGGCCCGCCTCCGCCGCCGCCTTCCGGCGGATCGCGGTGGTCACCTCCCGGTCGCGGAGGAACACCCCGCCCAGCTCGGTCATGTCGTACGCGCGCCGGGTCGCCGGGTCGCTGAGCTGGGCGACGATGTACGTGAGCCGCTCCTCCTGGACCTGCCCGCCCGGCCGCGCGCAGGCGGCCACGTAGGCGCGCCGGATCTCCCCCCGGGTGGCCCGCCAGCTCACCCCGAGGATCAGGTAGTAGGCGCACACGTCCCAGGAGAACCCGGGCTGCACGGCGACGGTGCCGCAGGAGGACGCCTGGGCAGGGCGGCCGTGCGCGAACCGGACGAGGGTGCCGGCCAGCGGGGCGGCGCTCTCAGGGCGGAAGGCCTCAGGCCGGATGTCGGCCGCCCCCGACACCATGACCCCGACGTAGTGCACCAGGTGCTGCCCGAGGGCGCGGTCCAGGTCGATGTCGCCGTCGGGGTCGCGGTAGGCGAACGGCCGGGTCACTACTGGTCGGCCGCCTGGTTCTCGTCGTCCAGGCCCTGCTGGTCGCGCATGGTCCAGCCGCCCGGCCCGCAGGCCAGGGGCTGGTCCCCCTCCAGCTTCGCGGTGATGACGTGGCCGTCCTCGTCGATGCCGAGGGGGACCTCGCCGTCGCGGGCGGTAATAACGTGGCCGGTGACGGCCCCGGTCTTGCGGATGCTCATGGTGTTACCTCCTGGT
>Ga0070713_100003793_pt1 | contig 9999 bp, 9 predicted proteins | sample LARL82metaG_FD_65465 | JGI IMG/M metagenome (GOLD analysis project Ga0070713, IMG submission 65465) | Corn, switchgrass and miscanthus rhizosphere microbial communities from Kellogg Biological Station, Michigan, USA - LAR L8-2 metaG | ecosystem: Host-associated > Plants > Roots > Rhizosphere ... | reverse complement strand
TCCTTGAACTCGACATTGGTGACGAAGCCGCCGACCCGGGCGCGGACCTGGACCTCCTCGACCGCGTCGAAGCGCCCCGTGAACTCGTCCCAGTCGGTGACGGTGCGCTTGGTCGGCTGCGCGACCGTGACCGGCGGTGCAGCCGCGGCGGTTGGCTGCGGCGGCTTGTCGCTACAGCCGGACAGCGCGACGGCGAGAAGAACAATCAGCGGGCGGATGCCGCGGAGGGAATGGAACGTTACGGTTTTATGTAAACGTTCCGATTCTTCGGTCGCGTTCAAGTGGCATCTCCTGTGCGCTTGTGCCGCGGTCGGTAACGGCAGCCGCCCGGCCGCAGCAGGATCAAGATGAGACCGGGTGCCAGTCTGTTCAAGAACCGGCCGGGATCAAGCAAAATCATTGTGCGCTGGTGATGGCAGGATGTTCCAAAATCTTGTCGAACTCGCCGACAGATTTGGCATAGATTGGGAAAGGCGGCATTGACCGGGGCTGGCGTCGGCATGCTGCGTGTCGTCACGCGCGTCGTCTAGCTGGCCAATCGGCTAGGGATAAGGGGTCGAACATGCACGCACCCTCATCGCATAAATCATCCGGCAATGTTGACGCGCAAGGCAAACACGGCGCCGACCACATCGCACCCGATTGCGCGGGCATGAATTTCTACGCCATCGATCGGGGCCTGCGCGACCTGCTGCCGCTATATCTGGAGCCGGATGATTTTCGCCGGTTGGAACCGCAGTTCGACCGGCTCGGCGCGCTTTCGGGCGGCAGGCTCGATGAGCTCGCGCGGATCGCCGACAAGCATCCCCCGGTACACCATCCCCGCAACCGTTTTGGCCGTGACGAGGACTGGATCGACTACCATTCGTCCTACCGGGAAATGGAGAATGTCGCCTTCGGCGATTTCCAGTTTCACGCCATGAGCCATCGCGCGGGCACGCTCGGCATGGATCGTCCGCTGCCCGCGGTCGCCAAATATGCGCTGCAATATCTGTTCGTGCAGGCCGAGTTCGGGCTGATGTGCCCGATCAGCGTGACCGACACCTCGATCCATCTGATCCGGAAATTCGCCAGCCCCGAGCTGAAGGATTACCTGCTGCCGAAAATGCTGTCCGGCGATGTCGCCACAATGTGGAAGGGCACGCAGTTCATGACCGAACGGGCCGGCGGTTCCGACGTCGGCGCGATCGAGGCCACGGCGCGCTTTGAGGACGGCGAGTGGCGACTTTATGGCGACAAATGGTTCTGCTCACATGCCGACGCCGACGTCGCGTTGCTGTTGGCGCGGCCGCAAGGCGCTGCCGATGGCACCAAAGGGCTTGCGCTATTCGCGCTGCCGCGCAGGCTCAAGGACGGCAGCCGCAACGCCTATCGCATCGTCCGGCTGAAGGACAAGCTCGGCACCCGCTCGATGGCATCGGGCGAGATCTTGCTGGAAGGTGCGGTTGCCTATCTGGTCGGCGATGCCGGCCAGGGTCTCAAGCAGATGATGGAGCAGGTCAACCTGTCGCGGCTGTCGCACGGTGTGCGCGCTGCCGCGATGATGCGGCGCTGCGTCAACGAGGCCATGGTGTGCGCCCGGTCGCGAACGGCCTTCGGCAAGACCATCATCGAATACCCCCTGCTCCGCCGCCAGCTTCTGAAGATCGCGGTGCCGTCCGAGCAATCGCTGTCGATGTTCCTGTTCGCGGCGCGCGCAATGGATCGCGCAAATGCCGGCGACAAGGACGCCGAGAGCTTGCTCCGCATCCTCACGCCACTCCTGAAATTCCGTGCCTGCCGCGACAATATTCCGGTCGCGACCGGCGCCATGGAGGTACGCGGCGGCAACGGCTATATCGAGGAATGGGTGCAGGCGCGGCTGGTCCGCGATGCCCATATCGGCGTGCTCTGGGAAGGCACCAGCAACATCAACGCGCTCGACATCGTCGCGCGTGCGGTCGGCAAGAGCCGCGCGCACCGAGCCTTGGCGGCTGAGCTCAAAAGATTGCTGGATGAAGCTGCGCCTATTCCGCCTGCGTTCCGCCATCGTCTGCGCCAAACGCTCGACCGCGCGCTGGCCTTCGCCGAACAGGTCGCAGCCGAACCTGCGCTCGAGGACCATGCGCGGCTCGCGGCGAGTGGCCTCTATCATATCGCCAGCGCCATTCTCCTGACATGGGAAGCGGCGCAAGGAGGGACGGACGCGCGCCGCGCGCTCCATGCGCGGTTTGTGCTCGAGCATCGCCTGAGCGTGCGGGTCCCGCTTGAGCCCAACACGGGCGATTGGGAACGTCCAGCCGCCGAACTTGTGTTCTCCGAGCGCAAAGTCTCGATCGCGGAGGTCGTCGAACTGCTGGTGGGCTGATTTCGGCCGCGGTGGGCAAGACTCTCAGCGCTTCGCGGTCGCCAGATCGAACAGCTGCAGCAGCTTGCGCAGGGTCCGCGTGCTTCCCTGAACGCGGACCTTCGTGCTTGCAATCGCCGTGTTGAGCGATAATTGTCGCGCCAAAATTTGCAGGAACACGTCGAATCGCGCCTCAATCGTTGCGCCCTTCGCAAGTTCCCCCTTGGCGATGCGCGTCCCCTCCGGCCCGCCTTCGATGATGAAGGCGGCGACCCCATTCGGGTGCGGTATGCGCAAACCGATGCGGCACGCAGGCGTCGGCTCGCGTCGCGCGATCGCGTCAAGCGCGAGCAGCACCCAGTCCGGCTCGAAAGTATCGTCGGCGCGCATCGGGAACAAGAAGCGTCCGCCCCAGCGGATCAGCTCGCGGATCGCGGGCTGTAGCGCGCGACCGGTTTCGGTCAATTCGTAGACCTGGGCATTGAACGGCGCCGGCAGCGTTGCGCGCTGAATGACGCCGCTCTCCATCAGCGCGTTGAGGCGTCCGGTCAGCAGCGCCGGGCTGACGCCGCCAAGCCGTGAAGCGAGATCGCCGAACCGCGTCGGCCCAAGCAGAAGCTCGCGCACGATAAGCAGCGTCCAGCGCTCGCCAATGATTTCCGCTGCCCGCGCGAGCGCGCAAAATTGCGTGTATCGCGTTCCACTCATTCATGTGACATGGCGGAGGCGCGTGCTGTCGTCAATCGCGTCCACCACCGGCCGAAGCATCCCGCGTCACTTCATCTCCTCATTTCGGCGACTTCGATGGTGCCGTGATCAAGGTGAGGACACCCGCGCGCGAGCGTGAGAGCGGCGTCCATGTTGTCGGCCCTGACGACCGAAAACCCGCTCAGCAGATCGTCCTGCCGCTCCGAGACACCGGCGGAAGTTACCAGCTTGCCCCGTACCAGCGGGGTGCCTGGATTGACCACGGCCTGGCCCAGACCGCCAACCCACACCTTCCATTTTGCCTTGGCCGCAGCACCCTGTTCCGGGGTCTCAAATTTGCCGGCGCCATGATAGGCGATGATGAAGTTCGGCATGACAACTCCCTTGCTTTCGATATCCGGTGGCGGCCTCAGTTGCGATGGGCGAGCGCGATCAACGGCCCGACCACGGCGAATTGCAGCAACGTGAATGCCGTCTCCAACTCGATATAAGTCGGCACCGAACCCATGATGTTCTTGGCCGCCACCGCGAGCGTCGTGAACGACCACGACAGGATGGCAAGACCAGCCCCATAGATCAGCCCCGGCCTCCAGATCGCGCCACCGCGGCCGGGAAACAGCCGCGGATACGCCCCTGAGAAGATAGCGCCCTGGATCAGCATGGACGCGAAGCCGAAGGGAATGATCGGATCGGGCCGATAGATGCCGAGAGCGTCATAGGCCGGCGCGAACACCACGAGGTGCCACACATAAGCGATCGGAAATGTCGGCAACAGATAGGCGGCAACGCCAAGCCAGAAACCGCGCGTGGAGGTGGTCTCGCCGTGCGCTTGAAGCGTCGTCATGACTGTTCCCCTGGGCGTCCTGCGTCGCTTCGACAAATGCAATGTCGGTACTACAGTTAATATATTGCATACTACAAATTATGAAGTCAACCGCTGTCCCGCAGCACCAGCTCAAAGCCGAGATCGACGCGGCGCGGCCCGTCTCGGGTCAGGATCAGTTTTGCGGCGGTGCGGCCGATGGCATCACCATGAACGCGGATGGTCGAAAGGCTCGGCGCGATCAAGCGGCCCATTTCCAGATCGCCAAGCCCGATCACGGCGACCGGCTGCTCCGCGGCCGGGCCGTTTCGCAATAACCCAGCCGTGCGAAGGCCCGACATGAAGCCGATGGCATGCGCGTCATTGGCCGCAAACACCGCATCGACACCAGCGAGATCCGCCAGCGCCACCACGCTTCCCGAGGCGTTGCGATCGAGCACGAGGCGGCGCGCCGTTTTCAAGCCGGCGGCAAGCGCGGTGTCGTTAAATCCGTTCCAGCGCCGCGTCGCCCGGGGATCGTCGCCGCCAATGAAGGCGGGAGCGTTGCGGCCTTGTGCCGCGAAATGCCGCGCCACCGCGGCGCCGGCCTCATAATTGTCAAATCCGGCGACTGCGTCGATCGGCTCGGGCGGAAGCTCCCAGGTCTCGGCGACCGGGATGCCTGCCCGCCGCAACAGCCGCGCGCCATCTTCGGTTGCCGGCGATCCCACCATGATGATCGCCTCGGGGCGTCGCGACAGCAATGCCGCCAGCATGTGATCCTCGCGCGCGGCGTCGTAGCGCGACTGCGCCAGGATCACGGCGTAGCCGAGCGGCTCCAGATGGTCGGAGAGGCCCTGCACGGTATCGGCAAAGATCGAATTGGCGATCGTCGGCACCAGTACGCCGACCGAGTTGGTGCGGCTGCTCGCCAGCGCGCCGGCGACAAGGTTAGGGACATAGCCGAGCTGGCGCATCGCCGCCTCGACCTTGGCCCGGGTCTGCGGCGTGACCATCTCGGGCAGCCGCACCACACGGCTGACCGTGATCGCGGAAACGCCGGCCAGTTCCGCGACAGCGGACAGCGTGGGCGCAGCCTGGAGCTCTGAATCAGGTTCTGTCATCGCAACCTACTGTCGGCACGGCCGAATCTGGATGCAGCAAAGCACTTGCGGAGCCAGAATGACAGCGCTAACATAGCAAATGACAGCGCTATCAAGTGCGGATGGCGCGATAAACGGAGCTTTGGAATGATTTCGGAGAAGGATGTCGAAACTTACCGCCGCGACGGGGTGATCGTGGTGCCGGAGGTGCTGGATGGCGCAACGCTCGGGAAAGTGCGCCAGGTCATTGCCGAGCTTGTCGCGGGCGCCGCCGAAATCACCGAGCACACCGAAATCTACGATCTGGAGCCCGGCCATACCCGCGAAAATCCGCGGGTGCGGCGGATCAAGACCCCGCACAAGGTCCACCCGATCTTCGACGAGATTGTGCGCAGCGCGCCGATCGTCGACATCCTGAAAAAGCTGATCGGTCCCGGATTGCGGCTGCACGGCTCAAAACTCAACATGAAGTCGGCGCAATATGGCTCGCCGGTCGAGTGGCATCAGGACTGGGCGTTCTATCCACACACCAATGACGACGTGCTCGCGATCGGCGTGCTGCTCGACGACTGCGATCTTGCCAACGGGCCGATGCTGGTGACGCCGGGTACGCACAAAGCCGAGGTCTGGAATCATCATGGCGACGACGGCTGCTTTGCCGGCCTGATCGATCCCGACCTCGTCAAGGGTGAGATCGAGCGTGCCGTGCCCTGCATGGGCAATGCCGGCAGCATGTCGTTTCATCATGTGCGCGCCCTGCACGGCTCGGCCCAGAACACTTCAGACCGTCCGCGCAACTTGCTGCTCTACGAAGTCGCCGCAAGCGATGCCTGGCCGTTGATGGGGGTGAAGGATTTCGACGAGTTCAACAGCCGCCTCTTGACCGGAGATGTCGTGGTGACGCCGCGACTGACCGATGTGCCGGTGCGGATACCGCTGCCGCCTGCCAAGCGCCAGGGATCGATTTACGAAACCCAGTCGGCGGCGAAGAAGTCGTATTTCACGCGCGCCGCGTGATCGAAGGCGACGCGCCCGCAGACTCTCGCGGGTGCGCTAACTCGCGAACAGTTCAAAATCTCAAATCGACAAAAATGACAACAACACAAAACGGGGGAGACGATGACGGAGATGACAGCCGGTAGCACCGGACAATCGCGCCTGCGCGTGATCCTAGCGGCCTGTATCGGGTCCGCGCTCGAATGGTACGATTTCTTTCTGTACGGCACCGCCGCAGCGCTGGTGTTCGGCGATCTGTTCTTTCCAAAGAGCGATCCCATCGTCGGTACGCTGCTGGCGTTCCTGACCTTCGGCGTCGGCTTTGTGGTGCGGCCGCTCGGCGGCATCCTGTTCGGCATTTTGGGCGACAGGTTCGGCCGCAAGCCGGTGCTGGTGGCAACGCTGTTGATGATCGGCATCGGCACCACCGCGATCGGTCTTTTGCCGACCTATGCCCAGATCGGCTATTGGGCGCCGGTCCTCTTGGTCCTGATGCGCGTGATCCAGGGGCTCGGCGCGGGCGCCGAATATGGCGGCGCGGTGATCTATCTGGTCGAGACCGCTCCGGCACATCATCGCGGTTTCTGGGGCGGCTTTGCGCCGCTTGGCGTGTCGATCGGCAATCTGCTCGCCGCCGGCGCCTTCGCGCTCGTCACCACGCTGCCGCGCGAGGACCTGTTGAATTGGGGCTGGCGCCTGCCGTTCCTGGCGAGTTTTCTGCTGATCCTGGTCGGCATCTTCGTCCGCTTGCGGGTTGCGGAAACCCCGGTGTTCACCGAAGCCGTGGTCGCGCGCGGCAAGGTCGAGCGCAATCCGGCGATGGAAGCGCTGCGCCGGCATCCGCGAAACTTCATGGTCGTGCTGGGCGCGCGGATGGCGGAAAATGGGCTCGGCTATTTCTTCCCGGTGTTTGGTCTGAGTTATGTGATCACCACCGTCGGCGTACCCAAGGCGGATGCACTCAGCGCCTTGATGCTCGCCTTTGTCATCGAACTGTTCGCGATTCTCGGCTTCGCCGCCCTATCCGACCGCATCGGCCGGCGGCCGGTCTACATGTTCGGCGCGCTATGCGGCATTGCATTGGCTTTTCCGTTCTTCTGGATGGTCGGGACCAAGCAATGGATATGGATCGCGATCGCCTTCATCCTGGCGCGCGCGGTGGTGACCGCGGCGATGTTCGGCCCGCAGGCCGCCTATTTCGCCGAGCTGTTCCCGCCGCAGCGGCGCTTCGCAGGATTTGCCTTCGCGCGCGAACTGGGTTCGCTGCTCGCCGGGGGTCCAGCGCCGTTCGTCGCGACCTGGCTGGTGGCGATCTCGGGAAGCTGGTGGCCGGTGGCCTGTTACGCCATCTTCCTGTCGGCCTGCACCGTGATCGCGATCTGGGCCGGGCCCGAGACCTATGAGGAGAGCATCACCGTCGACAATACGTCCGACGGCGCGATCCACGCCGCGGCCGTGCCGTTGCACGCGTAAAACCGTGGCGCAGCAGCTCCGCATCCTGCAGTCGCTCTGGGCCATGGAGCGGCGGCTGGCACATCAAGCGGAGTGGCCGCTCGCGACCCAGCTCGCCATGATCCGCGACGCCGGCTACGACGGCGCCGGCGTGCGGTTCATCGATCCCGCCTTTGCCCGCGAAGTCACCGAATTCCTGCGCGGGCATAGCATGATCTGGCAGGCACAGTGCTATCCAACCAGTGTCGACGATCTGAAGCCGGTGCTGGAACTGGTGGCGCGGCTGGGCGCCGATCATGTCAATCTGCAACCGAACGTCCGGCCGCACCGGATCGAGCAGTGCATTCCGCTGATCGAGGGATGGCGGCGGCTCGCCGATCAGGCCGGCATTGCGGTGCATGTCGAAACCCACCGCGACCGCATGACCACGGATTTGTTCTTCACGCTGCAACTGCTCGATTGCTTTCCCGATTTGCGGCTGACCGCCGACGTCTCGCATTATCTGGTGGGCCGCGAATTCGCCTGGCCGGTCGACGAGGCCAACCACGCCCTGATCCATCGCATCCTCGACAACAGCTGGGGCATTCACGGGCGGATCGCAAGCCGCGAACAAGTGCAGATCTCGCTCGGCTTTCCGCAGCACCAGGGCTGGGTCGAGCTGTTCATGGGCTGGTGGGAATACGCCATCCGCTCCTGGCGCAAGCGCGCCAGCCCCGATGCAGTGCTGACCTTCCTGTGCGAGCTCGGTCCGCCGCCCTACGCCATCACCGGGCGCGACGGCGCAGAGTTATCGGACCGCTGGCAGGACGCGCTCGTCATGAAGGACATGATCCGCGCGCTCTGGCAGCGCATCGCCGACCAGGATGTGCGGGACGCGGCGTAGCGAGAGGCACGTCATTCCGGGGCGCGCCAACGGCGTGAACCCGGAATCTCGAGATTCCGGGTCTGGTGCTAGCGCACCATCCCGGAATGACGGCGCTTCCTTTTCCCCCTCCCCTCCCCGCTCCTACTCCGCTAAGTTGCTTCCAACCAACATCCTTTCGGGGAGGCCAAGTGCATGCACAGAGGGCGTGTCGTTTTCGGCACCATGGATGAGGTCGTGTTCGGCCGTCCGGCCGCAGCCGCGATCGTCGAGCAGACCGACCGGCTGCACGCTTCCAACGCGTTCCTGATGGTGTCCGGCACCCTCAACCGGCAAACCGACGAGATCGACAAGATTCGCAAAGCGCTGGGGCCGCGCTATGCGGGCACCTTCGATGCGATGCCGCCGCATACGCCCCGCGACGCCGTGATTGCGGCTGCCAATCAGGCCCGCGCGGCGGGGGCCGATCTGATCGTCACCGTGGGCGGCGGTTCGATCACCGACGGCGCCAAAGCGGTGCAGCTTTGCCTCTCCAACGATATCGGCACGGTCGAAGGCATCGATCAGGTCCGCTCCGCCAAGAGCGTTGCACCCCCGATGACCGCGCCAAAGGTGCGGCAGATCAGCGTGCCGACCACGATCGCCGGCGGCGAGTTCAGCGCGATTGCCGGCGTTACCAATATGGGCACCAAGGTCAAGGAGATGCTGCGGCATCAACTTGTCATGCCGCGCGCGGTCATCCTCGATCCCGCCATCACCGTGCACACCCCGGAATGGCTGTGGCTTTCGACCGGCATCCGCGCCGTCGACCATTGCGTCGAAGGCATCTGCGCGCGCGAATCGCACCCTTACGGCGACGCGCAGGCACTCAAAGGACTGTCGATGCTGGCGGAAGCGCTGCCGCGGGTGAAAGCAGACCCGCACGATCTCGACGCGCGGATGGATTGCCAGATCGGCACCTGGCTCTCGACGGGGCCGCTGGCTTCGGGAGTGCCGATGGGCGCAAGCCATGGCATCGGTTACGTGCTGGGCGCTGAGTTCGGCGTGCCGCACGGCTACACCTCCTGCGTGATGCTGCCTTACGTGATGCACTGGAACAAATCCGCCAATGCCGGACGTCAGGCGCTGGTGTCGGCGGCGATGGGCCATCCCGGCCAAGACGCGTCCCACGTGCTCGACAACTTCATCCGCAGCCTCGGCCTGCCGCGCACCCTGAGCGAGGTGAAAGTCGGCCCCGAGCATTTCGACCACATCGCCGAACAGGCGATGGCAACGCCGTGGATCCCGCGCAACCCGCGCGAGATCGATGCGCCCGCACAGGTGCGCGAGATCCTCGTTTTGGCCGCATAAGGAGACCGCAACAATATGTATACCGGCAAGCACGCCCACCTGCGTCCTCTGCAACCCGCCTTCATCATGGCCGGTACCGGCGAGGCCGTGACTTACCGGGAGTTGGAGGCGCGCAGCAATCGGCTGGCGCATCTGTTTCGCAAGTACGGGCTGAAGCGGCTCGACCATTATGCGATCTTCATGGAGAACAACAGCCGCTACCTCGAGGCCTGCGGCGCCGGCGAACGATCCGGCCTCTACTACACCTGCGTGAACTCCTATTTGACGCCGGGCGAACTCGCCTACATCGTCAATAATAGCTGTTCACGCATTCTTATTACCTCGAAGGCAAAACTCGACGTCGCGCGCGAGGCGCTGAAGGAATGCCCGAAGGTCGAACTTTGCATCGTCGCCGACGGCG
>Ga0070713_100003791_pt1 | contig 10001 bp, 9 predicted proteins | sample LARL82metaG_FD_65465 | JGI IMG/M metagenome (GOLD analysis project Ga0070713, IMG submission 65465) | Corn, switchgrass and miscanthus rhizosphere microbial communities from Kellogg Biological Station, Michigan, USA - LAR L8-2 metaG | ecosystem: Host-associated > Plants > Roots > Rhizosphere ... | reverse complement strand
GATGTTGTCGTAAAGGACATCGTAAGCCATCCCGAATCCTCCGCGGATCGACATTTTGCCGCTACTACCTGGAGAGTACGCAAACCCGATGCGAGGCATGAAATCGTTCTTCGGGGCTTGCGGCGAGCCGAAGCTGATTAACCCAGGTACGTCGGATACGTTGTTCAGCGTCTGCTGGGTCCATCCATAGGGCGTACTGGTGTACTCATATCGGAGACCCAGGTTTAGCGAGAAATTCGGACGAAGCTTCCAGATGTCGTTCACGTACCAGTAGAGCCCGTACTGATCACCCGAGTATCCGACGCTTCCAAAGGCCCGTTCCGCAAAAAGCCCATCCTGAGACGGAGCTAGGTCCCATGCGAAGTCGCTGAGGGTGAACTCATAGTCTCCGCGCGAACGCTGGATGAACTTCTGCGGTGAGATATGCTTACGTCCTTCAAGCCCGAACTTCAGCGTGTGGTTTCCCTTGATCCAGCTAACGTTATCAATCGCCTGATAAAAGTTCTGGTTGGCATACTGCGGTCCGTTGGGGTCGGGACCGACATTGATTCCACCTAGGTCATCAATTGTGATATTGGGGAAGGCATCAAGTGTTGGAAGGAACGTCTGGTTCCCAATACTGAAGTTCTGAGCCGAGCGATGGAAACCCACCCGGACTTCATTGCTCAAGTTCGCGCTGAACGTGTGGAACTCGGCAATGTTTGCCAAGTGATACGGGAACGACCACGGCGTAAAGAACGCGGGAAGAGAGGGAGCGGTGTCAATGAGCGAGTTCTTGTTGTAAATATCCCGAACACGCAGTTGATCGCGGTCACTGATATTCCAGTCGACCGACCAAGCCAACGCCGTCGTATTGTTGTAATTTGGAGCCTGGATCGGGATAGTTCCCGTTTCGACAGCGGTAGTCTCGGGGTTGTTGTTCGCATCAAGTTGACACGCTGCGTTGACACTAGGCTGCGGATTGCAAACATCAACAGATCCCCCTCCTGAGGGGGCGACCGCCCATTGTTGCAAGGCTGAAACGTTAGCAGTGGAAATACCCGGTATTCCGAGCAACGTCGCATATCCGGCCGCCGTTGGCGCTTCTATCGAAGCTGGCAAGGCGGTCTGCCCAATCGGGTTGTACTCATAGTTCACAAAGAAGAACAGTTTGTTCTTGATTATTGGACCGCCGATGGCGCCGCCGAAACGGTTGTTGTCATACCGCGGATTCTTCGGAGTGTCTCCCTGTTCGGTGTTTAACACCACCAGGTTATCGATAGCGTTTAAGTTCTTGTTCTGGAAGTACTCATACGCTACTCCATGGAAGCCATTGGTTCCGCTCTTGATCGAGGTGTTGAACTGTCCACCGGCGGAGTGTCCAAACTCGGGGCTGAACTGGTTCTGAATGACCGTGAAATTTTCGACTGCGTCGTTCGGAACATACACGATCGGTCCCGTTACGCCCTTATCGTTGTTGTCGACACCTTCAATCGTAAAGTTGTTATCGCGAGGCCGCTGTCCGCCGACCGCGGGACCAGTGCCTGCACCTAGACCGCCCGAACTGCCGACTCCAGCCTGCAGAAGCGACAGGTTGATAACACCTAGTCCGACAGAGGCAGTCGGAACGTCGGCCACCTGCAGCGGCTCGTACGTCGACTGCAACTGCGCCGTCGTCGTATCAATGAGCGGCGGTGCGCCGGAGACTTCGACCGTCTCGGTCGCCGCGCCAGGCGTCAACGTCACGTTGATGGTGCCGGTCTTGTTCAACTGCACGTCGGCGGTTTGCGCAAAGCCCTTAAAGCCCTGCGCTCTCACTGCCACGCGATAGGTTCCCGGTAGCAGGTTGTCGATCCGGTACTCGCCGGTTCCGTTTGTCTTGGTGCGGGTGACCACGTTGGTCGCAACATTGGTGGCTTCTACATCCGCTCCAACCACTGCCGCGCCAGTCGCGTCAATCACCGTTCCTACCAAGTTTCCGCTGATATCTTGACCGAGCATGTTGAGCGAGCTCAGCGCCAACACACTCAGTACCGCAAGCACGAAAGCTACAAACCTAGAATTCCGCGCTCCATGTTTCATATTTTGTTTTCTCCTGAACAACGCTGGAAGACCTTAAAGGGCTTTTCGCTACTGGCTATCGAGAGAGCACGCCTGCACAAATCGGGTAAGCACAACCTCAACAACACGCAGCCCTGTCAATCATCTGTGCAACTGTCAATCCAAAACACTGCGTTTGTAAATTGCTTGTTTACAGCTAGTTATGTCTTTACGGCGGCGCCATAATACCAAAATGTGGAGATGTGCGCATTAACAATATGCGGATTGGTATCCGAGCTTCCTGTATTCCTGTCTAGTAGCGGTTCCTGCCTCAACGTTAACAATCGACAAGTGTTTCCCCTGCTCAACGTCCTGCCGACAACCCCCGGTTCTATAACTGCAACCAATTTGAGCTAATCCATACACGTATTAGCTGCCCAACTCACCCTGGGCATGCTCCAGGAGGAAATCAATGCGAAACAAATGGACTCGTTTGACGTTGTGTGTGGTGGTTGGAATGTTAACTTCGGTGTGGGCGCTCGCACAGGATGACACGAGCAACAACTCCAAGGGCGAAGTCAGAAATATCACCGGATGCCTGACCAAGTCCGGTGGGAACGAATATCTTCTGACCGCCAGCGATGGCAGCAGTTGGGAAATTCACGAAAATACCGGGGTTAATCTCGCCAAGCACACCAATCAGACGGTGGAAGTGAAAGGTGTCGTCGCCAACAACAAAGCGCACAACATGAAGGAAGATGCGAAAGATATGGCCAATGACGCCGGCATGAAGAAAGACTCTTCTGAACACGGGCACCTGAAGGTAACCAACATTCACAAAGTCAGTGATTCTTGCCAGTAAATAAGCGTGTAGCCCCGGACGCATTCGTCCAGAGCGGGTCGACATAAGCTTACCAGCAAAGCAAAAGGGCGGAACGAATGTTCCGCCCTTTGACTTTGGCTAGAAGCCAGAAGCTTGTTTATCCCTTCACACTGATCTTCGAAAACGACAGCACCGCGCGGCTAGGCGTCGGGCGCCCCATCGAGAGCGCTGGACGGAAGGTCGTAAAGATCAGCATCTGCTTCACCTTCGGCAGCACTTCCTTCGAGTCGTTCGAGTCAGAAAGGATCCGGTAGTCCTGTATCCGTCCGTTGGCGTCGATCGAAGCTTCAATCACCAGTGAATCGTCATCGATGGTGTCCATCGACAGGCCCAAAGAGCTCGGCTGCAGCTCAGGCCCGGTGTTTACCATCACCAGCGGAACGTCATTATGAGCGTCAAGCGACGACGGCGCGACGAAGTACACCATCGCGATGCCGAACAGAATCAGTGCGCTCACAAAACCCGCCGCTGCCGGGACCATGAACGCCTGCAAGGCATTGTCCAGCCGTACCATCAGGCCTTCAAAGCGCGAACGCCGTGCATGCGCTGCCTCACGCGAAATCGCCAATCGCAACTTCAGCCCGAGATCAGCTGGAACCTTGGGCCGTCCCACGTTGACCAGCAACTGTTGCGTGCGCCGCAGAGCTTGATACTCTCCGTGACATCCTGGGCATTCCGCAAAATGATTCTGCAGCGCGAGCATCTCCGTGCCCGTCACTGCACCATCCAGATATGGCGAGAATAATTGCTTCGCCTGAAGGCACTGCAGTCTCTTGATTTGATTCGTGCCCTTCATCGCGTCACCTCGGCCCTTCTACCCCCTCCAGCTACCTGCGACCGCGAATTCCGTTCTTCCGGAGCGGTCAACCCCAGTTCTCTTCCAACTTCCCGCACATACGGTACTAATCTCTGCCGTAATGCGTCGCGGCCTCGTGTGAGCCGCGATTTCACCGTGCCGAGGGAAACTTCCAGCACCTCGGCAATCTCCTCGTAAGACATTTCTTCCAGATCGCGCAGGATTAGTGTCGTCCGATACGGCTCCGGCACCTTCCGCAACTCTTCTTCTACGCGGCGCTGCACCTCGTGATGCGCGACGCTATCAAACGGGGAGTCCGCGTGATCGGTGAGGGCAATCTGAATTGCGCTCTCCGAGGCACCGCTGGTTTCCGTTTCCGGCTCGATTGAGGTTTCCTTCGCTTTGTGCCGGAACCACCAGCGCCGCCGGTTCGCCGCCTCGTGCAGTGCGATCCGGTAAATCCAGGTTTTCAAACTCGATTCGCCGTGAAAGTGCTTGATCCCGCGGAACACTTTCAGGAACACGTCTTGTGTTGTGTCCGCCGCGTCCGCCGGATCATTCACCACCCGGTACACAAGTCCGTACACGGGTTGCTGGAACTCTCCGATCAGCCATGCGTATGCGGCTTCCGAGCCGGCCTTTAATTCGGCGACAATTGCCGCCTCTTCCTGCGACCGGACTCCAATCGCACTCGCTAAATCACCCAAGGTGGTTGCTCCCGCCATAGTGGCGTCCCCTGATTATAGGATTTTCCACCCCTTCGCGCCTCGAAAATTCATGGGTGCGAAGTCCAGCCGAACGGTCCGCGGAGCCAAATCTCTCACTTCACATAGACTCCGCACCCCTGTCTGGAGTTCCCACGTTCTAAGTTATTTGTTATGAATTTGATCCGTCCGAGGATCGTGGAGCGCCCTGAAAAGCAATGAATTCGGGGGATTTGGACAATCGGATTCCCAAGAAAACTAGAGTAACTGCCTCGAGCCACCGAACTGCCCAGATGTTCAATCTGAGAGCACCTATGCTCCGACGCTCTGCGAACGTGCTCCGGATGGGGTCTCCAGATTCAACTGACGGAAGATCTCGGCGAGTGAAGCCAACAACGTTTCACAGCCCTTATCCAGTCCCAACTCCGTTTTGTCCAGAAAGGCGCTCGCCCCGTCCTGCTTGAGTCTCGCGGCATTCTTTTGGGAAAGTCCCGTGAACGCCACGACGGCGATTCCCGCCGTCAGCGGATCCTTTTTCAGCTTTTTCAGAACGTCTGGCCCGGTCATCTTCGGCAGCAGCATGTCCAGCAGGATCACGTCCGGCTTCTCTTTCCGCGCCAATTCCATCGCGTGAGCCCCATCCGCCCCCGTGCACACGATGTAACCTGCACGGACCAGCGCCCGTTCAGTCGCCATCCGCAGGAACTTGCTGTCTTCCACCAGAAGAATCTTTGTCATGACCCCCACACGTTTCCAGGACATCGCGGGTGGCCGGTTCGCACGCACACTCGCAACTCCACGAGTGTCCTATCGGCAAAGTTCCACTACCGATTAGTCGCAATGCTGAAACATGAGACATCGCTGAGGATTGGTGGCAAAAATGCCCGGATTTAAGACGGATTGTGCCTACGCTCTACGGCGTCGAGTATCACCCTGACAGCTTTTCGGCACGCTTCACGCATCGCGCCTTCATGTCCTTCTGGAATCGTTTTGCTCAGCAGCATCGTGGAAGTCCCGTGTACGACAGCCCACAACGCCAGTGCAGTCACCGTGTGGTCATCAGGTGTCCCCCCAAACCGCTTCGCCATCAACTTCTCGACAAGAGCAAAATTCGGCCGCGACTCCCGGATCGGCCGCGGAGCCCCCCGCCCTTTTCGTGGCGACATCAATCGCCCGTGCGTGTAGAACAATTCATATTCGTTCGGATGGCGTAACGCGAAGTCCACGTACGTGTCCGCCATGTCCTCGAGTTCCTCTCCACCTTGCGCAAACTCCGCACGTATCCGGTCCGCGATTCTCAGCAGAAGTCCGTGGATCAGGTCTTCGCGATCTTTAAACCTGCGGTATACGGCGGGAGTGTTGGTTCCTGCCGCGCGGGCCACCGCCCGCATAGTCAGAGCCTGCTCACCACCGCGCTTCCAGAGCGCGTCAGCAGCCTTCAGTACGCGCTCTTCCAGATCGGGATCCGGGTGCCGGGGCATTCTTCCTCCTGTCGCGTTAGCATTATCCCCCTGTCAGAATTGCATTGACAGTGTATACGTAACGCGGCTACTAGTAACCATAGAAGTCCTCCCCCCGTTGCTTCCCAGGTTGACAGGAAAGGCGTGGCCGCCCCCGATACTAACCGGCGGCCCTTCTTGTTTCGCCCCTAGGCGGCTCCCTCTGTATTAATTGATTTAGTAACGTTGACAACGTAAACGAAACATCGTATAAATAATAATCGGGCCTCTGGTGTTCCCCCCTGCAATCGGATTTTTCTTTTGAGGAGTTTTCCGTCTTGTACGTGTATCAAGATCCTGAGGATCGCGATGCGGTCCTGCAAATGAACGCTGACCTCGAGCACGCGCAAATGGAATTACTTAGCGCACGCTGTGCCGTGCATCAGCTACGCATTCAGTATTCCACCGACAATTTAGCCCGCTTCGGATGCCCGGACGTCCTGCAGAAGTCAGCCCAGGTTGCCAGCGCGCTGCATCAGTTTTATGCCGCAATTGAGGCCAAGATTCAAGTCCGTCCATCCTCCGCGAACATTGCACCCTCCCCCGAGCAAATCGCGCAGGCAGTTGACTGGGTCTCGACCTATCTTCAGCAGGAGCGTGATTATTACCTGCCTGTAGCCGGGCCGCTCAGCAATCTCTGCCAATTCCGCATGCGACAGTACTTCGCTCCGTCCCTGCTCGAGCGCGTTCGCGTGATCGAACTGCACGGAGCGCGGGTACGCGTTCCAGAATTTTTCGCCCAAGTGCGCGCACTCGGTTTCGAGCCTCCCGAGGTCACCCACATGGATTCGGTCACATTCCTCGACGTTGTCGCCTTCAATCAGGCCTTGTCTGAGCGCGCCCTGTTCCATGCCCTCGTACATGCTGTTCAAATCGATATGCTCGGTCTGCAGCGTTATGCCGAACTCTGGGTCCGTGGTTTTCTAAAAACCAGAACGCATTTCACCGTTCCCCTGGAGGTGCATGCGTTCAGCCTGACTGAGAAATTTCTTCAGCCTGCGGCCGAAAGTTTTTCAGTAGAGGACCACGTGCTCCGCTGGATTCTTGACGACCGTTATTAATCGAGTTGTTCCACCCCCCACGCAAAAAAGGAAGGGGCGGCATCCAGCCGCCCCGAATCCTGATCCTGCCGCTCGAATTCGCGACTCAATCCATCGTCTGCACCTTACTCCGCACTCGTGCCACGAGCCTCGGTGTGAGTCACGCTCGTCGCCTGGTCCAGCACTTCGCGCACCTTCGCGGCGAGAGTTGATGGAGTGAACGGCTTGGGCAGAAATGCGACTCCCGGATCCAATACGCCATGGTGGACGATGGCTGTGTCCGTGTATCCCGACATAAACAATACTTTGATATCCGGACGTTGCCGCTGCACCTGCTGTGCAAGTTCTGGACCGCTCTTCTCCCGCATGACAACATCTGTCAGCAGGAGATCAATCTTCCCCAGATGTTCCCGGCAGATCCGCTCCGCGTCGCCTATCTTCTCGAGTTCGATGACGCGATAGCCGCACGCCGTCAGAATTGCCACCGTCAAATCAAGCACCTGGGCGTCGTCCTCGGCCACCAGGATTGTCTCCGTCCCACTCATCGCGGGACGATGGACCGTCGCCGGCTCCGCTTCCGCCGTGGTTCCCTCCGCCCGCGGCAGATACACCTTAAAGACGCTGCCCTGACCGGGTTCGCTGTACACCCACAGGTGTCCGCCACTCTGCTGCACGATTCCGTATACAGTGGCCAAGCCCATGCCCGATCCCTTGCCTGCTTCCTTCGTGGTGAAGAATGGCTCGAAGATATGCTCCCGCGTTTCCTTGTCCATCCCGATGCCTGTATCGCTCACCGCGAGCATCACATAGGACCCTGGATGCACGCCCGCGTGTTCGCGTGCATAGACTTCATCGAGATTCACATTGGCTGTTTCGATGGTCAGCGTTCCGCCAGTTGGCATGGCATCGCGCGCATTGATCACCAGATTCAACAGCACTTGTTCGATCTGTCCGAGATCCGCTTTAACCGGCCACAAATCGGCTACCGGACGCGTCACGATCTCGACATTTTCGCTGATAAGGCGCCTCAGCATTTTGTCCACATCGATGATTACCGCGTTCAGGTTCATCACGCTGGGCCGCAAAACTTGTTTCCTTCCAAACGCCAGCAGTTGCCGGGTCAACGAAGCTGCCCGGTTGCTTGCTGTTATGATCTGGCCCGCATTGTGCTGGATTTCGTCAGCCCGCGAATCCGGTGAGTCCATCAACTGCTGCGCGTAGCCCATGATGATGGTCAGCACATTGTTAAAGTCATGTGCGACCCCGCCCGCCAGCCTTCCGATCGCCAGCATTTTTTCCGATTGCACCAATTGTTCGAACAGCAGCCGGTATCGCTCTTCTGAAGCTCGCAGCGCTACCACACTCTCCTGGTTGCGGAATTGGGTGATCGTCAGATGAGCTCCGTAGCAAGTCAGGGAGATAATCACCGTGCCATACGCGATGACGTGATCATGATCTGCGGCCCGCAGCGCCAGGCCCCATACCGTGAGCGGCATGATGGCGAGTCCGAAATTCTTTAGCAGAAACTTCTCGCGGTTCCATTCGCCAGTTGTGGCCGGGATCTCCGCGTGCTCCTGCGGTTCATATCCAGCAGCCAGGATCGCAGCCGCCACGAACGGCACAGTCCACGCCAGGCTCGTCCAACTACCGGAGTTCGTGCCAATGAACGTGAGCGCATAGTCTCCAACGGCGGCACACAACGCGTAGACGACAAAATAAATCGCCATCCGTCGGCAAAGACTGCGTACCAAAGAGGTATGTCCCCAATAGGAGCGTGCCAGGAACGCTGCGGCCAGAACGAAGTTGAGCACGTTCGTCATGACCTGCTCCATAAGTTCCAGGCTGTGAGGGCCAGATTGAAGCGCGCGCAGGAACAGAAAATCGTAATAAATGAGGAACGCGACGATCAGCATCTGCACGAAGTCGAGCGAGCGCTGCCAGTCCAGCCCCGATGGATCTTCTCCTTCGCGCAGGAACAACGCCATCACAATGGGAGCGTCGTAGCAGAGATAGAGGAACTGGGAAATGACCGAAGCTGGAATCGGCTGCCGTAGCCAATTCTCGTAGAGCATCCACACGACGTTGGAGATTCCGTAAGCGCTGAATGCCAGCGAAAACAATCCCCAGAATGTGCGTGCGAGGTCGCGGCTTCGTCGCGCCGCCAAGAGACAGAATCCCCCGGCGGTAAAACAGCAGGCTATCTGAATGATGTTGGAAGCCAGTGAACGCAGCAGTTCCGAGCGGATCAGCAGAAAAGCGGCAACCTGCGAAACAACCAGCAGGCCCGCTGCAGACGCAACTCGTCTCCTCATCGCGTTGGGACGCGCAGTCCCTCTCCCCCTTCTCGGACTTGTTTCAAGACATTCGCCGACAACGGGGCCTTCACATCTTGGTTAAAGACACAACCGCTTGGAATCCCCAGACGGTTCCTTTCGGTTCCGTAATAACGCGAATAGTATTGATCCGCTTCCTTTTCGTCAATAAACGATGCCCAACCGGTTAGCGTTTGATAACCTTTTTACACCGTCAAGAATCGCGCTTAGGACTGAGGTCGTCTACAATCTTACTTAAGAGTTGCCCACCTATGTCGGACGAGCCAATCACTCTCTCCCCCGGCCCGCAGTTTCGTCTCGCGATGCTGTTGGCGATTGCTGCGGACGCACTTCAACTCATAGTTTTTCCGGCGTTTGTCGCGGGAGCATTGTCCCCAGCCGATGACATCCTGGACTTCGCGATGGCAGCGTTGCTGGTGCGTTTGGTCGGCTGGCACTGGGAATTCCTACCGTCATTCGTCGCCAAGTTGATTCCGGGTATCGATCTGGTGCCCAGTTGGACTCTGGCCGTCGCCAATGTCTACCGAAAAGCAAAAAGCGCGGCCATGACCGAACAAGCCGCAGCGGGAGAGAAGAAGTTCCTGGCGCAATGAGCGAAGCAAATCAGACGTGGCGATCTGAAGAAAGCCTTTTCGTCCAGGAGATAGGGCGGTCGGTGGTAGTGGTCAGCGGCAGGCAAACCACACTGCCAATGGAACTGACCACTAGCCCCTAGGCCCTAGCCCCT
>Ga0070713_100003790_pt1 | contig 10003 bp, 4 predicted proteins | sample LARL82metaG_FD_65465 | JGI IMG/M metagenome (GOLD analysis project Ga0070713, IMG submission 65465) | Corn, switchgrass and miscanthus rhizosphere microbial communities from Kellogg Biological Station, Michigan, USA - LAR L8-2 metaG | ecosystem: Host-associated > Plants > Roots > Rhizosphere ... | reverse complement strand
TTTCAGGAGCGTCATCACCCGTGTGACCAGCAGTGCGCGGATGCGGCCCTGAGTGAGTTTTTCCAGCTGCTCGTTCAAGGCCTCGATGCAGGCGATGGCAGCCCCGTCGATACGATTGGAGCGGCTGGAGTTGTTGCGACGCTCGCCGCGTGCATTGAGAAAACTCCGCCAGGCTTCCGCTCTTGCGGGTGCGGCCGTTACGGCACGCAATTGCCGCGCCTCGTCCCGGCCGACCCCGAGAGCTTCCCAAGCGAATTGTTGGAGGCCTACGAGTCCTCCGCTTTGAAACAAGGCATCCATCCGGGCCTGGGGCGTATCGGGTGATGGATGCAGGAGTGCCAGGAGCGCCGCGGCATTCTCGTTGAGAAAGTTGGCGATCTTGCCACGGGTCTTCTCGTCCGCGTGGTCGATCTGGGCCAGGAGTGAGATCCCAATCGGGCTCTGGCGCAGCTTGGCCATCTCGTGCCGGGCTTGTGTGAGGATCGAGAGGTGCGCGTTCATTTCGCGCCGCTCCTGGAACGAAACCTCGTCATCGAGCTCCTCGCTGTGGGATGGCAGGAGTCCGACCTGGATGTCGGCGAAAAGGAGCTTGCGCAGGAGCTGGTCGCTTTTGTGTTTCAGGGCAAGCGACGGAATGCCGTCATGCTCAAGGTTTTCGGCATCGAATCCGAACCCTTTGTGGACCTTGGGTTTGTCAGGGTTGATGAATGCGGTGATGTCGTGGGAATCGACAAAACTGACAATGCGGGTCGCGGGGTTCTGCAGGAATTGCCGGTCGAGTCGATAGCGGCGCAGGAGGTCTCGCAGGGCTTGCGCTTGCATGGGAAGCGCATCGTTGTCGATTGTTTCCGCGGGTCCCATGTATCCGCCGCTGGCCGGCTCAGGCGGCCGCAGCCCACTTGCGCAGCTCGGCCTCGCCACGCGCGGTGACCAGTGCGCTGAAGCCCCCAAAACCCGGGTTATACGGGCAGATCAAGGGCTGAATCGCTTCGGCTTCCTCCGGACCGATCAGCGGCAGCGTTCTGCGGCTTTGACCGTCGTCGAAGGCAAATTGCAGACGGTGATCATCGTGCAGGCTCAGACAGCCGTAGCTTTCATTGACCAAGGCCGCTATCAACTTGCGGCCGCTGCGCTCGTGCGCAAGAGAGGTCCAGGCCTGCACGAAGGGCTCGAAGCGGTGTTCCTGCAGGGCGACGATCAGGTTCTTGACGAGCTCACGCTCGTGCAAGGGTTCGGAGAGGTCGGGTTGTGGGCTTGCGTCATTCCAGTAGAGGCTGCTCGCGAGCGTCGAGAGCAGATAATCGCCGTGGTTGCCTTCCAAGCGAAGCGCGGCTGGCGTCAGGATCGCCACATCGTCGGGTGTCTGCGAGTCAGTCAACAATATAGTCGCGTACTTGGAGGCGATGAGCGAATGGGGCCGGTCGCCAGGCCGCGCCGTGTGGGCGATGGCATAGCACATCACACGCCGTGTCAGACCGTTGAAATCATCGTGACGGGCGGGATTCTCGATCAGCGTGTTGAACAACGCTCCGATTGGCCAGTCCAGGTCAAAGAGGGCCGCAATGCACGCCGTGCTGCACAGAGTGCGGAAGTCTCTGCGTCGCGCGCTCACCTCCAGACGCTTGTTGATCTCTTCTGTCAGAAACACTGGTGCAGTATCCAGGCGTCCGCCCAGCATTTCGCACGTGCGCGCAGCAGGTGCGATGAGCGAATCAAATGTAACAGGACCGGTCTCAGGAGTGAGATCGATCGCCTGTTGCAGCAGCTCGGGAGTCAGTTCGGTATGCTGCGCCGGTACAACAATCTCCATTTCAGCCGGCCATTCCGTGAACACAGTCTTGACTCGCTGCACCCAGTGGGCGAGTGTCGCGGGAATCTCGATCCGAGGCTGTCTTTCCGGGTCCAGCGCATCGAGTTGCCTCGACACGACCATGAGCCGTGCGTCCTTGTCCTTCGAGGGAAAGAGCCGTAAGGCATCCTGCGCGTCCTCGAACTGGAATCGGGCGCGCCGCACCAGCTTGGCTCGCTCTGGGTCCGGCATCTCCAGCGCGCTTGCGCGTTGTACGGCTTTCGTCAAAGCGCGCAGGACGGTCTCGAAACGCTCACTGTTGGTGGTGCTCGCAATGTCGGTCTCGGATTCCCCCGGGAGCGGTCCCACCTGCTCAATGAGCATCGAGCTCGCTTGTTGCAACTCCGCGCACGCCTCTTCGCGCAGGCGATAGCGTTTTGCCGGGTAGCCGCGCCGGCCAGTCGCGATCTTGCCCACGAACTCGAACCATTTCGCGTCGCGCCTCAGCTGCATCTGCACGGTGTTGCGTTTCACGCCGGAGTAGACGGCCAGCTCCTTGGCAGTGAAGACGCGCAACGAGAGCGCCGCGTAGAGAATGCGAGCGCGATCCGTTACTGGATCCAATGTATTCACGTGACCGCTCAGTGGACGTGGTCTTTAGGTGGCCCAAATTCTCCAGAATAGGCGATCAATTGTCAATGAATTCCCGCATAGCGTTCCGGTAGACTTCCAGCTTTCGGATCCACTCATCTAAATCACTGATTTTACTAACTAATAGATGCCGGAGATCTTCCTTGCAGCGGCGCGGAACGCGCATGTCGAGGCCGTACTGCGTCACAATACTGAGTATTCGCACGAGATCGTGGCCTCGGCCGCGGGGATCGTTGCGCTGGATTTGATACGAGAGACGAACAAGGTTGCACAGAGCCCAGCGCTCCCGGTCTTCGCGGGAGCCAGCGGGATGCCGGGACACGAAGAACAATCGGGTCCTGTCGGCCGCATCCCGACCCCACTCGAGGTCTTCGGCGTTGGGGTCTGAAGCGTTTTTTCGCGCACGGTAGTCGCGACCTTGTACGAACGCGTCCTTTCCATACCTGCGTAATAGCCGCGGCGCTCGCCTCGTTCCTGCACTGAAATTCTCCAACAGATCCCACTTAAGGAGCTCGTAGGCGACCTGATCCATCCATCCTGCCTGGAACGGGCAGTCCTTCTCCACCGGACGAGCCGGGTTGCTGGGAGAGCGCCCTTGGAATGCGTGACAGGCCAGCTGCTGTGTAATCAGCCAAGGGATGGTGAGAAGCGCATCGCGATCGATCTGGCTCACCTTGAAAACGAGGCTCACTTCGCAGGCACGCCATTCGCGGCTGTCGTCAAGGTAAGTCGTGGAGCTTTCAACAAGATCCCGGGGGGATGGCGCGCCGTCGTTGGATGTGTGATCGACGGTACTCTCCTCCCCACGCGTTCCGAGTTGGATCCGGATGTCGGAACAACAGGCCTTGTCCGAGTCCAATGCCCAATGGGTAACCGCACTGGAAACGGCGTCTTCGAGATAGCGGTATGCCCGGTGTATGATGGCGATACAGACTCCCCGCGCGGCGACTTGTTCGTTGTCTTGTGCCCTGTCGACTCCGTCGCAGGTATGGGTGCTCGGGTTCGCGTGGGTGCAGGTCGAGCAGTAGGAATTGCGGATGCGCTCATCGAGAGTGCGGGTGAACTGTTGTAGCTTCACCTGGTCAGCGGCGGGGAGTCTACCGATGATCGAGTCCCGAGCGCGCGCCGTCTGGCCGAGGAGCCAGGCTTGCAAGCTCCCCGGTGCTCTTCTGAGCTCGAGATCGTCAGCAGCGAGAATGCCCAACTCACTGGCAAGTACGCCACTGTAAGGGTCGCGGGAGACGTTGGAAAGGTCGCTGATCAGCAACCGCAGTGCCAGCTCCTTCAAGGCCACGAGGTCCATGTGATGAGGTCGCACCGGGTATTCCTACTGCGGATTCCGCACTTTGTTCCGGGTCCGTTGGATCCAATCGCCCTATCTTAAAAGGCCGACTGTGGCCCACTTTGCAGTGGACATGATCAGCTTTTCGTAGGTGTCATGAACCTGACGCAAGCGCCAGGTGACCGTACCGGACCGCGCGTGCTCGAACAGAAGTGGCAGTGCGGCAAACCGATCGGCGAAGTGACACAGGGTCAGGAGCGAGCTGTCCGTCCAAGCCATCCCTTCCAACGTGTGTCGATCGTAAAACTCCTCTGTGAGGTCAGATGGCCAGGCTTTGTTGCGGCCGAGGTTGCGCAGAATTTTCAGCGCGGTACCGCGGTCCGCGAAGCTTTCGCGCAGCGCGGCCATCATTGGAGCCTGCAGATCCGGGGACATACCGCGCAACGAAATCGAACTGAGATCACCGCTACGGGCGACGGTGTTCGCCTTTGGAAGCATGACCCAGGGAAGTGGGTGAAGCACTTCGTCTGCAAGCAGGGCTTCTGACTGTGTGAGCCCGGCGGTCTGTAGTGGTGTCCTGGTCTTCCGTAAGCTCGCGACCACATCGTTCAACGCGCGCGAGGAGCGAAGGATCTTCTCCCAACGCGTGCGCGCCTGTCGCATGGAGCGATGCCTTGCGGCCACAGCGGGATCGAGAAGCATTGCAAAGTACTGCAGACAAGCAAGGTTGACCGACTTCATCAGCACGGGTGGCCCCATGGAACCGGCACTCGCACTGAGCAACTGAGCAATGCGCAGCGAGGCCGTGCTCGTAATGGAGATGCTCAGTGGGTGGCCTTTCGGGTCCTGGCCGTCCTTGTGGAGCCGGCGCATCAATTCCTTCACACAGGCATCCCGGCGGCCACGATTCAACAGGATAACGAGGGCCGTCAGGTAGTGCGCGAGATTGAGCTGGGAGCGATCATCGAGCTCGCGGCTCCAGAGCTGCCGCCAGTTCGACGTCAGAAGCTCATAGAACTGCTGTCGCCAACGAGCTTGCGGTCGGAGCTGCCGCTCCCGCGGTCTGGCGATTAGCGTGCTCAAAGCAGCTAACCAGGTCTCGTGGTGGGCCATGTCTGTCAGGAGTGGGATGGTCGCCGATTGCGAAGCCTCCTTCACAAAATGATTGAGGACCTCCCCGGATATCCGGGCGATCTCCTCGAAACGGCCGGCAGCGAAGGCCACCGTAATGCCGGTGCCGTCGGTGGGCAACAGAGTCTTCGACTCTGTCTCAGCGATCGTTGCCGCAGATGCGGCGCCGGCGACGCGGACTGCGAGTGAGTCCACTTGCATACGATAGGCGGCGCCTTCTTCGTCGGTAAGAGCAGCCAGGTCCTTCGCCGACAATGACTTCCCGAGTCGCCGTCTCAAGCGCGCGTGAGTGCGGGTATCGAAATCCGCCAGGTCGCCGGCCAGGCTCGGCAACGCCGCGGACAACTCGAGGTTCCGAAAGGCAGTGTCCGGGTCGACGAAGAGCTGGTGATACAGGGCCTCATCGCGTTGGGCGGACGCCGTCAGTTCGGGATCGCTCTTCAACTGAAAATAGGTGAGGGCATTACGGTGAATCTGGTTGACCTGGGCGGCCAGGCGACGGCGTCTCGCTCCACGCCGGGGCTCCGAGGCGAGGGGGAGCATCATCGTTCGAATGTCGCGGCGGTGAGTCACGACATGGTCGCTCAGGCGGCGCACGAGCCACACCTGGCGCGCGAGCTTGTCAAACAAATCCTTAGCGCGTGCATCGCTGATGGTGCCCAGCCCACAGGGTCGTGCGAGGACGTTCTTGATGACTCCAGGGGTGACGATACGTACGACGAGGCCTGGACTGGCGAGAGCACGTACCGCCGGATCGCTACGAATTCGACCCAGAATGCGGCTATAGAGGATGCGCTGCGCCAACTCAGACTCGTAGCGCTGCCGGCTGTGTTCACTATGGAGCAGCGCACGGACAGCCTCTGCGCCTTTTTCCGCCGCATAATCGCCTAGAAGGCGCAAGACCAGCGGATTGGTGCCATAACGGCGGATCAGTGGCGATGCCAGTCGCGCAGGAATATCCCGGCGTTGCAGCAGTTTCAACGCCTCCCGCGGGGCGAGGTTGCGGAGCCTGATCCGGGCAGCATGTGGCCCAAATACGGGTTCGAATTGGCCGGTGGGCGTGTTGGTTGTAAGCTGCGCAATCTCTTCTGGGCCGTCGCCCGGTGCTGCCCGCCCACTCATGATGACACGCAATCCGCTCAGGCTCGCGGAGAGGTAAAGATCCATGAGCATCCCGTAGACCGCATCGGCAAACGGAATACCGAGCGTCAAAACCTCTTCGAAGGTGTCCAGCACGATCACGAAGCGGGCGCTCAGCAGACCTGCACTCTCCAGTATCGAGCGCAGACTGGTGTTGACCGAGTACGCCACGCGTGAGGTGATCCGATAAGTCGATTGGTCACCGGAGTCGCCCAGCTCGGTGTTTGAGAACTGCTCATAGGAGCTACGACGCAGGCGTGTAAGCTCTTTGGCGATACTGGGTTGGGAGAGGGAGATCTGCCGAAGCAGCTCCGCGGTCATCTCGTTACGATCAACGCTCGCCAGTGTGGGCCGGTCGAAATCCAACACCACGACGGCGGCCACTCCGGAGCCCTCCTGACGAAGCGCTTGCACGAGCTTGGCGACGAGTGCAGATTTACCGGCGCCCCCAACTCCGTGCAGATAAAGCTTGGGAAGATTGGCAGGGCTCGGCGAAGGATCGGCGGAGTACTCGGGATCTGACACCTTTCCGTCCAACGCGAACTCCTTGAGCGCTGCGAGCTCGCGTTCACGCCCGACGAAGTCCGGTCCGATAGTCTGGGCAAGTTGCTTCTCTGCGGCCTCGCGGTGGGCACGTTGTTCGACGATGCCAGCTGACTCCAGTGCCTGTTCCGGCGCGCTACCCACATTGGCGCGCCCTACGATCTCGTAGGCGCTGTATTGAGCATCAGCATCAGCCGCATCTTCCAGTTCCGAACCCTGCTTGCCGGTGAGCGCTTCACGCAGATAGCGTCCGAACTCGTCGCCGGCAGACGGGGACAGCTGCGCAAGAAATTGGGGGAGCGATTGATCCTTGAGAAGACCCTTCTGTTGCATTTCGAGCAAAGCGCGGCGGCGCGGGTCCGCGCCAAGGTTCCAGAGAACCGAGCCCGAGATACTGACTTCCGTGCACAGCGGCGCTAAGCGCGCTGCCAGGTCACGGCGCGCGGCCCGGTTTGTTACAACGTGGCCCACCAGGTCAGCAGGCTTGAAGGCACCGATCGTGGCGGCGAGCCACGTGGCTCTCGTTAACGAATCGGCGGGTGATGTCAGTGTGGACGCCATGTTGATATGTGAATTCAGTAGTCGTTCCTGAGACTGGGAACGATGTGATGCCTTAGATGCTCAGCCGCGACTTCCCAGCGGTTATCCTGATCGGGAGCGGACTCCACGGTGAGCATCACCTGATGGGACAATCGACGCAGCTCCCGCGGGGTGACAGAGACTTCTTCCTGCGTGCAGTACCGTTGCAGATAACGATGCACATCGTCGAATTCCGGCCAGCGTGGATCGTCTCTCTCGATCAGGTTGGGCGGGATACCCGCGAGAAATTTGTTTGCTCCAAGCAGCAGGAAACGCAAGTCGACAGCGGAGCCGGCGTTTTTCATCAGCTCTTTCAGGAAAGAGCACGCCTCCGTTTCCGGGACGTCGAAGTAGTGAAGCCCATCCACGACCAGCCAGATCAGCTTGCCGTGAGCGACCTTGCGCAGTCGTGTGATGAGGTCCGGCAGCAGCTGATCGCGCAACCATCCGTCCTGCGTGGTAGCGGCCTGCCGGCGACTCGGAAAACTTGCGGCGCCGGTCAAAGGCTCGCCGCATCGAGTCAGCAGCAATGTGGCCAACTCAATGGCGTCGCTTTTGATCTCCTGGGCCGACAGCTCGATGATGACCGACTCTGTCGCGGGAAGCAGGAAGCGCAGAATCTGCTTGCTGAAGGAGAGTCCCCGCCGTTGCTTGCCCACCCCAGGCACAGTGAGCACTCTCTTCTCGCCCCGGACGAGGTTCCAGATGCAATCCTGGAGAACCCCCCGGCCGAGGACCGGCTCGGCGCTATCTCCGAGGCACCACAGAGGATCCAACATCCGATCCACTTTGAAACCGCGGCTGATTCGACGTGCGATGAGCATCGTCGGGATGGCCTGGTTTTCAACGGGACGGCCACGCTCATTGAGTATCGCCGCCTGATGCAGCCCTACTCCCCGAAACTGGTCATCGACGCACAGGCCGCCGGATGAGCCGCGAGCGGCGTTCGCCAGGTGACGAAAGCGCAAAGGTGGCTCGTCGTCGCCGACGAAGCGGGTGACGGTTCCTGAGGCGACCCGCAACGGAAAGTTCTTGGGATGCTGGAAAACCAGCACCTTCATTTTCGCATCTTGTAACAGGTGCGACTCCTCGCTGGGCAGAACGATGACTCCGCGATCCCTGCCCGGAGAGCCTTTGAGGCGGATCACGGCGAAATCCAGCTCTTGCTCGTTTGGCGCTGTCGCGGAGTGACCGTTAGCCGCGATGCCCTTTTCTGTTGGGCGCTCGCTCTTTGGACACGGGCTGTGATCGTCCAACCATTGGTCGACGACACCATAGATGCTCGGCTGGGTTCTCGTCCGGTCACGGGCACTGGTGTCCAGTCCGTCGAATTCGACATGGAGATATCGATGACTGTTCCGTTTGATCTGGTGGGTTCCCTCCTGCAGCAGAGGCTCAATGACATGGGAGGCTGTCAACACAGTCTGGGGACTGATGAGAAAGCCCGTGCCCTGCTGTGAGTGACCGTTCAGTGCGATGTGGACCTTGCAGATCTTCGGTATCGTTCGCGTCAGGCCGTCCGTGAGCTCCTGGGCTGGGACGAAGCCCTCCGCTTCGTCGAAGGCCGCTTGCAGGACGGTTTGGTGCCCGTTCTTTCGTTTGGGCCTACGGCCCACCGTGCGTCGCGAGCGCTGGAGAGTGACTTGGCCCAGCAGATCCTCGGCGGACGGATCGAGCACCGATTGATCGATACCCCGCCTGACCAACAGCTTCCACCACTTTTGCTTGATGGCTTCCGTGAACGCTCTTGTGAAGGCGATCCCGTCATTCGAGGCAGGGTTCTGGTCAGCATCCAGGACCGCCGCTTTGAACTGTTTCCCAGCCCCCTCGTTAACGAGAGAATCGTAAACCGCGGCGAAACGCTCGCGGGAGACGGTTACCAGGCTGGCGAGCTCGCGTGCCAGTTTGTTCGCGGCTGTGGCTTTGAGGATCAAGTCAGAGCTCCTCGACCCATGTGAGGCGCTCCAACAGGGCCGACGGGAGGTATTTGTTGCTGGCGAAACGAACAGCGGCATGCGCGTAGTTCGCGCGCTCGAGCTCGCCGGCGAAATGGAGGCCGATGACGGCCGGGGTGGGTCCGTAGCGAAGGACACAGGACCCGGAGTTTCCTCCAAGGGTCGTGGCGTCGTGCGCGAATGCCCATCGCCGTTTATCGCTTCGGATCGCACCGGGTTGTGCGGAAACGGTGCCGGGACTCAGATATTTGATGCCGTAGCGCAGGCCGAAAATGCGGGTAAGCGCGTCGACGACCTCTTGTCTCAGGGTGCCATCGGCATGGGTCGGTAGCGAGTTGGGACGTGCAGGAAAGCCGATGACCAGCAAATCTTGACTACTGTGGGAGCCCAGCTCGCCCTTTAAAAAAGATAGCGGCGGCGGTGGCTTCTGGGCGTTGGAGTTTGTCCGCGCGATGCGCAGAACGGCCAGGTCCAGGTCGTTGAAGTTCACGGGACCGTTGGTGGGATCGGCGCCCGCGAACTCGACGCCCACGATGGAGAATTTCAAGGTTTCCGTCGAGCCGATCTCACGACGGAAGTCGATGGTGATCTCTGCGTCGTGAAGCACCCACTCACTAGGTCTTTTTGCACGAGGTAGGGGAGTCGCAAGTTCCTCCAGCACGTGGCGGTTGGTCATCACGAGGTCGTCGGCTATGAGGAAGCCGGTGCCTATGTGGTCGGTGTTGAGGTCGATGCGGCCTACCGAGCGGGTCAGAGTAGGAATCTCTTTCTTGAGCAATAACAAGGCCGCCTGCCAGTCTCCCAGGTGCGGATCGCTGAAATCGATGAAGTCCTTCCTGATAGGGATGGCCGGACGTCCGGTGAGGGCGATGAGTGCCTCCAGAGAGACGCGCTGGGTTGGGCTCATCCCGCGGATATTTCCGGACGTCGCTA
>Ga0070713_100003789_pt1 | contig 10006 bp, 15 predicted proteins | sample LARL82metaG_FD_65465 | JGI IMG/M metagenome (GOLD analysis project Ga0070713, IMG submission 65465) | Corn, switchgrass and miscanthus rhizosphere microbial communities from Kellogg Biological Station, Michigan, USA - LAR L8-2 metaG | ecosystem: Host-associated > Plants > Roots > Rhizosphere ... | reverse complement strand
GGCTCAGCGGCTCCCGCCGGCCACCGCGGGCAGCACGGTCACGGTGTCACCATCCGTGACCGGCGTCTCGAGGCCGCCGAGGAACCGCACGTCCTCGTCGTTGAGGTACACGTTGACGAAGCGCCGCAGCCCGGCGTCATCGACCAGCCGCTCGCGCAGCCCCTGGTGCCTGGAGTCCAGGTCCCCGAGCAGCTCGGCCAGCGTGCTGCCGGCGCCCTCGACCGACTTCGCGCCGCCGGTGTAGGTACGAAGAATCGTCGGGATGCGGACCTCGATGGCCATGGGACGGTGCTCCAGTGTGTGGCCCCGCGGGGCGTGGCAGTCGGTCGTCAGGGACTTGGGCTTGTCGCTGGGTTTCAACCGGCGGGCCGGCGGGATCATTCCGCCGCCGCGGCGCCATCCTCCCCCGGGCCGGCCTCCGCAGCGCCGTCACTCTCCCCCGTGATCCGCACTTCCTCCTCGGTCACTTCACCGTCCACGATACGGAATGACCGGAATTCGCACCCGTCCGGCTCCCGGGTCGAGACCAGGACGTAGTGTGCCCCGGGCTCACTGGCGTAGGAGATGTCGGTCCGGGACGGGTAGGCCTCCGTGGCGGTATGCGAGTGGTAGATGACCACCGGCTCCTCGTCGCGGTCGTCCATCTCCCGCCACACCCGCAACTGCTCCTGCGAATCGAACCGGTAGAACGTCGGGGACCGCTCCGCATTGAGCATGGCGATGAACCGCTTCGGGCGGTCGCTGCCCACGGGGCCCGCGACAACCCCGCACGCCTCGTCGGGATGGTCGGCACGGGCATGAGCCACGATCTTCTCGTAGAGCAAAGAACTGATCGTCAGCATGGGGTGAGCGTAAGACATGCCCCGGCGCGCCGGCCTGGAGGGCCGTCAACGCAGCGCGCGGACCAGGGTCTCCTGCAGGAACGTCAGGAAGTCGTAGACGTGCAGGTACGCCTCGCGCGGATCCCCGGGTTCGGTGCTGGCGAACTCACGCTCGTAGTCCTCGGTGATGCCGAGCACCACGCCGAGCGCGAGCCGCACGTCGTTGAGCGACCTCAGCCATGCCTCCGCGTCGCCGGTCGACAGCCGCACCCGGCCACCGGCGGCGGGGAGCGTCGCGAGCACGGTCTGGGCCGCGGCCACCTTGCCCGAACGCAGGCCAGGCTCGGTGTACCGGCGGAACTCTCCCGCCGACTCCGGGTCATCGCCGTAGGCATCGGGCAGCAGCCTGGCGAGCACCGGGTCCTCCGGCGGCGCCAGCGGGCCGTCCGTGGCGAGTATCGCGGCAAGGTCCATGGGCAGGCCGTCGGCTCCAGCCGGCTCTTGCTGGCTCTCCGCGGGCGGCGCCTGCGCCGAGCCGGGGCCGCCCACCAGTTCCGCCACCTGGGCGACCAGGCTGCGAAGGATTCCGGCCTGGCCAGCGGTGAAGCGCGCGGACACCCCCCGCGCCGTGCGCCGGAAGCCCGCCATTGTCTCCTCCGCGATCTCCGGGGCGTCGGCATCGTCGCCCGGGTCGCTCACCGGTCGTGGCTCACCGTGGCCCACAGGCCGTAGCCGTGCAGGACCTCGGCGTCTCGTTCCATGGACTCGCGCGTTCCCGACGAAACCACCGCCTTGCCCTTGTGGTGCACGTCAAGCATGAGCTTCTCGGCCCGCGGTTTGGCGTAGCCGAACACCTTCTGGAACACGTAAGTGACATATGACATGAGATTGACCGGATCGTTCCAGACAATCGTCACCCAGGGCGTATCGGGCACCACCACCTCATCGGCCTCGGGCCGCTCCACCTCTGCGGGCGCCACGCTCACTGGTTCGTCACCTCCTTGGCCCCCTCCAGTTTCCCCCATTCATGCTGGCCCTGTCGCCAGGCAACCCAGCCGGCCGGCCTGGCCAATGGCCCGGCCGCCGCTATCCGTAGTCTTCCATTCGTGACGGATCCAGGCGCGGGGGGCCGGGCGACGGGCGCGAGCACGGCCCTGCTCACCGATCACTACGAGCTGACCATGCTGGCCGGGGCGCTGCGCAGCGGCGCGGACCACCGGCTTTCTGTGTTCGAGGTGTTCGCGCGGTACCTGCCCTACGGGCGGCGGTACGGGGTGGTCGCGGGCACGGGGCGGCTGCTCGACGCGCTGCAGCGGTTCCGGTTCGGGCCCGGCGAGCTGGAGTTCCTGCGGAACACCGGGGTGATCGACGCCGCCACCCTCCGGTATCTGGAGTCCTACCGGTTCACCGGGAACATCTGGGGCTACGCCGAGGGCGACTGTTACTTCCCCGGCTCCCCGATCCTGGTGGTGGAGGCCCCGTTCGCACAGGCGGTGATCCTGGAGACGCTGACGCTGTCGATCTTGAACCATGACTGCGCGATCGCCTCGGCCGCCTCGCGGATGGTGACCGCGGCGGACGGGCGCCCGCTGATCGAGATGGGCTCCCGGCGCACCCATGAACGCGCCGCCGTGGCCAGCGCCCGGGCCGCCTACATGGCAGGCTTTGCCACCACCTCGAACCTGGAGGCAGGCCTGGAGTACGGTGTGCCCACCCGGGGCACGAGCGCGCACGCGTTCACGTTGGTGCACGACAGCGAGCGTGAGGCGTTCGCGACCCAGCTCGCCGCCCAGGGCAGCGACACCACCCTGCTGGTGGACACCTACGACGTGGACCGGGCGGTGCGCCAGGCGGTGGAGCTGGCCGGGACGGGCCTGGGCGCGGTCCGGATCGACAGCGGCGACCTGCCGGTGGTGGCACGGCAGGTGCGCGCGCTGCTGGACGAGCTAGGGGCGCACCAGACCAGGATCGTGCTCACCGGTGATCTGGACGAGCACTCGATCGCGGCGCTCGCCGCCTCCCCTGTCGACGGGTACGGGGTTGGCACCGCACTGGTCACCGGCTCCGGGTCGCCGACGGCGGCCCTGGTCTACAAGCTGGTGGCGCGGGCCCAGGACGCCGGCGGCGAGCTGCGCCCGGTGGCCAAGCGTTCGGTGGGCAAACCGAGCCGCGGCGGGCGCAAGTGGGCGGTCCGGCACTGCGACCAGGCAGGGGTCGCCGAGGCCGAGGTGGTCAGCCTGGCCCCGCCCCCGCCGTCGCGGTCCGACCGCCCGCTGCTGCTGCCCCTGGTGCACGACGGGGAGGTGGTGGGCGCCGAACCACTGGCCAAGGCCCGTGAGCGTCATCAGGCCGTGCTGGCCGAACTGCCGGCGCACGCGCTGCAGCTCTCCCGCGGCTACCCGGCGATCCCTACGCTTTTCGAGCCGAACGGCGGCTAGCCGCCACGCCATTGGCACGGAAGGCACCCCGGTAGGCGGCGGGGGTGGTGCCGCGCCACGCGCGGAAATGGTGGCGCAGCGCCATGGCGTTGCCGAACCCGGCCCGCTCGGCCACCCGGTCCACGGTCTCGTCGGTGTCCTCGAGCAGCCGCTGGGCGAGCAGAATCCGCTGCCCGGTCAGCCAGCGCAGCGGGGTGGTGCCGGTCTCCTGCACGAACCGCCGGGCGAAGGTCCGCGGCGACATGTGCGCCAGCGAGGCCAGCTCGGCGACGGTGACCTGCTGGTCAAGGTGGCGTTCCAGCCAGCCGGTCACCTCCGCCAGGGTGCCGGCCGGCTCGGCTGGCAGCGGCCGGTCCACGAACTGCGCCTGGCCGCCGTCGCGGTGCGGCGCCACCACCATCCGGCGGGCGATCTGGTTGGCCACCTTCGTGCCTTGTTCCTTGCGCACCACGTAGAGGCAGGCGTCGATGCCCGCGGCGCTGCCCGCGCTGGTGACGACCGGGCCGGCGTCCACGTAGAGCACGTCCGGGTCCACCCTGGCCGCCGGGCAGTAGCGGGCCAGGTCCGCCGCGTACCGCCAGTGCGTGGTGCACCGCCGCCCGTCCAGCAGTCCCGCCGCCGCCAGCACGAACGCGCCGGTGCACACGCTGAGCACCTGTGCCCCCCTGGCCACGGCGGCGCGCAGCTCGCGCAGCAGCGGCGCGGGCAGCTCGCCGGGCACGCCCTCGCGCAGCTGCGCGTCGATCGCGTTCACGACGACCAGGTCCGCCGCCGCGAGTCTTTCGATGCCATACGCGCCGGCCAGGGTGAGCCCGTGTTCGGAGCGCAGCGGGCCTTGTTCCCCGGCGACCACCGCGAAGTCGTAGGCGGGCAGCCCGTCGTCCGTGCGGTCGATCCCGAAGACCTCGCAAACCACCCCGAACTCGAACGAAGGGAACCGGTCGAGCACGACGAAGGCCACGTTCTGGAGCATGCGACCATCATGCCCCAAGACTGGCAGGATGTCATCTCTGTATGGCATTACTGCCACTTACGGTGCGCCCGGCGGCCGGCGAGGCTAGCGGCATGAGTGACAACGACCGCAGATCATCAGGGAAAATGCAGGCGGTACGGCACGCCGCGCGAACCGTGGCGGCCGTGATACGCGAGTGCAACTACGCGACCAGCCGGCTGCGGGAACTCCGGCTCTTCCCCGACATCCGGGCCGCGGGCGGGGACCGTGCGCCGGACACCTACGCCGACTTCCTGTGGCGCAGCCCCGTCGCGCTGTGGCGGGAGCCGCCAGCACGGCGCCGGGCCGCGGGCGCGTGCCCGCATCATTGACCCGTGGGCACGCCATCGCCCGCTCAGTGCTGGCCCGGGGGACGACCCCCGGATCCCCCGCTGGCCGACGGCCACCGCGACTTTGTCGCGGTGGCCGAGGCCGTAACCTGTGGGCATGCATCCCAGCGCGATCAAAGTTGCCGGTGTGCTCCGCGAGCTTGGCGTGACCGGAGACATCAAGGAGCTGCCCGAACCCGCGCCCACCGCGGCGACCGCCGCGGCCCAGCTTGGCTGCGAGGTCGGCGCGATCGCCAACAGCCTGGTCTTCAACGCGGACGGCGCGCCGCTGCTCGTGCTGACCAGCGGCGCGCACCGGGTGGACACCGGCCGGGTGGCCGCCCTGGTAGGCGCGGACAAGGTCAAGCGGGCCGACCCTGACTTCGTCCGCCAATCCACCGGCCAGGTGATCGGCGGGGTGGCCCCCGTCGGGCACCCGGTACCGCTGCGCACGCTGGTGGACACCGAGCTCGGCTCCTACGACGTGGTGTGGGCCGCGGCCGGCCACGCGCACACGGTGTTCCCGACCTCGTTCGGCGAGCTTGTCCGGATCACCGGGGGCACCCCCGCCACCGTGGCCGCCGGCGCCTGACGGATACCCGGGGGTCCGCAGCGCTCCGCCGAGCCAGCGGGGTTCCGGGGGGTCGTCCCCCGGGCTGGCACCGTAGGCTCGGCGCATGCGCGCACTGATTGTCGTGGATGTGCAGAACGACTTCTGTGAGGGCGGATCGCTGGCCGTGACCGGCGGGTCGGCGGTGGCCGCGGCGATCAGCGCCTACCTGGCGGCCGAGGGTGGCAGCTACGCCCACGTGATCGCCTCGCGGGACCACCACGTCGATCCCGGCGATCACTTCTCCGGCAATCCGGACTTCGCCAGGTCCTGGCCGCCGCATTGCGTGGCCGGCACCGCGGGCGCCGAGTTCCACCCGGACCTGGACACCAGCCGGCTGGAGGCGGTGTTCAGCAAGGGCGAGCACGCCGCGGCCTACAGCGGGTTCGAGGGCACCGACGAAGCGGGCACGCCGCTGGCCGCGTGGCTGCGTGAGCGCGGCGTGGACGCGCTGGACGTGACCGGCATCGCCACCGACTACTGCGTCCGCGCGACGGCACTGGACGCGGCGCGCGAGGGCCTCGCCACCAGGGTGCTGCTCCCGCTGACCGCCGGGGTTGACCCGGTCACCACCGGGGAGGCGCTCGCCGCGCTGCAGGCCGCTGGAGTCGTTCTTGACGAATCGCGCGGTGCGGCCGACGCGCGTGCCCGGCCCGGTCCCGGGCGGGACTAAGGTCGTGGTGGCGGCACTCCGGGTACCGCCAGGTCTGAGGTGGCCGCGGGCACGGCACGTGCCCGCCGGAACAGTGGAGACAGCCGGAATGGCGGACTGGAATAGCAAGATCATCGAGGAGTTCCGGGCCAACGAGGGCAAGGTGGGCGGCCCGTTCGACGGCGCGCCGCTGCTCCTGCTGCACACCGTGGGTGCCAGGACGGGCCAGCAGCGCGTCAACCCGATGATGTACCGGCCCGTGCCGGGCGGTTACGCGGTCTTCGCTTCCAAGGGCGGCGCCCCGACGAACCCGGACTGGTACCACAACCTGCTCGCCCACCCCGATGTGGAGGCGGAGATCGGCACGCAGACCGTGAAGCTCCGCGCCCGGGTGGCCGAAGGCGCGGAGCGTGACCAGATCTGGGAGGCGCACAAGGCCGCGAACCCGGGATTCGCCGACTACGAGCAGAAGACCACCAGGCAGATCCCGGTCATCATCCTCCAGCCCGCCGGCTAGCGCCGGGCACGGGGCGATCTGGTGGCCGAGTGGTCCCTGGGATCGGTGGCCGAGCGGCGGGCCAGGCTGGCCCGCCGGCACCTCCTGGCGGCGCCGGCCAGGGCGCAGACGGCCGCGGAGGTGGCGGCGGCCATGATCGCCCTGCACGGCACCGATCCCGCGTCCGTCTACCTCGCCACGTGGGCCCGCAGCGCGGACGGGCACCGTGCGATCGGGCACGCCGCCGTGGAACGGGCCCTGTACCAGGATGGGGAACTGCTCCGGATGCTGGGCATGCGCCGGACCATGTTCGTCGTCCCGGCCGGGCTGGCACCCGTCGTCCAGGCGGCCTGCACGGACCAGGTCGCGGCACGAATGCGCAAGGGACTTGTCCGTGATCTCGCGACGGCCGGCGTTGTCGACGCGGGGCGCTGGCTCGATGAGGTCGGCGATGCCACGGTCGAGGCCCTGACCGCCAGGGGCGCCGCGACCGGCGCCGAACTGGCCCGTGACGAGCCGCGGCTGCGCACCCAGCTTGTCTACGCCGAGGGCAAGAGCTACGGCGGCACCGCCAGCATCACCAGCCGGGTGCTGATGCTGCTCTCCGCGGAGCGGCGGATCGCCCGCGGCCGCCCCCGCGGCGGCTGGACCTCCAGCCAGTACGAGTGGGTGCCGGCCGATCCCTGGCCGGCCTGTTCCGCGGCGGACGCACGGGCCGACCTGGCCCGCCACTGGCTGCTGGCCTTCGGCCCGGCACCAGTCTCCGACCTGCAGTGGTGGGCCGGCTGGACGGCCGGCCAGACGCGGGAAGCACTCGGCCAGCTCGCGACAGCCGAGGTGGACATCGACGGCGGCACGGGCGTCGTCCTGGCCAGCGACCAGGATCCCGTGCCGGCCACGCAGCCGTGGGCGGCGCTGCTGCCCGCGCTGGATCCGACCCCGATGGGGTGGCGCGAGCGAGCCTGGTTCCTCGGTGACCACGCCGCAGCCCTGTTCGACCGCTCGGGGAACATCGGCCCCACCGTCTGGTGGGACGGCCGGATCGTGGGCGGCTGGGCGCAGCGCCCGGACGGCGAGATCGTGTTCCGCCTGCTCGAAGACCCGGGCGCCGCAGCGGCCGCAGCGATCGGCGCGGAGGCGGAAAGCCTCCAGGCATGGCTGGGCCCGACCAGGGTCACGCCCCGCTTCCGCACTCCCCTGGAACGCGACCTGTCCGCCTGACCGGCGATCCCGCCGTTATCGGGGTCGGCGGCCTCACTGTGCCCGACTGGAAGGTACCGCGCCCCTCGTGGTTCCCCGCCGGATTCGACTGGACCATCGGCTGCCGCCGTGGCCGGGCCGCGCTGGGCGGGGTTTCGCGGCGATAGGGGTTCGGCCTCGCAGCGCCGGCCCCCTTGACTTTGTGATGCAAAGGAAGCTAGCTTTGTGTCACAAAGTTTGAGGGAAGGAGCTGGACATGAACGAGGAAACTGGCATCACGAGTGCCCGTGAGTCCGGCGAAACGGCGGCCATGGACGCCGAGGGTGCGGCGGTCATCATGCAGCAGGCCCGCGAGCGGGCCGGCAGTGAGCTGCGGATCCGGCGCCCGGTGCTGTTCGTGACCTGGGGGCTGGCCGTGCTGATCGGCTATGGCGCGATGTGGCTGTCGGTCCGCGGGCAGCACCCGTACCAGGGGCCGGCGTGGCCCACGCTTCTGCTGGCGCCGCTGCTCCTTGCGATCGCCGCGATCATCACGGCACAGGTCGTGGACCGCGCCGCCAGCGGTGTCGGCGGCCGGTCCGAGGTGCAGCGGGGCATCTTCGTCCTGGCCCTGCTGGCCGGGTACGCGGCGCTGCTTCTTGAGAAGACGGCGGTGGCGAGTGCCGGCGCCAGCCGGCCGGTGCAGGTGGTACTTGGGGTCACCGCACCGATGCTCGCCGTCGGCCTGGTGTTCGTTGCGAGTTCCGCCGTCACCACCGGGCTGAACTGGCCCCGGCTCATCCTGGGCGTCTGGCTGCTGGCCGTGGCGGCGGGCGCTTCCTGGGCGGGCCCGGTGGGCGTCCTGGCGGTCTGCGCCCTGGGCGGTGGCGGCGGCGTCCTGCTCATGGCGGCCATCGAGCCGAGGCTGCACCGGGCATGAGCGACGGCGACCTGGACCCAGCGATCCACGTCCCGGCACGGCTGCGGATCATGGTGACGCTGGCCAGCCTGGGCGAGGGGGACGACATGTCCTTCACCAGGCTGCAGGACCTGATCGGGCTGACCCCGGGCAACCTGATCACGCACCTGCGCAAGCTGGAGGACGCCGGGTACATCACGACGCACAAGAACGGCAGCGGGGTCACGGCCCGCACCGCGGTCGCGCTCACCCACGGCGGCCGGGCCGCCCTGGACCGCTACAGCGCGACGCTGCGGGCGCTGCTCGACTCGGCCGGCACCCCGGTCACCGGGACACGCACCTGACACAGCAATGGAACCAGCGGACGCCGGCCATGGCCGGCGTCCGCGCGCTGCGCGGTTTAGCCGCCGTCGGGGATGGACTCGTAGATGCGCTTGCAGTCCGGGCACACCGGGAACCGCGACGGGTCCCGGCTGGGCACCCACTTCTTCCCGCACAGCGCGATCACCGGAGCACCGCTCACCGCACTGTCCACGATCTTGTCCTTCAGGACGTAGTGGGCGAACCGCTCGTGATCGCCGTCACCGGTGGAAAGGTCGGGCCGGACATCGGTGTCCTCGCGGGTTTCCTGCTGGGGAAGCACTTCGGTACTCACGGGAGGTGAGTCTACTCCGCCTCAGTTGAGGCCAGGATCTTCCGGATAGGTCGCCACCAGGGCCAGGGCACCGCCGGACCGGCGCAACACGGCCCGCCAAAGCTGCTCGGGTTCGGGGTCGAAGACGTCGGCTGCCTCGGCCTGCAGGACATACCACGCGCCTTCGTCGATCTCTGCCTGGAGCTGTCCTGGCCCCCAGCCGGCGTACCCGGCGAACACCCGGAACGAGGCGATGCCCCCCGCCACGAGTTGCGGCGGGGTATCCAGATCGATCAGGCCGACCCGGGACACCAGCGGCGTGGAGTCGAGCGCCCGCCAGCCCACGGGCTCCTCCTTGCCCGGCACGCTGGCCAGGCCAAGCGCGCTGTTCGGCGCGACCGGGCCGCCCTTGAAGACCACCGACGGGTCGCTGACCAGTTCCGTCCACGACTCCAGGACGCGCCCGACGGGCACCTTTGTCGGCCGGTTGAGCACGACGCCGAGAGTCCCCTCCTCGGGCTCGTCCTCGACGACAAGCACCACGGTGCGCTTGAAGTTAGGGTCCCCCAGCATCGGTGTTGCCACCAGCAACCGCCCCGCCCGGACCTCGTCCATGCCTCCATTCTCGCCGATCCCGGGCACACGCAATCCCGCCTCGCCGTGCCAGCACGCCTCAGCGGTGGCGGCCGCCAGCGGCGTCACGGACCGCCGCGGCCACGGCGGACGCCACGTCGGGGTGGAACACCGACGGGACGATGTAGTGCGGGCCGAGTTCGGCGGGGGACACCACGCCGGCCAGTGCCCGGGCGGCGGCGATCAGCATGTCGTCGGTGACCGCACGGCTCTGCGCGTCAAGCAGCCCGCGGAACACCCCGGGAAAGGCGAGCACGTTGTTGATCTGGTTGGGGTAGTCGCTGCGCCCGGTCGCGACCACCGC
>Ga0070713_100003786_pt1 | contig 10015 bp, 8 predicted proteins | sample LARL82metaG_FD_65465 | JGI IMG/M metagenome (GOLD analysis project Ga0070713, IMG submission 65465) | Corn, switchgrass and miscanthus rhizosphere microbial communities from Kellogg Biological Station, Michigan, USA - LAR L8-2 metaG | ecosystem: Host-associated > Plants > Roots > Rhizosphere ... | reverse complement strand
GCCCCGACCGGCGACTCAGCCCCGACCGGCGACTCAGCCCCGACCGGCGACTCAGCCGGGGGCGAGGGTGGACGGGGCGGCCCCGCGTCCGGGTCCGCGTCGCGAGGGGTCCTTGCGTGCGGGCTGGGGTTCACGGGACCGGCGGCGGGGTCAGCGTGGCGGCTGTGGCGAGGGCCTGCAGGACGGCCCTGGCCTTGTTGCGGGTCTCCAGCTCCTCGGCCGCCGGGATGCTGTCGGCGACGATGCCGGCGGACGCCTGGACGTACGCGGTGCCGTCCCGGACCACCGCGGTCCGTATCGCGATCGCCATGTCCAGGTCGCCGGCCGCGTCGAGGTAGCCGACCGCCCCGCCGTAGACGCCCCGGCGGACCGGCTCCAGCTCGTCGATGATCTCCATCGCCCGTACCTTCGGCGCCCCGGTCAGCGTGCCGGCCGGGAAGCAGGCGGTGAGCACGTCGAGCGCGTCCCGCCCGGGCGCGACCTCGCCGGTGACGGTGGAGACGATGTGCCAGACGTGCGAGTAGCGCTCCAGGGCGCCGAACTCGACCACCCGCACCGTGCCCGGCGCGCACACCCGGCCGAGGTCGTTGCGGGCCAGGTCGACCAGCATCACGTGCTCGGCCCGCTCCTTGACGTCCGAGACGAGCTCCGCGGCCAGTTCGGCGTCCCGCTCCGGGGTGTCGCCGCGCTTGCGGGTGCCGGCGATCGGGTGCAGCACCGCCCGCCCGCCGGTGACGGTGACGAGCGCCTCCGGCGACGACCCGACGATGTCGAACCCGTCAAGCCGCAGCAGATACATGTACGGCGACGGGTTCAGCGTCCGCAGCACCCGGTAGACATCGAGCGCGTCGGCGTCCGTACGCGTCTCGAACCGCTGCCCGATCTGCACCTGGAACACCTCGCCGGCCCGGACGGCATCCAGCGCCGCCTTGACCGCAGGCTGGTACTGCCCGGCCGGCGTGCGGGACACGTGGTCGGCCGGCGGCACCGGCCGGGTCACCGCGATGCTCGGCGGGGCCGGCGTGGCGAGGTCCCTGGTCATCGCGTCCAGCCGGGCCACAGCGTCGTCGTACGCGTCGTCGAGCGCGTCGGCCGGTGCGTCCGGCGGCACCAGGGCGTTGGCGACGAGCAGCACGCTGGCCTCGTAGTGGTCGACGACCGCGACGTCGGTGGCGACCAGCATGGTCAGCTCCGGGAGCCCGAGGTCGTCGGTGGCGTAGTCGGGCAGCCGCTCGAGCCGGCGCACGACGTCGTAGCCGAGATAGCCGACCAGGCCGCCGGTGAGCGGCGGCAGCTCGGGCAGCTCGGCCGCGGGCGCCGTGCCCAGCAGGGCGCGCCAGGTCTCGGCCAGCACCGCCAGCGGGTCGCCGTCGGTCGGCGCGCCCGGCGGCGGGGTGCCGGTCCACACCGCCCGGCCGTCCCGCTCGGACAGCGTGGCCGAGGACCGCACCCCCACGAACGACCAGCGCGACCAGGACCGGCCGTGCTCGGCAGACTCCAGCAGGAACGTGCCCGGCCGGCCGCCGGCGAGCTTGCGGTAGACGCCGACCGGGGTCTCGCCGTCGGCGAGCAGCCTCCGGGTCACCGGCACCAGCCGGGAGCCGCGGGCCAGCCGCGCGAACCCGGCCCGGTCCGGCACCGCCTCCCCGGTGGTCACGCCGTACCCGCCGACGACTCGTCGACCACCGCCGGGCGGTCGAGCACGACGGCCGGGAGCTGGTCGGCGTCGAAGCAGGTGCGGTCGCCGGTGTGGCAGGCGCCGCCGACCTGGTCGACCTTGACCAGCACGGTGTCCCCGTCGCAGTCGAGCGCGACCGCGCGGACCCATTGCTGGTGGCCTGACGTCTCGCCCTTCACCCAGTACTCCCGGCGGCTGCGTGACCAGTACGTGCAGCGGCCGGTGGTCAGGGTCCGGTGCAGCGCCTCGTCGTCCATCCAGCCGACCATGAGGACCTCGCCGGTGTCCCACTGCTGGGCCACGGCCGGAAACAGGCCGTGCTCGTCGCGCTTGAGCCGGGCGGCGATCGTCGGGTCGAGGTCGGACTGGCGGGCGGCTGCGGACATGCCCGCCATTCTGCCGCGCGGCCGTCATCGCCGAGGGAGCAGGATGGGGCCGTGACGTGGACGACTGCCGACATCCCCGACCTCACCGGCCGCAGCGCGGTGGTGACCGGTGCCAACTCCGGGATCGGCTTCGAAGCGGTGGTCGAGCTCGCCCGGCACGGCGCGGCCGTCACGCTGGCCGCCCGCGACCCCGGCCGGGGCGCCGACGCGCTGGCCCGCCTGCGGTCGGAGGTGCCGGCCGCCGACGCCGAGCTCGCCCGGCTCGACCTGGCCGACCTCGACTCGGTCCGGGCGTTCGCAGCCGGGTACGCACCCGAGGGCCTCGACCTGCTGGTCAACAACGGCGGTGTGATGGCGGTGCCGCTGCGTCACACGCCGGACGGGTTCGAGAGCCAGTTCGGCACCAACCACCTCGGCCACTTCGCGCTGACCGGGCTGCTGCTGCCCAAGCTGCTGGCCCGCCCAGGGGCCCGGGTGGTCTCGGTGACCAGCGGCGTGCATCGGATCGGCCGGATCGACTTCGCCGACCTGGACGCGAACGGCCGCTACCGCAAGTGGCCGGCGTACGCGCAGTCGAAGCTGGCGAACCTGCTGTTCACCTTCGAGCTGCAGCGGCGGGCCGACGCGGCCGGCGTCGAGTTGCTGGCCCTCGCCGCACATCCTGGCTATGCGGCGACGAACCTGCAGGCGGTCGGACCGCAGCTGGCCGGCAGCCGGGTCGTCGAGCGCGGGACGGCCGTGGTGACCAGGGTGATAGGCCAGCCCGCCCGGGACGGTGCGCTGCCAACGCTTCGGGCCGCGACGGACCCGGCGGTGCGCGGCGGCGAGGTGTTCGGGCCGGACGGGTTCCTGGAGCTTCGCGGCGCGCCGAAGCAGGTCGCGGTCAGCCGCCGCGCGCGGAACCGGGCGGTGGCCGAGCGGCTCTGGACGGTGTCCGAGGAGAAGACCGGGGTGCGCTACCCCGCCCTTGACCCGGCCTGAGTCCGGCGCAGCAGGACCGCCGGCAGCACGGTCATCGCGACGCCGACGGCCATCTGCACGAACCACCAGGCCGCGATCTCGTGGTGACCCTCGATCGGGCAGCTCGCGCTCATCGCGAGCAGACCGGCGCCGGTGACCTGGCCGGCCCACAGCGACCAGCGGCGCCCGGCTATCGATCCGGCGAACACGCTGAGCAGGGCGAAGAACACGATGGTGCCGAGCGCGTCGGCCCACCACGGGGCGACCGGCTGCGGCCCGTTGGGCGCGGGCTGCACGGCGACGCCGAGGGCGTAGAGCGCGATCATCGCGGCGCCGAACAGACGCACGCCGCGGGTCGAGAGCACCCGGCGCACCCGCGGTGGTGCCGGCGGCCGGGCCAGCACGACCCGGGTGACCGGCTCCGGCGGGGCCGGGGGCGCCGGCGCGGCCTGGATCACCGGTTCCGGCGGGGGCGCCGCCTGTGCGACCTTCTCGCCGAGCCGGGCGGACTCCGGTTCCAGAATCGCGGTCATACCCAAACGATAGGGACCGCGGCGCCGAACCGGAACCTCCCGGAGAGACGTAACCCGCGGGAGCTCAGCGGGGAGCGACGGTGGGCGGAGCCGACGCCGCGGCCTGGGGCGGCTGCAGGGGCTGCACGGACATGGGCGCCGCCGGCAGGACGACGGTCACCGTCGTGCCGTGCTCGACCGTCGACTCGAAGCCGACCCGGCCGCCGTGGTCTGCGACCAGCGCGGCGACGATCGACATGCCGAGCCCGCTGCCGCCGCGTACCCGGGTCCGGGCGGCGTCGGCCCGCCAGAACCGGTCGAACACCTGGGCCGCCTGCTCCGGCGGCAGGCCGGGGCCTCCGTCGATGACCCGGACCACGACCTCGTGGCCCTCCTGGCCGGCGGTCACCGAGATCGGCACCGGCGCGGTCGCGTGCACCGCGGCGTTGGTGAGGATGTTGGTGATCACCTGCAACAGCTGGTCGCGGTCGCCGAGCACCACGAGCGGGCCGCGGTCGACCACCGAGACCTGCCGCTGGGGGTGCGCGGCGCGCAGCCCGGCGACGGCGTCGTCGACCACCTCGGCCACGTCGACCGGCACCCGCTCGGCGATCGTGCCGCGGTCGGACCGGGCCAGCGTGAGCAGGTCGTCCACGAGGCCGCTCATCCGGGTGCCCTCGGCCTCGATCCGCCGCAGCGAGTCGGACGCCTCGTGGTCCAGGCCGCCGCGCATCCGGACCAGCTCGGCGTACCCGCGCAGCGACGTGAGCGGGGTCCGCAGCTCGTGCGAGGCGTCCGCGAGGAAGCGGCGCAGCCGCTGCTCGCTCTCGTACCGCGCGGTGTACTCGCGCTCGACCGCGTCGAGCATCGTGTTCACCGCCTCGGACAACTGCCCGACCTCGGTGCGCGGATCCGCGCCCGCCACCCGGTTCTCCAGCCCGCTCCCGTCCGGCCCGAGCTCCGCTGCCACCGTCCGCGCCGTCCGGGTCACCCGGTCCAGCGGACGCATGCCCAGCCGCACGCCGATCGTCCCGAGCACGGCGGTGAGGATGACGGCCGCGGCCCCGATGACGAGCTCGAGGGCCAGCAGCCGGCTCAGCGTGGCCTGGGCGTCGCCGGTGGACAGGCCGAGCACGAGCGTGCCGGCGGTCTCCACCGCGCTGCCGGGGCCGGAGGTGACCGGCAGCGTGTCCGGGATGGCCGCCACGCGGTAGACGCCGCCGTCGGTCGCATGCACGGTGAAGGGGCCGATCGGTGCGGTGAGCCCGGACATCTGCTGGATCTGTCCGGACGGCAGCCCCAGCGGCCGGGCCAGCCGGTAGCCCCGGCAGGCGAATTGAGCGGCCTGCCCGTTCCCGGTCACGAAGACCGAGTAGACGGCGCGGTCCGCGGATTGGGGACCGCCGGCAGTAGTCGCGCACACGTTCTGGGTCGGGTCGCCCGAGGCCAGGTCCGCAACCTGCTGGTCCAACCGGCTGTAGAGATAGCTGTGCAGCGCCACGTACGTCGCAGCGCCGACCGCGGTCACCGCGAACGCGACCAGCAGGACCGCGAGGGCGACCAGGCGGGTGCGGAGGGAGAACCGGTTCATCTCACCTTGGTGCGCGCAGCACGTAGCCGACGCCGCGGATGGTGTGGATGAGGTGCGGCTCGACCGAGTCGACCTTCTTGCGGAGGTAGCCGACGTACAGCTCGACGATGTTGGACCGGCCCTGGAAGTCGTACTTCCAGACCCGCTCGAGGATCTGCGACTTCGACAGCACGACGCGCTCGTTGCGCATCAGGTAGCGCAGCAGCTCGAACTCGGTCGGCGTCAGCTGGACCTCCTGGCCGGCCCGGTGGACCTCGTGGCTGTCCTCGTCCAGCTCCAGGTCGGCGACCGTGAGCCGGGACGCCGGCGGCTTGTCCGGCGGCGCGGTGCGGCGCAGCACGGCGTGCACGCGGGCGAGCAGCTCCTCGATACTGAACGGTTTGACCACGTAGTCGTCGGCGCCGGCCCGCAGGCCCTCGACCCGGTGCTCGCCGGCGTCCCGCGCGGTCAGGAACACGACCGGTACGTCGGATCCGCCCGAGCGCAGCCGGCGCAGCACCTCGACCCCGTCGAGGTCGCCGAGCATCACGTCGAGCACGACCAGGTCGGGCTCGTGCTCGGCCACCGCGGCCAGCGCCCTGGAGCCGGAGTCGGCGGTCAGCGTCTCGAACCCGTCGAACCGCAGGGCGGACGACACGAGGTGGGCGACGTTCTCCTCGTCGTCGACCACCAGCACCCGCCGGCGCGCGCCGCTCACCGTCCCACCCATCGTGCCCATGCTGTCACCCCACCCAGGTCTGTCGTCGCGCTGCCGAGCCTTCCCCGCGCCGCTGTGCCGGCACTGGGCAAACGCTGTGCGTCAGCTGTGTGCCGGCTGCGGTCCTGCTGGACGAACGTGCGTCAGGCCGCGCTGGTGCCCGACCGGACCGGCAGCCGCACCGTTGCCGCTCCGGCCCACCGCCAGCCGTAGCCGCCCGGCGCCGGGTCGGCCACCACAAGCTCGTACGACCGGCAGCCGGGCACGGTCAGCTCGCGGCGGGAGACCTCGGCGCTGTCCCGGGGCCGCCACCGGCAGGTCAGCACCGCCCGGGGCGGCGCGGCCGGGTCGAAGCTCAGGCCGAGGTCGAGGCTCTCCAGCGGATGGCTGACCAGCTGGCGGAACACCGGCTCGGCCGGCCGCACCGGCGCCGAGCCGGTGTTCCGCGGCTCGTACGAGACGAGGAACGAGACGTCGTGCCGCTCCCCGATGCCGAGCGCCCGGTCGAGCACGAGCTCGGTCGCGACCAACCCGGGACCGGCGCGCCCACGCTCCGGCACCCGCCGCCCCGGCCGGCAGCCGGTGGTTGCGGCGACCAGCGGGCGCAGCCGCGGATCGTCGCCGTCGACGTACCAGAGGCGGTCGACGCCGTCCTGCACCGCGCGGACCCGGGTGGCGACCCGCGTGCACAGCGGGCGTCCGGCCGGGTCGAGCAGCACCTCCTTCGCCAGCGTCACCACCAGCACCTGCCGCGTCCCACCGAACGCGCCGACGAGGTGGGCCAGCCGGGCCCGCCGGGCGACCGGCCCGTCCTGCTCGGCCGGGGTCGGCGGCCGGGAGGCCGGCACCGCCGGCCCGCCGGGCATGCGAAGGACCAGCTCGCCGAGCGGCAGGCCGAGCACCCGTTCGAGCGCGAGCACCCGGTCCCGGCCGACGCCGGTACATGGCGGCGCGCTGGTTCCCGACTGCCAGGCCGAGAGGGTGGCCACGCTGGACGCCAGCGCCGGGTACGCGCAGACCAGCTCGTCGGCCAGATCCCGCAGCGGCAGCCCGTGCCCGGCGACCGCCTCGCGGACGGCGGTCGCGAACGCCGCCACCTCCAGCGGGCGCCGGCCGGGCCGGGCCGAGAGGCGACGGTCACCGAGCCGGCAGCGCGGCGAGCAGAACACCCGCGGCCGGCCGCGGCGGCGCCGGCCGTCCGGCGAGAGGAGCTCGGGCACCGGCGAGCCGCAGATCGGGCATCGGCGTGGAGGCGGGTGAGCGGGCACGGGCCCTCCCGGTGACTGATCTGGACCAGCAGATGCAGTATGGCATCATTCTGGACCAGAGCTGAGACGCTCCCCCTTCGGACAGTAAGCGACCGTTGTTGCCTAGACCAGTAATCGAACGGGGGAACGGCCGTCCCCCGAAGAAGCGGCGGTCAGCGCCGCTGGGTCATCCAGGACGCGTGCAGCCGCGCGTACGGCCCGTCCTGGGTCACCAGCTCGGCGTGCGGACCGCGCTGCACGACCCGGCCGGCGTCGACGACCAGGATCTCGTCGGCGTTCTCAGCCGTGGCCAGCCGGTGCGCGATGACCAGCGTCGTCCGGCCGCGGGTGAGGGAGTCCAGCGCCCGGGTCAGGCGGACCTCGGTGGCCGGGTCGACCGCGGAGGTCGCCTCGTCCAGCACGAGCAGGTCCGGGTCGGCGATGTACGCCCGGGCGATCGCCACCAACTGCCGCTCCCCCACGGAGAGCGCCTCCCCGCGCTGGCCGACCCGGGTGAGTACGCCGTCGGGCAGCCCGGCCAGCCAGTCGCCCAGCCCGAGCGAGGCGAACGCGGCGGCGATCTCGTCGTCGGTCGCGTCCGGCCGCCCGTACCGGACGTTGTCGGCGACCGACTCGTCGAACAGGAAGCCGTCCTGCGGCACCATCACGACCCGGGACCGCAGCGACCCGAACGGCACCTCGGTCAGCGGCACGCCGCCGACCAGCACCCGCCCGGTGGTCGGGTCCATCAGCCGGGTGAGCAGCTTGGCGAACGTGGTCTTGCCCGAGCCGGTCTCGCCGACCACCGCGACCCGGCTGCGCGGCCGGATCTCCAGGTCCACGTCGACCAGCGCGGCCCGGTTGGCCTGCGGATAGCGGAACGTCACCGAGTCGAACCTGACTCCAAGCGGCCCCGCGGGCAGCCGGCTGCCGCCGGCCGGGTCGGCCACGTCCGGCTCGGCGTCGACCACGTCGAGCACCCGGCGGAACGAGGCCAGCGCGTTCTGCGCCTCCGAGAGCGCCTCTGAGGCCACCTGCACCGGCGCGATGAACAGCGTGACCAGGAACAGGAACGCGACCAGCTTGCCCGCGGTCAGCCCGTGCCCGCCGAGGCCGAGCAGCACGCCGGCCACGACGACCGCGGCGTTCGCCAGCGCGGCGACCAGCTCGCCGGTGGTGAACACCATGACCGTTGTCTTCTGCGCCCGCACCGCCGAGCGGTAGTGGCGGTCGATCGCGGCGTCGATGCGCTCCGCGGTCCGGTCCTCCACCGCGTACGCACGCACGGTCTGCGCGCCGACCACCGACTCGGACACCGCGCCGAGCAGGTCGCCGATCCGCTCCCGGACCACCGCGTACACCCCGGCCAGCCGCCGCTGCAGCTTGGGCAGGGCGATGCCTAGCGGCACGAAGCAGACCCACACCAGGATGGTCAGCTGCCAGGAGTAGACCGCCATGAGCACGGTCGCCAGCAGCAGCTGGCCGGTCGAGGTGACGACGAGAATGCCGCCCCACTGCATGAACACCGACATCTGGTCGACGTCGCTGGTAACCCTGGACACCAGCGACCCGCGCCGGGCGGCCTGCTGGTGCAGCATCGACAGGTCGTGCACCCGCCGGAACGCCCGCACCCGCAGCGCCGCCAGCGCGGTCTCGGTGGTCCGGAACAGCCGGTAGTTCAGCAGGTACGCGGCCACCGCGGTGACCAGCACGATCCCGGCGCAGCCGGCGACGATCGCGGCGACCTTGCCCATGTCAGGGCCGCCGGACGTGAGCAGCCCGCGGTCGAGCGTCTGCTGCACCGCCAGCGGGACGACCACCCGGCCGCCGGTGGCGATCAGCGCGAGCAGCAGCGTGAGCCCGACGCCCTGGCGCAGCTCCGGCACCAGCCGCAGGCCGCGCTTCATGGTCGCGACCGCGCCGTCCCGGCGGCCGGCACCGGCCAGGGTGAGCGCGTCGTCCGTGTCCAGTGGACGGTTCACCGACATCCGCGTCATCGGGCCGCCTCCTCGGCCCCGACCAGGGCGGCCCGCCGCTGCGCCTCGTCGTCGTACGCGTTGACCAGCAGGGCGTAGCCAGGCGTGCGCCCGACCAGGTCCTCGTGCGGGCCGCGGTCGACGACCCGGCCGTGCTCGATCCAGACGACCTCGTCGGCGAGCGCGATGGTGGCGCGGCGGTAGGCGACCACGACGACGGTGGCATCGAGCTCGGCCGAGCGCAGCCCGCGCAGGATGGCCGCCTCCACCGCCGGGTCGACGCTCGAGGTGGCGTCGTCGAGCACCAGCAGCCGCGGGTGCCGGACCAGTGCCCGGGCCAGCGCGAGCCGCTGCCGCTGGCCGCCGGACAGCGTGGTGCCGCGTTCGCCGATCCGCGTGTCCAATCCCTGCGGGAGGGCGTCGACGAAGCGATCGGCCTGGGCCAGCCGCAGCGCGGCGCGCACCTGCTCGTCGTCGACGTCCGCGCCGAGCGTGACGTTGCCCCGCACCGTGTCGTCGAACAGGAACGTGGACTGGCTGACCAGCGCCGCCTGCTCGGCCACTCCGCCGCGGGCCAGCTCGCGCAGGTCGTCCCGGTCGAGCAGGACGGCACCGGTGTCCGGGTCGACCAGCCGGACCAGCAGCGAGACCAGCGTCGACTTGCCGCTGCCGGTCGGGCCGACCAGCGCGACCGTACGACCGGCGGGCACGTCGAAGGAGACGTCCTCGAGCACCGTGGCCGGCTGCCGGACCTCCTCGGCGTACGCCCCTGACAGGTCACCGTCGGGGTCGACCTGCGGGCCGTACGCGAAGCCGGCGCCGGTGACGGCGAGCGTGGCCGGACCGGTCCCGTCCGGGCGCACGCTGCCGTACTCCTGGCCGCCCTCGGCCTGCAGCACCCGCTGCACCCGGTCCCAGCCGACGACGACCCGGGGCAGGTCGCCGAGCACCCAGCCGACCGCGCGGAT
>Ga0070713_100003785_pt1 | contig 10017 bp, 6 predicted proteins | sample LARL82metaG_FD_65465 | JGI IMG/M metagenome (GOLD analysis project Ga0070713, IMG submission 65465) | Corn, switchgrass and miscanthus rhizosphere microbial communities from Kellogg Biological Station, Michigan, USA - LAR L8-2 metaG | ecosystem: Host-associated > Plants > Roots > Rhizosphere ... | reverse complement strand
CACAGGGTCGGCGAGGTGAAGACTTCATGATCTGAACGTGGCATAGCATCTGGGCGGCTCGATACGGGGCTCGACGGGCCTTGCTTCGTTCCATCATCCACGCGAGGCAATCGAAAGCTGATGACCAGAATTGTCACGGTGGTGCCACACGGTCCCACCGTATTCCGGCACGTCGCGACTTTTCTGCTGATCACGCTGCTCGGTGCCTGCGCCTCGCTGACGGTCGCCGACACTGTGCCCCTGCCGCCCGCCTCCTTGGCGCCCGAGAACAGCGACAGAATCTCGACCGGCGGCTATCGACTGGCCGCGCTGCATGCGCCCGACTACGCACCTGACCTGATGGTGATGGTCGCGATGTCGGGTGGCGGCAAGCGATCGGCCTCGTTCGGCTACGGCGCATTGAAGGGTATGCGCGACGTCATGGTGCCGCTCGCCGTCGGCCCGCAGCCGCTGCTTCAGCAGGTCTCGGCGATCGCCGGCGTGTCGGGCGGCAGCTTCCCGGCCGCCTACTATGGCCTGTACCGCGATGCGACATTCGGCAAGTTCGAAGAGGATTTCCTCTACCAGGACACCGAAAGCTACATCTGGGGCATCTATCTGCTGCCGTGGAACTGGACATGGCTCAGCGATCCGCTGGTCGGCACCAACGACTTCATGGAGCGCGTGTATGACCGCACAATGTTCCATGGCGCGACGTTCCGCGACCTCGCACAGCGCGGTCGTCCGATCATCGGCATCGGCGCCACCGACTTGGCCTATGGGACGCCGGTGCTGTTCACGCAGGAGACGTTCGACCTGATCTGCTCGGATCTTGAAAGTTTCCCGGTTGCGCGCGCGGTCGCCGCATCGAACGGCTTCCCCGGCCTCTTTTCGCCGATCACGCTGACCAATCACGCAGCCGACTGCGGCGGGCGCAAGCCAGGCTGGCTGCGCGGTATCAGCGACGCAGACCGGCATAATCCATTGTCGCGCCTCGGCGTGGAGGCCACGATGACGGAGCGGTATTTGGATCCCAGGCGGACCCGCTACCTGCATCTGGTCGATGGCGGCGTCGCGGACAACCTGGCGCTGCGGGCAGGCGGGGCGATGATGCAGAGTGTCGGACTATCGCCTGAGGATATGCGCAGCCGGGGCGTCGATCACGTGCGGCGCCTGCTCGTGCTCAGCATCGACGGTCAGGGTGCACAGGATTCGTCAGTCGCGCAGCGAAGGGCGGTCGGAGGCGTATTCTCTCTGTTCGGACTGGTATCTGGCGCGCAGATCGATCGCTACAACTTCGAGACGCTGAGCGCGGTTACTGCCCAGGTGCATGGGTTCGCTCACGCCATCGCGCAGGTGCGCTGCAGCGAGGCGCCGGTGATCGATGGCGCCAGATGCGATGACGTGGATGCGGAACTGATCCACATATCGCTTGCCGAGATGCCGGAGGGGCCGGAGAAGGCGACGCTGCTGGCGATACCGACGGGGCTGACGGTGAAACGCGAAGACGTGGACCTGCTGGTTGCGGCAGGCGAGAAGGCGGTCACCGGCTCGGCGCCACTGCGGACTTTCCTGGCGAACTATCCCGTGCAACCGGCTGCCGCCGCAAAATCGATGCGCGCCGCTGCAGCTGTCGGCGAACCCGCGCCACGACGCAGCCCGTGACGACGAGCGGCGCGCACCCGCCGGCTTCCCAGGCAAGCGAGGCGAACGAGGGATGCAATGCCGCCACCACCCCGCCATTGGCGAAGCAGGCACGGTCACCGGTGTCCAGGTAGCTCTCGGCAGGCAGGCCCTCGGCCAACATGACGTCGTGCGCATCGAGTTCGACGTGCCAGTAGCTGATGGATCGCACTTTGACCTGCGCGATGGTCGAATGGTTCACCAGGTACTTGATAGGGATGAGCACGCCATCGGCGAATACCGCATGGTCGGGTGAAAGCAGCAACGGTCGCCGTGGTCTACCTGCACCGAAGGCGTTCGCTGCGATTTGCACAGGAAGTACTTCGTGTGCGCGGGGGTGACCGGCGATCTGCACAGTTCGATGGCCGACCCAGCGAACCGGCCGAAAGTCGCGGCCCATCAGGGTTGCGACCTCATCGCCGACGTCCAGGTGCTCCACCTTTACTTCGCCGCGGCGGGTCAGGATGCGCGTCCCGGCGGCGAAGCAGGGCAGCGTAACCGTGCTTCCGCGGCTGTCTGTGCTCAGCGCGAACTGGTCGCCGGCATAAGTGCCCAGCAGCGCGAGGCTGGCGACGGGTGAGCCGGCGCTGTCCAGAGTCAAAGTACCGATCCCGGTGGTCGTTGGTGTGTAATGGACGCTGTCGGCAGTGACACCCTGCAAGATTATCGAATTGCCGCTGACAAAGCCTGAGACCGGCGGCGTGTGGCTGGTGTCGATCGGTGTTCCTGCACCGAGTGCGACTGTCAGTTCCGCGCCGGCGGCTTGCAGATCGACGGTGTTGCCGACACCTTGGCCGATGGTGACCGAACCCGCGACGCCGATCCGACCCGTACCGCTGATGGTTGACAATGTGCCGCCATCGGCCGTGATGCTGCCGTCGTTGACGCTGTCGCTGAACGTCGTGCCGTCGAACTCGATGGAGCCGTTGTTCATCACGTCACTCAGGTCAGAGGCCGTGAGAACGCTCATCGTTCCGTTGTTGAGCACCGGTCCGGCAATCGACACCGTGCCGATAGATCGCAGCGGGCTTATGGTGAACAGCGCGGCGCCCTGATCGATCGTGATCGTGCCAGCCGCCGCGTTGCCCGCGTTGCCGATCTCCAGGGTGGACGTGGCGTCCAGGCTCACGCTGCCGTCCATGATATTGAGGCCATCGAGCCGGGCATGCGCGTGGTTCAAGACGTCCAGCACGCCGCTCGTTAAGCGGACGACCGGCGCACGAATCGAAATCAGCAGCGAGCCGAGGGTGAGGATACCGTCGATATCCAATGCGCCTCCCGCTTCCTGCAGCGCACCGGCGCTCACCGCGACGGTGCCGGCCGTCAGCGCCGCCCCGCTCGGCACTGCCACGGTTCCGTCGTTGACGATCTGCGACGAAAATCCTGGTACAAGATACAACGAGCCGATGGACACACTGCTCGCCACCAGACTTCCCGACAGTGTGACGTCACTCGTGGTCGTTCCCGGCGTGAAGGAACTTGGCGGTTGCGCCATGGTGAGTTCGTCGACGGCGAGGTCGCCCGCGAGATCGACCGCGAAATTGACCGTCAAGCCGGCGACACTCGCCGGCCCCCCGACGGTGATGGCGGCACCGGTGTCGGGGCCATCGATCGTCGCCGTGTCCGTCGCTCCCGGTGCGGCCTCGGCCGTGGCAAGGGTTGTAAGGTCCAACCAGTTGCCCGCGATGTCCCAGCTTCCCGAGCCTCCGGCCGTCCAGGAAAACGAGTCACCCATCGCGTGGTCTCCTCGCGGCGCCGCTTATCCGATCGGCGGCCGCCTCTTGTGCCACTCGGTGCCGCGCTCATACGCAGCGGCGACGCGCAGCACGGTCGCATCGTCGAAATAACGGCCGACAAACTGTACGGACAGCGGCAATCCCTCGCGCGACAAGCCCGCCATCATCGCCAGCGCCGGATGGCCGGTGACGTTGAACGGCGTGCGCGCCTGGCGTGGATAGGTGCGCGCCGTCTCTGTCGCGTCGTCGATGCGGCTCGCCGGATCCATCGAACTCGCGCACATCAGCACATCGAAATCGCGGAAAGCCTCCTCCACCGCGGCGATCATCTGCAGCCGCCGGCGCTGCGCGCCGACGTAGTCGCCGGCGTTCATGAACGCGCCCGGCATCAGCCGCTGGCGCGACAACTGCCCGTAGTCGCCGGGACGCGAGCGCAGCCACGGCGCGTGGATCGACCACGCCTCGCTGCACAGGATCACCCGGTTCACCGCTGCGAACTCGTTCAGCGACGGCAGAGAAACGTCGCGTACCTCTGCGCCCTCGGCCTGCAGCACGCGCGCCGCATCCTCCACCGCCGCGCTCACCTCGGGGTGGGCCGGCTTGTCCAGCTCATGGAAGTGTCGCACGAAACCCACGCGCAGGTCGCGCACGCCGCGGTCCAGCATGCGGCCGAAATACCGCGCGTTCGTCGCCGTACTGCCGGGATCGGCGGGATCATGTCCGGCGATCGCATCCAGCAGCAGCGCGTTGTCCGCCACCGTGCGGGTCATCGGCCCGACATGGTCGAGCGTGAACGACAGCGGGAACACGCCGCGCCTCGACACCAGCCCGTAGGTCGGCTTCAGCCCGACGATGCCGCACGCTGAGGCCGGATTGCGCACCGACCCGCCGGTGTCGGAGCCAAGTGCCATGGGAAAGAACCCCGCGCACAAGCCGGCGCCGGACCCGGACGAGGATCCGCCCGGGTGATGGTCGGGGTTCCATGGATTGCGCGCCGGCGGGAACGGCAGGTCGAAGCTGGGCCCGCCGATGGCGAACTCGTGCGTGGAGAGCTTCCCCAGGACGATTGCGCCCGCCTGGCGCAGGCTTGCGATCACCGCCGCATCCGCCTTGGCGACGTTGTCGACCAGTATTCGCGAATGGCAGGTGGTTGGCAGGCCAGCAACATCGATGATGTCTTTGATGCCCACCGGCACACCGTGCAGCGGTCCCCGGACGCGGCCGGCGGCGATCTCTGTCTCGGCCGCGCGCGCCGCACCCATCGCGGCATCGGCATCCAGCCGGATGAACGCGTGCAGCTTCGGGTCGTGCCGCTCGATCCGCCCCAGCAGGGCGGCCAGCAGTTCCACCGGTGAGAGCTTGCGCGCCGCGAACTGCCGCGTGGCTTCCGCGGCAGAGAGCCAGTAGAGCTCGCTCACAGCCCGGTCCCCGCTCGCATCGGAGGCCATGGTTCCGCTGCCGGATCGGTCGGGAACTCGATCGCGCCCTGGTTGCCCAGCGCCTGCTGCGCGGCCAGCGCGACGTCGTCAGGGAATTCCGCCAGCGCCTTGTCGAGGCCCGCGGCGCGCGCCAGTTTCGCGATCAGGTTCTTGTCCATGCCATCCCCCGGTCATTGGTCACGCTAATCATGCGATCGGTGGGGGAGGAACGGAAGCCGGGAAAAAAGAGGGGCGGCGCAGCGTCGAGCCGCACCGCCCTAAGGAGGCCGCGCCAGTGCGGCGCGACATCGGGGAGGAAACAGGACACCGGCCGAAGCCGGCTCCATGACGGCAATATGGCGGTAAAAGTATTATCAAACGGTAACGGCGGCATGCGACTGGCGCGAATTCGCCGTTTATCGTCATCACATCTTCACGAAACCGGGAGCCAAATGCAGATTCCACCGCAACGAACCGGCCCGCTGGCCGGCCTGAAGGTCCTGGAGATCGGCCATTACATCGCGGCGCCCTTCTGTACACGCATCCTGGCCGACCTCGGCGCCGAGGTTATCAAGGTAGAGCCGCCGGGCGGCGATCCGTTCCGCGGCTGGGGCGCCTCGGTGGATGGGCACTCGGTTTGGTTCAGCGTGCACGGGCGCAACAAGCTGTCGGTGGAGCTGGACCTGAAGCGCGACCGCGACGCAGTGCTCCGGCTGGCCGCGCGGGCGGACGTCCTGGTGGAGAACCTGCGCGCCGGAGGACTGGAGCGGCTCGGACTGGGGCCCGAGGCGCTGCACGCGGTCAACCCGGGCTTGGTCATCGCGCGCATCTCGGGCTACGGGCAGGACGGCCCCTATCGCGACAAGCCGGCGTTCGGTGCGATCGGCGAGGCCATGGGCGGCATCCGCCACCTCACCGCGCATCCTGCCGGCAGCTCGGACCTCCCGCCGCCGCGTTGCGGCATCTCGATCAGCGACGACCTGGCCGGGCTCTATGCGGCCATCGGACTGCTCTCGGCACTATGGCAGCGCGACGTGACCGGCACAGGGCGTGGCCGCGTCGTGGACGTGAACCTGGTGGACAGCGTGTTCAGCCTCATGGAAGGGATGCTGCCGGAATATGCGATGGACGGACGCGTGCGCCAGCCGGTGGGCGCGGCCATCGAGACTGCGGCGCCGACCAACACCTATCCGTGCGCCGACGGGAAGTGGCTGTGCGTCGCGGGGAACTCGGATCTGATCTTCGCCCGCCTGATGGCGGCAATCGGCCGGCCCGAGCTTGCGCGCGACCCGGCTTATGAGACCAACGTTGATCGCTGTGCCCGGCGCGACGCTCTCGACGCGGCAATCTCGGCTTGGACGCGAACGCTGCCGGCGAAGGAGGCGGAAGCTCAGTTGGAGGCAGCGGACGTGCCGTGCTCGCGCCTCTACGACATCGCCGACTGCGCCAATGATCCGCACTTCCTGGCGCGTGGCTCGGTGCAGGCGGTGACGGATCCGCTGATCGGACGGACGTTGCACCCAGGGCCAGTGATACGGCTGGACGGCGATCCGCCGGAGAACGTGGTGGGCTGGCCGGGACCGGCGGCAGGCGAGCACACCGAGTATGTGCTGAATGTGCTGCTGGGTGATGGGCGTACACTTACGCCACGCCACTAGAGGGAACCCGCCTCACATCAATAGGGACGACCGGTGCATGCTCGGCTCCATTCCAGCCAGCAGCCTGAATCACATTGCCGTCCGCGCTTAATCAGCGGCTCGACCAGATCCTTAAGGGCAGCATCGAGCGTCCGTGGTAATGGCCGAAAAATGGAAGCGATTGAACGCGGCGCCAGAGGCATTGGCTGCCTCGCTTTTGACGCAAGCGAGGCGACCACGACGCGGGCACATGTTGGGAAGCGTGGGCCGACGCAGATCAAACCATGTTGCAAATAGGAAATTACCGGAGGGGTCGCAGCTATTTCACGAACTGTAACGTCCGGACGACGTAACGTCCACCGGCGGTTCGATTGAGGACGCAGTTACCATGCAGCAGGGAGTTCGGTGATGATCGCTCGAGAGTTGATGAGCCGACACGCCGGATCGACACCGCCAAGCGCCATGCTCGCCGGCGCTGCGCGCAGGATGCGAAACGGCGCTGAACTGAACTCGCAGGAGTAATGGCATGGCCATTTTCACTGTCACTAATCTGAATGACGCTGGCTCAGGTTCGCTCCGGGCCGCGATCGGTGAGGCCAATCTTGATATATCGGGAACACCATCGGTCATCAGTTTCTCTGTCAATGGCACCATCGCCCTGGCGAGCGATCTTCCGCCAATCAGCCACATGATCCAAATCGATGCGACGTCCGCACCGACATACACAAGCGGCGGCGCACCCGTCGTGGAACTCGACTGCAACAGTCATGCCGGCTTGACCTTCGCGACAGGTTCTGCCGGTTCTCGGTTGCTCGGCCTCGCTATTGGCCATGCTGATGGAAATGGCGTCACTTTAGACGCTGGCTCCATTACACTCGATAAAAACTACATAGGTCTGAACCTGGCCGGCGCAATATTCGGGAACAGCGGTGACGGGGTTTACGTTTCGTCCAATTCATCGAACAACTTGATCGGATTTAACCCAACGGCAGCGACGGGCGTTTTGTCGAACGTCATATCCGGCAATGACGGCAACGGCATCAGTCTTCACGGCTCCTCGGGCAACACTTTGGTTGATAATCGCATCGGCACAAATCCGACAGGATCGGCTGCAATCTCGAATGGCGGCAACGGCATATGGCTGACCGCCTCGTCGAACGAAAACGAAATCGGTGGCACAGCCTTCGTTGATACGAGCACGGGTGCGGTCAACGATCCCACAGGCGACAAAGGAACAGTTTCGCCGGTTTTCGTCGTGCCGCCGCTGGGCAACCTGATATCCGGTAACAGCCAAAACGGCATACTGATCGACGCCAATTCACAACAGAACGTCCTGAACGGAAATTTCGTCGGCACAACGGCCGACGGGAATGGAGCCATTGGCAATACCTTGGATGGGGTCGCGATCAACGGGGCCGATAATAACTCGCTCATTGGCTGCCAGTTCGTAAACAATCCATTTGTGTACTACAATGTCGTAAGCGCTAACGGTGAGAACGGCCTGCACATCACCGACTCGGATAACACGACGGTCCAGGCAAACTTCTTCGGAGTCGGCGCCGACAACACTACCATCATTGGCAATCAAGCCAACGGGATTCTGGTCGATGGCACCTCAGCAAACACTCAAGTTGGGGGCGTAATTCCACTAGGAAATGTTGCTGCCGGCAATGGTCAGAACGGCATCGAAGTGCGCGATACGGCGAGCGGTTTCATCACCTTCAACACCTTCGGGGGATTGCTGGCTTTCAAGGGAGCCGCTCCCAACGGAAACGATGGCCTTCTCATCACATCTACCGGGGGCAACAATACTGCTCAAACCAACGTGTTCTCGGGAAATCTCCATGATGGCATTCAGTTATCGGGCGATGCATCGGGCGTTACTGTCGATCCAAATATCCTCGGACTGAATACCGCCGGCAATGCCGTACTGCCAAATGGCAACGACGGCATCGAGATTGACGGCACGGCCCATGACAACGTGATCGGTGGTTCTCAATCGTCGGTGATTCCTCAGAACACCTTCTCGGGCAATGCCGGCTACGGAGTTGCCCTCCTGGATCATAGCCACGACAATCAGGTCTTACTAAGTTATGTCGGTTTAAGTGCCGGTGGTACAGCCGGATTGGGAAATCTGCTGGGCGGAGTCTTAGTCGGAGGCTCAGCCCACGACAACGTCATAGGTGGACCGAGTACCCAGTCACTACCAACGACCAATCTGATTAGCGGCAACCACGGAAATGGGGTGACGCTGGCAACGGGTACAAGCGATATTCAGGTTATCGACAATTCGTTCGGTTTCGATCGGTTCGGTGCACCTACATTGCCAAATTCCGGCGCGGCAATCGTCGTCAACGGTAGCTCCAACCCCACAGTCAGCGGCAATACCATCGCCCTGCCATGCTTCGCTGCGGGCACGCGCATCACGACTGAGCGCGGCGAGACCGCCGTGGAATCGCTGTGCGTCGGCGAGAGAGTGCGAACCATGCTTGGCAAGCGGTGGGAAGCAGTTATGTGGATCGGCTATCGCCGCGTCGATTGCCGACATCACCCAGAGCCGCATAAGGTCTGGCCGGTGAGGATTGCCGCCGGCACCTTTGGCCTCGGGATGCCGTTGCGCGACTTGTTCCTGTCGCCCGACCACGCGGTATTCGTCTATGACGTGCTGATCCCGGTAAAGTATCTCATCAACCACCGGTCCATCGAGCAGGTCGTTACCGATGAAGTCGTCTATTATCATATCGAACTGGCGCGGCATGATGTACTTTTAGCGGAGGGCTTGCCCTCAGAGTCGTACCTCGAAACCGGTGGCCGGTCGAACTTCGCCGATGGGGGAGAGATGATCCGGCTGTTCGCTGATTTCTCGACTCTCGCGACCGATATTGTCGATATATGGGAGGCAACTGGCTGCGCTCCACTCGTGGTGACCGGGCCAGTGATTGAGATTGCCCGTTCGTTAGTGGATGAGCACAGCGACCGTTGTGGGGTGCGGCTTGCACAAGCAGCTCGACGCAAGACGACTAGGCCTGTGACGGCGCCACGTCGGCAGTACCCGGCCGCAGGGCGCGGGCGACCAAAGCTCGCCGCTGGGTCACAATGAGGATCCGCGCCGCCCGGACCTGCGGATAGGCTCACCGGCACGACGAACGCCAGTCGGCGACCGCAGCGGCGCAAAAGTTCAGCGCCCGTCGCGCGGATCGCGCAGCGGACGGCGGCCGCCATAATCCGCTCAGCTGCCCTCCACCGCGACGATGGCCTCCTCGACATCGCGCAGCCGGTCCTTGCCAAAGTAGATCTCATCGCCGACGAAAAAGGTTGGCGACCCGAACGTGCCACGCTCAACCGAGCGCTGCGTGTTCTCGAGCAGTTCGTCCTTCACATCCTGCGCCTGCACCAACGCGAAAAGCCTCTCGGCATCCAGGTCCGATTCGACCAGCGCCGCATGCAGCACGGCAGGATCGTCCAGCTTCTTCGGCTCGGCCCACATGTGCCGGTAGATCTCGTCCACATATCGCTCGAACACGCCGATCCGCCGCGCGGCGACCGCGCCGCGCATCGGCACCA
>Ga0070713_100003784_pt1 | contig 10017 bp, 10 predicted proteins | sample LARL82metaG_FD_65465 | JGI IMG/M metagenome (GOLD analysis project Ga0070713, IMG submission 65465) | Corn, switchgrass and miscanthus rhizosphere microbial communities from Kellogg Biological Station, Michigan, USA - LAR L8-2 metaG | ecosystem: Host-associated > Plants > Roots > Rhizosphere ... | reverse complement strand
GTTTCCGGCACGACCTCGGCCGCACCCGCCTTCAGCAGCCGGTCGAGCTCGGTATCGTCGAACGTGCGCACGATCACCGGTACCTCGGGTCGCGTATGTTGGACGTGATGCAGAATCTTGATCGCGATCGCGGTGTCGGCGAATGTGATCGCCACGGCGCGCGCCTTCTGCAGTCCGGCCGCGGTCAGCGCTTCACGCCGGCCGGCGTCCGCGTAGACGACGTTGCCGCCCCCGTGCGCCGCCTCGGCAACGCGCTGCGGATCCGAGTCCAGTGCAAGAAACGGTATACCCTCGGCCTCGAGCAGCCGGCCGAGATTCTGGCCGCTGCGCCCGTAACCACAGACGATCACGTGATCCTGCCGGGAGATCGTGCGCGCGGCGATCTGCGTGACCTGTGCAGCGCGCGCCAGCCAGTCGTCGGCCGTCATCCGGCGGACCAGCGGCTCGGCCAGCTGGATCATGAATGGCGCCGCCAGCATCGACAAAACCATTGCCGCGAGCACCAGTTGTGGAAAAGTCGAATCCAGGATGTGCAGATCGGTGCTCAATGCCAGCAGCACGATCGCGAACTCGCCTGCCTGCGCCAGATAGAAGCCGGTGCGCAGCGCCGTTGCCAGCGGCGAGCGGAACGCCCTGGCCAGAATGACAATCAGGACCAGCTTGGCCAGCACCGGTCCGATCAGCAACAGAAGAACCCAACCGAGATGGTCCGCAACGATAGTCAGATTCAGGTACATGCCCACGCTGACGAAGAACAGGCCGAGCAGGACGTCGCGGAACGGCTTGATGTCTTCTTCGACCTGGTAACGGTACTCGGTTTCCGCGATCAGCATGCCGGCGAGAAAAGCGCCCAGCGCGAACGACAGCCCGGCGAGCTCGGTCAGTTCCGCCAGCCCGAGAGTCACCAGCAGCACATTGAGCATGAACAGCTCAGGCGAACGGAGCCGGGCAACGATGAAGAACCAGCCGTGCATCAGCTTCTGGCCGAAGAACAGGATCGCGGCGAGAGCGAAGGCCGCCTTGCCGGCGGCGATGGCCAGCGGCTTCCATAGATCCGCGCCGCCCTCGGCCAGGGTCGGCACCGCGATCAGGAACGCGACCACGGACAGGTCCTGGAACAGCAGAATGCCCATCACGTCGCGCCCGTGCGGCGAGTTGAGCTCGGAGCGCTCGGCGAGCAGTTTCGACACGATGGCGGTCGAGCTCATCGCCAGCGCGCCGCCTAGCGCGAAGCCGGCGAGCCAGCTGAATTGAAGGAAATGCAGACCCACCATCGCCATCAGGGTGGTGATCGCGACCTGCGCGAGTCCCAGTCCGAACACCGCCCGGCGCATCGTCTTGAGCTGGGGCAAGCTGAATTCGAGGCCGATCGAGAACATCAGGAAGACGACGCCGAATTCGGCCAGATCGCGCACGTTCGCGTCGTCCGGCACCCATCCCAGCGCGTGCGGCCCGACCGCGATGCCGATCGCCAGGTAGCCGAGGATGGGCGGCAGGCGCACCAGCCGGCAGATCACTACCGCGACGACCGATGTGGCGAGCAACAGCAGTATCAGTTGCAGCGTATGGGTCATCTTTTTGCTTGCGCGCCGGCAGCCGCTCGAAACGACGATGCGCGCCTCGCCACCGGCCGCACGGCACCGCGCGAGCGCCGTGCGAATGTAGCACAGAGCGTCCGCTTTCCCCTGACGGTATACTGCCCGGATGCCGACACCGATCCGCGCCCACGCCCCGGCCGCGCCCACTGTCGCGCCGCAAGTCGATGCCGCGCGGGCGCTCGCGCTGGGACGCAGCGTGCTGGCCACCGAGGCGATGGCGATCGATGTGCTGCAGCATCGCTTGGGCGATGACTTCGTCGCCGCGGCCGACGCGATCTACAGCTGTCGCGGCCGCGTCGTAGTCACCGGCATCGGCAAGTCGGGCCACATCGCGCGCAAGCTCGCGGCAACGCTCGCTTCCACCGGCACGCCGGCGTTCTTCGTTCATGCCGCCGAGGCGGGCCACGGCGATCTCGGCATGATCACCCCTGACGACGTCGTGCTGTTGCTGTCGAATTCCGGCGAAACGGACGAGCTGTTGGTGCTGCTTCCGCACTTGAAGCGCCAAGGCGCCAGGCTGATCGCGCTTACCGGCAACGAGCAGTCATCGCTTGCTCAGGCGGCCGACATTCATCTCGACGCCAGCGTCGACAGCGAGGCCTGTCCGCTCGGGCTCGCGCCGACGGCGAGCACCACTGCCGCGCTGGCGCTGGGCGACGCGCTGGCGCTGACCGTCCTCGACGCGCGCGGCTTTTCGGTCGAGGACTTCGCTCGTTCGCATCCGGGCGGCACGCTGGGACGACGGCTGCTGACCCGCGTGCGCGACGTCATGCGCACCGGCGTCGCGCTGCCGATGGTCGGAGCCGATGCCTCGCTCGCCGACGCAGTCGTCGAGATGAGCGGCAAGGGCATGGGCATGACCGCGGTCGTCGACGACGAGCAGCGCGTCGCCGGCATTTTCACCGACGGCGACTTGCGTCGCAGCTTGAGTCGCGTGCGCGACTTCAGCGCCGCGCGGGTCGCCGAGCTGATGACACGAAACCCGCGCACGATCGCGGCCGACCTGCTGGCGATAGACTGCGTCGAGCTGATGGAGACGCCGCCGAAAGTCAGCCAGCTGCTCGTCGTCGATGGCGAGCGCAGGCTGGTCGGCGCGTTGCACATGCACGATCTCTTCCGGGCCAAGGTCGTATGACGCCTGCCGACCTCGACCGCCGGGCGCGCCGCGTGCGGCTTTTGTCCTGCGACGTCGACGGCGTGCTGACCGACGGAAAGATCTACTACGCAGCCGACGGCAGCCAGCTCAAGGCATTCTCGACGTTGGACGGCTTCGGCCTGAAGATGCTGCAGGAGTCGGGCGTGACCGTCGCCTGGATTTCCGGCAGCCGCGCGCCGGCCGTGACCCGGCGGGCCGAGGATCTTTCGGTCGCACACGTCGTCCTCGGTGCCGACGACAAAGTCGCCGCCTGGGAACGGCTGCGCAAGCAGCTGGGCATCGACTCCCAGGACTGCGCGCACATCGGCGACGACATGCCCGATCTGCCGGTGATCATGCGCTGCGGACTGGGCGTATCGGTGCCGCACGCCCCCGCGGCGCTGCGCGGCGCTGCGCACTATGTGACTCGCGCCGACGGCGGGGCGGGCGCCGTGCGCGAGCTATGCGAGCTCATTCTCGCCGCGAAAGGCGCGCTCGAGCCGTTACTGAAGGCGTTCGCGCAATGAAGGTCCGTCAGCCGCTGCTCGACCGCGTCGTCGCGTGGTCGCCTGCGCTGCTGCTCGGCGCGCTGGTCGCCATGACCTACTGGCTTGACGCGCAGGTGCGCGCGCCGGCGCCCAAGTTCGACGGCTCGGGAAGGCACGACCCCGACATAACCATCCAGAACTTCAAAGCGGCCAGCCTCGACGACAAAGGCCGCATCCATCAGGCGCTGATCGCTCGAGCGGCACGGCATTTTCCGGACGATGACTCGACCGACCTCGAAGGACCCGAGATCACGTTCAACGATCCGGGCAAGCCGCGCTTGACGGTCACCGCCGACAAGGCGAGCGTCAGCGGCGATCGCGACCACGTGGCTTTCACCGGCCACGTTAAGGGTGTGCGCGACGCGTCGTCGGATACTGCACATGACGGGCCCACGACGATCACCAGCGAATACCTGCTGGTGATGCCGAAGGAGGACAAGATCGTCACCGACAAGCCGGTGACGATCGCCGACCCCCGTGGGATAATCAATGCGACCGGGATGGAATACGACAACAAGAGCAAGACGGTCAAGCTTAAGTCCCGTGTCAGCGGACAAATCGAGCCCCAGAAGAAATAGCCGATGATCGATAAAACGATGCGCACGCTGCTCGCCCGGGGCCTCGCGCGCGTTTGCTGCGCCCTTGTCTGTCTCGGCAGCATCGCGTCGCCGGCGTGGGCGGAGAAGGCCGACCGCGACAAACCGATCAACTTTCAGGGCGACACCGGCGGCGGCAACGCCGAGACCAAGAACGGCGAGCTCGTCGGCAACGTCGTCGTCACTCAGGGCACGCTGTCGATTCACGCCGATCGGATCACATTTCGCCAGAACCCGGACAACTCGCTGTCCGCGACTGCCTATGGCAATCCGGTGACATTCCGCGAAAAGCGCGACGGCGTCGACGAGTATTACGAGGGCTTCGCGCAACGCATCGTCTACGATGGACAGAAACGGTTCGTCGAGCTGTTCGACAACGCGCTGCTTAAAAAAGGCAGCGACCAGATTCGCAGCAATTACATTTCCTACGACGCGGCGACCGAGTCGTTCAAGGCCGAAGGTCGCCCGGACAGCGGGGCCGCCGCCTCCGGCGAAGTACCGCTCGGCGCGCGGGTTCGCGGCGTATTCCAGCCGGAATCGAAGGACGCCAAGGACGGCAAGACCGCCAAGGGCGCGACCGCCGCGCCGGCCGCGTCCGCCCCCAAGCCCGACCCGCCGCTGCCGCTGAAGCCCGACGACAAGATCGCACCGCCCGCCGGCAAATGAGCCGTCGGCGAATGCAATGAGCACGCTATCGGTCGCCGCGCTGAACAAGCGCTACAAATCGCGCATCGTCGTCCACGATGTCTCGCTGGCGGTCGGCAGCGGCGAGGTCGTCGGGTTGCTGGGTCCGAACGGCGCCGGCAAGACCACCTGCTTCTACATGATCGTCGGGCTCGTCGCCTCGGACGGCGGCGCGATCGAGCTCGACGGCGACGACCTGACGCGAATGCCGATTCATGCGCGCGCACGCCTGGGCCTGTCGTATCTGCCGCAGGAAGCGTCGATTTTCCGCAAGCTCTCAGTGGCCGACAACGTGCAGGCGATCCTCGAGCTGCAGGGAATCGACGCTGACGAAATCGCCAATCGTCTCGACGCGCTGCTCGAGGACCTCTCGATCTCTCATTTGCGCGACGCGTCCGCCGTCAGCCTTTCCGGCGGCGAGCGCAGGCGCGTCGAGATCGCGCGGGCGCTGGCGACAAGACCGCGCTTCATTCTGCTCGATGAGCCGTTTGCCGGCATCGATCCGATCGCGGTGCTCGACATCCAGAAAATCATCGGCTTTCTGAAGGAGCGCGAAATCGGCGTGATGATCACCGATCACAACGTCCGCGAAACGCTGGGAATATGCGACCGCGCCTACATCATCAACGAGGGGCGGGTGCTGGCCTCGGGAACGCCAGACGAAATTGTTTATAATGAAAACGTCAGGAAGGTCTATCTGGGAGAGCATTTCCGGCTTTAGCCATGACGACGATAGTTCCGGGCAGGTGTGGGTCCCTGCCGGCCACGCGGCCCTGCCGCACCGCCGGAGGCCGGGCCGCGTCCGTTTCCGCACTGCAACACCGGCTGCCGCCCCGCTGCCGCCGCGCCGGCGTGCAATCGCAATGAAGCCGACGCTCCAGCTCAAGCTCAGTCAGCATCTGACGCTGACGCCGCAGCTGCAGCAATCGATCCGCCTGCTGCAATTGTCGACGCTGGAGCTCAATGCCGAGGTCGAGCGGCTGCTTCAGGAAAATCCGCTGCTCGAAAAAGCCGAGGACGACGAGCACGTCGCTCCACCGCCGGAATTCGCGCAGTCGGCGGCGACATCGGCGACGGTCGATGAACCGCTGGAGCGAGCGGACGGCACGCTGCAGTCGGATTTCGATTCGATGACCAGCGCTGCGGGCGACGGCGACTGGGGCAGCTCGACCGGTGGAACCGACGACGACGACGAAAATTTCTCGCCGCAACAGGTCGCGACCAGCTCGCTGCGCGACCATCTCAATTCGCAGCTGGCCGAGCTCAACCTTCCGTTGCGCGACCGGCAAATCGTATCGGCGCTGATCGACGCGCTGAATGACGACGGCTACCTGACGACGTCGCTGGAAGAGCTTCTCGAGTTCTTTCCCGAGGAGCTGGGCATCGACGCCGACGAGTTGCAGATCGCGCTCAGGCACCTGCAAAACTTCGAGCCCGCCGGCGTCGGCGCCCGCGATGCTTCGGAGTGCCTGGCGCTGCAGCTCAAGGTGATGTCCGAGAAGACGCCGTTCCTGTGCGAGGCGCTGAAGCTGGTCGAGCATCACTTGCCGCTTCTGGCCGCGCGCGACTTCGGCAAGCTGAAGCGGCTGCTGCACATAGACGACGCGGGCCTGCGCGGAGTGCGCACGCTGATCACCAGCCTGCATCCCCGTCCGGGCGGCGAATTTTCCAAGACCGAAGCGAACTATGTGATTCCGGACGTGGTCGTAAGGAAGGTAAGAGGTCGCTGGGTCGCGGCGCTCAACGAGGCCGCAATGCCCAAGCTGCGGCTGAATCGCATCTATGCCGACATCCTCACGCGCAACAGAGGCTCGTCGAACCAGCAATTGGCGGCGCAGCTGCAGGAGGCGAAGTGGCTGATCCGCAACGTGCAGCAGCGGTTCGAGACGATTTTGCGCGTGTCGCAGGCCATCGTCGACCGGCAGCGGCATTTCTTCGATCACGGCGAAGTCGCGATGCGCCCGATGGTCCTGCGTGAGATCGCCGAGATCCTGAATCTGCACGAGTCGACGATCTCGCGCGTCACTGCGCAGAAGTACATGCTGACGATGCGCGGCACCTACGAGCTCAAGTACTTTTTTGGCAGCCATGTCGCCACGGACACCGGCGGCGCCGCGTCGGCCACCGCCATCCGCGCGCTGATCAAGCAGTTGATCGGCGCCGAGGATCAGAATTCGCCGCTGACCGACAGCCGCATCGCCGACCTGCTCGGCGACCAGGGCATCGTCGTCGCCCGGCGCACGGTCGCCAAATATCGGGAAGCGCTGCAGATACCTCCGGTAAATCTGCGCAAGGCCATATAGGCCGCGCGCCAATGCGAAGGAGAGCTGGATGAACCTGAGCCTGAGCGGACATCATCTTCTGATCACTCCCGCGATCCGCGATTACGTGACGGTGAAGCTCGACCGTGTGACGCGCCATTTCGATCACGTCATCGATGTCAACGTGGTTTTGTCAGTCGACAAGCTCAGGCAGCAGGTAACCGCCAATCTGCACATCCGCGGCAAGGACATCCATGTCGAGTGCGTCGACCCGGACATGTACGCCGCGATCGACGCGCTCGCGGACAAGCTGGACCGGCAGGTGCTGCGGCACAAGGAAAAGAAAAATGGGCAGCGCCACGAACCCGCTGCGATCAAGCGCGCCGCCGGCGCCCCGGTGCCAGGCAAGGCGCGCGCTCACTAGGCTGTTGCGCGGCGTATAATCGCGTCCGGCCCCAGCGGCGCTCCCAGGCGGCCGCGCCGGATTCCGTCGACCACCTATCCCACACGATGAACCAGATCGCGCAGCTTCTGCCGGAAGCGAACATCGCGCTCAACCTCGAAGCAACCAGCAAGAAGCGCCTGTTCGAGCAGATCGGAGCGCTTTTCGAATCACATTCGCAGATCGCGCGCTCGGTCGTATTCGACAGCCTGTTCGCGCGCGAACGGCTGGGTTCGACCGGGCTCGGGCAAGGCATCGCCATTCCGCACGGCCGCATCAAGGGACTGAAGCAGGCGATGGGCGCATTCGTCCGGCCACAGCAACCTATTCCGTTCGACTCGCCGGACGGCAAGCCGGTCGAGCAGGTATTCGTGCTGCTCGTGCCCGAACACGCCACCGAGGAGCACCTCGAGCTTTTGTCGGAGCTCGCGCAGATGTTCGGCGAAAGGTCGTTTCGAGAACAGGTCGCGATGGCGGCCGACGCCGCCGAAGTGCACCAGGTGTTTGCCGCCTGGCAGCCCGAGTCCCTATGACCCGAAGCAGCGCCGTGCGGCAGGTGAGCATCGAGCGCCTGATCGCCGACAACCAGGAGCGGCTGGGCATGAAGTGGCTCGCCGGCCGGCAGGGCGGCAACCGCGTGCTGACCGGCGAGGCAGCGCTGAAGCCGACGATCGGCCAGGTCGGGCACATGAATTTCATCCACCCGTTCCGCGTGCAGATGATCGGCGCCGCCGAGGCGAGCTATCTGCGCAGCCTGCCCGAGGACGCGCTGCAGCAGGCGATTTCGCGCCTGTTCACCACCGACCTCGCGGCGATCATCGTCGCCAACGGCGAAGAGATTCCCAAATATCTGCTCGACGCATGCAACCGGCATCACATGGCGCTGCTGACCTCGCCGCAGCCGTCGCCGCACGTCGTCGATGTGATCCGCCTCTATCTGTCGCGCATGCTCGCCGAATCGACGTCGCTGCATGGCGTGTTTCTCGACGTGCTCGAAATGGGCGTGCTGATCACCGGCGCATCCGCGATCGGCAAGAGCGAGCTCGCGCTCGAGCTCATCTCGCGCGGCAACGGGCTGGTCGCCGACGACATCGTCGAGCTGTACCGCATTTCGCCGGACACGCTCGAGGGACGTTGCCCGGCCGTGCTGAAGGACTTTCTCGAAGTGCGCGGCATCGGCGTGCTCAACATCCGCACGATTTTCGGCGAGACCGCCGTGCGCCCCCGCAAGCTCCTCAAGCTGATGGTCCACCTCGAGGATCACAGCAACGAGCAATTCTCCGAGCTCGACCGGCTGCAGGTCAGCGCGACCTATCAGGAGATCCTGGGCGTGCCGATCCGCAAGGTGACGATTCCGGTGGCCGCCGGTCGCAATCTGGCGGTGCTGGTCGAGGCGGCAGTGCGCAATTTCGTTCTCAACCAGCGGGGCATCGACAGCACCAAGGAGTTCATCGAGCGCCAGCAGAAGCTGATGGAAGACGGCGGCTGACGCGCCACGATGGACCTCGTCCTGATCGGCGGCGTCTCGGGCTCGGGCAAGAGCGTCGCGCTTGCGGCGCTGGAAGACAGCGGCTATTACGCGGTATCGAATCTGCCGTCGACGCAGCTCGGCGGCCTGCTCGAGCATTTGAAGCGGGCGCAGCAGGAGCGCGTGGCAATCGCGCTCGACGTCAAGACCGATCCCGCCCTCGCCGCCTTGCAGGCTGCGATCGAAGCCGCGCGCGCCGACGGCTGGAGCGTGCGCTTCGTCTATCTGGACGCCAAGACCGAGACGCTGGTCAAGCGCTTTTCGGAAACCCGCCGCCGGCATCCGTTTTCCAGCGACGACCGTACGCTGCGCGAGGCGATCGAGTTCGAGCGCGCGCGTCTGGCCGACATCCGCTCGCTGGGCTACAGCTTCGACACAAGCGACCTGCCGGCGGCGGCGCTGCGCCGCTGGGTCAAGGACTTCATCAGCGTCGATCCATCGCGGATGACGCTGCTGTTCCAGTCGTTCGGATACAAGCACGGCGTTCCGCTCGACGCGGACCTGGTCTTCGACGTCCGCTGCCTGCCGAATCCGCACTACGAGCCGGCGCTCGCGCCGCTCACCGGCAAAGACGCGGCCGTCATCGCCTACCTTGAGAGCCATCCCGAGGTCGAGCGCATGTACACCGATATATACCATTTCGTCGCGAGCTGGCTGCCCGATTACGCGCGCGACAATCGCAACTATCTGACGGTGGGGATCGGCTGCACCGGCGGCCGGCATCGCTCGGTCTATTTGGCTGAGCGGCTGGCGCAGGCGTTCGGCGGCCGCTATCAGGTGCACACGCGCCACCGCGAGATCGGCTGAGTATCGGGCAGAGCATCGGACGCGTTCCGCGGCGTCGGCCGCCTCGGCCGACAGTGTGCGCAATAAGCTAGAATCACCCGATGACTAAAGCGAAGACCGTCACCGTCGCATTCACCGGCGCGTCGGGATTGCCGTATGGCTTGCGCCTGCTCGAATGCCTGATCGCGGCGCGGGCGCGCGTCTTCCTGCTGTACTCCCCGGCGGCGCAGGTCGTGGCCAGACAGGAGCTCGAGCTCACGCTTCCCACGCAGCCTGCCGCCGCGGCGGCCTATTTCGCCGAGCGCTATCGCGCAGAGCCGGGTCAGCTGACGGTGTTCGGCCGCGAGGACTGGATGAGTCCGGTGGCGTCGGGATCGAACCCGCCCGATGCGATGGCTGTCTGCCCGTGCAGCATGGGAACGCTGGGCGCGCTCGCGGC
>Ga0070713_100003783_pt1 | contig 10019 bp, 7 predicted proteins | sample LARL82metaG_FD_65465 | JGI IMG/M metagenome (GOLD analysis project Ga0070713, IMG submission 65465) | Corn, switchgrass and miscanthus rhizosphere microbial communities from Kellogg Biological Station, Michigan, USA - LAR L8-2 metaG | ecosystem: Host-associated > Plants > Roots > Rhizosphere ... | reverse complement strand
GGCGTCGTGAATCGTAAGATCGATGACCTGCGCGCCGAGCGTGAGCGGAAGGATCAGGAGAAGCGCGGCGGTGACGTGTACGTGGCGGGAGGTTCGCATGACGGCGGGAAAGGGTCCGTTTGAAAGAACGAGTGTTGACGCCGCGAGTTTCGGACTGAAAGCAAGTTGTCAAATCGCTCGTGATGATGACTTGACGCTTGCTCCGGCCGGTCCAACGTTGTGATCTTGCGGGTACCGCCCACAAGGGACAGACATGCGCTTGCATCGGGCCCTCACGCTCGTCGCTGTCGCCGCGATCGCGACGGCGTGCGTTCGCGTCCGTGTCACGTCATCGGACGAGGCGGCGGGCGCCATCACTCCCCGCGATCTGCGGGCTCGTCTCACGGCCTTCGCGCACGATTCGATGATGGGCCGGGAGGGCGGGACGGCCTGGAACGTGAAAGCGACCGACTACGTCGCGGCCGAGTTCCGAAAGCTCGGCCTCGAGCCGGCCGGTGAAGACGGGACATACTTTCAGACCGTGCCGAACGTGCTCGTGCGCGACACCACCGTTCCGCGCGGCGTGGCTCGCAACGTCGTTGCCGTCGTTCGAGGCACCGACCCGGCGCTGCGCGGCGAATATGTCTCGATCACGGCGCACAACGACCACATCGGGTTCAGCCATCGCCCCGTCGATCACGATTCGCTTCGCGCGTTCAACACCGTAATTCGGCCGCTGGGTGCCGACAGCCGGCCGCACGCGCCGTCACCCGAGGAGACGGCGCGGATCCGGGTCATCCTCGACTCGTTGCGCAAAGTCCACACGCCGCGCCTCGATTCGATCTACAACGGCGCGGACGATGACGGCAGCGGAACGATCGCGCTGATCGAGATCGCGCAGGCGTTCTCGCGCGGCAGTGTGAAACCACGGCGATCGATTCTCTTCGTGTCGCACACGGCGGAAGAGAAGGGCTTGGTCGGCTCCGAATGGTACACGGATCATTCGACCGTGCCGATCGACTCGATCGTGGCCGAGATCGACGTCGACATGATCGGCCGCGGATCGGCGACCGACATCAAAGGAGGCGGCCCGACATATCTCGAGGTCGTGGGATTGCGCCGCCTGTCAAGAGAGTTCGGTGATTGGTTCGAGGCGGTCAACGCGAAAGAGCCTGTGCCTTTCGTCTTCAACTTCGAGTACGACGCGCCCGGGCATCCCGAGCAGTACTACTGTCGCGCCGACCACTACAGCTACGCGCGCTACGGCATTCCAAGCGTATCGCTTTCGCGCGGCAGCCACATGGACTACCACCAACTCACGGACGAGCCGCAGTACATCGACTATCCCGACTACGCGCGGCTGACGCAGATGGTGTTCGACGCGGCGGTGTTCGTCGCCAACGCCGATCATCGTCCCGGACTGGATGTGCCCAAGCCGACGAATCCGCACGTCCCCTGCAAGCAATAGCGTGACGGCACGCGTCGCACTCGCTACGTATCCCCAAGCGCCGCACCTCGCGCCCGACGATCGGCTCCTGCCGCCGGCGCTTGCGTCACTCGGCATCAACGCCGAGCCAGTCGTCTGGTCGAACGCTGCGGCGCCGTGGTCGGATTTCGACGCGGTCGTCGTGCGATCGTGCTGGGACTACCATCTTCACTTCGCCGAGTTTCTCTCCTGGCTCGCTCGCCTGGACGCCGCCGGCGTCGCGGTCTGGAATTCATCGCCAGTGCTGCGATGGAACGCTGACAAGCGCTACCTGCTCGATTTGGCGCAGCGCGGCGTTGCGACGATTCCCACGATGATCGTCCCGCGTGGCCGCGGCGCGGACGTCGAGTCGCTCGCCATCGCCGAAGGCTGGACACGATTCGTGCTCAAGCCGACCGTCTCAGCGAGCGGCTACGAGACGTACGCCCTTCGCACGCCGCTCGACGACGCGGCGCGCGACGCGGTCGCGCGGGTCACGACGATTGGAGACGCACTGCTCCAACCCTTCGTCGACGAGGTTTCTCGAAACGGCGAGTTCTCGTTGACGTTCATCGACGGCGCGTTCAGCCATGCGACGCTCAAACGTCCGACGGCAGGCGAGTTCCGCGTGCAAACAGAGCACGGTGGCAGCGTCGAACTGGTCGACGCAGCGCCTGCGTTGATCGAGCAAGCGGAGCACGTGGTGAGCGTGCTGCCGGAGATTCCGCTGTACGCCCGCGTCGACGGGATCGCACGCGGCAGCGCCTTGCTGCTGATGGAGCTCGAGTTGATCGAGCCCCATCTTTTTCTCAGCGAAGCACGTGGCGCGGCGGAGCGGCTGGCGGGCGCGATCGCTCGCCGCGTCAACGGCTCGCGCCGGCCGCGCTGATCACTCGGTACGCATCGCAATCACCGGATCGACGCGCGAGGCTCGTCGCGCCGGCAGGTAGCTCGCGAGCCATGCTACGGCCAGCAACACCAGCGACACGCCCACGAACGTGGCCGAGTCGGTCGGTGCGACGCCGTACAGAAGCGTCGTGAGCAGATGCACGAGCCAATACGCCCCGATCAATCCGAGGCTGACTCCGGCCACCGTCAGCGCCATGCCCTGGCCGATCACCAAGCGGATGACGCGCTCCTCCGTCGCGCCGAGCGCGATGCGAATGCCCAACTCTCTCGTGCGCTGACTCACCGAGTACGACACGACGCCGTAGATGCCCAGCGCCGCGAGCAACAGCGCGAGCCCGGCGAACCCGGACAACAACACCGTGTAGAAGCGCGGTTGCGCCACGGACTCGGAGACGGCCTGCTCCATTGTTTGAATATTATAAATCGGCATGGCGGGATCGACGGCGTGGACGCGGTCGCGGATCGCCGCGGCAAGCTGCGCCGGGTCGGAGTTGGAGCGAATGAGGAACGACATGTCGTTCAGCGGGAACGTGCCCCAACCGAGGTAAATCGCGGGATACGGGTCTTCACGCAATCCCGACTGCCGCACGTCGCCGACCACGCCGATGATCTCGCCCGCCGACGTCACGGGACTCGGCGTCGCGAGCGTGTCGTGCGTGACGCCCAGCCTGATGTGCTTGCCGAGCGGATCTTCCGTGGGGAAATACTTCGCGACGAACGCCTTGTTGACCACGACGACGGGCGGCGGTCCCCAATCGTCTTCGGCGCTGGTGAACGTTCGGCCTCGCACGACGGACACTCCCATCGTCGTAAAAAAGTTCGGTGTCGCGGGGAGGACGTCGGCGATCAGCCGGTGATCCGACGGCTCTTTCGGTCGTCCGTCGATGTCGAAGCTGACGCGCATTCCCTGATTCGACATTGGACGGTCGAAGGCGACCGCGACGGATCGGACGCCCGGAACCGCCGCGAGATTCGTTTGCACGTCGGCGCTGAAGCGGCGAAGATCGCGATCATTGGGATACTTGATCGACGGCGCCGACACGTCGAAGCTCACGACATTCTCAGGCCGGAAGCCCGGGTCGACGTGGAGCAGCGTGACGAAGCTGCGAATGAGAAGGCCGGCACCGACGAGCAGCACCACCGCCAACGCCATCTCGGTCATCACGAGTCCACTGCGCGTGCGCTGCGCGGCGCGTCGGCCACTCGAGCCCCGCGTGCTCTCCTTGAGCATTTGCCCGATCTCCGCGCGTGCGGAGTGATACGCCGGAACGAGTCCGAACAGGAAGCCCGTCACGACGGCGATCGTCACCGAGAACGCCAGCACGCGTCCATCGATGGCGATGTTTTCGAGGTGAGGCAGGCCCTGCGGTCCAAACGCCACGATGGCGTCGACGATCCATGCGGCGAGCGCTCCACCGACGGTCGCGCCCGCGAGGGAGAGCAGCACGCTCTCGGTCACGAGCTGTCGAATGATGCGCCCGCGCCCCGCGCCGAGCGCGGTGCGGACAGCGATCTCGGTCTCGCGTCCGGCCGCGCGCACGAGCAGCAAATTCGCCACGTTCGCGCAGGCGATGAGGAGCACAAACGTCACTGCCCCGAACATCGTGAGCAGAATGCCGCGGACATCGCCCACGAGCGACTGTTGTAGACTTTCCGCAGTTCCGCCAAACGTGGCGTTCGACTTTGGATACTCCGCCTGAAGGCGTGCTCCCACTGCGGCCATGTCGCGCTTCGCGGCCCGCTCGGAAACGCCCGGCCGAAGGCGCGCGATCCCCGTCATAAAGTGCGCGCCGCGGTTGTCGGGATCCGTCATCCACGACTCGAAGACGAATGGCACCCAGATGTCCGGCGCCGACGGATAGGTGAGCGACGGAGGAGCGACACCGACCACCGAGTAGTCCTTGCCGTTGAGCGAGATGGGCCGGCCGATGACGCGCGGGTCCGCACCGAAATCGCTGCGCCACAGCTTGTCGGAGAGTACGGCGACCCGCGCCGCGTCGGTGCGATCTTCCCCCGCGATGAACCCGCGACCGAGTCTCATCGGCACACCGAGCAGGTCGAAGAAGCGCGCGCCGACTGACGCGGAGTTGAGACGCTTGGGATCGGCGCCCGCGATGATCAGGTTCGCGCTGTTGCGATCCTGAATCTGCGCCATGCCGACGAAGCTGTGCGTCTGCTCGCGATAGTCGATGAAGTCCGGCACCGACATGTGAACCAGCTTTCCGTCCCTGCCCTGCGATCCGATCTTCATGATCTCGTCGGGCTGCCGATACGGAAGCGGTTTGAGCAGCACTCCGTTCACGATACTGAACACGGCCGTCGTTGCGCCGATCGCCAGCGCGAGCGTCGTAATGGAGATGATCGTGAAGCTCGGCGTGCGCATCAACTTTCGCGCAGCGTAGCGAATGTCTTGGGTCAGGATATCCATGACGGAATGCTCGACGGGTGAGAAGAGCGCAGTTGCCAGCAACCAGTCGCCAGCGACCAGCAACCCGACGGCGGCCGGTCTGCAATCGCTACAGGGAACATCCGTGCCGCAAACCACCGTCTTGAACTCGTTGCGAAACAACGAGTTCGCCGTCTCGCGTCGAATTCGCGCGAGCGCCGCGCGTCCGTCTGTGGGAAGCGGCGTCCCAATAACGAACGCCGCGGACGACTGCGCGCTATCTTCGGTGACATGACTGGCTCCGGACGTTCCGTCATGGTGCTTGGCGCGACTGGCCTCGTCGGTCGCGAATGCCTACGCCTTCTCCTCGACGATCCGAGCGTGGCTCGCGTCGTCGCGCTCGTGCGCCGGCCACTCAGCGACTCCGCGCCGGCGAAGCTGCGCGTCGAGGTCGTCGACTTCGATCGGTTGGTGTTGCGCGGTGATCTGTTCGCCGTCGATCAGATTTTCTGCGCGTTGGGAACGACGATCAAGCAAGCGGGCTCGCAGGCCGCGTTTCGCCGTGTCGATCTCGAGTATCCACTCGCGGCGGCAAAGCTCGGCGTCGAGCACGGCGCGCAGGATTTTCTCCTAGTGAGCGCACTCGGCGCGTCGGCGGGTTCGCGGATCTTCTACAACCGTGTAAAGGGTGAGCTCGAGGATGCTCTGCGCACGCTTCCGTACCGGAGCGTCACGATCGTGCGGCCGTCGCTGCTGGTGGGCGAGCGCTCCGAGGTTCGTCTGGGCGAACAGATCGCGAGGCGCGTCGGTTGGCTCGCTCCTGGGAAGTACAAGCCGGTATTGGCAAGCGACGTGGCCGCGGCGCTCGTGAACGCGGCGCGCGCGCATGCGCCGGGCCGACACGTCATCGAATCGAATGAAATCGTCAAGGCGTCGCACGCCGGTGCTTGACGCGAGATTCCATCCCTCCCTTTTACACTCCTCCACGTGATTCACTCCGACGACCAACCGACTCCCCGCCGAGAGTTTCTCGGGCAGTTCGCCGCTTCCGCCATCGTCCTCGCGGGGGCGGCGTGTGCGTCGCCGATCAGCGCAGGACAAGCAACGACGGCGCCGGCGCCAACTCCGCCGCCCGCCGCGCCGCCGGTCGCAGTTCACTGGGACGATTCGTGGTTCGCGCGCCTCACCGCCAAGCACAAAGCGGTATTCGACTCGCCTTCAATCGATGACGGACTCGCCGTCGCTCAAGCGAGCGGATACATCCGCGGCATGCGGGACGCGATGGCTGCGGGCGACACCGACGTGCAGACGGTCGTCGTCATGCGTCATCAGGCGATTCCGATGGTGTTCAACGACGCGATGTGGCTCAAGTACGAGCTTGGCAAGGCGCTCAAGGTGAAGGACTATCCGTCCGAGAAATGGGCGACGCGAAATCCTTTCGCCTCGGCGCTGCCATCGCCGAATAGGCCGACGAGCGATCGTCCGCAGCCAACGCTGGCGTGGCTCGCGTCGCACGGACACATCCTACTCGGTTGCGACTTGGCCACGCGCGGATATGCCGGGATCATTGCCGATCGCACGAAACAAGACTCGCACGTCGTGTACGAAGAGCTCAAGACAAACCTGGTTCCGGGCGTGATTCTGCAACCGACGGGCGTGTACGCGGTGCATCGCGCGCAAGAGGCCGGGTGCACCTACATCCGCTCAACGTGAGCGAAGCCGGTCGTCCTCGAGTCGGCGGCGCGCGGCGCGGTTACGACGACGCGCGCAGCCCTCTCCCGGTGTGCTGTTCGGTGCGTTGCCCGTCTCGCAATGCGACGACGCCGTTCACGATCACCGCGCCGATCCCCACGGGATACTGAAACGGCTCGGCGTACGTCGCCGTGTCGTGGATCGTCGCCGGATCGAAGACCACGACATCGGCCGCCATGCTGGGCGCGATGCGTCCGCGATCGCGCAAATGAATTCGCGACGCCGGAAGGGCGGTCATCTTGTTGATTGCCTGCGCGAGCGTGAGCGCCTTTCGCTCGCGCACGTACCGGCCAAGCATGCGCGGGAAAGTGCCGAGTCCGCGCGGGTGCGGATGGCCGCGATGCGCGGGCCCGTCGACGGCGAACGCGCCGCCGTCGCTGCACACCATGCCGTGTTCGTGCGCGAGGATGCGATCGAGATTGTCCTCGCTCATCGCAAAGCCGACCATCCCCACGTTGCCATGACTCCGGCGCAGCAGTGCGACCGCCATGTCGTACGGCTCCATCCCGTGAGCCGCCGCGTACGTGCCAAGACGCGCGCCCTCGGCCGGGCGATCCGTCGGGTCGACGACGTTCGCGATCATCACGTTGTCCCAGCCGCCGATGAGCTCGACCTTGCCGAGCGCTTCTTGCTTGATGCGCGCCGCGGTCGACGAGTCGTCGAGGCGCGTGAGAAACGCGTCGATGCTTCCGTCGCGGCTCCACACCGGAAAGAGATTCGTCAAACCCGTTTGATACGCGATGTACGGGTAGCGATCGAATGCGGCGTCGCACCCGCCGGCGCCCGCCGCGGCAATGCGGGCGAATGCCGTGTCGAGTTTGTTCCAGTTGTGGGGGCCCTGCGTCTTGAGATGAGAGATCTGTAACGGGCAGTTGGCGCCGCGCGCGACGGCGATGGCCTCGTCGATGGCTTCGATCAGGCGATCGTCCTCGTTGCGCATGTGGGTGGCGTAGGGAAGCTTCAGCGCCGCGAGCGGCTTGCAGAGCGTAATGAGCTCGTCGAGCGGCGCGAAAGCGCCGGGCGTGTATTCAAGCCCGGATGACGCGCCGCACGCGCCGTCGGCGAGCGCGGCCTTCACGAGCTGCTCCATCCGCGCCATCTCATCGGCGGTTGCCGGCCGATCCTTGCCACCGACCACGACGCCACGAATCGTCCCGAGCCCGACCATCGACGCGACGTTCACTGACGGTGCAAGACGCTCGAGCGCCGACCAGAACTCGGGAAACGTCGCGAACTGTGCTTCGCCTTCGACGTCGCGCACACCGTCCGTCGCGTGCGGCGCACGGGACGACCCATCCTGCCCGACGACGATCGTCGTCACGCCCTGTCGGACCAGCGACTCGGCGCGCGGGTCGGCCCACAACGTTCCGTCGCCGTGCGAGTGAATGTCGATGAAGCCCGGCGCAACGGCCAGGCCGCGCGCGTCGATCTCGATCGCGCCGCGATCCTTCGTGCGCCGGGCGACCGACGCGATCCGGCCGCCGGCAATGACGACGTCGAGCTCCTTGCCCGCGCTGCCGAGTCCATCGAACACCGTGCCGTTGCGAACGACGATGTCGGCGCCGGCGCGCGAGCGCAGCAGCAAAGACGGAGCACCAACCACGACGGCCACTGCGCCCGTCGTTGTGCGAAGAAAATCTCGGCGTGTGGTCATTTATGCCAGGAAGGCGACGCGGGACATTGTCACCCGCGCCGCCTCCTCGCAACTGCCGTCGGCCGGCCTGGCGCTACGGCTGGTGGTCCGCGCTCGCGGGCGACGTCGGATCGATGTTGTCGGCGATCGGATCGGAGAAGCTGACGCGATCGTGCGTCGGCGACGTGCCGGCGGGCGGCATACCGGTCACGCGGCCCTGCTTGACGCGATCCGAAGCGATTCCGCCGACATCCGGTGCTGCGGCCCAATCCCCCTTCCCGACGCGCACGTTCAGCCATCCATTCTCGAAATCCTTTTCGATCTCGTCGGACCCGCGCGGGTCGGCGCGATCAGCGAGACGATTCGCTCGCTGAAACTGCGACCGATACAGGCGGTCGTCGCGATTCGTGAAGCCTGCGCTGCGCGGATCGTTTTCGCGGGCGTCACCGGTGGCCGCGCCGGTTTCGTCCTCCCACTCCTTGGCATCGTACAGCCGTTCGTCGGACATGATGAGTCCCTCCGGCGAACTTGAGCGCAAGAGCGGGACCGCTGCCGAATCGGCCGAGGCCGCTCGACTCATTCGTCGCGCAACGCCACGACCGGATCCACGCGCGTTGCACGCATCGCGGGCAGCAGCGTCGCCAGCAACGCGATCGCGACGAGCAGGGCCGACACGACGGCGAACGTCGCCGGGTCGGTCGCACCCACGCCGAACAACTGACTGGTCAACAATCGTGTCAGCGCAAACGCGGCCACGAGTCCGATCACCACGCCTGCGCCCGCGAGCGCCATGCCCTGGCCGACCACGAGCGCCAAAACGCGACCGCGTGCCGCACCGAGTGCCATGCGAATCCCCAACTCGCGCGATCGCTGCGTCACCGAGTAGCTCATCACGCCGTAAATCCCGATCGACGCGAGCAGCATCGCGATCGCCGAGAAGACGCCGAGCAGAATCATCGAAAGCTTTCGCTGTCCGACCGACGATTCGACAAGCTTGTCCATCGTGTTCACAACGGCGAGCGGCAGATTGCGATCGATGCCATGTACGGCTTCGCGAGCCGCGGGAAGCAACGACAACGGGTTTCCAGCGGTGCGAATCGCGACCGTCATGCCGCGCAGTCCGGTCTGCGTCGTCGGGAAGTAGTACTGAAGCCGCGGCTCCGCATCGAGCCCTTCGTGCGCGGCGTGTCCGACGACGCCGACGATCGTGATCCACGTCGAGTCGGTCTGCCCCTGTCGCGCGCCGAAGGTGATGCGCTTGCCGATTGGATCGGTGTTCGCGAAATACTTTTTCACGAATTGTTCGTCGATCACGGCGACCCTTGGTGCCGACGCGACGTCCTGGCCGTTGAAGAGCCGTCCTTTCTTGAGCGGAATTCGCAATGTGCTGAAGAATTGCGGCGACACGATGCGCACGTCGCCCCACGGTCCGTTCTGTCCGGGCGGGACGACGAGATTCTCGATGTTGAAGCTCGCCGTCGACCAGCCGCCGCCGAACGGAATGACCGACGTCACGCCCGCCGCGCGAACACCCGGCAGCGCATTCAGGCGCGGAACGAGTTGATCGGTGAAAAGCCGCTCGGCCGTGTCGGTCGGATATTTGACGACCGGCAGATTCAGATTGAACACCAGCACGTTGTGCGGGTCGAACCCGGGGTCGACGCCCTGCAATCGTCCCACGCTCTTGATCAAAAGCCCCGCGCCGATCAGCAGCGTGAGCGACAATGCCACTTCGGCGACGACCAATCCGCGTCGAAGATTCCGTCCGGCGAAATCCGCCGCGCCGCTGCGGCTTCCGTCCTTGAGCGTCTCTTGAAGGTTCGTGTGCGACGTCTGGAGCGCCGGCGCGAGCCCGAACAACAGACCGGTCAGAATCGAAACGAGGAGGGTGAAGA
>Ga0070713_100003781_pt1 | contig 10020 bp, 9 predicted proteins | sample LARL82metaG_FD_65465 | JGI IMG/M metagenome (GOLD analysis project Ga0070713, IMG submission 65465) | Corn, switchgrass and miscanthus rhizosphere microbial communities from Kellogg Biological Station, Michigan, USA - LAR L8-2 metaG | ecosystem: Host-associated > Plants > Roots > Rhizosphere ... | reverse complement strand
CCCGCCCAGTTTACCCGCAACTCGCCGCCGCGCACCTGCACGCGCACCTCTGCGGCGAGGCGCCCGCGCCGGCGTGCGATGGCGACCGCGGCGCACGCGCCGGTGCCACAGCTGCGTGTCTCGCCGGCGCCACGCTCGTACACGCGCAGCCGCACCCGATCAGGCGCCACGATCTCGAGAACGCCGGTGTTGACGCCTTTCGGGAAACGCGCATGCCGCTCGATCCTCGGCCCCAGCCGCTCGAGCGGCGCACTCTCGACCGAGTCCACGGTCAACACCGCGTGCGGGTTGCCGAGCGATACCGCTCCGATCTCCACGCTCTCCCCTTCGAGCTCGAGCGTGTAGCTTTCCCGCTCGGCCGGCGCATCGAAGGGAAGCGAGCGGGGATCGAAGTCCGGTACGCCGAGGTCGACCGACACCTCACCGTCCGCGGCCAGGCGCGCGCGGATGAGTCCCGCCGGACTCTCGAGCGTCAGCGCACCGTCCGGCGCAAGTCCGCGGCGCTCGAGCAGCGCAGCGATGCAGCGTGCGCCGTTACCACACTGCTCGACCTCAGCGCCGTCGGCGTTGAAGATGCGATAGTAGGCCGCGCTGTGCGTGCCGCGTGGCGGCTCGAGCAACAGCGCCTGATCGAAACCGATGCCGGTGCGGCGGTCGGCGAGCGCGCGCAGCCGCTGCGGGGTAAGGAGGGAGTCAGGGACCGGCGCTTCGAACACCACGAAGTCGTTGCCGACCCCGTGCATCTTCGTGAATTCGACGCGCATTGGCTTGGAGCATAGCTGAAACGCCGCGCGCGGGCCTCGGTGGCCGCTAACGCAGCGCGGCGCGCTCCCTGAACAGGCAGCGGTCCATCACCGTGAAGATTCCGGCCTGCTGCGGCGTGGGATTGCGGAACATGGCTCTCCGTAGCCTCGGCCGCGGGCTGCGACTAGTCTAGTCGGCGCACATGACCGGACGAGGACAGTGAGCGCCAAAGAACACACGGTACGCATCGAGCCGCACGCGCGCAGCTTGCACGTGCGCGAGGATCAGCCCGTGCTCGAGGCAGCGCTCGCCGCCGGACTGAATCTGCCGCACAGCTGCAAGTCCGGGCACTGCAGCTCGTGCCGCGCGCGGCTGCTGCAGGGTGAGATCTCCTATCCCGGCACCCGCCCGCCCGGCATCACCTCCGAAGAGGAGCGCAGCGGACATATCCTGCTGTGTCAGGCGCGCGCGCTGACGGACCTCACGGTCGAGGCGCGGCTGGTCGCGAGCGTCGCCGACGTCGAGATCAAGACACTCCCCGCACGCATCGCGGGCCTCGAGCTCCTCGCCCCCGATGTCATGCAGGTGCTGCTGCGGCTGCCCTCGGTCGAGCGGCTGCGGTTTCACGCCGGACAGTACCTCGATGTACTGCTGCCCGGCGGCAAGCGGCGCAGTTTCTCCATTGCCAGTCCGCCGCACGACAACGACCTCATCGAGCTGCACGTGCGACGCGTGAGCGGCGGTGGCTTCACCGAGCGCCTGTTCGGCGCTGCCGCAGGCGGCGAGGCGCCGCTTGCCGTCGGCTCTCTGTTGCGCATCGAGGGGCCGATCGGACAGTTCAGTTATCGCGAGGGGCACGCGCCGATCCTGATGCTCGCTGGCGGCACCGGCTTCGCGCCGCTGAAGTCGATCCTGCGTCACGTGCTCGAGACCGGCCGCGAGCGCGACATCCACTTTTATTGGGGTGCGCGACACAGCCACGATCTCTACGAGCAGGCACGGGTGCTCGAGTGGATGCGGCGTGAGCCGCGGCTCTCCTTCATTCCGGTATTGTCCGAAGCAACCGGAGCCGAGGCCGCGCGCAGCCGCATCGGCTTCGTGCACGAAGCGGTGCTCGCCGATCATGCGGACCTCCGCGCTTTCGAGGTGTATGCGGCGGGTCCACCGGCGATGATCGAGGCGATCCGCGCGCAGTTTCCACGCCGCGGACTTCGCGCCGAGCGGCTGTTCTTCGATTCCTTCGATTACGCGCCGGACTCGAGACGCTCGCCGAACTCCTCGCGGTAGTCATCGAGCGCGGCGCGAATCACCTGCGCCGCAGCCTCGAAGCCGTAGCGGCCGCCGACGCTGATCTTCGGCGGCTCGGCGCGCACCAGCTTGTAGGTGGAGAAGTAGTGCTCGATGCGCTCGAGCAGCGCCGGCGGCAGCTCGCCGAGCTCCTGCGCCTCGCCCCAGACGTAATCGCCCTCGAGCACCGCGATGATCTTGTCGTCGGCCTCACCGCGATCGGTGATTTTGAGTCCGCCCACCACGCGCGCGCTGAGCAGCACCTCGGAGTGATTGATGGGCCGCTCGCTGATCACGCAGATGTCGAGCGGATCGCCATCGCCGCGCTCGCAGCCGGGAGCGAGCCGGCACACCCGCTCGCCGCAGTAGGTGCGCGGAATGAAGCCGTAGAGTGCGGGCGGCTGCGAAGAGGTGCGCTGCGGGCGATCGACCCGCAGGTAGCCGGAGGCCTTGTCCACCTCGTACTTCATGAGGTCGAAAGGGGTGATCTCGATGTAGGCATTGACGAGCCGCGGCAGGTTCGGCCCGGGGTCGAGGCCGTGCCAGGGATGCGGCCGCCAGCGTGAGTACGAGCTTGAGTCCGGCACACTGCGGATTGTAGTCCGCGACTGCTATTCTTACCGCATGACCCACGCGGCGATCACCGGCTGGGGCAAATGCCTCCCGCCGGCGGTGCTCACCAATCAGGATCTGTCCACGATCCTCGACACGAGCGATGACTGGATCGTCAGCCGCACCGGGATCCGCGAGCGGCGCATCTCGCACGTCGGGCTGGAAGAGCTCGCGTATGTGGCGGCGGCGCGTGCGCTCGCCGCGGCGGGCCTCGCCGGAAGCGACATCGAGTTGATCGTCTTCGGCAGCTGCAGCTACGACGACCAGGTTCCCAACATGGCCTCAGGTGTGCAACTGCGCATCGGCGCGCACTCGGCCGCCGCGGTCGACCTCAATACCGCCTGCACCAGTTTCCTCTACGGCCTCTCGACCGCGAGTGCGCTGATCCGCACCGCGGTCGTGCGCAATGCGCTCGTGCTCGGTGCCGAGCTCATCTCGCCTTTCATGGACTGGAGCGATCGCGACGTGGCGGTGCTCTTCGGCGATGGCGCCGCTGCGGTGGTGTTGCAGGCAACCGATCGGGAGGAGGGCCTGCTCGCCGAGAAGCTCGGTTGCTACGCCGACTCGCGCGAGACGTTGCGCGTGCAGGGTATGGGTGGTCGCTATGCCAATCGCGGCGTCCTCTATGGAATCACGCGCTGGCAGTTCGAGGGACAGGAAATCTTCAAACGCGCCGTCCACGGCATGGCGGGTGCCTGCGAGGAGGCGCTCGCGCGTGCGCGCTTCAGCGCCGCCGACCTCGACCTGCTCGTGCCGCACCAGGCGAACCTGCGCATCATCGAAGCGGTGGCGCGGCGCACGCGCGTGCCGATGGAGCACGTCTACGTGAACGTCCAGCGCTACGGCAACATGTCGGCGGCGACCGTGCCGGTGGCTCTGTGCGAGGCGCTGGAGGAAGGGCGTGTCCGTCCCGGAGCACTGCTGCTCATGCCCGGGTTTGGCGGCGGCCTGAGCTACTGCGCGCACCTCGTGCGCTGGGGAGCCCGCACCACACCGCTCGGCTCGACCGATGTGCAGTTGCCGCCCAACGACGCTTCAGCGCTCGCCCTCATCAGTGAATGCCGCGAGCGCAAGATCCGCCCGGCGCCGATCGCCGCGGAACCCTTCGCGCGCGCCTAGAAGAGTGCAGGCGACTAGCGCTTGCCGCTCTTGCCGGCTTGGCGCTTTCTCTTAACCGGGTCCTTGCGGCGGGACTTGCCGAAAGAGCCCCGGTAGATCTTGCCGCGGCGCGTTCTTTGATCGCCTTTACCCATGAGAACCTCTGCGGATGTGCCATGCAAAAAGGCCGGCCGCCGCTGCCCACGGGGCAACGGCAGGCCGGCCTCGAGCAACTATGCGAAGCTTACCAGCGCTTCGGTGCGCCGCCGCCGCGGTTACCGCCAGCGCTGCGCTCCTGAGCCTCGTTGACGCGCAGCGGGCGACCGCCGAGCTCCTTGCCATTGAGATTCTGGATGGCGCGCGATGCGTCGGCGCGCGACATCTCGACGAAGCCGAAACCGCGCGGGCGGCCGGTGTCGCGATCGGTGATGATGCTCACCGACTCGACGGTGCCATGCTGTGCGAACAGCTCACGGATCTCGGCGTCGGTAGCAGAAAAAGGCAAGTTGCCCACGTAAATTCTGGTCATGCAATCAAACTCCTGAAACGAACGATATCAGCAGGAGCGCATGCCGAAAATCGGGGACTCCTCGGCGCACACACTGCCACCTGGTCGGGAACGATTCGGCTTTTCAGACTCGGAAGCCAACTCGCGGTCTAGGGTGCGGGCGGCAGGCGGCAGGAAAGGGAAAGGTCACGAACCGGCGCGGACGATACCGCATGCGGCCGGCGTGGCACAAGCGGGCGCGACTGCTTTTGCAGTATCGGGCGCAACAGGGAGCGCAGCGCTGCTGGTGCCCGGTGCCGCGCAGGCGCGATCGAGGCAGACGGTGAGCACGGCCACGGAAAGCCCGGCGACCACGGCGCGGAACGGCCGGCTGAATATGAACATGGCTGCTGCTCCTCCCGCCAGGACCGCGCGCGGGCGGTCCGGATGCGCAGACATTAATCCGCGCCGTTATCTGCAAAAACGGGCTAATCACGAAATCATTGTTCGTGATCGGCATACAATGTGGGATGGACCAGCTCATCTGCATGCGCAGCTTCGTGCGCGTAGCCGATCTGCACTCCTTCACCAAGGCGGCGGAGGCGCTCGGCCTCTCCCGTGCCGTGGTCAGCACCCACATCGCGGAGCTCGAGAATTACCTGCGCTGCCAGCTCCTTCACCGCACCACGCGCCGCGTCGGGCTGACCGCCGACGGTGCCGAGTACCTCACGCGCTGCCAGCGGATCCTGACCGAGCTCGAAGCGGCCGACGAGTCGGTGCGCCGCACCCGGCTCTCGCCGGAGGGCCGGCTGCGAGTCGATGTGCCGGTGGAGTTCGGGCGCGCGCTGCTGATCCCGGCGCTGCCGAAGTTCACTGCGCGCTATCCCGATCTCCAGCTCGAGGTGCAGTTCAACGATCGCGTGGTCGACCTGATCCGCGAAGAGATCGATCTGGTGGTGCGTGTGGGCGCGGTGCGCGAGCCGCACCTGATCGCGCGCCGCGTAGTGAACACGCGGCTGCTGACCTGCGCCTCGCCCGAGTATCTGCGCACCCACGGCACACCCTCAGCGCCCGAGGACCTGCGCCGTCACAAGCTCGTCGGCTATCTGCCGACCGGTACCCGCCGGCCGCACCGCTGGGTGTTCGAGCGCGGTACGCAGCGCATGCGGCTCGGACTGCCATTCAACATCGCCTTCAACTCCGCCGAGGCGGAGATCCGCGCAGCGATCCGCGGTGCCGGACTGGTGCAAGCCATGGACCTGATCGTCGCGGAAGCTCTCGCCCTCGGGCGCCTGCAGGTGGTACTGCCGGACTGGTCGGCACCCGGCAAGCCGATCTCGGTGGTGTGCCGTGCGGCGCTGCGCGATTCGCCCAAGATCCGTGTGTTTGCGGAATTCGCCGCGGAACTGCTGCAGCGCTACCGCCAGCGCGTCGACGCGCTGCTCGACCTAACGGCTTGAGTGGGTACGCCCGGCGAGTTGATCGAGCGCACGGATCTGGCGCACGGTCGAGTCGGAGTCGGGCAGGACCTGGTTGGCCTGCCGCACGAAGCCGGGAACCTCGGCAGGAGCGAGCGGCGGGCTGATGAGGTAGCCCTGCGCGAAGTCGCAACCGAGGCGGCGCAGCAGATTCCAGGCCGCCGCATTCTCCACGCCCTCGGCCACTACCTTCAGTCCCATGCTGTGACCGAGCTCGATGGTCGAGGTCACGATAGTGACCGCGCCTGCATCCGCGGACATGAACGAGCGATCGATCTTGAGCTCATCCACAGGCAACACCGACAGCTGCGACAGCGAGGAGTGTCCGGTGCCGAAGTCATCGATCGCAAAGCGTATGCCGGCGACGCGCAGCCACTGCATGTTGCGCACCGCGACCTGAGGGTCGCGCATGACTGCGCTCTCGGTAATCTCGAGCAGCAGTGAGGTGGAATCGACCTGATGACGGCGCAGCAACCGCAGAATCTCATCGCTCAGGTCCGGGTCGAGTACATCGGGTGCCGACAGGTTCACCGCGAGATCGAGCTCCAGGCCCTCGCGGCGCCACTCACCCATCTGCCGGATGGCGGCGCCGAGCACCCAGTTGGTGAGCTGCCGCGAGCCGCCCGTGCTCTCCGCGAGCGGCACGAACTCGGCCGGTGACACTGCGCCGAGCTCGGGGTGCGTCCAGCGCACCAATGCCTCGAGACTGCGCACCGAACGGCTCGCCATGGCGACCTTCGGTTGGTACATGAGGCTGAGCTGATCCTGGTCGATGGCACGGCGCAGATCGGTAATGAGCGCCAGGCGTCGGCGATGCTCCTGATCCTGTCCGGGGCGGTACAGAGCCACGCGGGTACGCGCCTCGTCGGCGTCCTCCAGCGCGACCTGCACACGCTGCAGCAGCTCATCGGCGCTCTCCCCGTGAAGCGGAAAAAGGCACACGCCGCACGCCAGGCGCACATCGAGACTCACGCCTGCGAGATGGAAGCCGCCGCGAATTACCGCCGCCAGCTGCCCGGCGTACAGCGGAGCGCGCTCGGCGGTGCACCCCGGTGCGATCACGAGAAACTGCATCTCCCCGAGCCGGGCGGCGGTCTCGCTGGCGGCGATATTGTGCTGCAGACGTCGCGCCGCCTCGCGCAGCACCTCATCCCCGACCTGCAAGCCGAGTGAAGCGTTGATGTCGGCCAGGTTGCGCAGCTCGATGAGCAGCAGTGCTACGCCCGGCTCACGCGCTCCGGCGCCGATCAGACCCTCGAGCGTGCGCTTGGCGAATGCCCGGTTCGGCAGCGCCGTGAGCGGATCGTGGTAAGCGTGGTAGGTGATGTCGGCCTCGCGCGCCGCGATGTTGCTCTGCATGGCGTTGAAGGTCGAGGCGAGGCTGCGGAACTCCTCTCCGCCCGCGACGTCGACCGCAATTCCGTACTGCCCGCGCTCGATGCGCTGTGCGGCGCGCACCAGCTGCCCGATGGGACGCGTGGCACTGCGGCCGAGCACTGCGCCGATCAGCGCCGCGAGCAGCAGCGCCACGCCATCGATGAGCAGCATGTCGTCACGCAGCTCCCGGTAGGGGGCGAGCACATCCTCCAGAGGTTTCAGCAGGATCACCTCGACCGAGTCGCCGCGCACGTCCAGGCGGCGCGCAAAGCTCAGGTAGTCGGCCGCTGCGAGCCGGGTGATATGCGCCAGCTCGCTGGCCGCCGGAAAGCGCGCGCCTGAGTCTGGCGGCAGCGTCGAGGCCACACGCGTTACGCCGCCGGCGCCGTGCGTGACGATTGCAACCTCCGAGCCGACCAGATCGCGGATGCGCGCGGCGAGGGCCCGATCGGCTACGAAGCCCATGGCCACCCAGGCGATGGTCTCCGGAGTACGCACCGGAGCGAGAAAGAACTGATAGGAGTGCGCACCAAACACGCGGAAGTTCGGCTGGTCGCGCAAGCCGGCAGCATTGTCGAGCAGCCCGGCGAGGGGCCCCTCGGCATCCTCCGCCGCGGCCGCCGTCGAGGCGAGCAAACGGCCGTGAGTGTCGAGCACGAGCACCATGTCGGCGCCGATGCGTTGCGCGTGGTTGGTTGCCGCCGACCGAATGGTCGGCATGTGTCCGCTCGCCACCGCCTCCCGAAAGCCGAAGTCGCCGGCCAGGACCCCCACACCGTTCGCCAGCTGACCGGCGCGAAAGCCGATCAGGTGCTCGGCGAGCGTTCCCCCGGCGCGCAGCTCCTCGGCCGCCCGCGCCTCGACCGTTCGCCGGGTGCTGAGCAGCACTGCGGCAAGCGTCACAGTTTGGGTGACGATCACCAGCCCGATGATCAGCACGAGAAGCCGGTTGCGGAAACTGCTCATGAATGCCGCTCGAATAGGCCGCCCATCGTAAGAGCCAGACCGTGATCAGCGCGAGGATTCGAGTGCGGGAATGAGACCTCCGGCACGAGCCTGTTGCCATCGATCGGCCGCCGGAGCGGCCCGCTGCGCCCTCACGCTGGCGATGCTCGCACTGCTGGCCGCCGCAGGCGCGGCATCTGCCGCGACGCTGGTCGTGAGCGTGCAGACGCCCGATGGCCACGCGCTGGCGGGAGCTGTGGTTACGGTGCGCCCGCTCGAGGGCGCTCCCCGGCACGCCGCGCCGGTGCGCGCGGTGATGGACCAGGTGAACCGCAGCTTCGCGCCCGACCTGCTGGTGATCCCGGTCGGCTCGACCGTGGAGTTTCCCAACAGCGATTCGGTGAGTCACCAGATCTATTCCTTCTCGTCCGCCAAGCGTTTCCAGTTGCCGCTCTACCGCGGCAGACCCTATCCGCCGGTGCACTTCGACCAGGCGGGCGTGGTCACTCTCGGTTGCAACATCCACGATCAGATGCTGGCTTATCTGCTGGTCACGGACGCGGCGTGGTACGGACGTACGAATGAAGCCGGCAGCTGGTCGGCCGAGGTGCCGCGCGGTCGCTATCGGGTGGAGCTGTGGCACCCGCGACTGGGCGACACTGAGACGGACCTGGCGCGGGAGCTCAGCGTCGGTGAGGGCGATCGCGCGGAGCTGACGCTGCGACTGACGCGCGGATTGCAGCCTGCACCGCTCACCGACCGCCCGCATTCCTGGGATTACTGAGGCCATCATGAGGCGCTCCACGTTTCGCTTCACGTTGCCGCTCGCACTGCTCTTGCTCAGCGGCGCGAGCCAGGCCACGGACTGGGAGGCGAGTGTCGATATGCGCCTCCTGACCTCCGATGCCTATCCGTCGTACATGGACGGCGGCTTTGGCACCGTGCGATTCGGGAGCGACGATTCGGGAGTCAAGCTCGGACGTGCACGCTTTGCCGTGACTCAGCCGATCGGAGAGCTGTGGAGCGCACACCTCGATGCCTCGGTGTTCGATGACAAGGATCGCAGCGCGCTCGGGGTCACCGAGGCGTATCTGCTGCTGCGCCCCTATCCGCACGCGGGGTACCGCTTCCGGCTGAAGGCCGGCGGATTCTATGCGCCGATATCGCTCGAGAACCGCTCGGCCGGTTGGGAGTCGCCCTACACCCTCAGCTACTCGGCGATCGACAGTTGGCTCGGGGTGGAGGTGCGCACCATCGGGCTCGAGGGTCAGCTCGACTGGCTCGGGACCCGCAGTGGCCATAGCTTCGACCTGGGAATGACTGTCGGGGTATTCGGCTGGAACGATCGCGCCGGGGTCATGATCGCCAGCAACGGCTTCGTGCTCACCGACCGGCAGACACCGCTGTTCGGCCGCCTCGGACAGCCGGGCGTGCAGCCGCTCAACGGCGCCGAGCCCTTCATGGAAATCGATCATCGCGTCGGCGCGTACGCAGGACTCGAGGCACGGTACCTCGATCGCCTGGTGCTGCGTGTGCTGCGTTACGACAACCGCGCCGATCCGAGCGAGCTCGACACCGTCTCCAACGTCCTAGCCTGGGACACGCGCTTCACCAGTGCCGGCGTGCGACTCGAAGCCGACCATGGCTGGACCGCGATCGCGCAGTGGCTGGGCGGCGTTACCACGATCGCTCCGCAGTCGATGACGCTCAACTGGCCGTTTCAGGCACAGTTCGCACTGCTCTCGAAACGCTTTGGACGCAGCACCATCAGCGCGCGCTACGACCGGTTTGCCGTGCAGACGAATGCCGCGGAGCTCTACGGCGTCCAGGACGGGCATGCATGGACGGCGGCTTACCTGTTCGACCTCGACGCGCACTGGCATTTCGCGCTCGAGTGCGTACGGGTCGTGAGCAGCTCCGTCAACCGTGAGGAGCAGGGTGGTCCCTACTCCGCGACGGAGACACAATGGCAGCTCGCGATCCGTTATGCGT
>Ga0070713_100003780_pt1 | contig 10021 bp, 7 predicted proteins | sample LARL82metaG_FD_65465 | JGI IMG/M metagenome (GOLD analysis project Ga0070713, IMG submission 65465) | Corn, switchgrass and miscanthus rhizosphere microbial communities from Kellogg Biological Station, Michigan, USA - LAR L8-2 metaG | ecosystem: Host-associated > Plants > Roots > Rhizosphere ... | reverse complement strand
ATCGATTTAAAGATTAATTGTTCGTCGCACTCAACGAAAAAGCTGGCCACCGCCTCTGGATCATTGGTCACAAGTGTCTTAGGGATCTTAAAACCAAACCGACGAATCAATAAGGCCTGGTAAGGTTTGCTACGATTAGAGTAGGTCGCTGCAGGCCGGTTCAGGACGTTGCACGGAAGATTATTTAGAACCGCTGCCAGCCGAACATCGGTCTCAGGGTAAGCCTCACCTTTGCCGTCCGCTTTTTCTCCCTCTTCTTTCGATTCATTCAGCTCGACGTTGCGAAAATAAACACCGGTAAGCTCGTCAAACTCGATCCGCCAATCACTAGCGGATATCGATCCGCAAGGCCGGCCGCCGACCCAGTTCAACTCTAAATCAGCGCCCCGACGAAATGCGCGCAGATCCAATCGGCGATAATCGATTTTAAGCACCTCGAGCCGGGAACAAAGAAATGCCGTCACCGGCTCGTATGGATCGCCGCAAACTAAAACCATGAGTCGGATGCGTTACGGACCGGACCTGCACTCTTTGAGCTGGTCAGGCAACCGATTAACTCGTTGATGATTTCCCGACGGCTTGACAAGCAGAATCCGTCGTTCTTTGGAAAGGGTTCTACCGCTGCGACCTGAGGTTTGCGCATCGAGTCGGTTATCCGGAACTCGAGATAACTGAGACCAAGCGATTCGGCGAACCTAACCAGAGAATCATTGATGCTGTCCAACCTGCTGGGTGCACCTTGATCCCACACGACTCTCGAACCGATCACGACAACCGCGTACGAAGGTGCGGCCTGCTCCGAGCGCGTGGACACCAGCTCGAGATCGAACCGCTCAATGCGTCCGCGCCAAAACTCTAACGATTCCACGGGCTCAAACCATAGTTCGGGAGGATACCGATTAATAACCGGGCACGGTAGCCCCCAAATCCAGCCCAAGAGAGCTGCCTCTTTCTCTGCCTGGACATACGTGGCTTCGTCCAGCGCCCAACCCTCCTGGTGGACGAACGAGCTCTTCCGCACAAAGACGGCCGAAATCTCTGCTTCGAAACTGGCCCCGCCGGTTTTTAGTCGGAAGCGAGTTGACGATGTGTCAGAATCTAGCCGCCAGGAAATCCTCGAGGGACTACGATATAGGTCTTGGATCGCCCGCACCGGATGCCCGCGCTCCGTCAACCCTTTCCGCAAGTCGACGCACAAAGGATCGCCAGTGCGGTTAATTAAGAGAACCAAGGTAGCTATTCGCCGAGACCTTTGCTGTGGACAAGGTTGACACCGATTCCCTGACCAGGGTTAGTAGGCGTCGCGATGAATCGAAAGAATCTTGTAAGAATCGAAATGTACTTCGGCGTGAGCGGGGCAACCGGGTTCGTGAGATGAGAATTATTCTTCGCATCCTCTTCAACATCGTGCTCGATGGTGCCGGAGATCTTATACGACTTTGATTGGCCGGATGAATGATTAGTCAGCGTAAACGTCGCTTGAGGCAGCAATTCAACAATGTCGATGAGGCTGAGTTGATCAAATGTGCTACTAAAAGCGTGGCGGTTCGGCAACGCCGTAGGGCTATTCGGCAGTTTGCCGCTCAGCACGTACGAATCACCCTTTATTTTGGTCCCGTTGAGGTAGGTATCGACCTGGAATTCGAAATGGTCTAAGAGTCCAATGAAGTCCGCGAGAGAAAGCTTCTCGAGTGGCGTGGACAAACGAGGATCGTCCTGGGTTTTCTTACCGGTAATCCCGTATATCGACGCCGAGGTCGGCGCATGCCTGACTCGGTCAGTGGTTAGCCTATGTACAGTCGGGTAGAGGCATGGGAGGAACTTAGTAGCGAGGTCTTCAAGATTTCGTTTACCGAACGGAGGATTTCCCCCGTCGCCCTTTCTGGGCTTTGTAAAAGATTTGCCAGGCATGATGGTGGGTTTTCTAGGATTATATAAATGAAATCGTTCCAAAAATTTCAACGCCGCCGGCCATTTTAGCTCCTATCGGTCTAACCAGTCCAATCTTCCGCGGGGTCTCTCGCGAAATCGGTGGGTTTGTTCAAGCGAATTCGCTACATTCTCAGGTTAACGGCGGCTCTCACTGAGGCGAACTCTTCTCGATCTCGGCTATACGAGCCCGCGTTTCCGCGTCTTTCTTGTCAAAGCTGGCCATCAATTCCTGAAAACTGCTATCTTGTTTAAAGACATCCAGCGAAGGATCATCCCGCAATAGATCGACGGCATTCGGTAACACGCTGATTGATTCCGGGAAAAGCTTGCGCAACAGTCCATTCGCTTCATCTCTAAGCCCCAGAATCCGGTCGCTGACAGCGAGGTAATACATCGCGTCGCGGTCAGTGGGATGGATGCTGAGAAGCGACTTGGCCTCAGTCTGCAATTTCGTTGCCCCAGCGCGGGCCCTGGTCACGTCGTCTGATAAGTGATAGACCAAAGCTAGATGAAACTGGGCCCAGGGATCAGTGTCAGCCTTGGCCTCAGTAGCTTGAATTACGAATAACCAATTGCTCAAACGTTCCGCACATTCGACCCGCAAATCGAGAGCGGATGGGCCATAAGCGACTGCATCTGCTGGGAGATCTTTCAGCTCGTCAAACGCCTTTTGATAGTCGCGTCTTTGAGCCAGCAACTCACATTCCAACATCTTCCGCCTGTCCGGATCGGTCTCGAGCTGCATCGTTTTTTGCATCCATTTCTCGCGCAAGTCGTTTTCACCGATAACCGCACTGATTAAAGCCAGTAGATACGCTTTCCGCGGATCATTCGGATCAAGGGAATACGCCTTTCGGAGCATGGAATAAGCTTCGAAGTCCGCAGACGAGGCTAGCCTTTGGCTGGCGGCTCTGAAGTTAACCTCCGCATCATTCGGAGCAAGCCGAAGCGCTTTATTAATCGCTTCTCCAGCCTGGTCGAATAAGCTTTTCCAAACATAAGCGCGAGAAAGGACGACGTAGGCGCGAGCTTGCGCCGGATCTATGGAAACGGCACGGTTACAAAGGTCGATTGCTGAATCTACCCAGAACGCTTCTTCCCCAAAGCGGACATTCCGATCGATGTAGGCGTTAGCGAGACCCACATAGCCCAGCGAAAACTTAGGATCTAACTCTAAAGCTTGTCGGTAAAGCTCGATGGCCTTCTCGTTGTCGTCCTTGTGGCGAAGCAGGTAGTAGGCTCGCCCCTGTAGAAAAAGATCGTATGCCGTGACGTTGTCCGTCGGCCTCTGCTGAATCTGGTCACGTTCGTTTGGGCTGAGACGCACTTGGAGAGCTGATGCCAGGTTTTCAGCTACATCTGTCTGAATTGCGAACAGGTCTCTCATTTCTCGGTTATAGGCGGCGCCCCAAAGGCGTTTGCCAGTCCGAGCGTCGTATAGAACCGCGATAATCTTAATCTGCTGATCTAACCGCTGCACACTGCTCTCAAGCACCGTTTCCACGTTCAATTCGCGGCAGATCTCATTCAGCGACTTCCTTGCTACACCCGGTGCAGCCTTATATCCAAGGACCGAGTCGCGGGAGATAACCCGGAGATCCGCCATCTTCGAGAGTTGAAAGATAACCTCGGTAGTAAGTCCATCGCTTAGATAGTCGTTTTGTTTGTCGCCACCGACGTTATCAAATGGCAAAACCGCCACAGACTTCTCCCCGCCCCCCGCAGCAGGAATGCCAGGATGAAAGAAAAAGTACGCTCCCAGCGCACCAGCCAGCAATAGCGCTGTGACTCCGCCGATGATGTAACTTTTTCCCGAGAGCAGCTTGTTCCCCTGGGTTGCTGAGATCGGGGCAATCGTTTGCGGGACTCTGTGCCCCGCCAGGCTTCGCTGCGTTGCTCGGACTATAGCCAAAAGATCTTCCGGAGTTTGCGGCCGGTCTTTCGGATCTTTCTCGAGCAAATGAGTTAGCAAGGCTACTAACGGCTGCGGGAAGTATTTCAGTTTGCTAATCGGTAGTGGCGCTTGGAGATGTTGGGCCGCGACTTCGGACGGTGTGCCCATAAACGGCGCAGATTTCGTTAACATCTGCCATAAGGTGACTCCGACCGAGTAGAGATCCGACCTTATATCGACCGGTCCGCAACTGATCTGCTCGGGACTCGCGTATCGTGGGGTACCCAAGAAAATCCCGGGTTCCGAAGCGGAAGATTCCTCTAGGTCGAGAGTGGCGAACTTTACTAACCCGAAATCGATCACTTTGGCGGTTAGCTGGCTATGGCTATCCCGGGCTAGAATAATATTGGCGGGTTTAATGTCCCGGTGTACGAGCCCAGCTTGATGAGCGGCCGCCAACGCAGAAGCGATTTGGGCTGTGATCTCCAGCGCCAGCTTCACGTCGAGCGGTCCATGCTGGGCGATAAAAGCTTCGAGGTTTTGTCCCTCGATCAATTCCATCGCGTAGAAATAAGAAGCCTCGGTAGAACCGAGATAATAGATCGATGCGACGTATGGATGCCTGAGCGAGGCAGCGGCGCGGGCTTCCCGCAAGAAACGGTTCTTAAGCGATTCGTTATGGAGCAGCCGGCTCGCAATCACTTTTAACGCTACCGGGCGTCGCAGAGTGGTGTCGGACGCCTTGTAAGTAATCCCCATGGCTCCCCGGCCTAGCTCGACTGGTTTACCATCGGGACCCATCTCAACTTCGAAATGGGCGTATCGCCGTTGGAAATGTTCGGCGACTAAGAGGCTAAGATCTGCGGCATCATCTGAGAATGAATCCATCGAGCTGCCGCTGGCCCGGCGCAGCATTTCCGCCCCGGGTGGGAGAGGTTGGTCCGGGGGCAACCCTTGAGTAGCACCAGAGGCGGAATCCACCTCCGCTTCGCTACGGCGCGACAGGTCCGCCTCTCCCGCGGCCGCGGGACTTCGGTTCGACGAACCAGATTCGAGATTTGGCGGTGTCTGGTCTTCTGGGTCGTCCGGTTTCCGCTCACCACCGGCGCTCATTTCAATCGCCGTCCTTCAGTCACCAGAAGCGCCTGGTACAAGGCATGAATCTCCGCGTCGATGTCCCCGGGATCGGCCAATGTCTGCGCTACTTCGTCGCGCAGAAGGGCCGAGTATCGTTTACGCATTCGGAACACCAGGGTCTTAATTCCGGCGACGGTCAGACCTAGCGCGGCCGCAACCTCGTCATAGCCTTCGCTGAGACTTGTTCCGGTTAGATCAAGATAACCGCGCAGCCGGTCGAATTGGGTGGTCTTACCTGCGTTCCGATATTCTTCGTTGAGCCGAACCATGGCTCGCTCCAGTAACAGCTGTGCCCATTGGGCGTCGAAAAAGACTTCCGCCGTCACATTATCCTTCGCTTCGATCTGGTCGCGTTCATTCGCTTCCTGCGCATCAAGCGGTACTAACGGATTCCCTCCACCCCGTTTCGCTGCCCCGGCCCGGTGGCGAACTGCCGAGATATGGTTCTGAAATGAAGCGAGCAAGAAAGACCGGAACCGGCCGCGGTTAGGATCAGCGTGCTTTAGGCTAACCTTATCGAGAAGGTGCAGAAAGAAGCTCTGGGTCAGGTCTTGGGCGTCTTCATCGCTAAAACCTTTGTAACGGGCGAAATGATATAGCGGATGCCAATACCGGGAACAAAATTCAGACAAAGACTCCTCATGGAATGGTGACGTGACATCACCAGATCGAAGCACCAAGTCCCAGCGAGTGGTATGGAACTGCATTCCTGCCTGCTGTTCCTTACTTTGCCTGGTATTCACCGCTTATACCTCTCTAAATCTTTTAAGCCGAAAGCCTTCCGAGGGACAATGAATTTTGTTAGGTATTTGAGGCGATCGCCTCCGTGATCATCCTTTTGCCTTCCACGTCTCGCCGATCCTAGCTCCTCCCGCACATCGAGAACGAGGACGATTACGAGGGTCTGCGACCCAAACAGTCCATCGCCGCATCTACCCCGCCCTTTTTGACGGGGACCCCGAATTGGGACAGGCCCATCTCGACCCCGCACAATGTTCCGCATAGCATGAGATCATTGAAATCGCCAAGATGACCGATGCGAAATGCACGGCCCTTGAGATTTCCGAGACCGGAGCCCAAGGACAAGTTAAATTTCTCGAGCACAACATTCCGAAACGCGGCTTCATCAAAACCGTGCGGTAAAAAGATGGCAGTCAAGGAACTGCTGTATTCGTTCGGGTTGGCGCACACCAACTCGAGTCCCCAAGCGCTGACGGCCGCACGTGTTGCTGAAGCGTGCCTTTGATGCCGCATAAATACTGCGTCCAGGCCCTCCTCATCCACCAACATGGAGATGGCTTCACGCAACCCGAACAACAGGTTCGTCGCCGGTGTATACGGGAAGAAACCGTGCCTGTTGGGTTCGACCATTTCTGTCCAGGACCAAAACGAACGCGGGAGCCGGGCGCTACCAGACGCTTCGAGCGCTTTTTGACTAACCGCGTTAAACCCGAGCCCCGGCGGCAACATTAACCCTTTTTGAGAGCCGCCAATAGCGACATCGACTCGCCATTCGTCATGTCGATAGTCGATGCTCCCAAGCGAGGAGATAGTATCTACCATCAGTAAGGCCGGGTGACCGGCTCGATCCATGGCTTGTCGTACCTCTGAGATCCGGCTGGTGACTCCGGTTGAGGTTTCGTTATGGACACACATCACCGCCTTGATTTCTTTGCGGGCATCGTCGCGCAGCTTGGCTTCAACGGCTTCGGGCGACACGCCGTGTCGCCAATCTCCAGGGACAAAGTCGACGATGATACCGAAGTTCAACGCCAGCTTTTGCCAGAGGGTGCCAAAATGCCCTGTCTCGAACATCAGTACCCGATCACCGGGTGATAGAGTGTTTACGATAGCGGCTTCCCAGGCACCGGTTCCACTGGATGGAAAGATGAACACTTGCCCCAGAGATGTCTGGAACACTCTTTTCATGCCTTCCAGACAGTCATGACCAAGCTGGGAAAACTCCTGACTACGGTGATCGATGGTGGGACGATCGATCGCGCGAAGCACCCGATCGGGCACATTAGTCGGACCAGGGATTTGGAGAAAGTGTCTGCCAGAGAAGCGGTTGCGATTCACGGTGGCGGTTAGGAGTTAGCGGTTGGTGATTAGAAATGCTCGGATAGGACCCGCCTCCTCCAGGCCTTCCGCCTTCGTCCCTCATTCCCGGAACTATGGCGGACAAGTCGGCTTGGCAGGCTTTACGGGACCAATGGGACTAATGGGGACCATACGACAGGTCTTCTCAACAGAAAACCCGGCCGTCGTAACTCATATGCGAGCAGCTAACCACAAACGGCCAACCGCGAACTGTTACATCGGTATGGGCGAATAGCTGGCTCGGAATCGTTCGTAGGCATCTTCGTCCGAGATCATGGCTTCGATCGCGGCGAAAACCGGTTCAGGGCGATAAATACCGCTGAGCAGGATGGTATCTTCGATGTTGCTACGAAGAAGGAACGTTGGGCGTTGATTTGCGGGTAACAGACCGAATTCGGCGGTGCTGGCTTTTATGGCGTTCGCGGTCTTCTCGTCGTTGACCGCCTGTTCCAGATCAGATTGCCTGAGACCGCTTGCTTTTGCCGCTAATTCAAGCGCGACCTCCAGACGAAGAATCGGTTTGCCTTCCATCAATCCTTCGGTCTTAAGGATTTCTCTCACCGTGTCCCCGTGACCGAGACTTTCCGCTGCCTGGATTACGGCATTCGGGATCCAGCTTGCCTGGCCTGACTTCTCGATCCAATTATGATTGAACCGGCGCCCGGTGACGAATTCACACCGGTCGTAGTACCATTTCTCTTGTTCGAGACCGGCTGCCATTGGTTTACCGTCATTAATCAAAGCGATCTTTCGAACGATCGGCAGTCGAGAGCCGTAGCGCTTGTCGATGGCGACGAGGACTTCGTCGCCCAGGGCGCACCACATTGAACAAACGTCGTAGTAGTAGGTGAGGGTCATGGTGGAGGGTTAGCAGTTAGTAGTCAGCAGTAAGCAGTCGGCAGTTTGCGGTTTCGCGGGTAGCGGTTCGCCGCTTAGCCGAACCTGCGCCAGCTTGGCGGTTGCGCCGCCCCCTATAAGTCCCATGAGTCCCATTGGTCCTATCTCTGTGACACGTCGAAGCGCCACCGGTAAACCCACCGCCCCACCCGCTAACCTTTAACAGCCTCAGGAAAGCGATCAATCCACGGTTTCCAAGCCTCGTATTGCCTGGCGAGAGCGCATAACAATCCGTCCTGTCCAGGCGCAGCGACCAACTGAAAGCCAATAGGAAGCCCACGATGTGAAGGGGTGGCGGGCACGTTGATTCCAGGGCAACCCGCCATGTTAGCGAAACCCGTGAACACGGCATGCCCGCGTGGACCGACCTTTTCACCGGCGATCTCGGTAGGAAATGGATCTGTCGCCAGCCACGGCAATGCGGCCGCCGAAGGCGTTAGAATCACATCATAGTCGCGAAAGAAGAGAGCCAAAGCGGTTCGCAAATTTCGCACTGCATCCAACGCTCCCACATATTCTGAACCAGTCCGTTTCTGACCGTTCTTAGCCATCTCCTCCATTGCCGGTGTTACTCTGCCTTGCCAACCAGGCAATGATTCCAATAACCACGCTAACCCGGTCTGCCCGATCGCAGCCCAAGCCTGATTCAGCGGTTCGAGGGCAAACGGTATTTCGCCGTCCTCCACGATATGCCCGTGCTCGGCAAATTGTCTGGCTGCGGCTTCCACGCTAGACGCTATCTCGGGATCCACAGGAGAGCTGGCGAAGCTGCGGATAAATCTGATCCTGCATTGAGCCGGAGCCGACACCTCGAACGGAATATTTCTGTACTCTGAAGAGAGCGGATCGCGTGCGTCTGGGTTGCTCAATATTCGCATCACCAGGATGAGATCATCTACCGTCCTGGCCATCGGGCCCACGGATTCGAAATCAAGGAGTGTCACCGGAAACCCATCGCAGCGAGGAACTCGACCCCGAGACGGTTTCAGGCCGACCAGACCGGTGTGGGAAGCCGGGCGCCGGATCGAACCTCCCCCATCGGTGGCGATGGCGATGGGACCCAGTCCCGCGGCTACTGCCGCGGCCGCGCCGCCACTCGATCCGCCAGGGGTCAACTGCAGGTCCCAAGGATTCCGGGTCGGTCCAAAGAGCAGATTGTCTGTGTAACCTTGGAGGGTGAATTCCGGGCAGTTAGTCTTTCCTAAGATCGTCACTCCGGCCGCCCGTAGCCGAGCGATCGGCAGCTCGTCGATCGCGGGAACATAATCTGAATAGAGCTTACTACCCCAGGTCGATCGCAGCCCATGAACGGCGATATTATCTTTGACGCTGATTGGTACGCCGTCCAAAGACCCCAAAGCAGTGCCCGCCTGCCAACGTTTTGCACTTTCTTCTGCTGATCTCCGAGCAGCCTGCTCGTCGATGGTCACAAACGCGTTGATGCTCGGATTGACCTTCTCAATCCGCCTGAAAACCGATTCGAACACATCAACCGGTGTGAATTCGCCTGCCGAATAACCGGCGCCCAACTCCGCCGCCGGTAGTTGCCAGAGTTCTTTTGCCATACAGATCGCTCTGGGCTTACACCTTAACAATCGCAGCGATCGGTGCATCTCCCGGCGCGCATTGGTGCTCAGTGCCGCCCGAAACAAAGATCGCCGGATCGTTCGTTATCGACGCAATCACTGCGCCCAACGCCGCCCGGGCATGACGCTCATAATTAATATCAGCGTCGGAAAGCATCGTCGTCCTCCGGCCGCGGATTAATCCATTGGGGCTGGCATCAGCCTTCGCAAAAACGGCTGCAATCCGACCTAGACCCTCGGACGATAATGTATCCGACAGCCCGGCGCCTTTTAGGGCAGCTCTGACTCCGGCCGCGTCGATCACGTCGCTCAGGATGCCGTGCCCAATGCGATAGTCACTAGTTGCCGCCGGCGAGTTCCCGAAAAGTAAGATCTCGCAATTCTTCAATTCACCGCCCGCAGAGGTCGACGCAACCGATGAGAACAGGTCGAGCCGCCGGGCAATGATCTCATCAGAAAGATCACCCTCCTTCAC
>Ga0070713_100003779_pt1 | contig 10021 bp, 5 predicted proteins | sample LARL82metaG_FD_65465 | JGI IMG/M metagenome (GOLD analysis project Ga0070713, IMG submission 65465) | Corn, switchgrass and miscanthus rhizosphere microbial communities from Kellogg Biological Station, Michigan, USA - LAR L8-2 metaG | ecosystem: Host-associated > Plants > Roots > Rhizosphere ... | reverse complement strand
GTGCCGCTCCAGCCAGCCGTTTGGATCCCAAGCCGGTGAGCCTCAAACAACTGGCGGAGCATCTTGGACTCTCTCCCGCCACCGTGTCTCTAGTCATCAACCGTTCTCGTGTCGCCGACTCCATCCCCCAGGAAACCAAGGACCGCGTTCTAGCCGCCGCCCGCAAGTTCAAATATCGCCCAAATTTTTTTGCCCGCTCGCTGCGCGCCAAGCACAGTTTCACCATTGGGGTCATCGTTCCCGAGGTCAGCGATGGATACTCAGCCTCTGTCATGAGCGGTCTAGAAGACTATCTGTTGCAGGAGGGCTATTTTTATTTCGTCGTCAGCCACCGCCACCGCGCTGATCTCATTGACGAATATCCGCGCCTCTTCCTGGAGCGTTCGGTCGACGGCCTCATCGCCGTTGATACTCCGTGGAGCCTTCCCCTGTCGGTCCCTGTGGTTACGGTTTCAGGTCATAACCATGTAAAAGGCGTCACCAACATTGTTCTCGATCACGTACGCGCCGCCGAGGTCGCCATCAAGCATCTGTATCAGCTCGGACACCGCGAAGTCGCCTTCATCAAGGGGCAGGAGTTCAGTTCCGACACCGCGGTTCGATGGGCGAACATTGAAAAGGCCGCCCGCGAGCTGAACCTCTCCATTTCGCCGCATCTCGTCGCGCAGCTCAAAGGCGACTCTCCCTCTCCGCACCTTGGCTACGAAGCCACCCGTAAGTTGCTGGCTTCCCACAAACCGTTTACCGCATTGTTTGCCTTTAACGATATTTCGGCAATGGGAGCCATCCGCGCGCTTCGCGAAGCCGAGGTCCAAGTGCCCCGCCAGGTTTCGGTAGTCGGGTTCGACGATATCCCGAGCGCGGCGTACCAGAATCCCGCGCTCACTACGGTGCGCCAGCCGCTGCGCGAGATGGGAAGAATCGCAGCCGAAATTCTGCTTCGGCGCATCCGCTGCTCGGGCCCGGACACCCGGGGCAGCGAAACCATGGTCGAGCCCGAACTGATCATTCGCGAGACCACCTGCCGCGTGCTCAAACCCGTCAGTTCCTGACCGGGTGGCTTTGCCATTCCGGTGCCCAACAAAACAAACCTGCCTTTGCTCGCCGTGGCCACAATGGCTCTCCACAAAATCGTTAAAGCTCTTTTGTAAAAAAATTCGCCGCGTACTCGAGAAACTGCATCTTAGTCCGTCGCGACAGCAATATTCCTCAACCACAATGTGCTTGACGATGAAAATTTGCCTGTGCTATACAACGGGCTAATCTCTACTAAATCGCTTTTCTAGCGCTTTAGTAAAAGTTGTTCCACGAATTGAGCTCCGCAGTCAGCCTTTGGGAGGCTTCAATGAGCCGTTCCGCTTTTCCCGCACTCCGCACCTTTTCGACATTCGCCTCCATTCTGCTTTTTGCAGTCATGGCCCAAGCCCAATACCGTACGTCCATTCAAGGCGTGGTGACGGACACAACGGGCGCGGTCATTTCCGGCGCCAACGTTACCCTGACCAATCCCGCGACCGGAGAAACCCAGGTCCGGGTCAGCAACGATGCCGGCGTTTACAATTTCAATGCCCTGCCCGCCGCCCGCTTCCGCCTTGAAGCCCAGAAGGATGGCTTCGAGAAGAAGGTCATCGACAATCTCCAACTGGTTCCCGAGCAGGCGAACGCGGTTAATATCCAGCTCAGCATTGGCGCGGCTACCGAGAGCGTCACCGTGAACGCTGAAACCACACCTTTGCTGCAAACCGAATCCGCTTCCATCAACGGCGTTGTTACCGATAATCAGATTCAGCACATGCCCTCTTTCGGGCGCGATGTCTTCCAACTCATCCAACTCGCTCCCGGAGTCTTCGGCGATGGCGCCCAGGGAAGTGGCGGGAACGGACAGAATCTTCCTGGAACCCAAGGTCCCGGCGCCACCGGCGGCAACCAGGGAATTTTCCAGACGGAAAACGGTCCTCAGGCTCTGGCCGCCGGGCAGCAGTACGAGAACAACAGCTATTCCATTGACGGAATCAGCACTACCAGCGCCGTGTGGGGTGGAACCACGATCATCACGCCCACGGAAGATTCCGTGGATAACATCAAAGTCCTCTCCAATGGCTATGACGCTGAGAACGGCCGCTTCAGCGGCGCCCAGGTTCAGGTGACTTCCAAGAGCGGCACCAACAACTTCCACGGCAGCGCTTTCTTTACCATGCACCGTCCCGGATTCAACGCTTACCAGCGCTTTAACGGCCTGCATAACAGCGTCTTGAAGGATACGAACTTTTTTGATCAATTCGGCGGCAGCATCGGCGGCCCCATCTGGAAGAACAAGGTGTTTTTCTTTTTCGCCTATGAGACAGTTCGCAGTCCCAAGTCTCAGCCCAGCACATCCAACGGTTGGTATGAGACGCCCGCATTCGACAAGTTGGGCCGCTCCGGAAGCATCGCCGCCACCTACCTCACCTTTCCGGGCGCTAGCGTGAATGCCGTCGGAATCAATCCTTCCACTTGCGCCGACGCCGGGCTGACCGAAGGAGTGAACTGCAAGACAATCCCTGGCCAGGGTCTGGACCTGGGTTCACCTTTGACCACTCCCCTTGGCACTCATGATCTGGGCTGGACCAGCACGAGTAATCCCGGCATTGGCAATGGCTTTGACGGTATTCCCGACATCGCCAATTACATCACTACCAGCACGAGCACTTTCTCCAAGGAACAATACAACGGCCGGTTGGACGCTAATCTCAACGCCAGCAACCGCATCGGATTTGCCATCTATTGGGTTCCCCAGGCCACGACATTCCTGAACGGTCCCGCTCGCCAGTACAATCTGTTTCATCACGACCAGGTCAACAACGCTTATTCGGCGATCTGGAATCACACCTTCTCGCCGAGTTTCCTCAATGAAGTTCGCGCCAATGCCGCCGGATGGCGCTGGAACGAAGTGGCTTCCAACCCGCAGGCGCCCGTAGGACTTCCCACTGACACGATTGGTCAAATCGGCAGTCTCACCGGCGACACCAACATCCAGCAATTCGGACCCAACATCGGCAGCATCTTGAACCAGTGGACCTATACCTACAAAGACATTGCTACGAAGATCGTCCGAAACCACACGATTAAGTTCGGCGGCGAAGTGACCCGTTTGTACTATCTGCAGGACTGTGCCGGTTGCGGCGTGCCGAACTACGCGTTCTTCAACCTATGGGACTTTCTCAACGACGCGCCACATTCGGAAAATACCAACTTCAATCCCAACACCGGATTTCCTACCACCCTTCGTCAGGATGACCGCGAGAACATCGTCGGCGTCTTCGTGCAGGACGATTTCAAGGTCCGCCCGAACCTGACACTCAATTTGGGGGTGCGCTGGTCTTATTTCAGTCCGCTTTCTTCCAAACAGAACAACATGTTCGTGGCCACTCCTGGACCCGGCGCCGCTTTCCTCACCGGTCTGGTTGTCCATAAAGGAAATGCTTGGAAGGCGCAAACCGACAACGTCGGACCTCAACTCGGTTTCGCCTGGAGTCCCACGCTGTTCAAGGACAAGATGGTCGTCCGCGGCGGTTACGGCCTGAACTACAACCAGGAAGAAATCGCGATTTCCGCGAACGTCAGCAACAATCCTGGGCTCGTGATTCACCCCACGCTCGACATGGCTCTTCCCACGGACCCCAACCCCGGCATTCTTTATGCCCCGTCGGTCAACTTGCATTCGATCAATGGTTATCCCCTGAATCCAAGTGCGGTTTCGCCCAACGCCTTCGGTCCGAACGGCCTGCCCACTGGCAGTGCTTCGGTCAACGTCAGCATTTTCGCCAACACTCTACCCACTATGCGGGTTCATCACTACTCGTTTGATACCCAATACGACCTTGGACACAAGTTCATAGCGTCATTGGGATATCAGGGAAGCTTGTCGCGCAACATTTACTTCCACGAAAACCCCAACGCGACTGCTGCGCTCGGTTATACCCTGAACCCGCAGATTGGTGGTGGCGATTACTGGACCGTTCTAGGCAGCGGCAACTACAACGCGATGCTCGCGGAGTTGAAGCACGATTTCGGCCGTCAGTTCATGGCCGACGTTCAATTCTCCTGGGCGAAGAGCATGGACACGGGCTCTACTCCGTACAACGAGCAAATCTATGCCTTCAACGTCAAAGAAAATTACGGACGTTCGGACTACAACGTCGGCAAAGCGTTCAAGATCTACGGCATGTGGCAGCCAGTCTTCTTCCATGGAAACAAGGCTTGGGTCGACAAGATCGTCGGCGGGTGGTCGATCAGCGGAATCCTCAACCTTCACTCCGGATTTCCCTGGAGTCCCCTGGTCAGCGTCAACGGCGGCAGCCTCTACTGCGGCACCTGCGGCTATACGACCTTGTATCCATCCGCCTATCTGGGCGGCGCGGGAAGCAGCACCAGCAACGATCAATTCAAGACGGGTTCGAACTTTCCCTTGGTCGCTTCCACCGGCAACGCTTCGGCGTATTTCGCAACCCCAGCCTACACCGCATACAGCAACACAGACTTTGGCAGCGCCCTTCCTCAAGCTCCGGGTATCGAACGCAACGCGCTTAATGGACCCGGATATCGAGACTTGGACGTTACGATCATCAAGGCCTTCGGCTTTCCCCGCGTGCCGGGCTTGGGCGAAGCGGCCAAGCTTGAACTCCGCCTCGATGCCTATAACGTCTTTAACAATCTCAACTTTAATCCCAACAACATCTCCAACAACATTGGCAGTGCGAACTTCGGCCAGGACACCGCGGCACTCGCAGGTCGAGTGGTTACCGTTGGAGCCCGCTTCAGCTTCTAGAAAGTAAACATGACGCCAGACTGGCGCGTAGGTATTACCTGCGCGCCCGTTTGAGCACACTCCCATTGTCCAACCGGGGTCGATCCTACTTCTGCTGTCGCTGCTGCCCCGGTAAGCAATGCGACGTACTCTCTCTCCCTTGGCGTTGTCCCATGTTTTCGCTTCCTTTCGCGCTCCGCGTACAATAGTTGTTTCTGGGAAGAGACCATGACCACGATTCATCATCCTAGTCCGAAAGCTGCCGTGGAAGTCCCGGCGGTCCCCCTCACCACCGAAGGCTATAGCGTCCTCCACCAGATGATGCGCATCCGCTGGTCCGCCTGGCGCGTGCTGCCGCCGGAGGAGAAGGCCGCGATCTGCCGCGAGGCTTCCGAAGCCCTTTCCGCCATGGAGAAAAATTCCAAAGGCCAGTCCGCCCTTTTCTCCCTCATCGGTCACAAGGGCGACTTGATGTTGATCCATTTCCGCGAGTCGTTCGCCGATCTGAACCAGTCTGAACTGCAACTCGCCAATCTGCGCATCAGCGACTATCTCGAGTCCACTTCGTCGTATCTGTCGATTATCGAACTCGGCCTTTACGAATCCACCTTGAAGATCTACAAGGAACTCACGGACCAAGGCATCGAGCCGCACTCCGAACAATGGAAGGCCGAGATCGCCTGCAAACTCGACCGGCACAAGGAAGCGATGCGGCCGCGTCTGTATCCGGAAATTCCCAATAATCGTTACGCCTGCTTTTATCCCATGGATCGCCGCCGCGGCGAAGACAAGAACTGGTATAAGCTCCCCATCGAAGAGCGTGCCCGCCAGATGAATGATCACGGTCTCATCGGCCGCCGTTATGCCGGAGAGGTCAGGCAGATCATCAGCGGCTCTATTGGCTTTGACGACTGGGAGTGGGGCGTTGACCTGTTCGCCGACGAACCGCTGGTCTTCAAGAAACTGATCTACGAGATGCGCTTCGACGAAGTGAGTGCGGTCTATGCTCTATTTGGGCACTTTTACGTGGGAGTGCGGGTTCCTGCAGCGCAGTTGGAAAGTCTCCTCAACGGTCAGCTGCCCTAGAAGAATTTGAAGAATTTCTCGAACTGGATCGACGGCGAGAGTCGACATCCCTCCGAGAGATCAGATCAGAAACGCCAGACCACGCCTGCGCCCACGAAAATATTGTGTTGCATGCTCTTGCCCGTCTTCACGTTCAACTGGGGGACGCCGGAATAGAAATCTCTCGCTTCACCGCGCAGCCTTAGTTTGCCTACCAATTTTACGTCTAGCCCGATGCCCGCCTGCACTACCCCGACCGTAGTTCCGGTGCTGCCCGGGTTACGCCCGCCATACTCTAACTGGGAACTCTCGCCAAAGTGTCCGAAACCCCCTCCAAAGCTGATCCAGGGAGACACCCCTTGTTCCGCAAAAAGGTTCAGACGTGCCGCCGGAGTCACAAAGAAGGAAGAAAACTGTTTGGGTGTTAGCCCTAGCGCCGAGTTGATATCCTCGTCTTTATTCACCACAAAGGGGATTTCCAGCGCCAGAGACCAAAGTTCCGAATCAAGCATACGATGCGCGACATTGACTTCGAAGGTCAGCCCTTTGCCGAAGTTGACGGTGGAAGGCTGCACCAGCGCTCCCTGAATCCCCTGGTCGCTGATGAACGTGCGCCCGAGAACTCCCGTCAATTCGTTCTTCTGCGCAGAAGCCTGCGCCACAAATATACACACCGCCACCAAAGCCCCGATGCTGAGGTGTTTCAGCGACATTTCTCCTCCCGGAGTCGAATTTCGTGGTTGAAGGTTCCCGCTAGACTAGCACGACCGATTAGACATATTCCATGCAAGCTTTCGCGGAGACAAGTCACAAGAATTCCTCGCACGATCCTACAGAGACCAGTCCAGCGACTCGCCGTTATCGGTACGGTCGGGTCGACGCCTGCTTCGACCGTCTCTACTGGATCGAGTTCGTCCCGGCGATAAACTTTTCAGCGGAGTAGTAGCGGCCAGGCCGGACAGAACATAAAACAACGCAGCATTCGCCGGAATCTGCAGGTTAAAATCCACGAAGCTGTGTACGAGGATCCCGGTACAACCCAGTAAAGCTGCGAACGACAGCGCCCAATCCCACTGAAATTCCCACCGTCGCGACGTTGGCAGACCGTACCGATAAAGTTGCACCAGAAACCAGATCATCAATCCAAAACCCAGCAGTCCTGTTTCCACCAGCAGTTGAGCATAATCATTATGTGCTTCGTTAATGAACAGGTTGGTATAAAAGCTGCGGTATCGCGGATAGACGGTTGGAAAAGTTCCCAGACCCCAGCCTAGCAAAGGCCGCTCGGAAAACATTCTCAGGCTGTCCTTAGTGATATCGAGGCGGATGCCGGGGGCCAAGTCTCCCAGGTGGCTCAAGGCCTGCCCTTGATCGAGGAAGAACAGAAGCGCCAGGATAAACACGCAAACTGCCATCGATCCCAGGGCCACTCTAGAACTTCGTTTCTTTCCAAAAGCCAGTGCGGCGAAGAGCACTGCTTCGAAAATGAAAGCAATCATCCCGCCGCGAGATCCGGAAATAAAGATCGTCGCAACCATCAATGCAGCCACGAATCCAGTCAGCACGCGCTTGCCGCCCTTCAGCAAATGTCCCATGCTGAGCACAAATGGGATTGGCGTGAGCATTTCCATGACGCCCGCATAATGATTGTGGTTTACATAACTTCCGAAGACCTTGGCGCTGGTGAACTGTGGACTGTGAATCCAGTAAATCTTGCCAGTTGAACTAAAAGCCTGGACCAGCGAAAACACTGCATAACAAGCCCCGAAGGCGCTCATGATCTGGGCGAATAGCCTGCGAGTGTCCTGGCTTTTGATGCACTCCGCGGCAACCAGCAGCAACAACCCGTAGGAGACATACTGCAGCATTTCGTATTTCGTTACATACCCATAGGCTGACCGGCGCAGCACCATCTGCGCGATCATGAGCCCAAAAAAAAGAGCGGCGGACGGGTAGAGAGGGTTATTCGATAACTTGATTCGTCCGGACACAACCTGTTTCGCCGTCCACAACAGAAAAAGAACTGCGGCTCCCGCCTCCAGCGTGAAAATCGACCACTCATCGACGGCGCCAAAAGCCAATACAGCAAACAAGAGCACCGTGCACACACCGCACACCAGGACCCAATCAAGGGCTCCTGGTTTGTGACCTGTCCGCTCCAACAATTCAACCGAACTGGAGGTTTCGATGAGGATGTGCGATGAAATTTTCAAAGTTCCCGAATCCTTAGGCTATTTTTCCGTGATCTTGAGATCGTCAATCCAAAGCTTGCCCCGAATCAGCGCATCCTGAGGCTGGCGAACAATTTTTACCAATACCAGCTTCGCATAGGGGCCAGTGTGGAACTGCGCCTGTTCCTGGCGCCACGGATTGGTGCCCAGAATGTCGTCGCTGAGAACGTAAGAAGTGTTGCTGTAAGGATCGCTGATGGAGAAACGCGGACCGCTCGCCGTGTCCAGTTCTTCCGCCCTATAGGCGGCCGTAAACTCGTAGTCTGTGTTTGGCTTTACCGGAACAAATTGAAAGATTCCCAATTCCCCTGGGTTGAAGCCGTCGAAAGCGATGGAGAGCGAGCGCGTTCCGCGGGAAAACTCGCTGCTGTCGATGGCCAACGCCGCATGCGGATTCGATTGATACCACCAGTCGAAGCCACCATTCAAAACATTTTCTTCAAAGCTTCCATTTACGATCAGATTTTGGCCCGAGGGCAGGTACGACTGAAGAGAGCGGTTCACCGCAGCTGCTTGTTGCCATGCGGTTTGGGCCACTGCGACTTCTTGCTTGGCAATGAGCAGCCGAAAATACGGAAAAGTCTGCTTTGTGGAAAATTCCTGGTTCAAACCGATCAAGTGGGTCCATACGATTTCCGCCGCGCCGACTTCTTGCTTCGAGACCAGCAGGCGAAGAAATGAAATGTATACTTCCGGGTTCGGCGGCAGAACCTCAGTCACCATCCGGGTTGCGTCCGCGGTGACCCGCCAGCACAATTGCAGGGAAGCATCGACCAGTTGCGGGTCGTTTGCCATGACCACGCCAAAATGGCGAAGAGCCTTTTCATAGTCGCCCTGAAGCAGAAAAAAGTTGGCGGCCTCCCATGCCACCTGCGGCGTGTTGGGATCGGCTTCGACCGCACGTTCCACGCTCTCTGCCTGCGCATCCGTTCGCCCGGCAATCTGGTATGCGCCAGCCAAATCCAGCCAGGAGCGGGCGTCATAGGGATTCAGATGCACCGCGGTCTGATAGTTCGCAATCGCCTGGTTCGAGTTCGCGCCTGACTGTCCCAGGTTTTCCGCGAGAAACTCGTGATACTTGGCGTTGCCTGGTTCGAGGCGAATGGCCTTTTGAAGATGAGGAACGTCTAAAACAGCGGCCTCGCGGGCCGCGAGCCAGGGTCGCAGAGAGAATACGAAATAGAAGGCCACCGCAACGAAGCAGGTGGCCGAGAACAAACCCTTCCAAAGCCAGGAGCGTAGTTCAATTCGCATCAGCGCTCACGAATGAAATAGTGTTTTGCGGCGCACCCGGGGCACGTACGGCTTAAGCGATCATCGCGGAAGGACTCTCCACGCGGAAGTCAATCGGCAGCTCGCGCAGCAAGTGCAAAACCGCATCATCTTGCCGCGCGAACGCCAGTTGCTCCAGTTCTCTTAACTCATGTTCAACGGGTGGCACCGGTCGGCTTTCCACCGCCAAGACGCGTGCGAACGACGTCGGCGTCACATTGCAGTCTTCGTACCAGAGTTGCTCGTGCAATTTCTCGCCGGGCCTTACCCCTACAAATTCAATTTTGATGTCCTTCTCGGGCCGTAGTCCCGACATCTCGATCAATCGCTGCGCCAGGTGCGTAATTCGCACCGGATCGCCGAGGTCCAAAGTGTAGATGGTCCCGTGGGACGGTAGAGTGGAAGCCTGCATAACTAATTGCACGGCTTCCGGGATCGTCATGAAGTAACGGGTCATCTCTTCATGCGTGATCGTGATCGGCCCGCCGGCCGCGATCTGCCGCAAGAAGATCGGTACGACGCTGCCGCGGCTTCCCACAACATTTCCGAAGCGTACACAGGCGATGTCGGTCCCCCCCATGCTGGTCGACCCGATCATGCTGCGCACCAGCAACTCGGCGACCCTTTTTGTGGCGCCCATGACGCTGGTCGGCCTGACCGCTTTATC
>Ga0070713_100003777_pt1 | contig 10025 bp, 13 predicted proteins | sample LARL82metaG_FD_65465 | JGI IMG/M metagenome (GOLD analysis project Ga0070713, IMG submission 65465) | Corn, switchgrass and miscanthus rhizosphere microbial communities from Kellogg Biological Station, Michigan, USA - LAR L8-2 metaG | ecosystem: Host-associated > Plants > Roots > Rhizosphere ... | reverse complement strand
GCGGGGAGCCAGGACGCCGCCGTCGGTCCGTGGAAGAAGTACCTGGGCATCCTGACCCGACGGGCTGAAGGGGAACCCGTCGACTCGCGGTAGGCCACCCCTTCGCGGCTTCAGTTCCAGCGCACTACGGCGCTACACCCCAATCTATTCGCGCGTCCCTGGTGAGACGTCGGCTGTCCACGCCGTCGGACGTGCTCATCACGCGCGAGGCTTGCTGTGGCTTCGCGACGGCGTGCTGCCGCATCCGGCTGGGTGTGAGGTGACCGGCCACAACGGAATCGGCCCGTCGACGGGCTTCGTGGAGCTACATACGTGGTCGTGTTCGAACCTGTCTGAGGTCCGCGGCCGGGTCGCCACCCTGAGCCGCGCCACCTCTGACGTGCTGGCGTTCTGACAAGTCACCGCAGGCTCGCTCACGCGCGCCCGTACTAGCCATCAAGAGATCCAGGCATGGACGACGCGAGACCTATCCCGCCCCGGGTGGTCGTCACCGACGTCTCGCGTGGAGCAGGTGACCCCGGGACCGCGCTTGGACCCGCTCAATCTCATCGCCGCGTAGCCGCGACCGACGCCGGACCGGCGCCACCCTTCTCCCTCGACCCCTTCTCCGGTCGTCAATTGTGGCGACTGGGAGTCCTCGTGCCAGAAGAACACTGCGGTTAGGACGGACGCCGAAATTCTCTACGAAGTACGGCCTTCGACGAAGGCGACCTCGTTCTCCGCGGACAAATTCACCAAGGCTTCTCTCAACTTCGCGGTCGCGTCGTATCTCGCCCGAACGACATATCGGAGACTCCTTTCACTCTTAATGGTTTCTATTGACGCAACGTTCGCATGTTCAACGGCGACAGCCTTCACCGTCTTCCGAAGAATCACAACGCGTCGCTTTCCCTCTATGGCGATATCTGCAACGAAATCTGCAGGGCCATCATCTGGAGCATCATAGTCGCCAACAATGACCATGAAGCCCTTGCCCTCAAGAGTCTGCCGAATTTTTCCGCTTAGTTGTTCAGGAAAGCTCCCGTCACTCTGGCTCGTCAAACCGATGGCGAGAAAGAACGTGCCGCAGCGAGTTTCGCCCCAAACCTCGCCGATTTCCCAACCCGCCACCGCCAGCTCCTCCTCGACGAGGATAGCCTCAATTGCATCATCGACGATGCCAGGCCGATCAGCGGCCATGACAGACAACCCCCATCCCGTCATGCGGATCGCCTCGTGCTGTGATCGGACTCGTTCCCACGCGCGCCATGGCGACCCGGAGGGATTACAGAGCTGCGCTCTTGATAGATCAGCCGCGTCGATGGTGCTGGAGCGATATACTCTGAGTCGCTCGACAACCGTGTCGATCGTGGTCGAGCGATGCGCTCGCCGTACACGGCTACTAGCCATGCTATATACCCAGCCAATACCCCCAAGCCGACAATCATAGCCGCAACAACGAAACCTGCGGCCCAGGCTACCACAGCGAGGAACGGGACGAAGCACATTCCACCGAGCATGAAGAACTGAGCCGTGTCGCGGATCGCAACCAGTCGTTCTCGTCGTGCGGGTATCCCCGTGTGCAGTGCGTCGCGGTGCGCCGACACTTCGTCGTTCCAAGACACGCTCGTGTCGTACAACCGAGCTTTCATTTCATCACACTAGCGGCAACCAAGATCGTACCCACTGACACGCAAATCCCGACGCCACTCTCGAAGAGGAATGCCCACAGCCGCAACGACGGGTGCGCGCACCCGATGGGCACCCTGGCGTCATACCCCTTGTACTTTCTGACCACAGCCATATACCCGACTAGGCAAAGAAAAGTAGTGAAGATGAGAAGCATCACCGTGGCCGCTGCATCAGAATTGGAAGCATGGAAGAAACGCCCGATCAGATCTTTCGGGACTTTGGCCTCGGCGGGGAATTGGTCCTTTACGATACCAAGGTGATCAGAAACTTGGAGGCGCGCCGCTAGCACTGCTGGCGCGGCGATTAGAGCCGCGACGATCAGGTCTAACCCAAACGAGCGGTCGCTCCAGTCCTGAGACGCGGACACGACATAGATGCTTGGCTCCGCGGCGGGTTTCGCTAATTGCCGAGTGCCCAGTAGGACGAGCATCCCAAGGATAACCAACATCAACGGAGCCCAGTCTCCAATCCCCTGTGGCAACAGACACTCCCTTACTTATTGCCCGCCAAGGCACGGAGCGGAGAATTTAGCGGGGCAGCGGTAGTCGTAGGCGGGTTGGACCGTGCCCGCTCTGTTCGATGTAAGCATCCTTCGTCCAGAGGCGAATCGACCGCGACCAGCGGCGCAACCTGCATCTCAGTCGCCTCGCCGCCCCGGTGTGGAGAGCTGCTCTCGGCACCCCATGAGCCCGTCGAAGGTCGACGGGGGCCTCTGCTTAGGCATCTGGAACGTGCGGGTGACATGCTGGCATTCTACCTACCTTCGAGGATGATTGGGGTCGATATCCCGGTGTAGCCCCACCTCGCGACCAACGCGTAGGCCGTTCAACGCCGGGGTTTCCACCGCCTGCTCGTCCAAGACGGCCGGATCGCGGAGATCGAGTATCAGGAGCCGTTCGCGCTCTTCTTCGGCACGCCGGAGTTCGAACAATGACCTGTGGAGCTACAGACTGGAGGGTATTCGAACCTGTCGGACGTGCAGGCCCGGCTCGGGGAGCTGGCCCGCGCGACGGGGTGGGCTGCTCTCTAAGACGACCGCCTGGCCACCTCGCCGGGCCTACTCCGGCGACGCGAAGCTGGCCGAAACCTGCACCTGGGGGTTGTTCAGCGGAGCGCCGCAGGTGCCGACGCCGCTCGTGACCGTCCACGTTCCGGTCCCAGCGCCCGATGCAAGGCTAGCCTCTGTGGCGATGGTTGTACCGTTCGGTGCGGTGACAGTGGCGCTCGCCAGGAACACGACGAGGCTATCGCCCTCGCGGTCCCAGGACATGTTGATGCTCAGGCCCGCGCCGTGAAGCTCCTGTCCCTGGTACTCCAGCAACCCGCCAGCCAGCGTGAAGCTGGCCGCTCCCGACCCGTCAAGCGAGACTGTCGGGCCACCGATGATGCAGCTATCCACAAGGGAGTACACCGAGGCGCCAGCGACGATGTTCGTCAACGGTGTGGTCTGGGTGGGGTCCGGCCAACTGGCGGAAAAGGGCTGCGAGGTGTTGCTGAGCCCCGTGACCTCCGCGGTGCCGAGGCCCGTCAGGGGGCCGGAGCAGAACGGAGCGGTACAAGGGAAGAAGCTGGGCACGGCCGTCACGACAAGGCCCTGAATGCCAGGTGCAATGGCGGCCACCGGCCGCGTCCCGGTCAAGCTCCCGGCCACCACCAGCGTCATCGCAGCGAGGCGTCTCATGGCTCCGGGTCGCAGCGCGGCACCCACGTGGTACCGCCATCGAGGCTGCACCGGAGCCCGGCTATCCGCAGCGTCGCGATGAGTCGGCCACCAGATAGCGGCACCACGTCACGGACAGCCGCCTGGTCGATCTGGACGCGCTTCCAGGGGCCACCATCAACCTGCCGCACCTCCGCGCCCGCCTGGCCGACAACCCATGCCGCCAGTCCATTCACCGCGACGGCGTCAAACTGAGGAGCGCTGGCGGGGCCGATGGCCTGGAACGTACGGCCACCATCCTCGCTCAGAACGACCGCCGGGCCAGCCGCCGCGACGACGGTCGGACCGCTCACCGCTAGCGGGCCGACACCGGGCAGCGGGACAGATCCAACGTATCGGCAACCGGGCGCGCAAACGAAGAGGCCCGGTTCTGCGCCGACGCCGGCGCCAACGCCCAGCGTGTGTGCTGGTGCGAGGATGAACGCCGCGTCCTCTGTCGTCGCGATGGTCGCCGGTTGTCCGCTGTAGGCCAGCAGCGGCATGGCCACTGAGCTTCCTGAGTGCAGGCTCCACACCGCATCGGTTCCGACGCTGAGGAGATCGCCGCCGACGACGGCGAGGTGACCAGCCGCGGACGGCGGAAGAGAGAGTGGCGCGAAAGGCTGCCCCCATCCTGCGCTCACCCAATCGACGGACGTGGGAGATGGCTCGGCGCCGATGAAGATCCGGCCATCGGTCGGGAAGTTGGAAGGCAGCGCGACCTGATCGCCGCTCGCGGCCACGGTCGTGCTCTGCCAGCTTGCGCCGCCATCCATGGATCGAAGCAATACCGGACAGGCGCAGCGGTGACCAAGGCCCAAAGCGATGACGGTGTGGTCTTGGCCGTAGTGAGGAGACGGCGTGACGGAGCGCACGTCCGTGGTCTCGGGCGTATCGGGCGTCAGCGGCAGCAGGCCGCCTGACGCGCTGTCAGCCGGTGGCGCTGCAGGGCGGGACGCCCAAGTTCGAAACGAGAGGGCATTCGGTAAGGTCGCCGCATGGGTGGTCTGCCGCGTCCCTGGCGAGGCGGCTCCCGCCTGGCTACCGACCGCCGCCACAACCGCCGCGTTGGGCGAAGCGTCGGCGGGTGGGATGAAGCGTGACACTGGACCACCGAAAAGAGACCACACGAGAACCGGAGCAAGCGCCGCTACGGAGGGCAGGTTCACCGCCTGGGCCATCGAAAGCCGGAGACGGCGGGTGACGACCACCAGGAAGGCGGGTAGGGTGTGCCCCCCGCGCCGCAGCAGCCCGCGGACGCGCTCACGCGCTTGATACAGCCTTCGCCTGAAGACGGCCACGCTAAGGCCCTCTTCGTGGGCGACCTCCTCGTGGCTCTTCACCGTCGCCGCATGAACGCGGTTCCGCTGCAGAGGCGAAAGCTGATCGGTGGCATCCTTCGTTGGCCCTTCGAGCGGCCCAAGTTCCGAATCCACCGGGACACCCGCCGCACGCTTGCGCGTCCATTCCTCAGGCTCTCGTGCGCGGCGTGCTAGAACGACGCGGCACACATCGCGAAGGACCCGGAGGATGTCCCTCAGCGCATGGGACGAAATCGCGTGCTCGGATAGCAGCCGGAACCGTGTGCGGGAGATCGCCTCATCGATCTCGGCCGTGTCGGGACCAAGGAACCCCACGGCACGCTCGCGCAAGAGGTCCTGGTACTCATCGAGCACCGCGGCCATCTCATCGCGGCTGTGAGTTGCCACGACCGGCAACTTTGCCGGGCGCCCACGGCCACGGGACGACCCGTTCTCGCCCGCCCCTTCACGCACACCCATCAAGCCCTTCCCCTTGGCCGGACGCAACCCGCCCAAGAGCGCACATTGTGAGGGATCAGGACCATCCGAGTCACACATGCTGCGACCGGCCTGGACTATTCGGGGCCTCGGAGCCGCTTGCGTCAGAGCCGGGATGTGGCAAGAGTCATGTAGCGATTTCGGCAGAGCACCGTCTATACTGGACAACGCTCCGCTCGGCGGTCGGGGGTCGCTACCCCCGCGAGTGAGCCCGGAAGGGAAGGTCGTGAACTTTGGCGGGAAGGTCCCAGACATGGTCGTCGCCAGCGCGGCTCACCGCAGCGCTGGTAGCCCATCGGGCCGCCGGGGCGTCTTGGCGGCCCTACCGCCTCCCCTCGACCTACTCAGGGGCCGTCGTCGACCGGAGACGTCGGCGGCTCCAGCAGCCCTCCAGGGCCGCCGGGACCAGGCCGGGCCGGCGGCCCACCCTCCACTCACGTCCGATCGTCAGAGCGGCGTCGTGCCCGCCAACTCGGCGTCTCCCGCCACACCTGACGACCAGGAGGGCGCCGTAGCTGGTTCGGCGGCACCGTCCATCGCACTGTCTAGGGAGGGACCGGCGGCCCCTCCCGCCATGGGGGCGTCGCCAATCCCGCGGCGACGCCCCCTCCATCGAATTCGAGGGAGGGCGAGCGTGCGACGGTAAGAGAGCGACTAACACGTGATCAGCGGTAGGCCCCGGGCCCGCGGCCAGGGGCGCTACCGAGCGAAACGGACACCCCGTCCTCTTGCCGAAATCGGGCGTGTCACATTCGGAGAAAGTCTACAGACATGAACGCCAGGAAACGACTCCTGATCCTGACCGTTGCCGTCGCGGGTGCGGTCGCTGGAGCAGGGGTCATACAAGGAATGGCTCAGGTGATCACCGATCCGACAGGTTCGAGTTGCGTGGACACCGGCACGCAGGGGTGCTCAGCCCAGTACCTCGCGGTCTCAGAAGGCGGCAATGCCACTGCGACGAGTTCCCTGAGAGGCTACGCTGTGAGCGGTACGGGGAACGCAAGTGTGCAGGACGGGGCTGCCATCAGCGGCGAAGGATCAGCGACCAACGCCGGCGGCGGGTCGGTCATCAGCGGCACAGGTAATGCCACCTGTGGATACTGCGGCTACGCGGTCAGTGGTACCGGCAACGCAGCCTCCACCACAGCCGCCGACCCCTCGAACTATGGGTGGAAGTCCGTGGCGATCAGCGGAACGGGCTGCGCGTCCGGCGGTTCCTTCGTGACAGTGGTGCTGGCCGGGAGCTGTGACGCGGACTCCTATGAGTGGAACAGCCTGTGCAATCCCGTCTTCGGCGGCTGTCTACAGGAAGACGGCTCCACGGCAATCAACCTCGGACACGGGTGTGCGAGAGGCGGTTCCAACCTCAGTCTTGCACTGTGGGGATGCGCTGACGGCACGACCTATTGGCCGGGCTATGGATGGGCCGCCGCCAGCGTCTTCGGGCCTGCGTCCGGCGGACTCTTGGCCACGATCAGTGGCACTGGCAGCGCCGCGGGGACGAGTGCCACATGTGAGGGGCTCGACATCGTGGTAAGCGCCGCGTCAACAGCTTCCTGCCCTGCGGGTAGCAGCAGCTCGCTGACGAACGTGGTCATCGGGAGCCAAGGGGCGTCAAACGGCGGCATCGCCATCGCGGGGACCGGCCCCGCCACCTCTTCGGGTCTGATTGCTGTCAGCGGCCAAGGTAGCTCGACTGCCGCCTCGGGAGGCGAGCTGGCTGTCTCGGGCACCGGCTATGCGAAGGCGTGTGGTGGCCCGGAGCCTATCGCCTTCTCCGCAGGCGCTCTCATCAGTTACCCAGGCGCTGGCGCCACAACTGCTTGCTAGATCAATGGCGGTCGCCAATCGGGGCGGCTGCTCATTCGGAAGGAGAAATAGTGGAAGGACTTACTAGAAGGCCACATCCGGCACGCCGGTTGCGGGCGCGGCTTCTCATGCCGGTCGTTGTCCTCGGGACTATCTTCGGACCTGCCACGGCTCAGGTCGTCCGCTCGACCACTCCGGTCGCGGCACAGACCACGTGCGCCCTGTCCGTGGGCGGACAGTGCGTGATGGGAAGCCTCACGGGGCAGCCGTTCGTCCTCGATTGCACACAGGGTACCGTGCCTGTCGACTGCCCGCCTCCCACTGGCGACGTCCAAATGGTACTCGCCGAGATCGGGCCAGCCGAGAGCGACCCAGTGAGCGCTCTCGAAGCCGCTTCGCAGGACGGTCTCGTCGGTGTGCCCGACCCAACGAGCATCGCCAACGACGCGCTGCAGAACCCGCCGAGCACCTGCTCCCTCAACTGCGTCTCAATGGGCTTGCCGAACACGTGCGCTGTCTCCTGCCTTCAGACGGCCAGCGGGCAGTGGAATTACTCGTACGCCTCTGTCGAGTGGTGCGATGCAGGCTGGGCCGGCTGCCAGGCGTGGCAGACGTGGATCAAGGGTGAGGTCCATTGGAACTACGCCAATGTGTGGCAGGACTGGACGACGTGCTCGCACAGCTCCAGCAGCGGGTACTCGGTCCAGCAGAACTGGTGTGGCGTCTGGAACAACGGCGGGTATGGACCCTACAACTACCTTGACCTGGGGGAGAATTGGGACCGATACTGCTGCTCGGGAGCCAACTGGGGAGATTCTCAGTCCTACTGGGCTCGTATCGACATCTATGTCGGAGGAAGCCACAACTTCCGAGGAGGGAACAACTAAGGAAGGTGGAGATCATGATCCATAGAATCCGTGGGCTGGTCGTCGTCGCCCTTCTCCTCTGGGTCGTCCTGATTACCGGGGGACCCTTCGTCCAGGCCTGGGTGCATCGCAGTGGTGGCGGCGATGACCTTGGGGTGACGGTCATGCAGGCCACCGTGGCTATCGGCGCGCTACTGGCTGCGGCATGGTGCACGCGCCGGTATCTCGCGCCAGGTCACGGCAAGCGCTGACGTTTGATAGCAGGGAGATGGCCCGGCCCGCCCCATGGGCTGGGCGTCTCCTACTGCTAGTCGGGAGCCTACCAGGCAGAAGGGAAAGGGATCGATGAAGGCGGCACTAAAGGTCGTCCTTGGGATGACCCGTCGACGGCCAGTCTTAGGAGCGGCACTGATAGGGGTAGCCGCCTTGACGCTCATGCTTGTTGTTTTGACCGCCGGTCGACACCCTAGCAGCGCCCCGCACGGCGGACCGAGCTCGGCCCAGGTCCCGAGTTACGCCACCCCGCAGGCGTCCGCGCAACCAACTACAGACTCCTCTGGCCCGCCCCCGAGTGACTCCGGGTCTTCGACCGGGTCGTTCTCTCGCCCGTCCACCACCAACCAGGCGGGCGGCGCCAGTTCGCCCTCAGGTCGACCGCCGGTACGATCGACCAGCCCGCCCCCGAGTGCCGGTACCACACCCGCTCCGTCCACCCCACCTACTGCGTCGCCGCCCCCCTGTGCGCTCAGCGCCGGTGGTCAGTGCTATGTGCCCTGACCCGACCTGACGGAGCGGCCTATCGCGAAGGCCGCGTACCGGCTGATGCTGGTGAGCACGGGGCACCGCCAGGCCGCGGACGAGCCACGACCTGGCGGGCTTCACAGGAAGTCCCAGCGTCCGTTCGGAACGCCGGTCACAACCACTTGGGTAAACGCGTCCTGCTCCGTGCCTCTTGCAGTCGCAGGGTGGGAGCGTGAAGCGGGTCCCCGCTTCGGGGACCCGCCGGGTGGGGCGACAAGAGGTCGCCACGACAGCAAGCCGCAGCGACCCGAGAGGGGACGCAAAGCCTACCGCCGCCCGGCGCCGCCGGACTGTCCCACATCACTCTTTACACCCCGCCCCGCCTTCCTGCCACGCCCGGCCCTGCCATCAACCCAGTCAGCCGCCCCGCAACGCCATCTCACCATCCCCCTCACCTCCAGCCGCCTTCTCTCCGCTCGCCGCCTGTCCAGCCCTGCACACAGTTTCACCTACGGTGCGGAAGTACGTTTTCGGAGGGGCGGGATGGGCAGCGGCGGCGAGGCCGAGATCGGGACGGCGATGCCCGCCGGGATGCCGTATGGCGTCCGCCGTCCCTTCCCCGCGCGCTTCGCAGGCGGCGCGATGACACCAGCGGCGACGAGCGCCTGGAGCGACTGCCACACACGGCCGGGGCCGGTGCCGAGAAGCTGGCATAGCTCGGGCTGGGTGATCTGCGCCTGACCGCTCTCGTCAAGGTGGGCGAGCAAGGCGAGGAAGGTGGCGAGTTGGGCACCGGGAAGCCGTAAGCCCGCGACGAGCCGCAGCGCGGCGCGCGAGACGAGGATCGGGTCTTCTGTGTCGCTCATGACCACATCGTAGTGTGCTTCCGCACCGAAGGTGAAACTGTCTGCCGGTGCCGGAGACCGCGTGTAGCGAACGGCGATGTGGTGGATGGGCTGGCGACGGCGGCGAGGCCGAGCGGCAGGAGCGCGGCCGGGCGCGTAGGGGCAGCCGTGATGGTCTGCAACGATGGCGCGGGCACCGTACGTCTGCGAGGGCGGACGCGTGGCCGCGGCCTACCGTCCGCCCGCCGAGGCCGGTAGGGGAAGCCGTCCTGCCAGGGCAAGGCAAACATGCCAGACTCCATCTTGAACATGCTGGAGTTCGACTGGCAGGCACCCAGCCCAGTGACGATGCAGGGCGCGGCAGTAGTTGCCCCTGCCCAGCCTGGGCTGTATCGCCTTGAGTTCGTTGAGCCGACCCACAAGTGGGTCTACGTCGGACGTGCCGAAAGGTCGCTGCGCTCCCGAGTCCCGAGGAGTCTGGCCGAGCGGCGACACCTCGTCCGCTTCGCGCTCAATGCGCCCAAGCCGATCGCCGTCCAGGTCCGCGTCTGCACCCGCTGGTATTCATTGCCCGACCACGGCGAGCCGCGGCGCT
>Ga0070713_100003774_pt1 | contig 10029 bp, 7 predicted proteins | sample LARL82metaG_FD_65465 | JGI IMG/M metagenome (GOLD analysis project Ga0070713, IMG submission 65465) | Corn, switchgrass and miscanthus rhizosphere microbial communities from Kellogg Biological Station, Michigan, USA - LAR L8-2 metaG | ecosystem: Host-associated > Plants > Roots > Rhizosphere ... | reverse complement strand
GACGTCGTCGGCCGAGACGTTGCGCTTGTCCCACGGCTTCAGCGTCACGAACACGGTGGCGGCGTTGGTCTTGTTGCCGCCGCCGATCACGTCGATTCCGTTCAGGACGAACACGTGCTCTACACCCGCGTTCTGTGCCAGCAACTGCTGCACCTTCGCACTCGCCTTGGCGGTCCGCGTCAGCGTCGCACCATCGGGCAGCGTTACCGACGCGATCAGGTAGCCCTGGTCCTCCGAAGGCACGAACGCTCCGGGGACGCGCTTGAACAGCAGAACGCCGGCGCCCACGAGAATGGCGAAGATCAGCAGCGCCGCGACGCTGCGCCGAAGCGCGAGGTGTACGCCGCCAAGGTACGTGCGCGTCAGCCAGGCGAAGCCGCGGTTGAACGGCCGGAACACGCGCGATTCCTCGTGTTGCGGCTTGAGCAGCAGCGCGCACAACGCAGGGGTAAGCGTCAGCGCGATGACGCCGGAGATCACGACGGCCGTGGCGACGGTGACCGCGAACTGCTGATACAGCTTGCCGGCCAGCCCGCCGAGAAACGCGACCGGTATGAACACCGAGCAGAGCACGAGCTCGATCGCAATGATCGCGCCCGTCACCTCGCGCATCGATTCGATGGCCGCCTCCCGCGGCGACAGCTTTCGCTCGGCCATCAGGCGCTCGACGTTCTCGAGGACGACGATCGCATCGTCGACGACGATCCCGGTGGCGAGCACGATCGCGAACAGCGTCAGCGTGTTGATCGTGAAGTGGAAGAGGTAGAGGCCGGCGAACGCGCCGATCAGCGACACGGGCACGGCAATGACCGGAATCAGCGTCGCGCGCCAGCTTTGCAGGAAGATGAACACGACGAGGATCACGAGCGCCGCGGCCTCGAGCAGCGTCTTGACGACTTCCCGGATCGATTCCTGTACGAAGCGCGTCGTGTCGAACGGAATGAGATAGTTGACGCCCTCGGGAAAGCGCGCCTGCAATTCGACCATTTGCGCACGCACCGCCTTGCCGACTTCGAGCGCGTTCGCCCCCGATTGCAGGTAGACGGCGATGCCGATCGTCGGCCTGCCATCCAGCGCCGTCGACGCGTCGTAATTGACCGCGCCGAGCTCGACGCGCGCGACGTCGCGGATGCGCAGCACGCCGTTCGGGCCGTTCGAGCGCAGGATGATGTTGCCGAAGTCTTCGGGCTCGAGCAGCCGGCCGCGCGCGGTGACCGTATAGACGATCGCCTGGTCGCTGGGCGCCGGGTCCTGGCCGATCTTGCCGGCGGCGTACTGGTTGTTCTGCGCGGCGACGGCGTTGGCGACGTCGGTCGGCATGACGCCGAGCTGCGCCATCAGATCAGGCCGCAGCCAGATCCGCATCGAGTAATCGCGTGCGCCGATGATTTGCGAGTCGGCGACACCTGGAACGCGCTTGAGGTCGTCGAGGATGTTGGCGGTGGCGAAGTTGCTGAGGTACAGCGTGTCGTAGCGCGGGTCGTTGGAAGAAAGTGCGACGAACAACAGGATGTCCGTCGACCGCTTCTGCACGATGACGCCGCTGCGGCGCACGTCGTCGGGCAGCCGCGGCTGCGCGATCTGCACGCGGTTGTTGACGTCGATCGTCGCCTTGTCGCCGTCCGATCCCACGGCAAACGTGCAGGTGATCGTCAGCGTGCCGTTCGACGCCGAGCTCGAGCTGAAGTAGACGAGGTTCTCGACGCCCGAGAGCTGCTCCTCGATCGGCGCCGCGACGGTCTTGGCGAGCGTTTCCGCGCTTGCACCGGTGTACGTCGCCGTGATCGTGACGGTCGGCGGCGCCACTTCGGGGTACTGCGCGATCGGCAGGATCTGCGACGCGACGAGCCCCGCGAGCGTAATGATGATCGCGATGACGGCCGAGAAAATCGGCCGGTCGATGAAGAATTTCGACAGCATCGCGTCGCCCTGAAATCGAGACTGCGCCGCGTCAGGGCTTGCCGTACGGGCCGGGGGTGTTCGCCGCTGCCCGGTCGTCCTGCGCCGGGCCGTCCGTGCGCGACTGCAACGTCGCGGTCACCGCTGCGCCCGGACGCACCTTGAGCAGGTTGTCGATGATGACGCGATCGCCGGCCTTGAGTCCCGACAGAATCGTCCAGTCGGAGCCTACCCAGGCGCCGGCCTGGACGCTGCGCTCGGCCGCCTTGCCCGCGGCATCGACGACGAACACGAAATAGCCCTTCTCGGTCTGCATCACCGCGGATTGTGGAACGAGAAAGACGTTGTCGCGCCGGCCCGCCGTGAGATGGACGCGGACGAACTGTCCCGGCATCAGGTCCTGATGCGGATTGTCGAACTCGGCGCGCAATTGCTGCGTCCCCAATCGCGTGTCGATCTCGGTGGCCGCGAAATTGAGGCGTCCCTTGCCCGCGAACGGCGAGCCGTCGGGCATCGACAGTTGCACCGCCGGCGCAGTGTCGCGCGGCAGCCGTCCACCGGGAACCTTGGCGAGGTCCGATTCGGCGAGGCTGAACCGCACCCAGATCGGATCGACCTGGTTGATCGTCGTCAGCAGACTGCCGGCCGCGTCAGTCGAGATGAGGCTGCCTTCGGATCGTCCCGCGCGGCCGGATATTCCGGCGACCGGCGCGCTGACGAGCGTGTAGGAAAGGTTGAGCTTGGCCTCGTCGACCTTGGCCGTTGCCTGCTGGACCGACGCCTCCTCGAGCTCCTTTTGCGACAGCGCGTCGTCGTATTCCTTCTGGCTGACGGCTTTGTCCGCGACGAGCTCGCGGAACCGCGCTTCGTCGCGCTTCGCCTGCGCAAGCTTCGCGCGTTCCTGCGCAAGCGCGCCGCTCGCCTGCGCCAGCGCAACTTCGAACGGCGCGCGGTCGATCTGGAACAGCGGCGCGCCCGCGCGTACGGCATCGCCTTCGTGATAGAGCCGTTTCTGGAGGATGCCCGCGACGCGCGCACGGACCTCGACCTGCTTGGCACCTTCCGTTTGCCCGACGACGTCGAACGCGATCGGCACGCTTTGCGGCGCGACCTGGATCACCTTCACCGGGACCGCGGAGGGACGCGGCGCCGATGGGCTTTCACTCGCGTTCTCGCCGCATCCGGCGGCAAGGCTTGCGAGGAGCAGCAGCATGAAGCGCGCTTGCGCGAGCGGTCGCCGGTTGATGGTCAGGTAACGTAAGGCTGTCATAGGTCGGGCATCGGCGCGGCAAGGCAAACGCGCGAGTATAGCGACGACCGACTCGTGCGTGCGAATACACGGCGATCGGCCGATCGCCGGCCTGCCAGCGAGTACGCGTTTTCACGATGTGAATGATGATCATTCACGGCATGAATGGCGCTGAAGTATAGTCACGCGCACGCGGTCAACGGCGGGGCGGACGATGAGCTACATCGACGGGAACCTTCTCGAAGGCGAACACGTGGTGTTTCGCACGCGCCTCCACTGGAAGCTGCTGATCGCGCCGGTGCTGTTTCTGGTGGCGACCGTGCTGGCCATCGCGTGGCTTCGCGCGCACGGCGATTGGAATAGCCTGATCCTGATCGCCCCCGCTGCCGCGCTGCTCGCGTTGCTCGGCGCGCTCGTCAAGCGACAAAGCTCCGACTTCGCGGTCACCAACAAGCGCGTCATGATGAAGACCGGCATCTTCAGCACGCGCTCCGTCGAGCTTCTGCTGAGCAAGATCGAAGCCATTGCCGTGAATCAGACGCTCGGCGGACGGATGTGGGGCTATGGGAATATCGTCGTGACCGGCAGCGGCGGAACCGAGGAGACGTTCTCCAGCATTCAGGCGCCGCTCGAATTTCGCCGTGCGGTGCAGTCGGTAACGGACGCGCAAATGAGCGCGACGCAAGCGCCTGCTGCTGCGAATCGCGCTTAGTGCATCCGGCCGGCACCCGTTCGCCGCATTGGCGGCCGCGCAGCGAATGCACGATGACCGCGCGAGGAAGCGAAGCGGTGAAAGGCCGGTGTCCGTAGCAGGATGACGCTCGTCGGGAACCCCTGGCCCCAATAGGGCGTGCAGCCCCACCAGGAGGGATCGCAACCGGCGGCGCCAATCGGCGGCGCGTCATACGCATACGGCGACGCGTCCGGTGCCCAGTCGCCGGCCGCATAAGAGACCGGAGGTGCGGCCGCGACGCGATACCTCGGTTGCGGCGCGGGAGGTGGCCGCTGCGCCGCCTTGACCTCGTCCTGAAGCTGGCGCACCTGCTCGGCGAGCGCGGTGACCTCGGCCCGGTGCCGGGCCTCGCGTGCGGCATCGACCGCGGCGGGGGTCACCTTGGGCGCGTTGACGTGTACGACGCTCGTGACATGCGCATCCGCCGGCGGGTCGAGATTGCTGACGTTGACCCGGCCGGACTTGTCGACCCAGGTAAAGACGTCGGCGTGCGCAGCGGATGATGCACCCATACCCGCGAGCGCCATCAGCAAGGTTGCCCGGAAAAGAAGGTCGTGCATGATTGGCATCCTACGCCCGTTACGACGCAGATTGAGCCCGTGAACGCGGCTGTTGGAGACTTGTCATCATGTCCGGTTCTGCCAACACCCCAAATGTTCGCCTGCCAATCGAGCCGCAGCAGACTTGCGCACTCGCTCCGGTGAATGGCGCGGTCACCGCCAGCACCCAGGAAGCGGCGGACGCCGGCGTACGGATTCTCCGCGCGGGCGGCAACGCGGTGGACGGTGCGATCGCCGCCGCCCTGGCCACCTGCGTCGCCGACCCGAGCAATACCGGGTTGGGCGGATACGGGGGCTACATTCTCGTTCAGCGCAGCGGCGAGCCGGCGCGCTGCATCCAGTTTCCCCTGTGCGCGCCGTCGAACCTGTCGCGCGAGACGCTGGCGCGCGCCTATCCTGCTTCCGGGCCGGCGTGCTCGTCGGTCCCGAATGTCGTCGGCGGCCTCGCGCGTGCGATGCGCGAATTCGGGACGCTCCCGTGGACGAGCTTGGCGCAACCCGCCATCGATCTCGCGCATGCCGGGGTGGTGGCCAATGCGGCGACGCAGCGTGCGCTCGAGCTCTGTCGCGACCTTCCGTTCGTCACGGAATGCTTTGTCGTCGACGAGGAAGCGTCGAGCTCCCGCGCCCGCGCGACATTCCGTCAACCTGCGCTGGCAGCGACGCTGGAGACGTTGGCAGATGCAGGGCCGGAATGGTTCTACGAGGGGCCGATCGGCCGCGCCGCGCAACGGGCTTCGCGCGATTCGGGAATCGATATCCCGCTCGACGACTGGACCCGCCAGGGAGAAACCGTCGAAATGGTCGACGCCCCGGTGCTCGAATGCGGCGGCCTGCACATCGCCGCCGCCCCGCTGGGTCTCAGCGGCTCGGCCTGTCTCTTCGCGATGTTTGCGGCCGCTTCCCGAATCAGCCAGCGCATGCCCCTCGACGACGCAGAGGCCATGGCTGACCTTGCAAGCGCCATGTGCTCCATCTGGCAGTACCGCTTTTCGATGCCGGACGGCAACGACTTCTCGAGCGTTACCGTCGGCGAATGGGTGAACGCCGCGCTCGACTGCGACCTCGCGCAGCCCTCGTCGCCGGACGTCTCGCATACCGCGCACCTGAACGCCGTCGACGGCGGTGGAATGATGGTGGCGATGACCTTTACGCATGGGCCCGCGCAATTCGGCGGACGTTGGGCGGTGCCCGGAACCGGCGTCATCATGAATGGCGGCATGCACAACTTCACCCGTCCCGCGGTGGTCGAGCGGCACGGACGATGGCTCGGCGTCAGCAACATGACGCCGACCATTGCGATCGGCCGCGATGGAAGCCGGCTGGCGATCGGATGCCCGGGCGCGCGCCGGATTCCATCAAGCATCGCGATGGTCCTGGCCCGGCATTACTGCGAAGGTCGCGACTTGCAGCAAGCGGTGAGCGCAGGGCGGCTGCACGCCGAGGATCGCTCGCGCGTCAGTTGCGAAAGTGCCCGTCTCGGTCACATTCGCACCGCTGCGCTTCGCGGCAGGTTTCCCGCCGTCGAGAACGAAACCGGAGAAAACTACTTCGGACCATTGACCGCGATTCGCTATGCGTCCTCGGGGCTGAACCTGGGCCTGGACGACCGGATGTTCGAGGGATTCGGGGCTCGCGCTTGATCCATGGCCCGCCGTTACACGAGAAAGAGGAGCGCGAATTGACCGTCATCGGCTTTCTGGGATTTGGTGAAGTGGCCTCGACGTTCTCGCAGGCGCTGCGCACCGGCGGTGCGCGCGTGCTCGCATACGATGTCCTGCTCGACCACCCGGGTGGACGCGACCGGCTTGTCGCGCGAGCCGCCGGCGAGCCTCCTGAGCTCCTGCCGCTCGCGCCACTGCTGGCACAGGCCGACATCGTGTTGTCGACCGTCACCACCGAGGTTGCGTTGTCCGCGGCGAGGGATTGCGTTCCCATGATGCGGGCGCGCCAGGTCTATATCGACCTCAACGCCACCTCGCCTTCGGTAAAGCGCGAAATTGCCGCGGTCGTCGCGGCGTCGGGCGCGGACTTCCTGGAAGGGGCGATCCTGCCGGCGGTCGGAGTGATGGGGGCGAAGTCGAAGATTCTGCTCTGCGGCGAGCGTGCCGCCGAGCTCGCGGCGACGCTCTCGCAACTGGGCCTGAACGCCCATGCGTACGGGGCCGAGATCGGCAGGGCTTCGAGCTTCAAGATGCTGCGCAGCGTGTTCTCGAAAGGTCTCGAGGCCCTTCTCGTCGAGTGCCTGCTCGCCGGACGACGGGCTGGCGTCGAGGCGGATCTGTGGCAGGAAATCGTGGCCACGATCGACGCGGCACCCTTCGACCAGGTCGCCGGCAACTGGGTGCGCACGCATGGCACTGCGCATGGCCGTCGTTATCACGAGATGGTCCAGGTGCAAGGCGTTCTGCGCGAGCTTGGCGTCGATGCGCCGATGACCGCCGCCACCGTGACGCTGTTCGAGCGGTCGACCCGGCTTGCGCTGAAGGACGCCTTTCCCGCGCCTCCGCAACGCGCGGGCGACGTGACTGCCGCGCTCGACGCACTCATCCAATCTTCCATCCATCTTAGCCAGGGACAGGAATGCGAACCAACCGAATGAAAGAAAAATTCGCGGCCGGCGAGCCCGCTTTCGGCCTCTCCGTCATGATCCCTTCACCGCCGATCGTCGAGTCCGCGGCGGGCATGGGATTCGACTGGGTACTGATCGACTGCGAGCACGGCACCATCGGCCTGGAAAGCATGGAGCTCATGGTGATGGCTGCGGAAGCCGCGGGTATCACGCCGATCGTGCGCGCGCGAACGAACGCGCCCGGGGACATCCTGCAGGCGATGGACCGGGGCGCACAGGGCGTCCAGGTGCCGCACATCAATACCGCCGGCGAGGCGCGCGCGGCGGTTGCAGCGGTCAAGTTCCATCCGCAGGGACAGCGCAGCCTCGCTGTCGGAACGCGCGCGTCGGGTTACGGGTTGAGCGGCACGATGGCGAACTTCGTCGCCGAGGCGAACCGGCAGACGCTGCTGTGCGTCCAGATCGAGGACCGGGAAGCGTTGCCGAACCTCGACGAGATTTTGAAGGTGGAAGGCATCGACGTGTTCTTCATCGGACCGTCCGATCTTTCGCAGTCGATGGGCTACCCGGGCAACGCGAAGGCGCCGGCGGTCGCGAAGGCCATCGACGACAGCCTCGCGAAAATCGTCGCCGCCGGGAAGACGCCGGGAATGCCCGCCTCGACCGACGCCGTCCAGGCCGTGCTCGCCAAGGGCGTGCGCTACATCTACACGCACTTGCCGGCGATCCTCGCGAGCGGGGCCGGAGCGTACTTCCGCAACGCGCGGCCCTGAAGGCGGGGGACCACGCTCCATGAACGGAAACGCCTCATAGTCTGCGATAATCGAACGCCCGGTAAGGGAATTTCCGCATGGCATTGCTCAAAATCGCCCGCATGGGAAATCCGGTTCTGCGGAAGATTGCAGAGCCCGTTGTCGACCCGACCGATCCCGAAGTGGCCCGGTTGGCGGCCGACATGATGGAAACGCTCGAAGACGTCGGCGGCAACGGCCTCGCCGCGCCTCAGGTGCACGTCAGCAAGCGCGTGGTGGTCTATCGCATCGCACCGCATCAGATTCCGCCCGGCGCCCATTTCAAGCCGCTCCCGTGGACGGTATTGATCAATCCGGTGATCGAGCCGCTGACGGACGAAAAGAAACTGATCTGGGAGCGCTGCCTCTCGATTCCCGGCCTGCACGGGATGGTGCCTCGCTACACGCGCGTGCGGTGCACGGCGCAGGCGATGGACGGCAGCCCCATCGAGCGCGTGACCCGCGGGTTTCACGCCATGCTGCTCCAGCACGAGTGCGATCACCTCGACGGCGTCCTCTATCCGATGCGGATGACGGACATGTCCACGCTCGCGTTCAACAGCGAGCTCGGCGATCGCGGCTTCCTTTACCCGCGCGCGGCGGAGGAATTCGAGGACAATGCCGTCACCGCCGAAACGTGACCGTAGTGCCGCAGGCGATCCAATAGCATCAGCCGCACCCTTCAGGAGGAATCCCATGTCGACAGTCAGCCGTCGCACGTTCCTGCAAACCCTTGCCGCATCCGGCGCCGTCCTGCTCCCGGTCGAGGGCTTCGCGCAGGACAAGCCGAAGCAGGGCGGAACGCTCGTGATGGACGTGCAACCCGAGCCGCCGACGCTCGCGTCCTACATCAGCACCTCCGGTCCGATCGGCGAAGTCTCGGCGAAGGTCTACGACGGGCTTTTCGAATACGACTTCAACCTCAAGCCGATTCCCAGCCTCGCCACGTCGTGGACGGAAAGCGCGGACGGCAAGACGATCACGTTCAAGCTGCGCGACGGCGTCAAGTTCCACGATGGCACGCCGTTCACGAGCGCGGACGTCCAGTTCTCGATCATGGAGGTGCTCAAGAAATTCCATCCCCGCGGCATCAATACGTTCCGCGCGCTGGTAGCGGCCGACGCGCCGGATGCGCACACCGTCGTTTTCAAGCTCGATACGCCGGCGCCGTACATGATGATGGCGTTGTCGGGCTACGAATCGCCGATCGTGCCCAAGCACCTATTCGCCGGGACCGACATCCAGAACAGCAAGTACGCGAACAATCCGGTCGGCACCGGACCTTTCAAGTTCGTCGAATGGCAGCGCGGCCAGTACATGCGCTTCGACCGCAACCCCGAATACTGGCGCCCCGGCGAGCCGCACCTCGATCGCATCGTCGCGCGCTTCATCGGCGATGCGCAGACGCGCAGCGCGGCGATGCAGACCTCCGAGATCAATTACGGCGGCTTCGGCGCGATACCGTACTTCGACGTCGCGAGGCTCACGAAGATCCCGGGAATTGCGTCGACGACCAAGGGCTACGAGATGCAGTCGCCGATCGTCGAGCTCGACTTCAACACGCGCGTGAAGCCGTTCGACGACGTCCGGGTGCGCCAGGCGATCTCGATCGCGATCGATCGCAAGTTCGTCATCGACAACATCTGGTTCGGCTTCGGCAAGCCGGCCACCGGTCCGATCAGCTCCAACTTTGCACCCAGCGGCATCTACACCTCCGACGTCAGGAACTACAACCTGCCCAATGGCGCCGACGTCGCGAACAAGATGCTCGACGAAGCCGGCTACAAGCGGAAGGCGGACGGCACGCGATTCGAGATCGTGCACGACGTCACGCCGTACGGGGACGAGTGGCAGCGCTTCGGCGAGTACGTCAAGCAGGCGCTCGCAAAGATCGGGATCAAGGCGACGATTCGCTACGAAGATGTGCCGACGTGGCTGCGCCGCATATATACCGACTACGACTTCCAGCTCACGTCGAACTGGGTGCAGAACCTCGCCGATCCGGTGATCGGTGTCGACCGGCTCTATTCGTCGTGGTCGATCAAGAAAGGCACCGTGTTCGTGAACGGGTCGGGATGGAGCAGCCCGGAAACCGACAAGCTGATGAAGGCAGCGGCGATCGAGATCGACCCGGCCAAGCGCGGCGCGCTCTACCACCAGTTCCAGAAGCTCACGGTCGACGCGGCACCGCTCGTCTGGGTATTCGAGCTGCAGTTCGTGACGGT
>Ga0070713_100003773_pt1 | contig 10035 bp, 7 predicted proteins | sample LARL82metaG_FD_65465 | JGI IMG/M metagenome (GOLD analysis project Ga0070713, IMG submission 65465) | Corn, switchgrass and miscanthus rhizosphere microbial communities from Kellogg Biological Station, Michigan, USA - LAR L8-2 metaG | ecosystem: Host-associated > Plants > Roots > Rhizosphere ... | reverse complement strand
AGTTCGCAGCGCTCCGGTCGCCGTTCACTGCAATCCGCTAGTTTGCCCGGCAGGCCACCGCCATCGAGCGCGCCTTTTCTGCGGGTCAGATCGCGAGCTTTGCGTGCCGCTTCGCGCGCGCGTGCCGCGTCAATCGCTTTGTTGATGATCTTTCGCCCGACTGTTGGATTCTGCTCAAGATAAGCACCCAATCGTTCGTTGACGAACGACTGCACCACACCCGCGATATCGGAATTCAGCTTGCCCTTGGTCTGACCTTCAAACTGCGGTTGCGAGAGCTTCACACTAATTACGGCGACCAGACCTTCGCGAACATCATCGCCAGAGAGATTCTCCTTCACGTCCTTGAAAAGTCCCATCTGCTGTCCGGCGTAATTGATCGTGCGCGTCAGCGATGTGCGGAATCCAGACAGGTGCGTGCCGCCATCCACTGTGTTGATGTTGTTGGCGAAGCTGAACACGCTCTCGGAGTAGCCGTCGTTGTACTGAATGCCGATTTCCATGACAACGCCGTCGCGCTCGGCTTCCATGTAGATCGGCTTATCGTGAAGAACGCTCTTGCCCCGATTCAGGTGCTTAATAAATTCCGCGATGCCACCGTTGTACTTGAACTCGGCTTTCTTGGGTTCGCCTGTTTTGGAATCGGCAGTGCGCTCATCGGTCAGCGTGATCAGCAGGCCCTTGTTCAGGAATGCCAGTTCGCGCAAGCGCTGCGCGAGTGTGTCGTAGTTGTAGACGGTATCGGTGAAGATGCTCTTGTCCGGCAGAAAGTGAACTTTCGTCCCCGTCTTTGCCTTCACCGCGCCGGTCTTCTTCAGCTTCGAAGTCGGCTCACCTTTCGAGTAGCTTTGTTCCCAGGTAAAGCCATCGCGCCAGATTTCGAGATTCAGTTCTTCGCTGAGCGCATTTACGCACGAGACACCCACGCCGTGCAATCCACCCGAAACCTTGTAGGTCGATGAATCGAACTTTCCGCCCGCGTGCAGCTTGGTCATCACGACCTGCGCTGCAGAAACCTTTTCTCCATCTTCCAACGTCATATCCCCAACGGGAATGCCGCGTCCGTTATCCACGACGGTGATGGAGTTGTCGATGTGGATGGTGACATCGATCTTGTCTGCGAATCCGGCGAGCGCTTCGTCGACGGAGTTGTCGACGACTTCGTACACGAGATGGTGCAGGCCCATTTCGCCCGTGGAACCGATATACATTGCCGGCCGTTTGCGCACGGCTTCCATCCCGCCAAGAACTTTGATGGAATCGGCGTTGTAATCGCCATTCCCGTTGGTTCCGGCTTTGCCGTTTTTCGCCTTGCTATCGGCTTTCGAATTGTCGAGGACTGGGGAGGGATTGATCTCTTTCGTCGCCATTCAGATGAGAAAACCTGTCGTTTCTCCCCGCCGTTTTCGACCACGAAGAGGCGGGGTGCGCCGGTCAATTCACAAAAGCCCAAAATCAGCTCAAATTGCTGAAATTACGAATACTTAGCTGGCCCTGTGATACTTACGATTATACCACGGAGAAGGGCTTTTCCGGTGCTCCTGGGGAGCCTGCAAGATCAATATTTCCAGCACTTTGGCCCCCCTTTTTTGGAACGAACGTCCTGGGCCGCTCCGGTTGCCCACTGGGGCCCATTTCGCGCCCTACTTAATCGCCAGCACGCTGTAGTTAGGCGCAAACTGATCGTTGGACGTAAGCGCCATCCTCTCCAAGGCCAGTCCGGCTACGTTCAAGCACGGACAGGCTGTCATTTCAATCAGCTTCCTGAGGCGTCCTTCGGGTGCGAGCGTGTATAGGCCTAGATTCAGGGTACGGATTAATCCGCCTACGCTGGAGGTCTCCGGGACAACAGTCACCTCCCGGAACGGCGCAAGAAGCGAGCGTATTCCTCCTGATGTGAAACGCCAGTGCTCCTCGTCGACAAACCTCGGGCCGCACGAAACGACACTCATCAACAATGCCCCATCTGGCTTCAGAATTCTGTGTATTTCCCTCGCCGCCGAGTAGGGATCGCCGAAATACTCGAACACCTGAGTACAGACGACGACGTCATAGGTATTGCACTCAAAAGGCAGCGCCTCGCCGCTTGCCACCACGTCCACGAGCTCAGTTTTCTGGAGGTCGCATGCCACATAATGTTGCGCTCGAGCGGCAAAAAGCGGCCGATACGGTTGGTATCGCGCGCCAACATCCAGGACCTTAAGATCCTTCCCCCGCAGTTGCTGGATCCATTTTTGAAATATTGCGCGGCGCGATTTCAATACGAGGAAATTGGGGTTTTTCAGCGAAGGGTGAAGGCGCTCGCGCGCAGTTTTGAGCAATTGCTCGCTGGATTCTGGGACCATTTCCCGAGTTCCTCCGCTGGTATCACTCTGAACCATCCTGCCCACTCCGGCTGTGACATTCCAGTCCCCGAGCGGGTACCCCAAACCCGCCTGGTTCCGTCGAAGTTAACGTGGGGGACGCGTTCTTAAGATCCTTTGCGGCTACGATGGTTGCGTGCGACGCATACCTTCACTGGATGGTCTCCGGGCGATTTCTATCAGCATGGTGGTGCTTGGGCACTTGGCGAAGAGCCATCATGCACCCCGCGTTTTCTGGGACCACTATGGCCCGGCTGGCGTCAATGTTTTCTTCGTCATCTCTGGGTACCTGATCACCAGCATCCTGCTGCGTGAACATGAAGCCACCGCAACCATTAATTTGTCTCGATTCTATTTGCGACGATCCCTTCGAATTTTTCCTGCTTCCTTCGTCTTTTTGTTCGTCGCTTTCCTGTTCTTCTGGCACAGCCTCCACTGGTATGACATGGTTGCAGCCATGTTGTACGTCGCAAACCTGGACCACGCCCGCCCATGGATCCTCGGGCATCTTTGGTCCCTCAGCATCGAAGAACAGTTCTATCTCGTGTGGCCTTCTGTACTCCGTAAGTGGTACAAACACCGAGTTACAATCCTCATTTCTGTTCTGGTAGCCGCTCCCGTCTTTAGGGTGCTCATGTATGCCCTTAGGGTGCCCAGGGCGGGAGGCGATGTTTTTCCCCTCAGCGGCGACGCCATCGCCATAGGCTGTTTGCTAGCCATTTTTGCCCCTCGCATTGGCGAGATCAGTCGTCCGCTTGCGGCCATTTGCTCATTGGCAATGATCACGATCCCAGTGTTCCCCGCAACTTCAGCTTTACGAACCACGCTTTTGTATTTCGTCTTACGTCCAGTGTTTTACTTGTCGATCGCGGCAGTCATCCTTCACGTGGTTCGCAATCCCTACCGCGCCTTGAATGCTGCACCTGTCATGTGGCTTGGCCGGATAAGCTACAGCCTTTACCTCTGGCAGCAGCCGTTCTGCGCGAACCCGAAATTGCAATCAGGGTGGCTTGTAATCGGCGCCATACTATGCGCTTGCCTCTCTTACTATGTCGTGGAGCAGCCGGTACTCCGGCTCCGCGAACGCCAGAGTGCCGCAACGCGCGAAGTTCCTGCAGAGAACGCGCAACCCTGCCCCCTGGTTGCTTAAACCTCATCGAACAATGCTAGGACGGCGTTTTATGGGCGTAGCCTGATAACATAGAGAAAGCTACTATGAGTGTTCCCGTATCGCAGATGTGGACGGTGGCGACCTACGTCATCCGGCAGAAACTTGCCGGTCGCAAGCGCTATCCTTTCGTCCTGATGCTTGAGCCGCTGTTCCGCTGCAACCTGGCGTGCGCCGGATGCGGCAAGATTCAGTATCCCGGCCACATCCTCAAGCGCCAGCTCACGCCGGAAGAATGCTTCAAGGCTGTCGACGAATGCGGTACGCCCATGGTGTCAATCCCCGGTGGCGAACCACTGCTGCATCCGCAGATTCAAGAGATCGTCGCAGGTCTGGTCGCGCGGAAGAAGTACATTTACCTGTGCACGAACGCACTCCTGCTGAAAGAGAAGATCCACCTTTTCAAGCCTTCGAAGTACCTGACCTTCAGCGTTCACCTTGACGGCCAGAAGGAACACCACGATCTCTCGGTTTGCCTCGAAGGCGGGCACGAGAAGGCGATGGAAGGAATTCGTGAGGCGCTGAACCGCGGCTTCCGCGTCACCACGAATACGACTCTATTCGACGGCGCCGACCCCAAGAGCGTTCGCTCCCATTTCGACGAACTGATGGAAGTCGGCGTTGAAGGCATGATGCTCTCGCCCGGGTACTCCTACGACAAGGCTCCCGACCAGCATCATTTCCTCGGCCGCGCCCGCACTCGCAAAATGTTTCGCGCAATTTTGTCGAACCGCAAGAAGAGCTGGAAGTTCAATCAGTCGCTGCTCTTCCTCGAATTCCTGATGGGCAAACGCCATTACGCCTGCACGCCGTGGGGCATGCCGACGTACAACATTTTCGGATGGCAAAAACCGTGCTACTTGCTGCAGGACGGCTACGTGGATTCTTTCCAGGAACTCCTCGACACCACCGATTGGGAGAACTACGGGACCGAATCCGGCAATCCGCGTTGCGCGAATTGCATGGTGCATAGCGGATACGAGGCGTCTGCGGTGAACGAGACTTTTGGTTCTGTCCGTGGGTTCGTGGACACCATTAAGGCGACTTTGTTTGGCCAGTATCCCGATCCCGGCGCAACGCGCCTGCTCGACGAGATTTCCTCCAACCACGTCAACCCGCTGGTGCAGATCGAAACCAAGTCGCTGGAAGAAACCCGAGTCTAGCAATATCCGTGTCGGGACAGCCGCCCTCGGCTGTCCGATCGAGTGCAGCTCGATCCGTTTCGTATCGGGGCATGGCTTCAGCCGTGCCGGAAAACCACACCCGTACAAGAGCTACCCGAGCGCGAGATCATCATTGAACAATAATGATCTCGCGCTCGGGTAGCTCTTTGGGCGGCAGTTAACCGGACTTCTTCTCGCCGTTTCTCGCCAGGAAACGTTCAATGAACGTAGTATCCGTGTGCCCCGCACGAAATTCAGGGTCGGCAAGAATTTTGCGATGCAGCGGGATCGTCGTGTGCACGCCTTCCACGATGAACATGCCCAGCGCGCGTGACATGCGCGAAATCGCCTCCTCGCGGTCTTTCCCACGAACCACAAGCTTCGCGATCAGCGAGTCGTAATACGGCGGAATCACGCCTTCCGCGTACGCAGCCGTATCGATACGTACACCGGTTCCTCCCGGCGGATGAAACGTCGTGATCTTCCCCGCCGACGGCGTGAATTTCTCCGGATGCTCCGCGTTGATGCGGCACTCGATCGCGTGCCCGCGATGCACAATTGGTCCGTGCAACACGCTCTCCATCTTTTCGCCCATGGCAATTGCGATCTGCGCTTTGACCAGGTCGACGTCCGTCACCATTTCTGTCACCGGATGCTCCACCTGGATCCGCGTGTTCATCTCGATGAAGTGGAGCCGCCGGTCCTTGTCCATGAGGAACTCGATCGTGCCCGCATTCGCATATCCGATCTCAGACAGCGTTTTCGAGAGAATGTCGCCGATCTCCTTCCGCAACTCGGGCGTCATCTGCGTTGATGGCGATTCCTCGAGCAGTTTCTGATGACGCCGCTGAATGCTGCACTCGCGCTCGCCCAGGCTGACCACATTGCCGTGCTCGTCCGCGAGAATCTGGAATTCGATGTGCCGCGGGTGCTCGACGTACTTCTCCATGTAGAGATCGCCGTTACCAAACGCCGCCGCCGCTTCCGACTGAGCCGCCGCATACAGGGCCGGGAGTTCCGCTTCCGTGCGGATGATTCGCATGCCGCGCCCGCCGCCACCCGCAGAAGCTTTGATAATCACGGGGAATCCAACGCTTCTTGCCCACTCGAGCGCTTCGCCTTCGCTGCTGAGCACACCGTCCGATCCCGGAAGGATCGGCACGCCATGCTTCTTCATCGCCGCGCGAGCTTTTTCCTTCTCGCCCATCAGGCGGATCACTTCTGGCGAAGGCCCGATGAATTTGATGTTGCAGGTCTCGCAGACCTCAGCGAAGTTGGCGTTCTCGGAAAGCAGCCCGTATCCGGGATGGATCGCATCCACGTTCGCGATCTCAGCTGCGCTGATCACCGCCGGTATATTCAGATAACTTTGCGAGAGCTGCGGAGGTCCCACGCAAATCGCTTCGTCCGCAAAACGCACCGGCAATGAATTGCGGTCCGCCTCGCTGTAAATCGCGACCGTGCGGATGCCCAGTTCCTTGCACGCGCAAATCACCCGCAGCGCAATTTCCCCTCGATTAGCAATCAGAATTTTGTTGAACATTTGGTAGAGGCTGGAACCAGGTACGCCAGCTTTTGCTGCCTTCGTATACCTTCGTGTACCTTCGTGGTGAATTCTGTTTGATCAAGCCACGAAGTCACAACGGCGCACGAAGGGTTTTCATTTTTTTGGCCGGATTGCGAACAAATCCTGTCCGTACTCGATCGGCTGGCCGTTTTTCACCAGGCACTGCACCACCTCGCCGGCAACGTCGGACTCGATCTCATTCATCAGCTTCATCGCTTCCACGATGCAGAGCAATTGCCCAACCTCGATGGTGTCGCCGGGCTTCACAAAGGGTGGCGATCCCGGCGAAGGCGACTCATAGTAAGTTCCCACCATGGGCGACTTCACCATGTGCAGGTCTTCCTTCTTCTCGGGCGCAGGTGGTGCGGTCGCATGCACGGGCGGAGCTGCAGCCATCGGCGCGTGCGCCAGTGGCAGGTGCACGGCGGGGGTCGGCACGCTGATGATCCGTTCGACTGGCTGCTGCGGCTCAGGTGCGGCCCGCTTGATCCGCACCTTCACATCGCCACGTTCCAGTTCAAACTCGGCGATATCCTTCTCGATCAGAAACTCGATAAGTTCTTTGATCTCTTTTTGATTCATGGGTTCCCAGTGGCTCTATGAAATCCGGCCTTTGCTCAAACCGACAGAAGTTCTTTCGGGCATTTGGTCAGGATCTCGCAGCCCGTTTCGGTCACCACAACCGTATCTTCGATGCGCACTCCAAACTTTCCCGGCAGATAAACGCCCGGCTCGACAGTAATGACCATACCCGGACGCAGGATTTCCGTCTGACCAGCCGCGACGCGCGGAGCCTCGTGGATTTCGAGGCCCAGGCCGTGCCCGGTCGAGTGCGTAAAATATTTACCTAATTCCCGTTTGTGCAACAACTTGCGAGCAGCAGCGTCCACTTCGCCAACAGCTTTTCCGGGCCTGACGGCCTCTAGCGCCGCCTGCTGCGCTTCTCGGACAGCTCCATAAACCCTGCGCGCTTCCGTCGAGGGACAGCCCACGTGCAGCGTGCGGGTCATATCGGAACAATAGCCGGAGAGTATAACACCGAAGTCGCAGACCACGAATCCTTCGTCCGGAACGGCTGCAAACGACGCCCGGCCGTGCGGCAATGCCGAGCGCCTTCCGCCCGCGATGATGGTGGTAAACGCCATCTGGTCCGCGCCTGCATTCCGTGCTGCAAGTTCAAGCTGGCCAGCAACTTGGGACTCAGTTCGGCCCGGCTTCAGAACATCGGTAAGCGGATCGAGAAGCCTACTTCCCAATTCGCATGCGGTGCGAATCCTGGCAATCTCTTCGTCGGACTTCACCATCCGCATGCGCTCGATCAGCGCGGGAGCATTCGCGATCCGAACTCGCCTAACCCGCTTCGCCAGCGCTTCCCGGTCGGCCACGGTCATATACGCAGCTTCAATCCCCAGGCGCTTGATCTGCTTTCGCTCGGTCAGCCAGTCCATTGCCGCCGCAAACGCCGATTTCCCTTTCTCGATCCGAATCCGCGCGCCTTTGACTTCCTCCCGCGCTTGAAGGGTATATCGCCCGTCGGTAAAGAACTCAAACTCGCGATCGCTTACCACCAGCAGTCCGGCGCTTCCGCTGAACCCGCACAAATACCGGATGTTCGGCAAATGGCCGACAAGGATCGCATCCAGCTTGTATTTGGAGAGTTCCTCCTGCAACGACTGCAGGCGGGATCGGGCGCGCATGTACATAGTTTATCCCACTTAGGTTGTAGACGAGCCCCATTTCGTGAACTTACATAAACGTTTCGGGGCAATTTTTCTTCACTCCTGACCACTTCCGTTGTACACTCCTGCCACTTCGCAAAACTTCGCAGGGGAGCTCCAAAATGAAAATCGTGCGCCACCAGGTTCTCGCCGTTCTCTGTCTGCCTTTACTTGTCTTCGCCTGTTCGACGCTTTCCAACGCCGAAGGCCAGACTCGCAACTACTACATCGCAGTCGATGAAGTCGACTGGGACTACACGCCTCTCGGCGTCGACGGAATGACCGGCAAGCCCTTCGACCACATGTCTGCCATGTACGTCGAATCGGGCAAACATCAGATCGGCCGCGTATACCGCAAAGCCGTCTACCGCGAATACACGGACGCAACCTTCACCACTCTAAAAAAGCGGACTCCTCAGTGGGAGCATCTTGGGCTTCTAGGCCCGGCCCTGCACGCCGAGGTCGGTGACACCATCAAGATCTTCTTCAAGAACAACGGCACCCAGAGTTACAGCATGCACCCGCATGGCGTGCTCTATGAAAAGGCCTCCGAAGGCGCCTACTATAACGACGGCGCCAACGATCCGACGCATAACGGGGTGATTGCACCCGGCGGGACTCACACCTATATCTGGGAGGTCCCCGAGCGCGCCGGCCCGGGACCAAACGACCCCAGTTCAGTGGTCTGGCTTTATCACTCCCACAACTACGAAGGGCACGATACCAACGCCGGACTGATCGGCACGATCATCGTCACTCGCAAAGGAATGGCGCGGCCTGACGGAACTCCCAAAGATGTGGACGACGAGTTCGTCACCGCGTTCTTCCTCATCGACGAGAACAACAGCTGGTACTTGAATCACAACATTCAGGCCCACACCACTGACCCTAAAGGCGTGAACAAGCTGGAAAACATACCCGCCGACGCGGACGGCAATTTTTCCATCGTGGGAAGCGGTTTCATCGCCTCCAACATTCGCCTCACCATCAACGGCTACATTTTCGCCAACATGCCCGTGATGACCATGAAAAAAGGCGACCACGTCCGCTGGTACGTGATCAGCTTGGGCAACGGCTTCAACTTCCACACACCGCATTGGCATGGGAACACGGTCACGGTGAATGGGTCGCGCACCGATGTGCTCTCGCTAGCACCCGCGCAGATGATCACCGCCGACATGGTGCCCGACAACGTCGGCACCTGGATGTACCACTGCCACCTCAGCGATCACATGGAAGCCGGCATGATGGCGATGTACAAAGTCGTGCCGTGACGGAGGATTCACCGCAGAGATCGCCGAGTACCCAGAGAACTAAGGGTTCTCTTTGCGAACTTTGCGATCTTTGCGGTTAAAGGATCGTTCTGTTGTTGGTGAAGACCCTGCAACTACTTCGCTAGCAGCTCCCGCATCTGCTCTTCGTCAATCACCGCGACACCCAATTCTTTCGCCTTATCCAGCTTCGATCCTGCTTCGGCTCCAGCGACCACATAATCGGTCTTCTTGCTGACTGATCCTGTAACCTTGCCGCCGGCATCTTCAATCATCTTTTTCGCTTCATCGCGCGTGAGGCTCGAGAGAGTCCCCGTGAGCACGAATGTCTTGCCTGCAAGCTTGGTCCCCCGCTTCTTCTTCTTGCCGCGAAGCGTTAACCCAGCTGCGCGCAACTCCTCAACCAATTCCCGGTTCTTTGGCTCGCTGAAAAACTCGACTATGCTCTTCGCGATCCGCGGGCCGACTTCTTCCACCTGCTGCAGTTCCTCTTCGCCGGCGTTCATCAGTGAATTCAGGTCGCCGAAATGCTCGGCGAGGAACTGCGCCGTCCGCTCGCCGACAAAACGAATTCCCAACCCAAAAATCACGCGTTCCAGCGGCAACTGCTTCGAGTGCTCGATTTCATTGAGGACGTTCTGCGCCGACTTATCACCCATGCGCTCCAGGCTGAGCAGATCCGCCTTAGTCAGCTTGTAGATGTCGGCCACGTCCTTCACCAGTCCACGCTCGGTTAACTGCGTGACCAGAGCATCGCCCATGCCGTCGATGTTCATTACCCCGCG
>Ga0070713_100003770_pt1 | contig 10035 bp, 9 predicted proteins | sample LARL82metaG_FD_65465 | JGI IMG/M metagenome (GOLD analysis project Ga0070713, IMG submission 65465) | Corn, switchgrass and miscanthus rhizosphere microbial communities from Kellogg Biological Station, Michigan, USA - LAR L8-2 metaG | ecosystem: Host-associated > Plants > Roots > Rhizosphere ... | reverse complement strand
ATCACGATGTCGCCGCCCTCGGCGCCCATGCGCGAGACCGCGTCAGCCAAGGCCTTCTCGGCGATCTGCTGCAGGTCTGCGTTGATGGTCAGCACCACGCTCGATCCGCGCGTCGGCGCGGTCCCCGGCGCGATCGGAGACTCTCGGCTCTGGCCCTTCGGATCCTTGAAGATGGTTGCCAATCCGGGCGTGCCGCGCAGGATGGAATCGAGCGACAGCTCGAGGCCATCGACCGGTTTGTTGTCGCCGTCCACGTGGCCGAGAATTCCTTGCGTTCCCGGAGAGACCGCGTACGCCCGCGTGATGGACGCGTACGAATGGACCCCGTGGAGCGCGATCGCCGGCGCGGCTTCCACGGCGAGAAAACGGTCCGGCACCGTGAGGTACTTGCCGGACGTATCGAGCGCGCGCGCAATGACCGACGCGTCGACGTGGAGCGCCGCGAGCGCCTTGCGCAGCTTGCGCGGCTCGTTCACTTCGCGCGGCGCGATCTCGAGCCGGACCATCTCGCGGCTCTGCGCCAGCACGTGATGCGTGGCGTCGAGAATGTCTCCGCGCGGCGCGGGCACCCTTCGCTCGGTCGACTGCTGGCGTTCGGCGCGAGCGCGCCACGCCTTCCCCTGCGCGAGCTGAACGCGCGCGGCCTGAACCAGAATCGCCAGCGCGAAGATCGCGAGCGTCGCGTGGGCGAGTCCGATGCGCCTAGAGCGAATCATGGATCGCACGCGGGACTTTGTTGGCGGGGCGTGGGAGCAGCACCTGCTGGTCCGGGGTCGGGATGTGCATGTTCAATCGTTGTTCGGCGATCGGTTGCAGATGCGTTCGACTCGAGGCGTCGCGAATCGCCGTCTCCAATCGGACGCGGTCCGCCTCGAGCGCGTTACGCCGCTGCTGGAGCTTTCGGATTTCCCGCTGCTGCTGGACACCGAACACTCTCCGTGCAATGACGCCCGTCGTCACCAAGACGAAACCGACGAGCACCATGGCGATGAACCCGCGCCGCCCCGGCGCTACTCGGCGCTTCGCCATGCACGGAGCCGGGCGCTGCGAGCGCGTGGATTGCGAATGACCTCGTCCGCCGACGCGGGGACGGCGCGCTTGGTGATCGTCGTCCCGAGCGGGCGGCCGCGGCAGGTACACACGGGCTGTCTGGGCGGACACACACAGGCCGTGCTCCAGTCGCGGAACGCATTCTTCACGATGCGATCTTCGCCCGAGTGATAGGCGATCACGACGAGCGATCCCCCCGGCACCAGCCGATCGCGCAGAGCCGGCAGCGCGCGCTCCAAACTCGGCAGCTCGTCGTTGACGGCGATGCGCACCGCCTGAAAGAGGCGCGCAAAGTCACCCGCGCCGCTGCGCGAGCCGAGTACGGCGCGGATGGCGCGCACCAGATCGTCGCTCGTCTCGAACGGCGCGTTGCCGCGGCGCCGAACGATCTCGCGCGCGAGTCGGCCGGCACGCGGCGGCGTCTCGTCGCCGAAATTGCGGAAGATCGACGTCAGCGTTCTCTCATCCTCGGTGTTGAGCAGAGCCGCGGCGTCCATCGGGGCGTCCGCGCCCATGCGCATGTCCAGTCGTGCGCCGGGGCGAAAGGTGAACCCGCGGTCGCTCTCGTCGACCTGATGCGACGAAATCCCCAGATCGAGCAAGATACCGTCGAACCGAATCCCCTCCAGCGCCGGCAGACTGTCAAGCAGCGCAAAGTTCGACTCGACGGCGGAGAATCGCCCGAGAGCCGAGAACTGGGCCAGCCGTTGGGTCGCCGAAACGAGCGCATCCGGGTCACGATCCACGCCGATCACGCGATCGACGCCAGCCTCGAGCAGCGCCAGCGAATGTCCGCCGCCGCCCAGGGTGCAGTCCAACACGCGCCGGCAATGCCGAAGCAGCTCAGTGACGTCACTGGCGAGCACAGGCGCGTGATATGCGCTATCGAGCGGCATGAGATCCAAACACATCGCGATGATCATCCACGGATCGCGCGCCGACCGCGCCGACGTGCGGCATCTCGTGGACTGGGTGCGTCAAAAAGGACACTTGGTCGAGCCGTTGGTCACCTACGAGGCGGGCGACGCCACCGCGTTCGCCGCCGATGCCGCTCGCCGCGGTGTCGACGTCGTTGCCGCCGTGGGCGGAGATGGTACGGTAAACGAGGTGGCGAACGGGTTGGACGGATACGACGTGCCGCTTGGGGTCATCCCGGTGGGAACGGCCAACGATTTTGCGCGACAGGTCGGGATACCGGCGGACGCCGATCATGCCATGGATGTTATCCTCCAACGCAAGCCAAGGCGACTGGACACGGCGTCGTTGAATGGCCGCCGATTTCTCAACGTCTCGACCGCCGGCGTAGGAGCCGAGGCCACCGCGGAGACGCCGGCCGAAGCGAAGGAGTCGCTCGGTGCCATCGCATACCTCATCAGCGGCATGCGAAAGTTGGCCGACCTTCGCCCGCAGACCGCGCGGTTTGCTGGCGATGGTTTCGAGTACAACGGCCAGTTCCTGATGTTCGCCGTCGGACTCACGCGCGCATCCGGTGGCGGAACGATGGTCACGCCCATGGCGTCGGCGACCGATGGTCTGTTGGACCTGTGCATCGTCGAGGACATGTCGCGCGCCGAGTTCGCGCGCACTGTGCTTCGCGTCAAACGGGGCGAGCACGTTGGTCAGGACGGCGTGCAGTACGTGCAAGTGCGCTCCGTGACCATCGAGGCACGCGAGCCGGTCACAGTGAACGTGGACGGCGAATCGTCGAACGCGACGCGATTGGTGTACCGCGCGCGGGCTCGCGACCTGTGGGTGCACGTGGCGAGCCTACCAGGCGAATCCGAGGTCTGAAAACCAAAACCGCCCGGCGCGCAGGCGCCGGGCGGTTTGCGAACGGGACGATCTACTTGCACTTGAGCGCGGTCTTGAATTGCGGGATGTATGCGGAGTACGTGGTCACGCTCGCGAGAATCTGATTCGCGGTCGCTTTGTCGACGACACCACCGGCAGGCATTGCGATCGACGTCGTGGCGAACATGTCTTCGACGACTTTGAGCTCGCTGCAGGCCTTCGCTCTGTCATCCTTGCCGCTCTTGGTCTGAAGCGCTTGGACATTTGTGAGGGCATCGGCGCCCACGTTGAATGCCGCGAAGCCCGTGTAGAACTTGCTCTGCGGCGACGGCGCGATCGCATCGACGGTTTGCGCTGCCTTGAGCGCCGTTTCCCAATCCGCACGCGTCTTGGTGTCTTGCGCGATCTTGAGGGCGGGACCGACGTTCGCGAGCAGTGCTTGCCCGATCGAATCCCTGCTCTGTCCAGACGCGATCGCCTGTTGTGCCGTCGCCATTGCGCTGTCGGGCTGACCCAGATCGTTCTGGATGTACATGACGAGCAGCGTCGTCCGTGTGTTCTTCGCGTCGATTTGACTCGCGCGGCGCGCCGCCGCCAACGCCTGCGTCAACTGCTGTCGACCGGCCGGAGCGCTACCTGCGGCAATGGCGGCGAGACCCGCCTTGCGATAGCCCTGTGCGAGCAGCAGCTGTAGGTCCGCATCGTTGGCAAATTTTCGCGCCGCCTGTTCCGTCAGGGCTTGAGCCACGGCGGTGTTGCTGTCGAGCTGCGCGTTGCGAATCTGCCACCGGAAGTAGTCGAGGTCCGCCCGCGCCGTGTCGCCTTTGCCGTATTCCTCGCCCGCCGCGAAGGCCTTCTTGAAATCGCCGCTCTTCGACAGCACCAGCCACTTTGCGCGGAGGAGATCTCCATCGCCGGGATTCTGCGCCAGCAACGTATCGAGGATCTCCAACGCTTGGTTCGGCGATCCGAATTTTACGATAATCGACACGATCGTCTTCGCGATCGCGGGGTTCGACGGATCGAGCCGATAGACGGCGAGGTACGCGCTGATCATGTTCGCCGTGTCGTGCTTCTGTTCGTAGGCGTCGCCGAGATTCGCCCAGGCAATCATGGACGTCGAGTCGCTCGCGATGATCTGCTTCGCGACGCCGATGATCGAGTCGGCCGGCGCCTTCTGTGAGGAGAATGCCGACAACAAACACAGTCGCGAGAAGCTCGAATTCGAATACGCCTCGAGCCCGACGCGCGCCGCCTTGGCCGCGTCATCGTACTTCGCGGCACGCAATGCGCTCGTGCACAGCCGGTACGACGGGAGGGCCTTGCTTGCGTCGGTGAGGCTCCGCTCGATCTGCTTCGCGGCATCGCCGGCGTCATGTGCGTCGAGCGCCGGTAACGGTTGGGTCACCATTTCCTTGCCGATCCTCATCAGCAACCGCGGCTCGACATGCACGCCGCTCGCCGTTTTCGTCACTGACCCATCGAGCACCTGGTCGCCGCGCAGCGCCTTGGCGAGCTCATACACATCCGACACAGACAGCGCCGAATCCGTGCGAAACCCCGAGGCCTCGAGTGTGTGGTCGATGTTGATCTTCGGAACGACGTAGAGCTCCTTCGTCGAACGCTCGCTCTGCAGCCGCTTCCGAACTTCGTCCGCCATGGTCGCGCCAAGGACGCGATCGGGACTGTGAAAGGTCGCGACGACGATGTAGGGTGTATCCCCATTCGGCGCGCCGCCGCGCTGTTCCGGCTGCGGCCTCGAGGCCTGCGCCAGCACCGAGGTCGTCGCCAAAGACAGCGCGAGCAGCGCCAAGGTCGCGGCACTCGGACGTTGCGTTGATTTCATGGTAAACCTCCACCGTTGAACCACCTGCACGGTACACGGGGATTCCGGCATCCGAGCAGACTCCGTCAGACGGAAACGAGCGTGAACCCGACTATCGCATCGCGACGGGGCGGAGCCTTGTAGAAGTCTAATGCCGAGCCTGAGTATGCGAAACAAAAAACCGCCCGGCGCGTCGTGCGCCGGGCGGTCGTGTTCCTGCAGAGAGACGTTATTTACCGCCGCAGAGTGCTTTCTTGAACTGCGGAATGGCAGCTTGAATTTGGCTCAGCGCGCCCATGATCTGGCCCGCGGCCTCTTTGTTGTAACCGCCGCCGCGCGGCATCGACATCGCCGTCGTTGCCGTCATGTCCTCGGCGACCTTCGTCTCGGCGCACGCTTTTTCCTTGGCGTCCTTGCCTTTGTCCTTCGAGAGCTTCTGCGCGTTGTTGATCGCGTCGAGCCCCACCTGGAACGACGTGAGCCCGACATAGAACTGCGTCGCCTGCGTGCTGGCGATCGCATCGGCCGTCTGCGCCGTCTTGAGCGCAGCCTCCCAATCAGCGCGTTCGTCGGGCTGGCCCTTTGCATCCTGCGCCTTCTTCGTCGCCACACCGACGGGACCGAGAAGCGCGGCGCCAAGCTGCTCCTTGCTCGATCCGGCAGCGATCGCCTTTTGCGCGAGCGCCATCGCCGTGTCCGGCATGTTCAGGTCGTTCGCCGTCACGATCGCGAACAGCCAGGCGTTCGCGTTCTTGGGATCGATCTCGGTCGCGCGACGCGCCGCAACCAGCGCCTGCTGCATCTGTCCGGCCTTTCGATATCCTTGGGCGAGAATCAGCTGAAGACTCGCGTCGGCCGGGAATTTCTGCGAGGCCTTGGCGGCGAGCTGCTGGACCATCGCGGCGTTGCTGTCTTGCTGAGCGGCGCCGATCTGTCGCTGGAAATAGTCGAGCGTAGCCGCGGCCGTGTCGACCTTCACGTATTCCTCGCCGGCCGTCATCGCCTGCTTGAGCTTCGTCGATCGCGACGTGCGGTTGCTGTCGGCCTGCGCGGCGCGGAGTAACAGCAGCCACTTGTTCTTGAGCAGCGACGGATCGCCCGGGTTCTGTACCAGCATCGAGTCGACGATCGGGATCGCCTTGTCCGGCGATCCGAAGTTCGCGAGCTGCGAGACGATCGACTGGCCGATGGTCGAGTTGGACGGATCCAACTTGTAGATCGCCATGTTCGCTTCGATTGCCTTGACCGTATCGCCCTTCTGCCCATACGCATCCGCAAGGTTGGCGAGCGCGATCATCGACGTCGGATCCGCGGCGGCGATCGCCTTGGCCACACTGATGATCGAGTCCGGCGGCGCCTTCTGCGACGAGAAGGCCGATAACAGACAGAGTCGTGCAAAGCTCGAATTCGGATACGCGGTCAGCCCGACACGCGCCGCCTTGGCGGCGTCGTCGTACTTCGCCGCGCGCAGGGCATTGGTGCACAGCTTGTACGACGGAATCGCTTTGCTCGCCTCCGTCAGGCTGCGCTCGATCTGCTTCGCGGCGTCGCCCGGGTCTCGCGCCTCGACCGGAGGCAGCGGCTGAATCACCGTCTGCTGACCGGTCTTCATCAAGAGGCGCGGCTCGACGTGCACGCCGCTCGCCGTCTTGGTCACGGAGCCGTCGAGCACCTGCTCGCCGCGCAGCTGCTTGGCGAGCTCCATCAGGTCGGACGCATTCAGCGCCGAATCCGCGCGGTAGCCCGAGGCCTCGAGCGTGTTGTTGATGTTGGTCTTCGGAATGACGTAGAGCTCTTTCGTCGAGTGCTCGCTTTGCAAGCGCTTCCGGACCTCATCGGCCATCGTGACGCCGAGGACGCGGTCGGGACTGCGGAAGGTCGCGACGAGGATGTAGGGCGTGTCCCCGTTCGGGACGCCCCCACGCTGCTCCGGCTGCTTCGCCACTTGGGCGAGCACCGGCGTCGTTGCCAGTGAGAGCGCGAGAAGGGCGAGGCCGGTGGCCCTCGGACGTTGCGTTGACTTCACGGTCGTAACCTCCAAACGTTGAACTGAGTACCCCGCGACGTGCACTCGGGTTCGCAATATCGAAACACTCAATGGGCGAAGAGGGACTCGAACCCCCGACTTCCTGCGTGTAAGGCAGGCGCTCTAACCAACTGAGCTATTCGCCCGACCTGCATGATCGGGCGGGTCGCTCCTGCACGCCCTACCAACTTTCGCCGTCGAGCGGGCCCGCCCACTCCTTGCGCCAACTCCGGCTAAACCCGCGCAGAAAATTCTACTTCAGAATGGCCACGGGGACGAGTATGCAGTATCCGATCGCGAGCAAGATTGGGGCGATTGTTTCGCCACCCCGTGCCAAATCGGCGAACCCGGCAATGATCACCACCGCCGCGATCCCCCACCACATCATGCCTCGTGTCCGAGACGTCGCCCCGTTCTCTGCCATAGGGGTTGTAGTGTAGACCTTCCTAGGAATGGTGTCAAGCAATGTGCTGACGCGAAGTTACGTGATGATGAGCACGACATTACGGACTGATTAAGACGGCGGAACTTCCGGCGTCCCAGCACCCAAATCGGTCTCGTCGTCCCCACGCAGCAGCGCATCGATCGCGCTCCGGCGCGCCGCTCGTTCGGCGGCCTCGTCGGCCGCGAGGAGCGCCGCCAACCGCTGCCGGTTCCGTTGCCGCCGCGCCACATAAAGTGGGAACACGAGCACCAGGAGCAGCAATCCCCCGACGGCGAAATCCCCGACGAGAGCCAGCGCGCCGTAGCGCCGACGGGTGCGTTGCTGCCAGCGTTGCTCGAACCCGAACAACGTGATGCCGTATGTCGCGCGAAAGGCGCGGTCCATCGACCCCGCTTCGCGCCACGCGTCGAGAAACCGCGACAGTCCGTTCGCGGTGTCGAGCGATGCCAGGTCGACGACGGCCCGATACGCCAGCGCGTACGCGTTCAGCGCCGTGGTCGAGCCCGCGGTAAACTCCGCGTCCAGCTCGTCGAATGTCGGCGTGCCCTTGAGCGCGAGCGCGACGTTGGCTGCGAGTGCGTCTTCCCGCCGCCACTCGTGAGCCGCGTAGCTCGCGTATCCTTCATCGAACCAGCGCGGCGGCGCGTCGCCCAGGAATTCGTGCAGCGCGAGATGCGCCAGCTCGTGCCGCACTACTTCACGAGGATCACCGGCGTCGGCTCCCGCGAACCGCCCCTGCATCACGATCCGCCGCGAATCAGGAAACGTGATCGCCGCACCCCATTCGGGCGCGCCGGGGCCAATCCACTCGCGGAATCGCCGGCGGTCTGGCGCGATCGCCAGCCAGACGTGTTGGCGCGGTCGCGGCAATCCGGGAAACGTATCGTTGCGTACCGCCGACTCGAGCAGCGATTGCGTCAACGTTCGGTCGCTCGGGAAGTACACCGCGGTGAAGCGTCCGCGATCGAGTCGCTCAGGCGCCTCCTGCTGCGCGGCGGCGGTCCGTGCCGAGCCGAGCACCAGCAGGCCGACGGCCGCGCCGCGAATCACCCGGCGCACGCGCCGCGCGAGCACGCCTACGGCGAACCGCCCGCCTCCACCGTCTTGAGCACCTCTGCGCAGCGTTTTCCCCACGGATTGAACTTGTTCTTCTCGAAGCCGGCCTTCCAGGTCGCCATAGCGTGCTCCCGGCGACCGTTGAGCCAATACGCCCGACCCAGCTCGTAGTAGGCCTCGATCAGGTTCGGACCGAGATTGAGCGTTTTCTGAAAAAAGGTCTGCGCATCCTCGAACATGTCCCGCTCGAGGTACACCAGGCCGAGATAGAAGTGCGCGTACAGCGTTGCTTTTTTGTCGTTGTCGAGACGAATGGCGCGCGACAGGTGTTCGATTGCCTCACCGAAAATCCGCTTCTTGAGACAAATATACCCGACGTTGATGCGCGCCAGCGCGTTCTGCGGTTCGCGCGTGAGCACCTTCTGGAACGTCAGCAGCGCGTCGTCGAACTTGTCCTGGAGCATCTCCGCCCACCCGAGCAACGATTCGGCGCCGGCGTCGTTCGGTGAGAGCTGCAGCGCCTTGCGCAAGGCTTGCTCCGCGCCCTCGTAGTCGCCGAGCGAGATCTTGCTCCATCCCTTCTCGATGAACGTCGATGCGCCGATGTGGTCCGCATGAATCACCGGACGCTCGGCGACGAACTGCGGCGCCAGCGATGGCTGCGTGGCCTTGAGTGCCTTCCATCGATCGATCAGCTGCAGCACGTCGCCACGCAGGGCGGTCAGCTGGGCGATCTCCACTTCGACCGCCTTGAACAGCGCAGCGATGTCCGCCTTCAATCCGTCGAGATCGGTCGCCGCCTCGGGTGCATCGAGCCGCGCGGCGAGGGCGTCATGTCGAACGCGCAGCGCGGCGGGTACAGATTCAGGCACGTACGGCCGGCTCCAGTCCTTCGACGATGCGCGCGAACTCGAGACGGTCCGTGCTCGACAGCACACGATCGATGTCGAGCACGACGACGACGCGCTCGCCGACGCGCGCGATGCCGCGCATGAATTGCGCGGGCAACCCGTGGAAGAGCGGCGGCGGCGGCGTGACGCTCGCCGACGGAACGACCGCGACCTCGGACACCGAGTCGACGATCGCCGCGATCCAGCCGCCGGTGCTCGTGAACACGAGAATGCGCGTGTCGGCCGAGATCGAGGCGTCAGGCAACTCGATGCGACGACGCATGTCCACGACCGGAATGACGGTGTCGCGATACGGCATCACGCCCTCGATCCATCGCGGCACACCGGGCACGCTGCTCGGCTCCGTGTAGCGGAGCACCCGTTCCACGCCGAAGACATCCGCCGCGAACAGGTCCGGACCGAGGTGAAAGATTACGAGTTGCACGACGTCCTTCTTCATTTCCTCTCTCCGTTGCCGGCGATCGCCGCGTCGAGCAGCGCGTCGGCATCGAGTATTCCGATCAACTCCCCTCCTTCCGCACGACGAACCAAGCCGACCAGAATGCCGTCCGATGCATCGGCGCCGCCGCTCGGCGCCTTGAGCAGATCCGTCTCCTCGATCCGGATGGCGTCGTACACATCGTCGATCGCCAAGCCGACACGGCGATCGTCCCGAGCGAACAAGAGAGCCGCGCCGTCGAGCGGTCCCTGCACGCGAAGCAGCGGGCGCGGATCGTACATCGTGATCAATTCCCCGCGAATCGTTGCGACCCCGAGCACCGTGCCTGGTGCGTCGGGGATGGACTGAATGGCAGGGGCGTCGATCACCTCGTCGACCGCCGACAGCTCGACGCCGAAACGCTCGGCGCCTATTCGGAAGACGAGAAGCCGCGCGACACCGTCACGGAACATGGGAGCCCGCGTCGACGAATTCCGCGATGGCGCTGCCAAT
>Ga0070713_100003764_pt1 | contig 10042 bp, 8 predicted proteins | sample LARL82metaG_FD_65465 | JGI IMG/M metagenome (GOLD analysis project Ga0070713, IMG submission 65465) | Corn, switchgrass and miscanthus rhizosphere microbial communities from Kellogg Biological Station, Michigan, USA - LAR L8-2 metaG | ecosystem: Host-associated > Plants > Roots > Rhizosphere ... | reverse complement strand
AACGCGGTCCTGGGTAAAGGCAGCGTCTCGAATATAGCTGCGCATTGCTTCCGTCGCCCATCCATGGGTCCGCAGCACTTCGAGGATCTGCTCGCCTTCCAGGGCGTCCGTCGCGCGGACGTGTTCGAATCCGCTTGCCGATGTTCCGCCGCCGCGAATTGCTTTGCTGAAATCGCTGGTCGTAATGTCGCTGATCCAGTGGGCTGCGCCGGATGCATTGGAAATTTCGGCTGCCAGAGCATCTACGGTGGCGGCGGGAAGATACATGAGCACGCCTTCGGTGATTACCAGCGACGGCTCGGTTCCCGCGGCTGCATACATCGTGCGACGCTGGGCGCCGTCGTTCAGGTCCACGCTGAGGCGCTCGACTTGGCAATGCGCCTTCTCGCCGGCCAGCAAGCCGTGCTTGTAGTCGAGAACGCCGGGAAAATCCACTTCGATCCAGCGCAGGGCCGGCGGCAGAGCCAGCCGCCAGGGCCGTGTATCCAGTCCGCATCCGACGCTTAGAACCGTTCGGATCGGGTGGATGGCGAGGGCTTCGGTGAGCAGCTCATCGACAAAGCGCGTGCGCACCGCCATGCCGAAGCGAAGGACCATCGACCATGACATTCCATTCAGGATGGCGAAGCCACGCTCGCCGGCAAGGCGCGCCGCAAAGGGATCGCGGGCGAAGGCATCGGGCTCTTCGGTCTCGAGGGCGCGGCAAGCCGCAACCATGAGGGCCGTATCACTCACGTGCGTAATCTCATGTCTTTCTGAAGATAGCTCTGTCACCGTGGCCTCCGGCGGGATTGATGGGTCGATTCAGATTAGCCTGAAGCGTGCGGAACCGCGCGTAAAATCTGGCACAGCCACCGCACGCCATCACTGCTCTGCCCTTAGTGACACTCGCAGGACATGAGTCGTCATCCGGAAAACAACCGTTACCGTCCGGATCCGCTGTTGTATATGACAGCTGCGTTGCGGACGGTGTGGCGAATTTGTGAGAAACCAGAGACGTCTCGGGCGGGGTCCGCGCGAAGAACCACCAGGTCCGCGTCGTACCCCTTCGCGATGCGTCCACTGTGCTGATCAAATCCGAAACGCCGAGCGGGGTTGGTCGTCAGCGACGCGAGAATCTGCCGATAGGTCATGCCTCCTCGAGACATCCACTTGAACTCCTCGGTGGTATCGAACACATCTGTGTATCCAACATCTGTTCCGAATAAGACATCACCACCCGCTCGCTGAAATGCGTTCAATTGCTGGGCAGCGCGTTCCATCCCCTCCTCCAGATCGGCTGCCGAAATGGAGCCTTTGCGGGACTCGAACTTCCAGAGGGTGAGAGTTGGAGTGAGCGCCATGCGGGCGGCGACGAGGCGCTGTGCGAAGGCAGCGCTCCACGGCGCGTCGATGGGAGTCGTGTGAGCCATGATGTCGACTCCGCTATGCAGCGCGACCTCGATGCCCGCGTTGTTCGAGACGTGGGCAAACACTGGCCTGCCGTGTGCGTGCGCTTCTTCGACGATACCCCTCGCCAGATCTTCCGGCATCGTGAGAATTGTGCCCTGCTCGATGGAGTTCGCGAAAATCTTGATGCCGTCTCCGCCGTCGCGAATCTCCTGTTGCACCCGCACCTTAGCCTCAGCCGTCGAATGGACGCTCGGAATGTCTACATGATTGACCTCAAGGAAGCTCTTCACATAGATCGGCGTCGCAATCCAGAAGGGTTCACCGACCGTCAAAATTCGCGGCCCCTTGGTCGCGCCGGTCGCGATTCGATGACGGATCAGGTTCGTGTTGTTGAGGACCGATGCGATATCGAAGACCGTTGTGAATCCCCACAGCGTGAGCATCGCCTGAAGCTGCGCCGTGGTTTCCTCGGGTGAGAGCTTCTCTGCGTGGATCAAGCCGGGCGTAAGGATGTGGACGTGGCTATTCCAGAAGCCGGCGGTGACAACGAGGCCTGTGCAGTCGATGACCTTAGCTCCCCGCGGGACTTTGACATCTGCACGCGATCCAACCGCGAGAATGCGACCTTCGTGGATCAAGATGGAGCCGTGTTCGATCGGTGAATCGGTTGGGGTCGGATATATCTTGGCGCCAACCAACGCAAGATCCGAAGCGCTACACGGAAGACCCCCGAAGAACGCAAGGACCAGGACAGCAGCTAGCACTTTAACGCGGGATCCTAAACTCGAAGCCATATGCTAAGCATAAAAGAATCTGTTCAAGCCGGGGCGTTATCTTCCACTCCATCTTTAGCCAGCCATCTCTCCATCTAATTTCTTTTGCACCTCCTGCAGTATCTCTCGTGAGAACGCTTCGTCATCGACCGCCCTGGCAAGCGAAATGGCTCCTACCAGGGTTGCTAGGGTCGCCATCGCCTCTCCGCGTTCGCCTACCATCGCTGAGATAATCTCCTTAAGATTTGCGGAGAACCTACCTTTCACTTCCGGCTCGTTCCGTATTTCGCCCGACAATGCAGCCATCGGGCACCCAGTTCCAGGCGTGTCCCTGTGCCTTACGGGGCATCCGTCGGTCGTGGGATGGCCTGTTACTTCCCGGCCCCTTGCATCAGTTCCACTACTGTCCCAAACAACCTGTTTCGCGTTTCCAGCCGCACCCCTGCCCGGGTCACGTATCGCACAACAATATCTACGCCCGCACCAGCCGGACGCAGATCGACGGAAGGCGTAGCACTGAATCGCGGCAAATTCTCTTCGTGCGCTACCCGCTTCCACTCCTCCTCCGCCATCTTTGCGTCTGCCTCGGTCGCTTTGACCGTTGCTGCACGGATTTTCTCGATCAAAGGATACGCCTCGGCGCCAGGCGGAATACTCACTTTGATTTCGTCCCACATCCACTGTCCTGCAGTTGAGAAGTTGAAGTACTTACCGCGAATCGCATACCCGTTCAGAAACAAGACCCGCCGTCCCGTCGGATGGCCATTCGCCGTCCAGTTTCCCGTTTCGCGCAGCCACGTTCGGAATAGCCCGACCTCAACGACCTCACCTCCAACCCCATCAATCTCCACCCAGTCCCCTACCCTAATCCCATTCCGACCCATCAGAACAAACCATCCGCAGAAGGCCAAGATGAAGTCTTGGAACACGACAGTCAACCCCGCTGTAGCCAATCCCAGAATCGTCGGCATCTGCTCCGGACTCCCAAAGATGACCAACAGCACAAGCAATAATCCAATCAGTTGCGTCCCCAAGTTCAGTATCGTTCGCAGAGTCTGCCTTTGCCGCCGATCTTGCCACATCCGGTCCAACGCCAGCTGCAATGCCCAACCGGCTAGCGTCGTCAGCAGAAAAATCGTCGCAATCAAGATTAGCGACTCCAACATCAAGTGGAGCACGATCTTATTTTGCAGCTCGATCTGTTTTCCCCAGCGACTGTAAACTGCCACCAATTGCTGCTGCGCCCCCAGGCGGTCAGAGATGATGCTCAAAATCTTCCGCTGCGCCGTGATGCGCTGTAGTTTGTCTACCTGGCCCAAACTCGACTCCCCAGCCGCTTTGGTCACGGTAGCATTCGCTTCCTGCACCTTGGTCCCAGCCTGCAACTTCGCATGTTCCGCCGTCAGCGCAGCAACATCCGCTCGTGCCAGCTGCTCGGCCTGCTCGATCAGTTGTTTCCTGCTCCGCTGTGCCGACCACGCCGAAATCTGCCCTGCCAGCGTCTTGAATCGTCCCGCCGAGATCACAGCGGTCTGTCCGTCGCCGCCCCCTGCCACTTGCGCGTCGTACTTCTTCATCGCCGCCTCGCGCGACGACAACTCCTGCTGAATTTTTCCCCGCTGATCTCCACTGTCTCGTGCCAGATCCTCCATCGAATCCGACAACTCGTCCTGGTCAAGGCCCAATTGTGCTTTGGCAACATCTAGATCGTCTCCTTCTGCCCCACCTAGACCCTTTGCTGTCAGAGCTGCCACCCGTGCCTGGTCTTCCTTCACAGTCTGCTGCAAATCAGCCACTCGCTGTTGTAAAGTGAGCGCCTCGCCCTTCAGTTCCCTTTTCTCCGCACTCGCCTGGCGCAGAGCTTGAGCGAAAGCCTGGTCCACCTCGTGGTCCGCCAACCTCTCGGCCTCTCGTGCGAATTCCCGCTCCTCAGCCGATACCGCCAACGCCGCAAGCGTCTCCGCCGTCTGCCAGGGTCTCTGGTCCACGATCCCATTTGGGATTGCTGTCTCGCCCCAACTTGCTTTTTGGTCATGCAAAAAGGGCAGATGCTCCATCACTCCACGAGTCGTGAAGCTCCCGATCACGGCCAAAATCAACACCGCCAGCGACACCGCCACAGCTATCTTCCGAGCACTACTCATCCGGTCAACTCCTTTTTCGGCCGCACCCAACCTGAGGATAAATACTGACGCGCCGGTAACCTGCTCTCCATGGCGGCACGCCCTTCCATGCGTCCCTGAAGACCTTTCTCGACTTGTTGAATCTGCCGTGCTGCGAGGGGTGAGCGTGCCGGCGCCTTCATCATTACGAACAAGGCCGGAACTACTTGAGAGTAATAGTCGGGATTAGAGTCGCTTTGGTTGCTGCGATGCACCACTGCTCTTTCCAGCCATTTTCATCCCTGCAATCTTTCCCATACCTACCTGCACCGTTGCAGCGATGAGTTCGTTGTCCTTCTTTGTCGCGTGGATAACGACATGGTCGCCGACCTTGATGTCCTTCAGGGCAATCGCTGCATTCATCTTGCTGTACTTCGTGTCGGCGGTCGCCGTTACGGTCTGCGTCTTTCCGTCTGTTTTGGTCACTTTGATGGAGTTGTCCGTGATGCTGGCAACGATTCCCATGACATGTTCCATACCACTGTGCGCGTAGGCGCTGCTCAATGTGAGCAAGAGCGCGAAGAGAGTTGCGAGTGCTTTTTTCATGCGCCATCTCCGTGTATTAGTGATGATGGATTGGGGTTGCCGGCGAAGCTCGTTTCGCATCGTCCTTCAAGAAGTCTTCTTCTTCTTTCTCTTCCTGAATTTCGTCGGTTAGAGATGGCTAAGAGCATCAGGAAGAGTAGCGCAGCCGCAAGCCCGGTAAAATTGGCGAAACCGAATTGCGTATTTTGCAGATGAAGTGGATGCAGCGCTTGGAAAAAGTACATCCACATCCTTCCACAGAGATGGACCGTCGAGCCGATCGCCGTTATGCACGATCGCAAGAATGCCTGTCCAGATGCCTACATCACGCCGCAGGTCGAAGCTGGTGGGATTCGGCCGGCGTCGCAAAACGTTCCATGGACCGAGCCACAGCGATACTGCGAGAAGGAACAAACCTGCATAGGCGGTAGCCAAGCTCATTCGATGACGAACATCTGACGGAGGCGTTGCCGCATAGGCCAGGCAAACGATTGCGAATGCAGCCGCCGCAAGAACGAGGTGCCGCCTGAAGCGACGAGGCCAATAAGTGTCTTTAGGCATGGTGATCGTGATGTGTGTGCCGCTCATGGTTGGGCTCATGATGATCGGAATTGCTCATCATGCGCAGCATTTCAGGACCACGTGTGCGGAGAAAGCGAATGACTAATGCCACTGCAAGCACCAGAAAACTGATGTTGAGAACGCTCGTGTAGTTCCAGTGAATCGATTCCTCCATGATGTGAAGGCCGCGCTGCTGCGGAATCAGATGCAGGGATCCGAAAATGAATTCAACCGTCATCGCGGCGATGGCCATCGACACGTAGAACATGGCAAGCAAGACGGCGCTGACCTTCAGACCATAGTATTTGCGATAGATGTTCAGAATGGGCAGCACAATGAGATCCGCGAAGAGGAAAGCCACAACTCCACCGAAGCTGATGCCGCCATTCCAAAGAACTGCGGCAAGCGGGACATTTCCAATCGAACACACGAAGGAGAGGATGGCTACGATCGGCCCGACCGCCGGCCCCCAAAACTTCGCGAGAATGGGATGTCCTTGCAGGAAGAATGCCTGCCAGAAGTGGTTCGGGACCCAGGCGGCCAACGCTCCTGCAATCAAAAGTCCTCCGGCAATGTCGAGCCATAGCGAGGCCCAATCCATGACAAAGAAATGGCTGATGGCTGTCCGGCCCTCATCCGAGGTCATACGCTGCCAGATCGTGCCCTGATGGACGGACATATCCATTGCGGCATGCCCCTCCATGCGCCCTTGAAGACCTTTGTCAGTTTGTTGCCGCGCCGCTTCGACGATCTTCGGAGTGAGGAATGCTTTGAAGAGCATCACCATGATCGCGATCATGAGTGGACCGCCGGTGAATTCCGCCAAAGTGAATTGCCAACCCATAAGTACAGCCAGCAAGATACCGAGTTCGAGAACCAGGTTGGTAGAGGCGAACTGAAAAGTCATTGCTGCAGTAAAGTTCGCTCCTTGGCGAAACATGGAGCGCGCCAAGGCAACGGCGGCGTAGGAGCACGAGGAGCTCGCGGCACCGAGACCACATGCCTTGATGATCGTGTCTGCTCTATCGTCCGGTAACAGACGCGACATCTCTTCTTTCGAGACCACGGCTTGTACGATCGCTGACAGGCTAAATCCTAGGATCAATGCCCACAAGATTTCCCAGGCCATCGTTCCGGCCATTAGCAAGGCGTGGAGTACGGCGTGAAGAACTGCCATCGTGATACCTCAATTGTGAGCTACTCCGGTGCTCCGCCTGTATTCGGCAGGTTGATGGTAGTGGTCGAGAAACCGCTGGACATCGGGGTATTAAGTCCGCCGGTCAATGAATAGTTCTGCAAAGCAATGGCGCTCCGCCAGACATCGCGGAGAGCAATGAGATAGCTGATCTGCAACTGGAAGAGCGTGCGCTGCGACACCAGTACCTGCGGATAAGCTTGTGCCATGTTTTGATACTTCGTGAGGTACAGCTCATACGCTCTTGCTGCCCGTGGGATGAGCTGTGTCTTATACCGGTCGGCCTCGAATCGAGCGGACAGATACGATTGCGCCAGCGGAGCTGCCCGTTGCCGAAGAGAGAGCTGCGCACGGGTAACATCCTGCTCCGCGCGCTCAATCTCGGCCTTCACGGCTCCGATGTTGCCCTGATTGCGATTCCAAAGTGGAATGTTGATGTCCACGCTGGCAAAGCTCTGCGCTCCGACTGCCTTGGTTGGGTTCTGGCTGACCTGCTCTCCGTTGTATTGCTCTCCGGCACGCAGTTGAAGGTCAGGAACCGATTCGCGCTTCGCATCTTTCAGACGTGCTTGTGCCACCGCCGCCTCCTGCTGGGCACGCTTCACTGTTGGACTGTCAGCAACGATGGAATCCGCCATTTGTTCGGCATTCAACTCCGGTGTCTTTTCAAGCTCACCCTGCAATGGGCCGACAGGCAGATCGCCCTTGCCTGCAAGCGCTGCGAGGGTACGGAAGGCTTGCAGGTACTGGCGCTGCGCGGTGACATAATCCACCTTTGCCTGTTCAGCTTCGACTTCTGTCTGCAGGATGTCGGGAGCATCGGCTTGGCCGACATTGGCAAGCTGATGGACTGTCTCTACAGCATCGAGCGAGACACCAAGCAACTGCTGGCGAAGTTGGACCGTCGCCTGAGCGGTCAGCGCATCATAGAACGCTTGTTGGACATCGCCATGAACACGGTAGGTCTGCTCTTCGACGCCGATCTGGTCTGATCTTTTCTGCTGGTCGTAGATGTTGCGACGCAACCCGAGTTTGCCGCCGAGAACAACAGTCTGTTGGACAAAGCCGCCTTGTTCTCCACCTCCGTAGGAGCCACCGCGAATCTGCTCGCCCTGATATCCAACCGATGGATTGGGATAGAGGGCGGCCTGACGTGCCTGTTCCTGCGACCTGCGCACCAATGCGTTCGCCTGCTTGAGCGTTGGGTTGTTCGCGTCGGCAAGCGTCTCGAAATCGGCGAGCCCCATGGGAGTCCGCGCCGCAACATCATTGAGCAACTCCGGGGCGGGCAGACTCGACCCGGTTTGATGTTCTGGATTCTCCGGCTCCTGCAACGTCATCGACGCATGGGTATCGGGGCCTTGAGATTTCTGAGGCGTACCCATCTGCATACCGCTCATGTCATGCTGCATGCCTGGCATGTTGTTCATGTCGCGTTGTTGCTTGGGCTGCGGTGGTTGTGTGTTTTGCGGAGGGTTGCTCGGTGTCTTCTGTTGTTGATGCTGCTTGTCTGGCTGCGGACAGCCCGGCATCACCATCCCCTCCATGCACTGCGACGAGTCGTCTGGTTTCGCGGGGGAGCCGGAACTCTGAGCGAACGCAGCCAAGCTGAAGGTGCCCGCAATCACAAATGCAAGTGTCGTAACTTTAATCTCTTCTCCTCGCATTAGGCACGCTCCAGAATGGCGGAATAGGGATCACTGGGCCGCTTGGCCTGCTTCATTCGTGCGATGACCTCGTCGTATTTGTCAGGCGGCAGCACACGAACGAAAGTCATCATTCCTTGCATGAAGCCGCTCCATCCTGCGCGAAGGCCAAAGTTCTCGGGTCGATCGACCATCTTGTCCATCGCCATCATTGGCCCTTCCATGTAGGCGTCCTGCGGGAAGTTCGGAACGTCGTTCGCGTTTTCCGCAATGTCGTCCTGCGCCATCTGCCCCATCTGCATGCTTCCCATGTCATGCTGCATTCCGGGCATCGCATCAATTGCCTTCTTCTGCGAAAGCGGGCCGTTTGTTGTCGCCGTGTCGGAAGCATTGCCGACGCCACCCAAACCGCGGCCCAACGCTGGACCATAGTCTTCTCCCATGGGAGCGCCAGGTGTTCCTTTCAGCATGCCCATGCCTGTATTCATGTCTCCTCCCGTTGGCATACCCACGATACGCGTCATCTTCCCGGCGTTCGACGACATCTGGTTCATCATGTGGTGAGGCAAGTGGCAGTGGATCATCCAGTCGCCCGGGTTATTGGCGACGAATTCGACATCCCGCGCCTGGGCCACGCCGACAAGAACAGTGTTGCCAGGCCACCAGCCAGCCTCTGGAATCCTCCCACCTTCGGTTCCGGTCGTGTAAAAGGTGTGCCCGTGTAGATGCATCGGGTGGTGGTCGATGCCGAGATTCACAAAGCGGATGCGAACGCGGTCCCCGAGTCGAACGATGAGCGGTGTCGTCGCCGGACCGGCTTTTCCGTTGAACACCAGCCAGTTGAACTCCATGTTCATTGTGTTGGGCACGGTGTTGCTCGGCAGTACCGCATATTCCTGCAGATGGATCAGGAAGTCCTTATCGCAATGCGGCTGGTAGGGCTCCTTGGGGTGCATGATGAAGGCGCCAAGCATCCCGGCCATCTCCTGCATCGCCATGTGCGAGTGGTAAAAGTACGTGCCTGCCTGATGGATATTGAACTCATAGACAAAGCGCCCGCCCGGTTTCACGGTGTCCTGGCTGATGCCGGGCATGCCGTCGTTTTGAATCGTGTCCTCAAATCCGTGCCAGTGCATCGAGGTTGGCTCCGGCAGATGATTGTCGAAGATGACCCGCACTTGATCTCCCTGATTCACCTGAATCGTGGGTCCGGGTGCGCTCCCGTTGAAGCCCCAGCCATCAATCGTCTTGAGTGGACTGATCTGCTGTTTCACCACCTCAGCGATCAGGTGGAAGACCTTTGTGTTGCCATCCATCGAGTAGGGCAGATCCCCGATGTCGGCGGTCACGACTGGCATGTTGAACGACGACCCAGAATATGTCGATCGACTACGGGAAGAGGATCCGTTCTGCGAATTGGCAAAGACTCTAGGCGCGGAAAATAGCCCTGCGCCAAGACCGAATGCCTTCCGAATGAAGGTGCGGCGATTACTCATAGCATTCCTCGTTTTGGAAGTTGGAAAACAGCAGGTCACAGGGCAGTATGCGAATACACACATATCACCCTGCAATGACTTCAGGAGGAAGAGATGAGACTAGATGCGGAGGGAAGAGCCGGGACGTTGAGCGAGCGGCGTGGTCCCGCTTCGGCTGAATGAGGCGAAGCCGGTGGTCCTGTTGGGTTCATTGTATCCAAACGGATCGACCAACGAAGCGACAGCCAATGCCAGAAGTTTGCTGGAGGCAGTAGCGTTCTGATTGACGTTCTTGGTGATCGCCGTCAACTCT
>Ga0070713_100003762_pt1 | contig 10044 bp, 9 predicted proteins | sample LARL82metaG_FD_65465 | JGI IMG/M metagenome (GOLD analysis project Ga0070713, IMG submission 65465) | Corn, switchgrass and miscanthus rhizosphere microbial communities from Kellogg Biological Station, Michigan, USA - LAR L8-2 metaG | ecosystem: Host-associated > Plants > Roots > Rhizosphere ... | reverse complement strand
GCTTGTCCTGACCGGGAACCCGCGCTTTGCCAGCGGAGGCATGGCGACGACCGCCAACTCCATTTCTATCAACCGCGCTACAGGAGACGCCCGCGCTCAGGACGATGTGAAGAGCACTTACAACGAGGTGAAGGAGCAGCCGAATGGGGCCCTGCTGGCTTCCTCTTCTCCAATTCACGTGACCGCCCATGCCATGACCGCTCGCAATAATCCGGGAATCGCTCGCTACTCAGGCAACGCCCGACTCTGGCAGGATGCCAACATCATTGAAGCCTCTACGATCCAGTTCGATCGCGAACACAGATCCGTGACGGCCGAGGGTACCCCATCCCACCCGGTCAGTACAATCTTGGTGCAGGCTCAGCGGGGATCGACGGGGAAAGGGGAAAAGATCGAGAAGAAATCGGCTCACGAGCCTTCTTCGCTATCAGGTGGAAGCCCGATTTCGATCACCGCCGCGACGTTGGCCTACGCTGACGCGGACCGTCGAGTCCACTACGATGGGGGCGTTTCGGCTCGTGGCGCGGACTTCACAGCGTCCGCTAAGACCCTTGACGCTTATCTTCTACCTCGCAGTCAAACTGCTAATAATCAATCGTTTGCGAACTCCGGCCAACTCGATCGCATGGTTGCTGCGGGCAACGTCAGCATCCAGCAATTACAGCGGCGAGCGGAAGGACAGGACCTGGTCTATACCGCCGCCGACGACAAATTTGTGCTGACGGGAGGGCCGCCTAGCATTTTTGATGCCGAACGAGGCAAGATTACCGGGGTTTCGTTGACTTTCTTCAGAGCCGATGATAGGGTGCTCGTAGAAGGCGAAAAAAGTACTCCTGTGGTAACTCAGACGCGAGTGGCACGATAAATGCGTAGCCTGGCCACTGAAGATATCGGCAAATCGTATCGTGGCCGTCGCGTTGTCAATGGGGTCAGCCTCCGGGTCGATCAGGGCGAAGTGGTTGGTTTGTTGGGCCCAAACGGCGCGGGCAAGACCACCACGTTTTATGCCATCGTCGGCCTGATCCCTCCCGACACCGGCCGCGTGTTGTACGACGGTCAGGACATCACCGACGTGCCCATGTACTTGCGGGCCCGTCAGTATGGCATCAGTTATCTCCCGCAAGAAGCTTCGGTCTTTCGCAAACTGACGGTAGAAGAGAACATCCTCGCGGTGCTCGAGGCGCAGTCCATGTCCTGGCACGAGCGCCGTGAAAAGATGGAGAAGTTTATCGACGAGTTGGGACTGGAGCATATCCGGCAAAACCGCGGATACGCTCTTTCCGGTGGGGAACGGCGGCGCGTGGAAATTGCCCGCTGCCTGTGCATCAATCCCACCTTCATTTTGCTGGATGAACCTTTTTCTGGGATCGACCCGATTGCTGTGCTCGACTTGCAAAAAATCATTAGCAGTCTGCGGGCTAGCGGCATAGGAGTCCTGATCACTGACCATAACGTACGCGAAACGCTCTCTGTGACCGACCGGGCTTATATCATTGACGACGGAAGAATCTTTCGTCATGGTCAACCGGGCCAGTTGGCCAGCGATCCGGAAGTGCGCCGCGTATATCTCGGCGAAAGTTTCTCGCTGGTGTGAAAGAAAAACGTAAACCACTAATGACACGAAGTATCACTGAAGACTTAAGGATTGGCTTCATGAACCTTAGTTCCCTTCGTGGTTAAGGTTTGGGGTTTTACGACAATCGGCCGAACACATGGTTTTACTTCAACACAAACTCAGCGTAAAGCTCTCGCAGCGCCAGATCCTGACCCCTGGCCTGGTGCAAATGGTCTCTGTCCTCGCGCTCAACAAACTTGAGTTGAAGGACATGATCAACGCGGAGATGGTCGAGAACCCGGTTCTGGAAGAACTGGAAGATTCGGTTCCGCTGCTTGATGAAGTCGGCAAGAAGGAAGAAGACCGCGAGCGCGCAGCTGCCGCCACCAACGATGAGAATCCCATCGCCGCGGCGGAAAAGAAAGATCCTTTCGAAGAGATCGACTTCGGTTCGTTCTTCCAGGATTACCTCGATCCCGGCTATCGCACCCACAGCGAGATGGAGGACATTGAGCGTCCGTCGTTCGAGAATTTTCTTTCCAAACCGACCAATCTCACCGACCACCTGGCGTGGCAGTTGGGAGCGCTCAGCCTGCGACGCGAAGTGCGCGAAGCCGCCGATCTTGTCATTGGCAATTTGAATGAGGACGGATACCTGATCGCCAGCGATGAGGAGTTGTTGGGGGTCGCTCCCCCGGCCCCGCCGGAGGTCGACGCCGAAACTGCAAAGAACATCGTGAATGAAGCGCAAGCCTTGGGACTGGCAGAGCAAGTGCCGCCGGGCGTGGAAGGCGAGGGGGAAACTGGAGAAATCGATCCAGCTGATTTTCACAGCGGCGTAGACATCGATGTGGATGCGATGTCTGCCGAGGTTCCTCCGGCCGCAACGTCCGAAGTTGTCGCGCCCGAACCCGAATTAGCGGCGCCGCCGCGATCGGAAGTATCTGTTTCGTCTCTATCGGGGAGTGCCGCCGCGGCCGTTGCTCCATCAACCGCGCCTGCAGCCGTGGCTGCTCCTTTTTACAAGCCAACATTCACTGCTGCCGATTTGCAGGAGGCGCTGGACGTCGTGCAACAGCTCGATCCGCCGGGCGTAGCCTGCCGCGACCTTCGCGGATGCCTGCTCAGCCAGCTTCGCTACCACCAGGCGCAACTTGCACAACACAAGAATGGCAACGGTACCGAACAGGTCTTAAAAGATGCCACGGCGGTGGTCGACCAGCATCTGCGGGGCCTGCAGAACAAGCAGCTCAAAGAGATTGGCAAGGCGATCGGGCGCCCCATCGAAGCGGTACAACAGGCTTTGGACTTCATTCGCACTCTCGATCCGCGCCCCGGGCTGCGCTACAACAAAGTCCAGGCCCGCCTGATCGAGCCCGATGTCGCTTTCGTCAAGCACGGCGACGAGTGGCTGGTGATCATGAATGACGAAGACCTGCCGCAGCTTCGCCTCAATCCCGCCTATAAGAAGCTGGTCACACGCGACGGGAGCAACGAGAAAAGCACGCGCGACTATGTCAAAGAGCGCTACAAGAGCGCCATCCAGCTCATCAAGAATATCGAGCAGCGCAAGCAGACCATCACCAAGGTCTGCTATTGCATCGTTGCTCGCCAGCAGGAATTCCTCGAACGAGGCATCGATCAACTGAAACCCATGATGATCAAGGAGGTGGCCGAAGAAATAGGCGTGCATCCTTCCACGGTAAGCCGCGCCGTCGCCAATAAATACGCCCATACACCCCAAGGCGTATTCGAGCTGCGATATTTCTTCAGCGAGAGCGTGCAGGGCCCAGAGGGCGGCGGCACATCGCTGCTGATCCTCAAACGCAGGGTCAAGAAGCTCATCGAAGAAGAAGATCCCAGCCGTCCGTTGACCGACGAGCAAATAACCCGCATCCTGCAATCGCAGGGGATTCAGGTCACTCGCCGCACGGTGGCCAAGTACCGCGAAGATATGCGCATCCCGAGCACGCACCAGCGTCGGGTAAAAAAATAATGCAGAAGATAAGACGTCAGAATGTAGAACTTAATTTTCAATCCTGCAATCTAACTTCTGACTTCTCACTTGTTCCAATGCAGTGCCCGATTTTAGATCATTGACTTGAATTCCTAGGGAGGGGCGCTCATGAACGTGGAATATACCGGAAGACACTACGCAATCACCCCCATCATCCGCAAAGAAGTTGAGACTGGCCTCACAAAAATCCGCAAAATTCTCGGCGACCGCTTCGAAACCAAAGTCATTCTCGCAGTCGAAAAACATCGTCACAAAGCTGAAATCACTATTAGCCCGCGCAATGGCCCGCTGGTTGGCCTGGCTCAAGCCAAGGATATGTCCATCGCCGTGAACGAGGCTCTCGGCCATCTCGAGAAGCAGGCAGTCAAATACAAAACTCGGTGGGAATCGAAGAAGCGCTCCGCCCGTAAAAGTGAAGAGGTTAAAAAGTGGAACGGCCACGAGAACTCCGCCGATGACGCTACACTGCGGCCAGCGATTGGCTCGACCGAAAAGACGGCGGTTCCCGTCATGGTGCACAAATATCCGGCTGTCACCCGGACTACTGAAGTGCATCTGGTTCGCTCCGAAGATGCTGTTGCTATGCGTCCCATGACACTCGAAGAAGCGATCAAGGAAGCCCACTTCCGCGACCGCGACGTCTTCGTCTTCCGCGACCTCAAAGGCAACGTCATGATTCTGCACCGTACCCGGGACGGAAAAATGGAACTGATCGAGGCGCCGTAAACCGGCACGATTAAGCTGGCTTCCGGTTTCTGTAACTTCTTGCGGCGGCCCCGCGTCTTGCTGGGACAGCCGCCCTCGGCTGTCCGGCGGCCCGGGTGTACCGGGCCGCACCCCTCTGCTCAAATCTCCGGTGTATTGGCCCAATCGCTTCCACCGGCGTATGATCTTCCCGCCGTCCCAGTTCACTCTAAGACAAACAGGAGATCACTATGAAGCAGCTTTGCCGGCTCGCGGCATTCTTGTTGTTGCTCGCGCCCGCCTTGTTCGCCCAGGAACACTACACCGAGGGGCCCGTTTGGCGTGTCCAACTTATTCGCGTGAAGCCCACGCAAATGGATGCCTACCTCACCAGCCTGCGCCAGTCCACCAAGCCACTGATCGAGGAACAGAAGCGCTCGGGCATGATCATGGATTACAAGGTCTTTTTGAAGGAAACCAAGAACAGTCCGGAAGATTGGGATATTTGCGTGGCCATCCAATATAAGAACCATGCAGCCATGGACGGCCTGGCAGCCAAAGGCGAGGCCGCGCGCGACAAAATCATGGGAGGCAAACAAGCCGCCCAGCAAGTCGGCGAAAAGCGCGCCGAGATCCGCGAAATCATCAGCTCAGAACTCCTGCAGGAAATCTTCCTGAAGTGAGTTCTAACGTCACAGCCCTGCAGTAAACCCGAGGCGACAAAGAAAGCAGCGGGTGCCCCGTCCTGGCCGCGTTCTTTGCAGCGAGGACGGGGATTTTGTTCTCAGTGAAATTATGGCGCATGAATCGCGATGACTCAGTCCTCGGCAGGCAATTCGGCACCTTGTCGCCAACGATAGAAAAAGGGAACTCCTGCCGCGATGACGATCAGTCCAACCGTCGACCGTACGGGCTGATCCCTCCACAAGTTGACCGTCAACGCTATCGCCGCAATTAGAAACAGCACAACGGTCCACGGATATCCCCAGGCTCGGTAAGGCCTCACCAAGTCGGGCTTGGTTGTCCGCAAACGCAGCACGGCCATCGCGATCAGGGCAAAGAAAATCCACACCGCAAACACAAACAGCGAATACAGTTGCTCAAAGGTGCCAGTCAACGCCAACAGCGCCGCCACGCAGCCCAGAAATATCAGTGCGCCACTGGGTGTGTGAAAGCGCGGTTGTATCCGCCGGGCAAAATCGAAAAACACTCCATCCCGCGCCATGGCATAAGGAATCCGCGCCCCGGTGAGCACCACTACGTGCAGCGCTCCCAACGCCGATACCGCCATTGCCACGGTGAGCCATGAGGCTCCTGCGTTGCCCGCGAACGACTGCACTGCGTCGGACGCGACGTGCTGAGATTGCGCGATCCAGGCGAACGGCAAAGCGTGAAAATAAACCCAATTGACCATCAGATACAGCGCGCCCACGGAGAGGAGTCCGAGAAGGATCGCAACCGGAATGTTCCTCTGCGGATTCTCGATCTCCTCGCCCAGATCGCCCAGATCATTGAAGCCATTGAAAGCCCACATAGCTGGCACCAGCCCGGTGAGCAGTGCGCCGATCGTTCCCCAACTCCAAGGCCGAATGGCCGGATTAATCTCAGTCCCGTGGTTCTTCCCAAGCAACGCTCCGGCAATGACAATCAGCAGAATCGTTCCCACTTTCAGAATCGTTAGCAGCGTCTGGATCGCGCCGCCCAACCGCACGCTTAGGTAATTGATCGCCGTCACCAGCAGCACGACTAACGCGGCCAGAGGTTGAGCCGCTGTATAGGTGAATTCGTACCCTGCGAAGTGTCCCCGGAACAAGGGCGTGGCGACGACGGGGAATAGAAATCCTGCGAATCGAAGAAATCCTGCGGCCAGGCCTGCCATCGCAACCGGGCGCTCCAAAAATGAGCTCATCCAACCGAACAGGAATCCCCACGGCGGACCCAAGCCCCGACTCAAGTAAACATAGGGGCCACCGGCATCCGGAAACGCTGCCCCTAACTCGGCATAGCAGAATGCTCCGCACAGGACGATCAGCAGGCCCACCGTCCACGCGAGAAGAACCAGGGTGGCGGAGCCGATGGCCCGTGCCATGTCGCTGGTCACAAGGAAAATTCCGGTGCCAATCGTGTCCCCGACCACGATCGCGGTAGCGGACCACAGTCCGAGTCCCCGCACCAGATGTGCTTGCCCACCTTGTTCTGCCAGAGGCTCCTCGCGCATTCGAAATTTCACCGAGCCTACGCCAGCCTTCCGGAGGCGTCAACCTTGCTTTGAAAACCCAGTTTCTAAACCGGCAGGGGCTTCAGGGGTTTCGGAAGACAAGAGTACCTGCACCACGAAGGATCACGACGGAATTCGTTTGTCTGCATTCCCGCGGTCATACTTCTTACTCTTCGCGATTGAGATTCCAATTGAACTGCTCCCTGGGAGCCGTGTAGGCCCAACGAATTCTCGCAAGCTTTGGCGGTTCGAGAACGAAAGCGCTATGATCAATAGCGAAGATGGCGCCGCAGAAATCCATGCTGCTCGAATTGGAATGGGATCAGTGCTATCGGGTGAATGGCATCGAAGATGTGCTGACTCCGGCGCTCGTGATCTATCCCGATGCAGTGGACAACAACATCGCTTGTACTCTACGCCTGTTGGACGGCCAAGCCGATCGTTGGCGCGTGCACATCAAGACGGCGAAGCTCGCCAGAACCCTGAAGATGCTCATCGAGAGCGGCGTCCGCGCGTTCAAGTGCGCGACTACTCTGGAACTTCTGGTCGCCTGCCGCAGCGGCGCTTCGGATGTGCTCCTGGCCTATCCCGTAATCGGCGCAAACGCGCGCCGCGCCCGCGAGATCGCGGAGGAGTTTCGCAACGTGCGGGTTTCCGTGCTAGCCGAAAGCGAGCAGCAGATTCTCCAGTGGAGCGAAAGCCGCGTAGGAATCTTTCTGGACATCAATCCCGGCATGAACCGCACCGGGATCGACCAATCGCAAGGCTCGAAGATTGTCGCACTGGCGCGCAAGATTGTTTCCACCGGCCTGCAGTTCGCCGGCTTGCATTACTACGATGGCCAGTACGGAACCCTAGCCGAACCGGAACGTACGCTGGCCGCGCATCGCGGCTACGATTCTCTGTTGCACATAGTGCGGGAACTGGAGCGGAATGGCATCGCGGCGCCAGAAGTCGTAACTTCCGGCACGCCGACGTTTCCCTGCTCGCTGGCTTACGAGGGATTTCGCGGCGCCGATTTTATCCACCGGGTTTCGCCGGGCACCGTCATATATTGCGATGCCAGCAGCCTGCATCAACTTCCCAGCGGCTACGGTTATTCCTCCGCCGCGCTGGTGCTAACCCGCGTAGTGAGCCATCCCCAGCCCGCAATCGTGACCTGCGATGCTGGGCATAAAACCGTTTCCGCCGATGCCGGTGTTCCCACCTGCGTTGTCGTTGGACATCCCGAACTCACGCCGATGCTACCCAGTGAAGAACATCTTCCGCTCGCGATAAAAAACGGAGCCCAAGCCCCGTCCATCGGCCAGGCGCTTTTTCTTCTGCCGCGGCATATCTGTCCGACGGTGAATAACTTTGACTGTGCCCTGTTTGTACGCAACGGCACTATTGATTCGACGGAGAGCGTTTCCGCCCGCGGACGCGAAGCGCCACTTCTGGCGCAGGGCTATCCTAAGTTGGCAGTTCACAGCTAAGCGCAGGTGGCTGGAGAGAGATGCTAGAAGTTGATCGTCAAGCGACAACTCGCTGAGGGCCTTCCGAAACGCTACTTCCGCGTCACGGGGGCGGGAGCGCCATCCTGCGGAAACATCTTGAACACTACTTCCTGAGAGTGTGATGACACCCGCTTGTTGACGTCTGTCGCGATCTCGGTCAACGTACCCTTCAATACGAAATAACCTTCATCCTTCAGATCTTTGCCGTCCCCGCGCTCGACCGTTCCTTTGAAGTCGTACGCCACTCCATGGACGATCTCGGTTGTGAAACTCAGCTTGTTGCCCTCGAGCTTGCCGCCCTTGAAGAACTGATCGAGGAATGCTCCCTTGTCGCTTTCCCCATTGCCAAATCGCGATACGAATCCAGTGACATGTCCCGCATCCTCGACCGTCACCTGCACAAATTCGCCCTCTTTGCGAAACGAGTACATGCCCGAATACTGTTGACCGTTTTTGGCCTCCGGCGCCGCATCTGCCGGTTTCGCGCCCGGGGCAGATTCTTGCGCGAAGAGTCCCACCCCACCCGGGATTCCGAGCGCAAGAGTCAACGCAGCCGCCACAACCCACCGGATTCTTTTCATAAAGGGCCGCACTTCCGACTACTCTTATCACTTCTTGGTGGCTTTGCCATCCATCACGGTCGACCATTGGGTTCCATCCTGCGACATTTCGAAGGAGAAGTCGTACGCCGTCGGCGAGGTGACTTTCATCGTGAACCGCCCCTTCATCGACATGCCGCCCATTTTCTCGTCGCTAGTCCATGTCCAGGCATCGCCGTTGACCGATCCCTTGGAATCCGTGAACTCGCCCCAACTGTTGAACTCGCGGTAGGTATAGGTCTTGTCCTCGGCAGAATAGCCCAACACGGAGACTCCTGAACCGTCGCCCATCGTCGTCTTGAAATCGGTATGGCAGACCAGGAAGAAGCCGCCTTCCATCCACTCGCACTTCTCGTTTTCCGTCACCTTGCCTGCGGGGCCCATAGAACTCGCTTTGGTCTCGCCATTGAGCGTCCAGGTTCCAGCAAAGATATCGAGTTTTTTGTGTTCGGGACCCGGCTTTGGCATTTGCATCTGCGCTAGCGCCGCCCCTGACAACACCAACCACGCCGCAAAAAACATTCCGAAGGGTTTCATCGTCGTTCCTCGCAAGTGGGATTCTCGATCGCCGATGGTTGATTGAACCCAGCCTTCAACTGCGGCGCAATAGTAGTCTGACTCCTAAACCGGGGTCAACCTCGGACTCAGCCACTTGCATCCGACTGCTGAAGCCTTTACCAGTCTCCCCAATGCGATGCTGTCATCTGCTGAAATTTCATCTTCCATGCGTCTGCCTGCTTCACCCAAACCGTGGTGAAGTGCTGATACCGCGGGGGCGGTCCCTGATCTTCCGCCGGGGGAACGCGCAGAACGACGTCGTAGGTCACAATCGCTACGCCCTCGCCAGCTAATACCACCTTCATGTCATACGGCATCAAATCGAAGCCGCCCTCTGCAAACTGGTCGAGCATGTCCTGCCGTGTGTACAACTGCCCATCGAAGGCCACAAAAGAAAAATCGTCGGTGAGCGTACGCTTAAAGAAGGGCGCGTCCCCCTTCTTGGCCGCCTCGACAAACCCCTTCTCGCAGTCCATCAGCGTCTGTGCGAGGGGGATCAGCGCTTTATCCACCGTGTTCCCAGGTCCCTGCCCGGACATGGCAAAACTCCAAGAGAACAGAATCACGAAGACACTGAGCGCAATTTTCATTTCCGGCATCCTTTCGCGACCTTTGTAAACTCCTTATAAAAAAGCTTTGTCATTCCGATACTCTGCGAAACTCTTTTGAAAAATCCGTCATTCGGGCGAGCCGGGCAACGAGCAATCTGCATTCCGTCGCTCATTTTCATTTCGCTGGTAGCTGTCACTCATCGACCAGACCCGGCAACCCGTCCACGCTGCGCCGGTTCTTCTCCCGCCGGTAAGCGTCTAACCCCTCGGGCCCTTTCTTGCGCGTCCAGTCAAACAACTGGGAACGCTCGGCTTCGTACTTCATCAAAGGCACGCCGTACCCGCAAGAATCCATTACCCGCGTGA
>Ga0070713_100003760_pt1 | contig 10046 bp, 7 predicted proteins | sample LARL82metaG_FD_65465 | JGI IMG/M metagenome (GOLD analysis project Ga0070713, IMG submission 65465) | Corn, switchgrass and miscanthus rhizosphere microbial communities from Kellogg Biological Station, Michigan, USA - LAR L8-2 metaG | ecosystem: Host-associated > Plants > Roots > Rhizosphere ... | reverse complement strand
CAGCTGGGACGCCATTCCCCCGCGGCCGTTCATTCCCGGAGGCAGCGCCTGAGCCATCATTTGCTGACTGTTGGGAAGACCAGAGCCATAAGAAACAGGTAATTGCGGGGCGGTGGGAGCCGCCCCTGGGGCGAGGGCCGCAGCAAAATAGAGCTCGGATTCGGAATGGACCTCGTGGTACGCGGCGGGAACGTCGAAGAGCTCGGCCTGCGCTGTGTCCTTCGAAATATCTGATGTGGCAACTTCGATCTTTGTCGGGGTTCCGCCATCGTTCTGGAGAGTGATGGTCTCGTGCAGCGGATATCCGGGCTTGCCGCTACCTTTGCGCCGAACAATAACCCGATCGGCGCAACTCGCACCCTGTTTTATCGGCGGTAAGCTCTGCGAGCAACTGAGGGGTTCCTTTGAGATGTCCGCATACCAGCCGTCAATCTCATAACTCTGATTGGTCTTCGAGCAAGCGTCAGCCGACGACTCTACCAACACCTTCGTCCTCAGGTGCCGCGCGGCGTATCCCGACATTTGCTTCCGTTCTCCGGTATCGGTGACAGTCACCGTCTGCGTGATCGATCCTCCAGAGGCGGCCGATGGTCCACCCCCCATCAAAGCTGCGGCCTGGCTCACGGACTCATCTTCCGAGTCCCTGGTCACCAGGTACGATTGATTTTGTTCGCTCAGCGTAACGGTGCGTTTGAGATCACACTGTCGCAAAGTCACCAGGTTCCCAGCAGGCGACGCTGTAACTGTGCGTTGGCGCGCACCCTTCACCCAGGTCTCCGAGGTCGAAACCGTATTGCCTCCGACCGAGATGCTTTTCTTGAAGTGCAGATCGTCCGCCGCAGCTGTCACGGAGATCGAAAGAATCGCGAGAACACAGGGAGCAAGATCTGAGGAACGCACTGGCATGATGAACTCCTTTGCCGGTTTTCGGTTGGAGACAAGCGGACTCCGGGTTATCCGCCGGGGGAAGTCATCCTGCTCGGGAAGAATTGGGGCTTACCTGCTCCGGAGCGGCTTCTATCTTGGGAAACGCAGAATCACGCTGAACTAGCTCACGAAAAAGGAAGAAACTTTCAGGTTTTATTCAGGACGTTCCTGGCGAGCACCTGCAATGTTTCGTTGACTTCTGATTTGACCGACGCTAAGATTTCTCAACTTCGTTGGCACGTGGAGGTTCCCGTGAGCTCGACTCCTTCACAGCCTGTTACTGAACTTCTTGTCCGCTGGAGCAAAGGGGATGCTTCGGCCCGCGACGCGCTGATCCCTCTGGTATACGACGAGTTGCGCAGAATCGCGCGTCGATCGCTTGCGAATCAGTCCGCGGAAAATACGCTGCAGCCAACCGCTCTGGTACACGAAGCTTACCTGCGACTCGCGAGACACGACTCGGTCGAATGGGAGAACCGCGCGCATTTCTTTGCGCTAGCCGCACGAATGATGCGACAAATTCTTGTCGATCACGCCCGCAAGCACTCGGCCGGAAAGCGGGGTGCAAACGCCGTTACCGTGGTGGTTGACGAGCTGCCGGGAGCTTCCGGCGTTCCCAGCGTCGACATCCTGGCTCTCGACAGGGCAATGGAAAGGCTGGCATCGCTCGATCCGCGCCAATGCCGAATCGTCGAGCTGCGTTTTTTCGGTGGTCTCTCGATCGAGGAGACCGCGAAGGTGGAAAACATCTCGCCCGCCACCACCAAGCGCGAGTGGGCCACGGCTCGCTTGTGGCTGCACCGTGCCGTGAGCAATGGTCCTCAGCAATGAATGCCGACACGTGGTCGAGGGTTAAAGACGTTCTCGGCGAGGCGCTCGAATTGCCGGAGAATCAGCGTGCCGCATTTCTCAAGGAGCGCTGCGGTGATGATCACATGCTGCGCCTGGAAGTGGAGACGCTTCTCGGTGGGGAACACCACGTAGATCCCGGCTTTCTTGACGAGTCCTCTTTTGCGGCGGTGGCAGCTTCCGTCGTCGCCGTCGAAGAGAGGTCATGGATCGGCCGCCGCGTCGGTGCTTATCAAATCGTGGAGCAGATCGGCGCGGGAGGAATGGGAGAGGTCTATCGCGCATTTCGCGCTGACGATCAATACCGAAAGCAAGTTGCCCTGAAGGTGATCCGGGCCGGCCAGGATTCCGGCTTCGTCATCAGACGCTTCAAAAACGAACGCCAGATTCTGGCCGGCCTGGAGCATCCGAATATCGCTCGCCTGCTCGACGGCGGCACAACGGAAGATGGTCTTCCGTTCTTCGCAATGGAATTGATCGAAGGCGAACCGATCACCGACTACTGTGATCATCACAAGCTGTCGCTGAATGAGCGACTGAATCTCTTTCTCGAGGTGTGCGCCGCGGTGCAATTTGCGCATCAGCACCTTGTGATCCACCGCGACATTAAACCGGGGAACATTCTCGTGACGGCCGATGGCGTGCCGAAGCTGCTCGACTTCGGAATCGCCAAGATCCTCGAGGCGGATGTCCCAGGAGAGAGTCTCGATCAGACCATGACGGCATTCCGGGTTCTGACCCCGCGGTATGGAAGCCCTGAACAGATGCAGGGCGGACAAATGACAACGGCAAGTGATGTATACTCCCTCGGCGTTGTCCTCTACGAGTTGCTGACCGGCTGCAGCCCTTACCGGCGCACTTCCGGCACGCCGCAGGAATTCATTACCGCGGTCTGTTCGACCAATGCGGTAAGGCCAAGCCTAGTTGTGTCCCGTGGCTACACTACGAAGAATACGCCCGTACCGAGTCGAGAAGATCTGAGTGCATTGCGTGGGATGTCACCCGATCGCTTGCGCCGCCGGCTCCGTGGAGATCTGGACAACATCATCCTGAAGGCTTTAGAGAAGGACCCCAAGCGTCGTTATCGCACCGTCGAACAGTTCGAGGAAGACATTCGCCGCCATCTGGAAAACCTTCCCGTTTCCGCCAGAACAGCTACAGGCTGGTATCGCGCATCGAGATTTATTTTTCGCCACAAGGCAGGAGTTGCCTTCTCCACCGCGCTGGCAATCGCTCTTCTCGTGGGCCTCGCGGTCACGCTCTATGAAGTGAATGTCGCCCGCCAGCAACGCATTCGCGCCGAACAACGTTTCAATGATGTACGCAAGCTGGCAAATTCTCTGCTTTTCGAAATCCACGATTCCATCCGAGATCTTTCAGGAGCAACGCCCGCCCGAAAACTGCTGGTGAGCCGCGCGCTCGAATATCTCGATAGCCTTTCGAAGGAATCCGCGGGGGATCTCTCACTGCAGCGTGAATTAGCCGCCGCTTATGATCGCGTCGGGGATCTGATGGGATACAGCGGAGCCGCAAATCTGGGCGATTTCAATGGCGCAATGGAAAGCTATGAGAAAGCATTGGCTATACGCGAAGTGGTTGCCAAATCAATTCCGACCGATGCCTCTCTGCAATCGGAACTGCTCAGCGAATACTTTCGCGTGAGCTTTGCGCTCTTCAACCAAGGCGAGTACTCACAAGCACTCAAATATCTTCGATCTGGCCTGCCCATCGCGGAAAGCCTGGCACATTCTTCGCCAAATCCCAGGAACATCGACTTTCTCGCAGGGATTTATTGGCAAACGGGGACTGTACAGAACAGCGCAGGTGATTACGCGGGCGCCGCGAAAAGCTTCAAGCAGGCGGTGCTGATTCGGGAACCATCGGCATCCGCACCGGACGCAAAGGCAGGCCTTCGCATGCACCTCGCCGGAGATTACATCGGCCTGGCGACAGCGTTACGCGGCATTTCCGATCCCAAAGGTGCATCTGACGCTTCAAAAAGGGGGCTGAACATATTGCTCGACCTTTCTCACTCGGACCCGGACAATGCCACCCTTCGCGAATACCTGGCCGAAGCTTACGATCTCTCGGCTCACGTCCTCGAGACGAGCGGCGATACAACTCATGCGTTGCAGAACTACCGAGCGGGTAACTCCATCTTCGCCGAACTCTATGCCGCTGATCACGCAAACGCTCTGGCCAGAAGCAATCTTGGCTTTAGCACCCTTGGGATTGCGCGAGATCTACTGTGGCAACGCAGCGTCTCACAAGCAATGTCCAAGGCGCATCAGGCGGTCGCCATCTTTGAGCCTACGGATCACAAGAGTCGTTATGATGTCGACGGGCAGGCAGAGTCATACCGGGTGCTGGGTCTGGCTTACGAACAGCTCGCAGATCAATCGTCCTCGAGATCTTCTAAGCTCCGAAATCTGAATGAGGCCAAGAGCTGGTTCGAGAAGAGCGAAAAGACCTGGGAACACGCTCCCTTTGTGGGAGCGAAGGCACCGGAATTCAGAGGGGAAGCCGAGCACGTGCACAAAGAGCTTTCTGCGTGCGAGTCGAAGATTGACGACTTGACAGCTCATTGAAATCCTCTGCGTTCGACAGACTGTCGCAGCACTTGATCGGATTACTACCGATAGGTCGGCCACTGCTTATAAATCAGTCCACCTGGCCGTGTAACCGGCTAATCGTAGATCTGATTAGACACTGCATCGCAACGAATGGTGGGTGTCTTTCAAACTGTCAATCGCAAATCATGTCGCTCAGTCAACCATTCCTTTTCAGGGCGTAAATACCTTGTACCTGCAACTACTTACACGACGTTGTAGCACGCCGAAATACGTGGAAATACGTGTAAAACGACCCAATCACGGGTGGAGAATGCGGGTGGAAATTATTGCTCGAAAGCTCCCCACCCGTTCCCATGTGCGCGATGGCCGCCTTCAAATCGCCAAGTACGATGTGGGGCATGATCTCCTCACTGCAAACCATCCATTTGAATATTCGCGCTTGCGAAGATTTGTGGAGCAGGTCTCCAGTTGAGGTTAGTTGCTCAGTTTTTGGCTGCGCATTCTCAAAACCCAAATCAAGTGGCAGGAAGGACGGCTTTAACCATGATGGATCGGCTCCGATGGCTAGTTTATAGTCGACTCGTCCATTTGGATTTGGTTCTCAAAGAATCTTCAGACCGATCTTTGCTTTTCGTTGACTTCGCACAGGATCGACTGCTACGCTGCGGCCACTCTGCAGAGAAGATGACTTTTGGAGGTCGAGATGAAACGAGCCATATCGATTATGGTAGCCACATTCCTGCTCTGGGTGGTTAGTTTTCCAATCGGAAGTGCTTGGGGCAGCACGGCAGACAAGATCGAGGGACATTGGGAACTGGTATCCGGTGAAACCCTGCCGTCTGGTTGGAAGGAGATCAAGCTGATCGCGGGTGGCCACTTTATTTGGGTGATCTACGACGCCCAAAAGAAAAAGACAGCGTACACCGGGGGAGGCACTTACAAACTCGATGGCGATCATTACATCGAGCACCTGGATTTCATGACTGTCCCCGGCGCGGATGCTCTGATCGACAAGGATCAGCCGTTCACGTTGAAGTTGGGTGGGAATAGCCTCGTAATTACAGGCACGCTGTCAGATGGCGAAAAGTTGAACGAAACCTGGAAACGTGCGGAGTAGAAGAAATTATTGGGGAAACAACGGAAGCTGCCGAAGCCCGTATAGGGATCAGAAAACGGGGCTCTCGGAAACCGCGGAGTTATTGGCAATGGGTAAGCTGGCAATTTCTTGACCTTCATCTCCCCTCAAAGGCAGACTGTTCTCCGTCACTTTGACAGGAGACTGATTGTGATTGACAGAGGCGAGTTTCTAAGCCAAGATTCCTCCCGACTCCCCAGCTATGTACGCTTAAAAACCTAACGCCAGAGAGAGGTCACCATGAAATTGCTATGCGGAGCCGTCCTTCTGCTCAGCGCCTGTTCTGCTGCATCTGGCCAAGCGGATGCACCTCACCCGCCGAAACCGATCGTCAAAGGCTGGTATAAGACCGGAAACGACCCTAAAGAAAGTTGTCAGGCGACCCGTGACTCCAGCACCAGGCATGGAGGAGCCTCAAAGCGTGAGTATTCGATGCGAGGCGGGAAGCCGGGAGAGACTTCCGCAAGGTGCATCCGAGGCCCAAACCGATTTTGCTTCGATCATCCAGCAGATAAAGGCGGACAACTACCGGGGCAAGCGCGTGCGGTTTCAGGCTTTCCTGAAAACGACCGAAGCGGTGGGAGAGGGTGCGGCCTTATGGTTTCGAGTAGATGGAGCTGATTTTCATCCCGTGGCTTTCGACAACATGTCAGAGCCAGACCGGATGGTCCGAGGCACCAAGGACTGGAAACAGTACAGTATCGTTCTTGATGTTCCCACGGAGGCGCAGATTCTTGCCTACGGGGCTCTTCTGACCGGCCGGGGTCAGGTCTGGATCGATGACGCCAGCCTTGAAGTTGTGGGCAAAGATGTACCGGAGACCGGCGCCCAAGAGCAGATCAAAATAGGTTTGGATGCCGAATTCGCAAAGATGCCTGCTGAAGCTAAGGCGGCATTCATTGAGAACGGAGAGCAAGGCGCTCAGCAGAGCGCGGCACAGCCTGAGAATTTAGATTTCGAGTGAAGGATCAAGTCATGCTCTCTCTGCTCCACTGGTGAACGAGCAACTATTCCGTGACCCTCACGGTTGGAATGCAGCTCCGCCAAGTCATGGCCACCAATGCGAGTCAAACGGGCGGGCACATCAGGTCAACGTCCATAAGGTTCGATCTCTGCAAGAGCCGTTGCGCCCTCTTGCACCCGGTGCTGATTTCGCTCTTCGTGCCCGCCACGAGTGCGGGTCTGCACTTGTACCTTCGGCGTTGTTGACAGGATAGGTATCCGAAAGCCGGGGCCCGTTTACCTCTCGTACAACTCTAGAATCGGGCGGGAGCAATGGGACTCGAACCCGCCGCCTCCTGCGTCACAGGCTAGAGTAGAGTTCGAGAAAAGTGCTAGCCAGATACGCGGAAATACGTGCAAGCCGGGCCAATCACGGGTGGGAATCACGGGGGGAGATAGGGATCTTCAACGACATTCACAAACAATCATGGCTGTGACAAGAGCCCGTTGAAAGACGCTTTCCTAAACCGAACAAAATCAATGGGCTAATCTGACTGATCCGGCCGTGCCACAACGTATAGTCTCATCTAGCGCCTTCGTGACCAGGCCAGATACATCATCCTTTCTTTTGCTGTTTTCCTAACCTCTTCAGTGATATAACTCAGTCCAACCCTCGAAAACACTCTAGGAGGCTTTTGTGTGGGCGGCGACCGAGGTGAGGTCACAGATCTTCTGCTAGAGCTGAAGCGTGGGAACAGAAAGGCAGAAAGCCAGCTGATTCCACTGGTGTATAGCGAGTTGCACCGCATCGCCAGCATCCAGCTCCGCAAAGAGGTTCCCCATCATTCACTGCAGCCGACTGCTCTGGTGAATGAAGCCTACATACGGCTAACTGCGAATCGGCAGCTTGATTGGCAAAATCGATCGCATTTCTTTGCTGTTTCGGCCACCATTATGCGGCGCATTCTCGTTGACCATGCACGAAAAGCCGACGCGCAAAAGCGTGGCGATAGATGGGATGCAGTGAGCCTGAATGATGCCGTTTTGCCCGCACCCGATCGTGCACCCGAGATACTTGCGCTTGACGAGGCGCTAACACGCTTGGCAAAACTGGATCAACGTCAATCCAAAGTCGTAGAGCTGCGATTCTTCGCGGGGATGAGCGATGAAGAGACTGCAAACGCTCTAGGCGTTTCTTCCCGGACCATTAAACGGGACTGGCGCATCGCCAAGGCTTGGCTGTTCAAAGAGCTGAGTTGCTGAGTATCAAGCTTCACGGTAACCATTTGTGGGCATTAGAAGATGATCGACCAGGACCGCTGGAAGGAAGTAAACAGAATCTTTCACGCAGCGCTGGACGTGCCCGTCGGCGAAAGACACCAGTTTGTTCTCACCGCTTCAAATGGTAATCCCGAGGTGCGTGCGGAGGTCGAACTCCTGCTTCAGGCAGATCAAAATGCGGGAAGCTATCTGTCAACCCCTCTAATATCGCCGATCAAGTCTTTGACTGATCCGATCACCGTTTGTCCCGGTGATGAGCTTTGTGGACGCTTTCGCATCCTGCGGGAAATCGCCGAAGGCGGAATGGGTAAAGTATTCGAAGCCTACGATTCCGAACTGGGGATCAGCGTTGCGCTCAAGGTGATTCGGCCAGAGATTGCTCATGATCCCCGGGCCCTCGCCCGCTTTCGCCAGGAAGTTCGATTGGCTCGCCAGGTTTCCCATCCAAACGTCTGCCGCATGTTTGATTTCCAGCGCGACACGCTATCTACGCAAACCGGCCCCAGCGAAAAACAGGATGTGGTGTTCCTGACGATGGAATTCCTACCCGGAGAAACATTGGCCGCGCGCATCTCGCGAAAAGGCGCCATCCCCAACGATCTGGCCCTGCGACTCGCTCGTCAGATTTCGAGCGCCATTGATGCCGCGCATGCTCTTGGAATCATTCACCGCGATCTGAAGCCGGGCAACATTATGCTTGTCCCGTCTGGACATTCGGATTCTGACGAGGAGTTGCGGGCTGTCATTACTGACTTTGGCTTGGCTCGATTTGCTTCTCTCCCACAGGGATCCGATCCATCCAGCAGCAGTCAAGCCTTCGGGTGGCCAGTGGGGACTATCGCCTACATGTCCCCAGAGCAATTGCAGAACAGTTCGGTAAGCGAGGCAACGGACCTGTACGCGTTCGGGTTGGTTCTGTTTGAAATGGTGGCGGGCAGACGTGCGTTTCCTGCTGAGAACTTCCTGGGAGGGATCTCAGAGAGGATTGCAGGATTGTCTCCTTCTCTAAAGCAGAATATGGAGAATCTGCCTGCTATATGGTATGCAGCGATCGAATCCTGCCTGCGTACAAACCCCTTCGAACGGCCGTCTTCGGCGGCGGAGGTTGTCGAGATCCTTGACGGCGACCGTGTGCCATCCGTGCCCTCGAAGCGATTCAAGAGTGGTTGGACTAGGAAGGTTGTGTGGCTCATCGTTCCGGTTCTATCCCTCATCCCGGTCTGGTATTTCAACCGCCCACTGCCACACATTCGAGTATCGAGCTACAAGCAACTCACGCACGACGGGCGACTTAAATTGGTCGCGGGTACGGATGGAAAGTGGCTCTATGTGACGAGCGGTCCGGGGCCAGAGTCTCTCGCGCGTGTTTCCGTGGAAGGAGGAGAACCTAAGGCGCTTCCGGCCAAAATCCCGATGGGGGACTGGGACGTTTCGCAGGATGGCTCCAAGATCCTCGTCGCTGTCGATGGGCCGGAGAAAGGGCCACTCATGTCTTTGTGGAGCGTTCCAATCAATGGCGAGTCGCCGACGAAGTTAGCGAACGGCGTCAATCTCACCGGCGCATTTACTCCCGCAGGAGATTTGGTCACCTATTTCAATGGCGAAGGAGACATCTACCAGGTCCGAATCGATGGAACCGGAACGCGCAAACTCGCATCGTTAGGGCCTGGTGTAAGCGACGTTCGCATGTCCCCAGATGGCAAGGTGATTCGAGTATTTAAGGACGGCCAAATTTGGGAGATGTTTGCAAACGGATCGGGGTTCCACAAGCTGCTCCCGAAATGGCATGAGCCGGGCGTCCTTGTATGCGGACGATGGAGCCTTGATGGGAGTCTCTATGCTTTCTGGCAGGTCGTGGAAGGGGGAAGCGATCAATTGTGGGCTCTCGATGAACGACGTGGGCTCTTTCGACGTCCCTCGCTCGAGGCAGTTCAATTAACCAGCGGACCGATAGATTGGAATAGACCGGTTCCGGGCAAGGATGGAACAGAAGTTTATGCCATGGGGAATAGCTGGCGCGGTGAACTTTCACGCATCGACCTCCAAACTGGGCAGCTGCAGCCTTTTCTCGGAGGGATTCCCGCTGAACACGTGGCGTTTTCTCCGGATGGGAAATTCGTCACCTACACCGCCTATCCCATTCGTGTTCTATGGAAGGCCAATCGCGACGGAACTCACGCTGTTCAACTGACAGACGACCAGATCAACTCTGTAGTGAATCCTCGGTGGTCTCCAGACGGGAAAATGATTCTGTTTATGAACGCTCCTCTTCGGACGCGTGCGGTAGCTTATACGGTGTCGGCTGAAGGTGGAAGCCCTCAACGGTTGCTCCCGGGGGA
>Ga0070713_100003759_pt1 | contig 10046 bp, 4 predicted proteins | sample LARL82metaG_FD_65465 | JGI IMG/M metagenome (GOLD analysis project Ga0070713, IMG submission 65465) | Corn, switchgrass and miscanthus rhizosphere microbial communities from Kellogg Biological Station, Michigan, USA - LAR L8-2 metaG | ecosystem: Host-associated > Plants > Roots > Rhizosphere ... | reverse complement strand
AATATACGATTGCTCTCTCGGGTCTGAACACCGAACCCTCCACGGCCTATCAGAATGCCGCCCTGGATTTGCTAAACACGTACAGTGTTGCTGAGAGTCCGATCTCACAAGCGCTGATGGCGAATCTCTGGCCAAGTTACATCAATCCTCTCCCAGCGCAGTCCGGCAACTACTTCGCTACCAACCCCTCGGTTGGGTATAGCTACAACGGCGTCATCAAGCTGGATCACAACTTCAACGAGAAGCACCATCTTTCCGCGCGTTGGTTCGGGGGGCAAGGTTCTCAAACTGCTCCCACCGGCGGCAGCGCCGCGCTGGCAACCGCTAGTTCCAACTTGACCTATTATTTCGAGAGAGCGCCCATCCACGTTTATAACTACGCCATCACATTTAACTCGGTGCTCACTCCCCGAATGACCAATCAGGTGCTGGTCGGAGTTAACTACTTCAATCAGGTGTTCCGCGACGCCGTTGCCAACTACGACACGCACACCAACGCGCAGTTATTCTTGAGCCCGGACACACCTGTAACCCCGAAATTTTTTGGTGCTCCGAATATCCGCATCAGCGGTTTTGAGCAAGTCGGTGTTACACCTCCTGAGGGCCGCAATGACATCACCGGCATGATTGCCGACGTGGTGTCCTATAACACCGGCAAACACCAGCTCCGTTTCGGTGGCGAGTATCGCCAGGCTCATCTCAACGAGTTTTACTTTTTCCACTCCTTGGGCAAGTTCAGTTTCGATGGAACCCAAGGGCCGTGGGCGGGCTCTGCGGCTTGCACGGCTGATTCAAATGTCTGTTCTCTCGCAGACTTCCTCGCCGGAGATGTTTCCAGTTCGGCGATTAACGTAGGCAATGCTGAGCGAAAGATTGTTGTCAACGCTCTGGACTTTTTTGGCTCAGATTCGTGGCAGGTCACTCCGAGGCTTAACGTGAATCTGGGCTTGCGCTGGGATTACTTCGGCCCCTTACACAATGGCAGCAAAGATATTGCGATCTTTACTCCCGACAAGGCAATACAGATTCAAGGTGCGGGACTCGACGGCATCTTTAAGAAGAATCTGAAAGACTTCTCTCCACGTCTCGGCTTTTCTTATCAGCCCACGAGACGCGAGGATTTGGTCGTTCGTGGAGGATTTGGGCTGTACTTTGACCAGATCAACGTAAATCCCTTTATGGATATTCGTCCGCCGAACAACGCCGATGGAGTGCAGGACAACCCGGCTGGCCCAAGCCCAGTATCGATCTACACGACGAACACCGCAGGACAAACGTCCTACACATGGCAGCCTGGGCAGTACATTTTCAATCCGGTCCAGTTATGTCCCAGCGGGAATGTGGCGGTCGATCCAACTTGCGGAAATGCTGTATTCGATGTTTACGGGGTCAACCAGAACTTCAAAACTGCGTATTTCTACAACTACAACCTGAATGTGCAGAAAAGTTTTGGTAACGGAGCCGCTGTCTGGCAGGTCGGGTACGTAGGCAGCGGAGGCAGGCACCTCTCGGTCCTGCTCAACATCGATCAACAAGTTCCCGGCACTATCCCAGGAACTTACGTTTATCCGTTCGCCAGTCAGTATCCGAACTTCGGAAACATCAATCAGCTCAACAGCATCGGAACTTCAAACTACAATGCTCTTCAAAGCACGCTGCGCTTGCGTGCGTGGCATGGAGTAAGTTCGGAGTTTGCTTATACCTGGTCCCACAGTTTGGACGAGATCACGGCTTACCGCGGCGTCATTCCATTTGACAGCTATAACCTCAAAGCCGACTACGGCAACAGCGACTTTGATATACGTCACACCTTCACGGGGAGTGTTACTTGGGACATTCCCGGCTCGTCCCATGGGCCAAGAGCTCTGACCCACGGATGGGCGGTGAACGCCATGTTGGCTTTCCATGGCGGGCCTCCAGGCGATCAAGTACGCCCGGGACTGGACATTATTGGAGATCCTTTCGCAGGAGTTTCACACAAATTCTTTAAGAACCCGGACGGAACTGCCGGCGTGCAATGGATCAACCCGGCCGCATTCACTGATCCGAGCTGCGGCCAAGTCACGTCGGATGGCAGATGCTACGGGACTCTGCGCCGCAACCAGGTCTACGGCCCGGGCTTCAAGGACGTGGATTTGGGTATTAGCAAGAGCTTTAACATCAAAGAGCAGATCAAGCTGCACATCAAGGCTGAGATGTTTAACCTCTTCAACACTATCAACTACGCCTCTGGCTATGGACCGTTCGGTTACGGCTCAGGCGTGATCAGCGACACGATCGGCGACTGGAACGGCGCTCCCGGGCTGGGCCCAGGTGAAGCCTTCGCCACAGTCCTCTCGGCCAAGATAACGTTCTAGTTCTCGAAGGTTGCCTTTCCAAGCCCCTGTCGCATGAGCGGCAGGGGCCTTTTAACTTACGCACAGTGCCGGTTCCGGGTGCCCCACTTCTGGCCGGTTTTGCCAGAGGTGGGGATTTTCGACTGTACTAAAGCGATGCGTTCCAGCCAGGTTCTCCACAGCCTCAATGTGACATCCGCCCTTGCGCACAGAGAGCCAACTGTCAGATCATGCGCCCACGCGCCAGCGAGGCTCCTTGCAACATGACCCCAGTTACGTGATTTTGAATCGATATTTCTCCCCTAAACTATTGAGCCGCAATATGTTGCGCGATGATTTCCCTTAGCCCCGTGATTCTAAAAGATCGGGATGGGAGGGAGGGAATACTAGCCAGTTAACAATTCCAACATTGAACACGTAAAGGTGGTCGTGCTGACCCCCTGACCTCTAATCGCTGATCCCTGGTCCACCGTCTTCCGTCATGTCGTACTCCGGTTACGGCGATGTTACCCTCCATCTTGTTCGTCCCTCCCCAAGAGCCTGTTCCGGAGACCCCGATGCGTCGCGCACTTATCGTCAAGTTCTGCGCAGTTCTGGCCATTGCGATGTCCGCTGTCCCCCTGTTCGCACATAGGGCAAAAGGTGGCAAGTCCACTTCTCTTCCGATCACGACCTCGTCCGCCAAAGCCCGTGAACTCTACATCAAGGGCATGGAAGACTACGAGAACCTCTATCTAGAGCGCTGCAATGAAGACTGGCGTCAAGCCGTAAAAGAAGACCCCAATCTAGCGGTTGCTTGGGCCTGGATCGCCTTCAACAGCGGCGATCCGCAGGAAGTCAGCGCCGCTCGCGCCAAAGCCAAAGACCTCGCACCGAAAACCAATGCAGGTGAACAGTTGATGATCTCCTGGATCGTCAAAGTGCAGGAAGGCGACTTCCTCGGCGGAATCACCGCCATGAATGACATGCTCGCCATGTATCCCCGCGACAAGCATCTCTTTTACCTCGCGGGCAACTGGCTGATGGGCGAGAACGGGAACGATCACGCCCGCCACATGATGGAAAAGGCCCTCTCCATCGACAAGGATTATCCGGCAGCGCTGAACGATCTCGCCTACGTCGACGCGCGCGACCGCCAGTTCAACAAGGCATTCGAAGCCATGGACAGATATGTCGTGATGCTTCCCAAGGAGCCGAACCCGCAGGATTCGTACGGCGAGCTCAAGCGCATGGCTGGCGACTTCGATAGCGCGCTCGCGCACTATCGCGCTGCACTCAAGATGGATCCCGACTTCGTGACATCGCAACTCGGTCTCGGCGACACTTACGCGCTGATGGGAAATCAGGAGCAGGCGCGCATCGAGTACGACAAGGCGATCCGTTTCGCGCACAACGAAGCTGACCGCTTGAACTATGGCATGCAGAAGGCCATGACCTACGTGCGCGACGGCAACTATGCCGAAGCCGACAAACAATTCCAGGACATTGCAGCCACCGCGCACGCCAAGAATCAGGACCTGCAGGAAGCGCAGGCACTGCGCCACATGGCCGAATATCAGGCGGACAACACCATCGCCCTCAAGCACCTCAAACTGGCCGAAGAGTCGCTCGATCACCGAGCGACCATTTCCATGTCTGACCGCGAGGAAGAGCTCTCGCGCATCCTGCGCAACCGCGTCGTGCACGCTGCCCACGCGGGAAATCAGGCGCTCGCCGAGAAATCCCTGCAGCAACTCGAGACGATGTCCAACGGCAGCCGCAACCGAGTAATCCAGAGTTCGTTCCACGGCGCTGCCGGAACGCTGCTGATGGACCAGAAGAAGTACGAAGACGCGATCGCCCATCTGGAAGAAGATCAGGACAATCCGTTCACCATGGAACTCCTGGTCCAGGCTTATTACCAGACGATGCAGACCGACAAGTTGCACGAAGCCGAAGTCAGGCTCCGCGGCACAAATGTTCCGACCATGGAGCAGGCCATCGTGGTCCCGGCCGCTCGCTCCAAGCGTCCCAATATCTAGCACCCCTGCACTCGAGTCCGGGCTCCTGAATCTGGAGCCCGGAACCCCTCAAACCTCCGGCTTTGGTGTACAGTAGGTGGGCCATTTGGTGTGCCCATGAAGCCTGACGCCGAACGTCGCTCTGGAACTCGTATCGCGACGCGCGTTTCCACGCGTGTTCGCACCCAGCAAGGGACCGCGCATAATGCCGAAACCCGCGACGTCAGCGCGAACGGTGTGTTCCTCTATACCAACTCCAGAATGGAGAAGGGAGCTGACGTCGAGCTGGTCCTGATTCTCCCTCCCGAGCTGACCGCAGGCGAGAAGTGCTGGGTCTGTTGCCAAGCCACGATCGTCCGCGTCGAGGAAAAGGGAACTGACTTCGGGGTGGCCGCCCAGATCCGGCGCATGGACCTCCTCCCCGAAGCCATCATTTGAGGGTTGGGCGGAGCCTTCTCCGATGGCGCAGTTCCTAACGATCGTACGCGGGCGTGCCGATGGATTCTTCTGTAGACTGTGAAAAAGGGCTTCCCTTGCATCGCTTGTGGGTGCAATAATGGCGGCCCTAGAATTGCTCTGGCCAAAACTTAGGATACGGGCGGGCCCAGTATGTTGATCGATAAACTCGCGGCCGGTGTGGTCCAAGTACAGACCCCCATCGGGCCGCGTTATGTCATGCCATCTTTTCTACAGCGAATTTATTTTCTGTGGGTGTTTCGCAATTTTCCCATTCTTCCTCACGCGGTTTTAAGCCGACGCCAACAAAAAATGGTCGATCGCATGTGCAGCGAGCAGGTATTTGCATCGCTGCCATACGTTGACGGTCTGGACGAAGCGCCGGTCATCGGAACTATCGAGCGCAGGCCGGCGATTGGATCTGAGCCACTTCCACCTCGACGTCCGGTTGCTCGCGAGACGTCGGCAATGGCGGCAGAAGTTCAGCAACGCCCTTAGCAATCACCGGTGACCGCTCCAACTGCACGCGGCACGGAGTCCCTGCGTGTTGGCTGTTCACTGTGCATTGAGGTAGCTTTTGTGTGCGAGCTCATTCACAATGTGCGCCCCCACTTCCGCGAAATCGGATGCTATAATTTTTGTTCGCACTTCCCGCCAACCCCACGCTGTGGGCGCGTAGCTCAATTGGCAGAGCAACTGACTCTTAATCAGTAGGTTGAAGGTTCGATTCCTTCCGCGCTCACCACCTTAACCCCTTGCAAGCCCCGTATTTCCGCGGTGTTTGAGGTTCTTTCCATTTCTAACCGTTGCACCGCCAGTCGCGAAAAGTAACGCTCAGTAGCCCTGGGTCCCCGAAAATCCCCCAAGTTTTCTCAGTAGGGTCCCCAAGTTTATTGCCTCACTGAATCGCACCCGGCGTCGCCTGATGCTTCATTGGCGGAATCGTCGTGGCCCTGGCCACTCGCTTCCGAGCCGCGCGCCGGTCTCGCTGCTCATTACGGACCTTTTTCTGGAATGCGTCCTTCATCGTCGGCGGCGTCGGATGGACGTACTTCCGCGTCGTCGTAATGCTGGCGTGTGTCCAGCGACCCGCTGCAAAGTGAAAGGATCCAATCCCGTAAGGCCAAGATTCGTCAATGCTGTATGACGTGCGCTATGTACGCATGCGTCCCAGGGCAAATTCAGGACGTTCCGCATGCGTTCCTGCTGTTGGATCAATGTGAAAGCTGAAACCGGACTGATGCCATCCTCCCGCGTAAAAACGAGATCGGACTTCGATTTCGCCATCCACGCCGTGAGGACTTCCTTGGCACGCGAGGTGATCGGCAGGCTGCGCTTACGGAATTCGGTCTTGCCTTTCCGGATTTGCAGATAGCCGGCATCTGGAGATCTAGGAACTGCTGAGGCTTGGCGAGCAAAAGCCGACGAGATGTCAGGTGATTTCAAACATCATCTTTGTCGATCGCCAGCGCTAGTTCTCGCAAGATGATCGAGGGATAAGCACGGTGCAATTTCTTGAGGATCGGGCAAATAACAGAATCCGTCACCCTTGCCGGTCAAACACTTCGACACCAAGCGCCAACAATTGGCCAAAGGACAGTCGCGTCAAAGTGATCAAGGATATACCGGTGTAAACGTATGGCTAAAGGTGATAGCATTCCGTCCCCCGTTCGCGATGAGGCCTCCTGCTGGTCGGATTTACCGCGCATCCTGCAGCACTATCTCAATCTGTCGGATAAGGAAGGTAATGGGTTGGGCAGGCTTTTCGTCGGTTCTCCCTTTGGTTCACGAGCGTCTTCGTGAAAGCTGTTTGCCGGAAATCGGCACGTACAGTTTGAGCGGCGGTCGGAGGCTAGCGCGACAGCGCGCCTCCTCCGACCCGACTGACGCCGTACAACCACGAGCGCTTGCCAGTTTCAGAAACCGATCGGCGTTGTTGCTACTAGAAGGAGATGCATCTGCTGAGATGGAGCAACCCAGGGCACGACACCAGACGAGCGTCTTCTCTGGCGAGAGGGACTGGATGACGCGAAATAACCCTGCGCATCCGGCGGAGGGAGAAAAATGTTCTTGACATTCCCTTTTATAGAACAGGCCATAGCACGCAAAACCCTCCGGGGGATTTGAGCGTATAGAGGGGATATTACGTCATCTATCGACAGAGTCCGCCACGCAAGGAAAGATTCGCGGGTGTGGCTAGGGAACCCCAACCGGGTAGTGTCTGAGACTAATCTCGGACCCAGATTCATGAACTCTGTTTAGGAGACTGTCCTGCTCCCCTTTCAAATATTGATCAAAGAAGGCCAGCGTTACTTCGACAGTCAATGACAATGAATGGAGTGCGGCTGCTTCTGCTTTGGGATCGTGTGCCGACTCCATTAGCGGTACATCCGTGAAGCTGTCGTGGTTAATCCCAGGTGCTTTGATCGTCACGCGATAGCCGCCGTCTTGGCAATGCCTGAGCTGCTTTTCGACAGCAGCGTCGTGCTGAGCCATTGATTGATTGAAGTGCTGACGAGACTCATGGGCGTGGGCGAGTTCCTTGCTCGTTGGAGGAGCAACGAAGACTTCCTCCAGCAAGAAAGGCTGCTTCGGCGGGTCGGCTCCGGGATAGTTCAACACTGCGCCCTCATCCGGTGCGCCGTCCTCGTTCACGCACGCCCTGATCCGACTATCCAACTGACAGGCGCGTCCAACCGCCCGGCCACCAATCGAGTGCCCCAGTGCCCCCACATGCGTCAAATCTAGTTTGCCAAAAAACGCCGAGTCTTTATCCAGATCGAGCTTTGCGAGTTGATCGAGAGCAAAACTTATGTCCGCTGCCCAAGCCACCAACCCTCGATGCTCAGCTCCGCTATGCGAGCGCGGGGTGCAAATCGGCCTGTCCATTGTTGCCCCAAAGCAACGTCTTCAAGTTGCAAGAGCTGCTAAGCTGCCCGGCAGTTTCAAAGTGCGAAGGGAAGGAGGTTCGAGAGTGCGCACGGCAAACCCTAAAATTCTACGCGCCGAGGTAAGAAAGCTCAGGAATACTCAAAAAGCGCTGCACAATGCATTGAGGCTGCTCTTTGAACTCCTCGAAGAGTATTCGCCAATGTGGTACCAGAAACACAACCACGATCAAGCGAAGGCCGCGCTAAAAAGGGTGGAACGAATTCGCATTGAGCACTACCTGGAAGAACGAGTGACATGAACGGCTAACATTGCTTGTGGAGAAATCGCGCCGACCCTGTTGTCCAAAGGCAATGCGGAGGGGGCGATTCAACTCGAACACCTGTGGGACGAGGTGACGAGAATCCACGGAGTACATACTCTGTGTGGATATTTGTCGAGCACCTTTTCCAACCAACAGAGCGACCCAACTTTCCAAGCGATCTGCAGGGAACACTCAGCCGTTCATGGAACGGGACTGGGGTACTAGGTAACCCTAAAAACCGATTCAGATACTGAAGCAGGCGTGCTAGGGTGCCCAACGTGGTGCTCACGCGCTCTGTGACCGGATAGAACACCAATTGGTATTAATGACCGGATCGAATCAGTTGACGGTTGCTGAGGTCAAGACGCGCCAAGGTCGACTAGTAAATGAACCAAACCAACTTCGATGACGCATAACGATTTATCAGCACAGCAAATCCTCGATGCATTTCACAGCCATGTGGCAGTGCTGGACAGGGATGGCAACATTACCCATGTGAATGAAGCATGGGTTCGGTTCTCGCAGGAGAGGGGCGCACTGCCGTCATCCACGGGTGTGGGCATGAATTACTTTGCCGTGTGCCGCGCACGAGGAGCAACGCCGGAGGTAGAAGAGATTCTGGCTGGTATTCGGGGTGTGATTGACGAGGCTATTCCGCAATTCCGTGCTGAATATACGTGCAATAGCCCCAGAGAGACCTTCTGGTATGAGTTGATGATCAAACCGCTTCCAAAGCCGCACCGGGGGGCAGTTGTGTATCACACCGACATCACGGAACTGAAGAAAGCCAGAGAGGAGTACGCAATAATTTTGAACGGCGCACGCGGAATTCTGTGGCGGGCTAAATTGCCCGGATTTCAGACCATCTTCACCAGCAAACACGTGGAGACTATTCTGGGCTATCCAGTTCAGGCTTGGATTACCCAGCCCGATTTGTGGATCAGTCGCATACACCCGGAAGACCGCGAGTGGGTGTTGGCATATACGGCGCGAGCCACGCAAGCGGGACGAAGTCACGACTTCGAGTACCGCATGATCTCGGCCGATGGGCAAACGGTGTGGCTGCGCAATATTGTCAATGTCGTTGTTGAGAATGGTCGCCCAACGGAGGTGGTGGGCATCTCAGTTGACATCACCGAACGCAAGCGAGCAGAAGAGGCGCTCTCAGGTGTGTCTCTAAAGCTGGTGGAAGCCCAGGAGCAAGAGCGTGCCCGCATTGGCAGAGAGCTTCACGACGACATAAACCAGCGACTCGCAATGTTGGCAGTCGAACTCGAACAACTCCAAGACAATCCAGCTGAGGTTCGCAGCCGAGTACCAGAACTCCGTCAGCAGACGGCAGAACTCTCGAAGGACGTGCAGGCCTTATCGCATGAGTTGCACTCCTCGAAACTGGAATACTTGGGTGTTGCTGCAGGCATCAAGAGTTGGTGCAAGGATTTTACTGAGCGGCAGAAAATAGACATCGAGTTCACAAGCGATGTTTCCAGCACCCTCCCGCCCGACATTGGTCTTTGCCTCTTTCGAGTCTTACAGGAAGCCACGCATAACGCGGTTAAGTACAGTGGAGCAAAGCAGGTTCAAGTGCAACTTCGGGAGGACTCGGGTGAGATTCATCTGATCGTTAGCGACTCAGGCTTCGGCTTTGATGTCGAAGCAGCATTCCGGGGCAAAGGTCTCGGTCTCACGAGCATGCAGGAGCGGGTTCGGTTGGTGAATGGAACGATTTCCATTGAATCGAAGACGATGAGTGGAACGACCATCCACGTTCGCGTGCCGCTCGAATCAAAGCAGGCTTCCCAAAGGCAGGCTGTGTAACGCCATTCGTGGATCCCAGCATCATTGCCATTGTCAATTGACGAGCTTTCGCGATTTGACCAATCTACCGTGGGAACAACCGTTTTCCCTTGCGTCACTTGTGTCATAACGTGGTTTGGCAATTTTGGGACAAAACAAAGCGGGTATCACCGCCCGGATCATTACGTTCTCAATCCAAGTTCGGCATCAAATCTCTTCGAAATGAGATAGCAGGCGCACGCCTGCTTCTCTAGTTTCTTGCGA
>Ga0070713_100003757_pt1 | contig 10047 bp, 10 predicted proteins | sample LARL82metaG_FD_65465 | JGI IMG/M metagenome (GOLD analysis project Ga0070713, IMG submission 65465) | Corn, switchgrass and miscanthus rhizosphere microbial communities from Kellogg Biological Station, Michigan, USA - LAR L8-2 metaG | ecosystem: Host-associated > Plants > Roots > Rhizosphere ... | reverse complement strand
GTAACCAGCCGATATCAGATTGCAGATTTCAGATTTCGGATTGAAACCAAGGAGTGTTCAATCTCTGCAATCTGAAATTAGAAATGTGCAATTCAACTATGCCGGCTTCCAGCGAAGGATCGGCTTTCTTGCCGCCGTGGTTTCATCGAGACGCTTCACTCTCGTTGTGTGAGGCGCGTCGAGAACTGTCTGCGGATCTTCTTCCACCTCTTGCGCGATGGACTTCATGGCGTCGATGAAGAGATCCATTTCTTCCACCGATTCGCTCTCGGTAGGCTCGATCATCAGCGCCCCGGGGACGATCAATGGAAATGCCGTTGTATACGGGTGGAATCCGTAATCAATCAGGCGCTTCGCTATGTCCATCGTGCGCACTCCCTTTTTCGCCTGCAGCTTGTCGCTGAAAACGACTTCGTGCATGCTCGGTGTGTCGTAGGGCAGATCGTAGGTGCCCTCGAGTCCCTTGCGGATGTAGTTAGCATTGAGGACCGCATCTTCGGTGGTTTGGCGCAGTCCGTCAGGGCCATTGGCCTGGATGTACGCTAGGGCACGGACGAACATGCCGAAGTTACCGTAGAAAGCGCGGACGCGTCCGACCGAATGCGGACGGTTATATTCGAAACCGAGTGTACCGTCGGAGTGCGTGATGACCACCGGCTTTGGCAGGAACGGCTCGAGAGCCTTCTTGATCGCGACCGGGCCGGAACCTGGGCCTCCGCCGCCGTGAGGTGTAGAGAATGTCTTATGCAAGTTGAGGTGCATGACGTCTACGCCGAAGTCGCCCGGGCGGACTTTGCCCACGAGCGCGTTCATGTTGGCACCGTCCATATAAAGGAGACCGCCTTTTGCGTGCAAGACGTCTGCAATCTTGTGAATGTCTTGCTCGAACACGCCAAGCGTGTTCGGGTTTGTCAGCATCAGCGCAGCGACGTCCTCGTTCATTTGTGCTTCGAGCGAGGCAATGTCGACCATACCGCGGGAGTCGGATTTCAGGTTTTCGACAGCGTAGCCGACCATAGCGGCAGTTGCCGGATTCGTGCCGTGTGCCGAATCAGGAATCAGGATCTTCTTACGCGCGTTCCCTTTCGACTCGTGATACGCACGCACCATCAGTAGCCCGGTCATTTCGCCGTGAGCACCGGCGGCAGGCTGCAGAGTGATGGCTTCCATGCCGGTGATTTCAATCAGGCATTCGCTCAGCGTCTTGATAATGCGCAGCGCGCCTTGAGAAATTTTCTCCGGCTGATACGGGTGTCCATTGGCAATGCCTTCGACACGAGCAACAGCTTCATTGACCCGCGGGTTGTACTTCATGGTGCAGGAACCGAGCGGGTACATACCGAGATCAATCGCGTAATTCCAGGTCGACATGCGGGTGAAGTGGCGAATGATCTCGATCTCGCTGATCTCTGGCATGTGGCCCAGATCTTTTCTTTCCGCGGTGCCGAGGAGCTTCGCGGTATCGACGTCCGGCACATCAAGTGGCGGCAGCTTCCATGCAGCTTTTCCCGGCGAGGACTTCTCGAAGATCAGTCCTTCGTTCTGATTGACTTGGCACGTGGCTTTGGGTGTTGGATGCTTCATCGCGCCATCTCCTCCACTTCTTCCTTCGCCGACCGAACCGATCGCTCGCTCTCGGCAACAAGACCTGCGGCAGTATCGATCACACTGCGCGTGGTCATCTCGGTGCAGCACCAGAGGGCCGCATTGCCGAGTTCCGGATAAAACTTCCGCAGCGGAAGTCCACCCACAATTTTGTGGCCCAGCAGTCGCCCGTTAATTGCGTACGGATCCTCACTGGTCTGAACGACGAATTCATTGAATCGTGGCGAGTTCGTGAAGAGCACTTTGCCGTGCTTGGCAAACTGGCTCGCAGCATAGGCAGTCTTAGCCAGATTTTGCTTGGCGAGTTCCTTCAACCCGACTTTGCCGTAGACGGCCATAAAGATATTGACCATCAGCGCGACCAGGGCCTGGTTTGTGCAGATGTTCGACGTTGCCTTCTCGCGGCGGATGTGCTGCTCGCGTGTGGCAAGGGTAAGGACGAATCCGCGCTTGCCATCTTTATCCACAGTCTGTCCGACAAGTCGCCCCGGCATCTGGCGAACGTATTTCTCGCGCGTTGCGATCACGCCGCAGTACGGGCCGCCGAAGCCAAGAGGCACGCCGAAAGACTGCGCCTCCATCGCGATGATGTCGGCTTGGCGCGGAGGCTCGATGATACCGAGCGAAACGGCTTCTGCGATCGAGACGACAAGCATGGCTCCGTGCTTGTGCGCGAGTTCGGCAATGGCATCGACGTCTTCAATCGTGCCGAAGAAGTTCGGAGACTGTACAAGAACGCAGGCCGTTTCGGAACTGATAGAGCGCTCAAGTTCTTTGAGGTCGATCCGACCGTTCTCAGCGAATCCGACTGTCGATAGCGGTATGCCTTGATGTGTGGCGTAAGTCGCTAGCACTTCGCGATATTCAGGATGCAGGTTGCGCGCGACCACGACGGAGCGCCGGCCGGTGAGGCGCACGGCCATCATCACGGCCTCCGCGGCTCCGGTCGATCCGTCGTACATAGAGGCATTTGCGACTTCCATCCCTGTGAGCTCGCAGATCATCGTCTGGAACTCGAAAATCGATTGCAGAGTGCCCTGCGAAATCTCGGCCTGGTATGGCGTATAGGCAGTGAGGAATTCGCCTCGGGAGATCAGGCTGTCGATGATGACTGGCCGGTAGTGGAAGTAAGCGCCGGCCCCGAGGAAGCTGGTATATCCGTCGCCGTTTTCGCGCGAGCGCTGGCGGAAAAAGTCGACAATCTCGGACTCAGCCATCTGGCGCGGAATCTTGAGATCCCGATTCAATCGATATTCGGGTGGTATAGGCGCAAACAGGTCATCGATCGACCGCAGGCCAATAGCTTTCAGCATGGCCTCGCGGTCGGCAGGAGATTTAGGCAGATATCGCATAAGGAATTTATATAGATGTATGGGAGGCTCTTCGGGATTTTCGACTGCCGATTGGCGATTGCCAATTTGCTAAGAGGTGGCTGTCTGCGAATTCAATAGGCATTCGGCACTTGGCAATCGACAATTTCAATGTCCTGCCTCTTCGGCGACGAATTTCTCGTAGTCTGCGGCGGAAAGCAAGTTGTTCAGCTCACTAGGGTTCTTCAGCGTCATCTTCAACATCCAGGAACCATGGGCATCCTTATTTACGTTTTCGGGCGACGTAGCAAGATCCCCATTCACTTCGGTCACAGTGCCCGATGCTGGTGCAAACAAGTCTGATACCGCCTTCACCGATTCGACGGTTCCGAACGTCTTTCCGGCAGTCAGTTCGGCACCGACCTTCGGCGTCTCGACGAACACGATATCGCCCAGCGACTCTTGCGCGTAGTCGGTGATACCAACTGTGGCCGAGTTGCCGTTGACCTGGATCCATTCGTGCTCTTTGGTGTACTTGCGGTCTGCGGGATAGGGCATAAACCTTCTAGCTCCTGGCTGCTGGCATCTAGCGGATCTCTGTGAAACCTTGTGTTCTCTGTGGTTAAACTTTCTTCGGCCGCCTATAAAACGGTGTTGGGACCACCACCGCTCCAACACCTTGACCTCGAATCTCTACTCTTACTTTCGTTCCTGTCGTGGAATGCTCGACCGGCACATAAGCCAGCGCGATGTTCTTTTTCAGGAACGGTGCCGGAGATCCACTCGTCACGTAACCGATCTCGCGCCCGGATTCGTCTCGCACCTTGTATCCGTCGCGTGCGATGCCGCGCTCAGTCATCTCCAATCCGACCAGCGTCCGCTTGACGCCAGTGGATTTCGCCCGCTCCAGAGCCTCGCGGCCGATGAACTCCGGTTTTTCCATCTTGCAAAAGCGATCAAGGCCAGCTTCCCAGACATTAATCGTATCGGAAATCTCGTGCCCGTAGAGCGGAAGCTTTCCCTCGAGGCGAAGCGTGTTTCGAGCGCCGAGCCCGCAGGGAACAACATCGAATTCCTTCCCTGCCGCCAGGATTTCATTCCAAACTCGGGCGCTGGTCTTCTCATCTGAGGGGACATAAATTTCGAATCCATCTTCTGCAGTGTAACCAGTGCGTCCCATGAGGACATTCGGCAGGCCGCAGAGTTTTCCTCGAGTGATCCAATAGAACTTGACGCTGCCTAGATCGGCGTCGGTCAACTTCTGAAGAAGATTGACTCCCTTGGGTCCTTGGATTGCGATCTGGGTGAAATCATCCGAGAGATTCTCTACGGCGCAGCCAAATTGCCTTGTATTGTCGCGAACCCAGTTGAAATCCTTCTCGCGTGTCCCAGCATTAATAACGAGCAAGTACTCGTCTTCGCCCAGGCGGTGGACGATTACGTCGTCAACGAAGGTGCCTTGAGGATAAAGCAGCGCAGAGTACTGCGCCTGCCCGATCGCCAACTTCGAGGCATCGTTCATCGAAATGTGCTGAACGGCGTCGAGAGCCTGTGGCCCGGCGAGACGGATGTCTCCCATGTGGCTGACATCGAAGATGCCCACGCCGGTGCGGACCGCCATGTGTTCGTTGATGATGCCCCCGCCGATCGACGCGGGGTATTCGACCGGCATGTCCCAGCCATTGAATTCCACCATCTTCGCGCCCATCGCGCGATGGACGGCGTTCAGCGCAGTTTTACGGACGGTCGGAGCCTCAACGGAAGACAAAATCAACCTCAATCAGCGAGGCAGTGGCTGGCTGCCAGAAGATGTGGATATCCATGTCGGACTGATTACCGTAACACGTTGATTTTCGGCGGGTCAAACGGGGAAAAGCTTCACCGCGGAGGGCGCCGAGGAGCATAGAGTTTCGTGAGTTTGTCATTCCGAGGAGCGTGAGGATATGCCCTTTGCCGGCCGCATCGCCGCTGGCGGCAACTTCAGATTCTTCCTGCCAAAAATCGGCCGATCGGAATGATAAGGGGAGCTCCGAAAAGCGTTGCACAAACACAAATAGTACGATGAACGGCATGCCAAGCACGACGACGACTCTGCACGCTGATCGCCGGAAACGGGCTCTCGAATCGCTGGAAGGTCTGGCTTGCGGGGATGCCTTTGGGGAACGGTTCTTTCTCCCTCCAGATGTGGCAGTCCCAATGATTTCGCAGAGAGCTACACCGGCACCTCCTTGGTTTTTCACCGACGATACGATGATGGCGATTTCGATCGTTTCCACGCTGGAAAAACATGCCGAAATCAATTCCGATTTCCTTGCTCGAGATTTTGCGCACCGCTATGACTCGTCGCGCGGTTATGGCCCCGCAATGCATAAACTGCTCGCAGAGATTCGCCACGGAGGGGATTGGAAGATTGAGGCGCAGGCATTGTTCGGAGGTCAAGGTTCGTTCGGTAACGGCTCGGCGATGCGAGTCGCTCCGTTGGGCGCCTACTTCGCCGACGACCTTGATTCGATTCCAGAACAAGCGGCCCGATCGGCAGTTACTACGCATTGCCATGGGGAGGCCGTTGCAGGGGCGACGGCTGTCGCGTTAGCTGCGGGCTTGGCGTTTCTCGGTAAAGCAAGTCGCGGGAAACACGACCCGCAAGATTTCCTCGAAAAACTACATGCGAAGACTCCTGAGAGCAAAGTCCGAGAGGGCGTTCGAAAGGCGATCGAACTCCCAAAAGGAACCACTGTTGAGAAGGCGGTGTTTGCACTTGGAAATGGAACGCTGGTTTCCTGTCAGGACACTTTGCCATTCACGCTTTGGTGCGCCGCCAATTATCTCCATAGCTATGAAGAGGCGCTTTGGGCAACGGGGCGAGGACTCGGGGATCGCGACACGACATGCGCTATCGTCGGCGGAATCGTAGTCATGTACACCGGAGTGGGAGCGATTCCAAAAGAATGGTTGGAGTCGCGAGAGACACTTTAACGCGTCTCACGGTCGAGCCATTTTTCTACGTGCACGGGCCGCCACTCTTCCAGGGCTTGCAGTAAGGCTTGCGGATTCTCGGCTGACAGGACTAGGGCTCTATTCTGCGCCTTTAGGAATCGCTCTTCGACGGCATGATCGAGCATCGCCAGCAGCGGGCTGTAGTAATTAAGGACGTTCACGATCCCGCACGGCTTCAGATGCAAACCGAGCTGGCTCCAAGTCAGCACTTCGAAAAACTCTTCGAATGTTCCGAACCCGCCGGGAAGCGCAATGAATGCGTCCGACAAATCAGCCATCAGCGCTTTGCGCTCGTGCATGGAATGCACGATGTGAAGCTTCGTGAGCTGCTTGTGTCCGATTTCGCGGGTCATGAGGTGTTCCGGAATGACGCCAATGGCCTCTCCGCCCGACTCCAGAACAGCATCGGCGATAGCGCCCATCAGACCAACATTTCCCCCGCCATAGACGAGCCCAATATTGCGACGCGCGAACTCGGCACCTAGTTCTTCGGCGCACTTGCGATATTGAGGGCGAGTTCCGGCGCTGGACCCGCAGAAGACGCAGATTCGCTTCATGGAGTCATTCTAAGTTGGCCGCGGGTGGAAAAGTCGGCCGATACGAAGCAGCCCTGCGGCATAAATTCGGCGTCGGGATGAGAAAGTTGGAAGAATCTCTGCGGGAATTATCTTCCGAACTGAACCGTGACCCGAGAACCAGCTGCGACGTGTGATCCTGCAATGGGCGTCTGCTGGCGGGCCACTCCACTGCCGACAGCTTCGAGTTCCAAACCGGCATCCTGCGCGGCTTCCACGGCTCCGCGGAATGTTTTGCCGACAAATGACGGAACCTCGATTCCGCCTTGTTCCACATCTAGGACTACTGTGCCGCTAGTTGGGAGCTTTGGTTGCGGAGCATCACTTGCTGGCTTGTTCTGACTTGGTTGTGCCAATACAACAGTTTCACGCATCGCTGCCGGGACTATGCTCGTGGCGCTTTCAGCATCCGCGGGGGTGGGAGCCCGCCCCATACCCGCGGCCGAGTTTGCGGGCTTCGCCGCTTCGTTTACTTCGGCCGTTTCGAGCGGCTCACCTGGGTGATCTGGAGTATCGTCATCCAAGTCTTTGTCTTTGACTTTAGACCGTGCCAGCAGTAGTTGATGTTTCGAGTCGAGCGGCAGATCGTGCGGAACGTGCATGTATTCGAGGACTTGTTGCGAGATGCGACGAAAAACCGGCGCCGAAACCTGTCCTCCCTGATGAAGACCAACCGGAGAGTCAAGAATGACCGCGACAACGACCTGTGGGTTGTTCAGCGGTGCAAAACCTGCGAAGGTGGCGTTGTACTTGGTCTTCGAATAGGCCCCAGTCGCAGGATCAATCTTTTGCCCGGTTCCCGTCTTTCCCCCTACGGTATAGCCGTCGAGCAGTGCCCTGCGGGCGGTGCCCTCCAGAACGACCTTCTGCATCATGGAGCGCATCTCGGCGGCTGTAAAAGAAGAGATCACCCGGTGCGATTCCGCGGGATGGAACGCCACAGTTTGCGGCGTGGCTTGCGGTTCGACGGTTCCAGCGACGATACGAGGCGCGACGTACAGTCCGTCATTCGCCAAAGTTGAGATCACCGCCGCAAGCTGGATCGGTGAAACACCAACTTCTTGGCCAATGGAGATTGCCGCAATCGAAACCTTCGACCACCGGCTAGGGGGCTTGGTGATTCCGCGCGTCTCCCCAGGCAGTTCTATGCCAGTCTGTTGTCCGAGCCCAAACGCTCGAATGTACTTGTAATAGCGTTCTTCTCCGAGGCGCAGAGCAATCTTTATCGTGCCTACATTGCTCGATTCCGCCAGCACTCCCCAAACGGGTAAAACACCATGTGCCTTCGAGTCCCGAATTCGCATCCCGTTGTACACAATCGATCCCATCTGACAATCGAAGAGTTCGTTGGGATTCGTCAGCTTCTCTTCCAGTGCGGCGGAAATCGTCACGACCTTGAAGGCTGATCCCGGCTCGTAGACATAGCTGACAGCGCGGTTGGTTAGAGTCTCGGGCTTGATCTGCTTGCGCAAATTCGGATTGAAGGTCGGCCGATTCGCCAGCGCAAGCACTTCTCCCGTGTGCGGATTCTCGACAATTACGGTCCCTGCGACGGACTGCGTGTCGCGCATCGCCTGATCGAGTTCTTTCTCGGCGATGTACTGGATGTTCTTGTCAATCGTGAGGACGATGTTGTCGCCTGGATCCGGTTGCGTTTCGACGTCTGAAAACCACTGCTTCCGGGCATCGACGGAGATAAACATCTTGCCGGGGCGACCGCTTAGCTGCTCATCGAACTCGTGCTCAATACCACTCTGGCCTGAGTCCTCCATTCCCACGGCACCTAGAACTTGCGCGGCGAGATCACGCGCCGGATAGAAACGCTTCGGCTCCTTCTGGAAATGAATGCCTTGCAGATGAAGCGAATCAATGCGCTGAATGGTTTCGTCGTCGGCCTTGCGGGCAACCCAGCAAAACGTTTTATGTGCTCGGCAGTCTGCGAGGACTACGTTGTAGTCATCGCCAGTGATTCGAGTAACGAGTGCAATTGCCGTGGGAAGATCTTTGACTTCTGTCGGAACGGCAAAGGCGGAGTCGACCATCACCGACATCGCGAGTTCGTGGCCGAACCGGTCGTAGATCACGCCGCGTTTGGCGGCGAGTGGGATGGCGCGTTGCTGCTGGTGTCCAGCTTGCTTGACGAATTTTCCGTAGCTGAAGACTTGTAGGTAAACAAGTCGTGCACAGATCGCCACGCACCAGAGCAGCATGATGGCGCCGAGAAGGTAGAGGCGGGAATTCTTGGCGGTAACGATATTTGTGGGCGCCATATCAAATCACGCATTGTCATTCCGACGATGCGCGTAGCGCAGAGGAGGAATCTGCTTTTCGTCTCCGCGCGGGCGAACAGCGGGGTTCCTCGTCGCATCGCTCCTCGGAATGACAAAGAGCGGTTAGAAAACTTCGGCGGCCCTTACTGACTGGCCGCCTCCACGCATCGCTTCGCTTCCGCGGGACGAACGAATGCGTCCGTCCCTACACAAATCTTATTGCGCGACCACCGTCACCGGCGCGTTGCTCGCCATCACCGGTCCTTGTGCGTCGGTTGCGCTGCCTTCCATGCGGATCACTTGTCCGGGTTCCGGTGGCACGAGTCCCATGCGGCGCGCCAACAGATCGATTCTCTCCGGATCCCGCAATGACGCATCTTCCAGACGCAAAGCACGGTTCATCTCCGTGAGGTTCGTCAGTTCGCGCTTGGCGGATTCGATCTGGTATCCGTACTCGATGGCCTTGAAGTGCTGCCAAGCGTACGTGAAAACGAACAGGAACAGGAACGCCAGCGCAACGCCGAACTGCTTCATCTCGCGGTTTCGCCGCGGATCCTCGACCTTCACGAGGCGTGAATTGTCGATTGCCTTCGCGAAATAGATCTCAGGCGTGCCCGTCCAGAACGACTGCCGCTCTGCTACCGGAACCGCACATCGAATTGTCGCCGCTGCTGCCGCCATTTATGCCGCTCCCTGGTAAGCCTGTTCATCTGTGACAGGAATCTGCATCGTGAAAATTTCGTGCAGCTCTTCGGTCAGGCGCTGCTGGTTTGCCAACATCACAACGCGCTCAGCCGTCATCATCAGATCTTGAATCATTGTGCCCGTATACATTGCTGCTTCCTCAAAAGTGGATTCCTACCACGGAACCCGTGAACCCAGCTTTCAGCTATCAGCCGTCAGCTCTCAGCTACTTCTCTTTCGCAGCGGATCTTCGTCCGCCTACTCGACCTGAACTCTAGACCCGGCACTGCCATGACAGCTCGTGCCGGGACTCCGGCAGGTTTTCCGGAGCTAAACTCTTTCCGCCGCCCGCAATTTCGCGCTGCGGGCCCGCGGGTTACGATCGCTTTCCTCTTCCGATGCCGTTACCGGCTTTTTCGTCAGAATGCGGTAGTACATGTCCTTCATCGCTCCGTCGCGGAAGGCATCCTTTACGATGCGGTCCTCCAGCGAGTGAAAGCTAATCACTATGATTCTTCCCCCTGGTTTCAGGATCTGCGGCGCTGCGGCCAGCAGCGCCTTCAGATCGTCCAGTTCGCGGTTTACGAAGATTCGAAGAGCTTGAAA
>Ga0070713_100003756_pt1 | contig 10048 bp, 7 predicted proteins | sample LARL82metaG_FD_65465 | JGI IMG/M metagenome (GOLD analysis project Ga0070713, IMG submission 65465) | Corn, switchgrass and miscanthus rhizosphere microbial communities from Kellogg Biological Station, Michigan, USA - LAR L8-2 metaG | ecosystem: Host-associated > Plants > Roots > Rhizosphere ... | reverse complement strand
CTGTTGTCGGCGCGGACGGGGCGGGCGAATGTGCATATGCTCGACCACATCAACGTGGACTACTACGGCACGGATACGCCGGTGGCGCAGATGGGGCAGGTGAGCACGCCGGAGCCGACGCTGATTCTGGTGCAGCCGTACGACATGGGAATGGTGTCGGCGATCGAGAAGGCGATCCGCACTTCAAATGTAGGGCTGAATCCGATGAGCGATGGGAAGGTGATTCGCGTGCCGGTGCCGCCGATGACCGAGGAGCGGCGCAAGGAAGTGGTGAAGCAGTTGAACAAGACGCTCGAAGACCACAAGACCGCTATCCGAAATGTCCGGCGCGATGGGAACGATCAGATCAAAAAGGCGACTAAGGACAAACTGATCTCCGCGGACGATGAGAAGCGGGCGAACGATGAGGTGCAGCAGTTGACCGATGCGGAGATCAAGCGGATCGAAGAGATGTGCAAGGCGAAGGAAAAAGAGATCATGACCGTTTAGGTTTAAATGCACCGCTCCGCGCGGGGCGCCACTGCGCGTGAGGCGCGATCTGCCATCGAGGCTGACCGCCTTCGGCGTAAAGGATGTAGGGTCGAGCCTGATGGCTCGGCCCTTTTGTTTTGTGTGGCGGTCGTTCAGACGCCCTGGTAGACGTAGCCGATGAAGGCGGCGGGTTTTTGGCCAAACTTTGCGTCGTAATCAGCGGTGGGTTTGGCGGCTACGGTCTCTTCGAGGGTTTTGCCTTCTTTCTTTAGTTTGGCGACGTTGTCGCGAGAGCCGACGAGCATGTCGTGGAACTCGGTGAGCTGGACTCTGTTCCCGATGGGGCCGTGGCCGGGGATGACGATGGTGTCGGCGCCAGTGGTGGCAAGGTTCTTTTCGGTGGCCCGGATCATCCCGTTGATGTTGCCTCCCGAAGAGTAGTCGATGAAGGGGTAGAAGCCGTTCCAGAAGGTGTCGCCGCAGTGGAGGATGTCGGCCTCGGTGAAGTGGACGGAGATGTCGGTGTCGGTGTGGGCGGGCTCGTAGTAGGTGAGTTTGAGGGTGCTGATGGAGTCGGAGAGCGTGCGGTAGCTGTTGAAGAGGATGGTGGGAAGGGCGCCGGTGGGTGCGGGCGGAATGATGGCTTTGTAGGCGACGATGTTTTGGGTGGTACTCATGCGGGAGCGCGTGTTCTCGTGGGCCCAGATGGTGGCGCCGGCAGAGTGCATCCATTCGTTGCCGTCGGTGTGGTCGAAGTGCCAGTGGGTGTTGATGAGGACCTGGATGGGCTCGGCGTTGATGGCGGCGAGCGCTTCGGTGAGCTGGGGCTGGCAGGAGGCGTAACCGGAGTCAACGATGAGCTTGCCCTCCTTGGCGGCGAGGACGGCGATGTTGCCGCCGGCGCCGAGAAGCGCGGTGACGTTACGGCGGAGGGGAGTGGCTTTGATCTTGTTGTTGGCGTTGGCGGCGCGAGCCCTGGGGAGGAAGTCCTGGGGTAGTGGAGTGGCTTGCTGCGGGGCCTGTTGGGCGAAGAGTGCGGAGGGTCTCAAGCAGGCGGCGGCTGTTACGGCGGCACTGGTGGCGATGAATCGGCGGCGGGAGGTCGCGGAAGAGGAACTCGTCATGAGGATTGTCCTTTGCACCGTCGAAGATACATGGGATCGATCCTGGATTGAAAGGGTGAGACGAAGTTTTGGTTATGTTTCTGGAGATTGCGCCGATGAGGGAAGAACGTGCTTTCGGCTCGGTAGAAGGCCTGGGGAGTTGAGCGTGGACGAGTTTGACGGGCAGGACGAGAGGCGGGGAGTCGCTCCGGTAGCGGAGATCGAACGGCGGAAGCACACGCGTTACGCTGTGGATGCGTGGGCCGAGGTGATGGTGAAGGATGGAACGATGCTGTTTCGCGGGCGCGTTCTGGACGTCAGCGTGGGAGGTTGTTACATCGAGACCGAGGCGAAGTTGAAGCTGGTTCCGGGGACGCCGGTGGAGATGGTGTTTCGGGTGAAGGATAGCGTATTTCGGTGTGACGCTACGAGCAGGATGGTGCGGACCAGGGGCGCGGGGTTTCTATTTGAGGGCATGAGTGCACGAATGCAGCGGGAGCTGCAGGGGCTTCTCCACGAGCTTGGCGGGGAGTAGAGAAGACGGGCCGGCGAGGGTGAAAAATGCGGCGGGTCGTTACGTCGTGTGGTCTACAACGATCTTCCAGCCGTTGTCGGTATTTTCGAAAACGAGGGAGAATAGACCTTCGGCGTTGCCGCCGTCTTTTTTGCTGCGTTCGAGGTGGTATTTGCCGATAACGACAGCGAAGTTTTCGTCGAGCGGATGGACCTCGAGGTCAGAGTAGTTGAGCGTGCCCATGGTGGCTTTGTTGGGGTAGTCGCGCTTGTACTCGTCCAGCAGGCCGGAGAAGCCGCGGGAGACCGTGTGAGTGATGAAGAGCGTGTCAGGGGAGTCTTTGAAGCCGCTGGCGAAGCCGACGAGGTCGCCCTTGTTCCAGGCGTTCTCCTGGGCGATCAGGACCTTGATGATGTTGAGTTCCTGGCGCGTGGCGGTGTGGAGAGGGTCAGGTTGCTGCGCGTTGAGGATCGCCGAGGCAACGAAGGTGAGGCTGAGAGCAGCGAGGCGGAGAAAAGAACGAAGCGTCATAAGAAATCTCGCGGGAGAGCTGGTTTGTTCGGCGTTACCATCAACGTCTGTTTCATAGGACGTGCGTGAGTTCCGGTCGGATTGATAGTAGCCGATCGGAATGCCGGTGGTAAGAGGCTATGAAGAGTCGCCTGATGACGCTGAAGATGCGAGACCGAAAAGACGCGCGGCGACTGCAGCAACAACGCGTTAGGGGCGGTCGTGAGGAGGATGTTCTGTGTGGGCTTTGATGCCGACGGTTGGGGTGATCCAGATGACGGTAACGAAGGCAACCAGGCCAAGCGCCACGCGCGGATGCTGGAAGGCGAGCGGGATCGCGACGAGATAGACAAAGAGGGAGAGCCAGTTTTTTCGTTCGACGGCTTTGTCTTCTGCTTCAAATCTGCCCGCATGGCGCAGACGGCGAGCGATGGCCAGACGCAGGAGGAGAAAGCTGAAGCCGGTAATGATCATGGATGCGATGTAAATAGCGACCGAGAAAGAGTCCAGCTTCTTTTCGAGGACGTAGGAAGTAAAGAAGGGAAGAAGCGAGAGACAAAAGAGAAAGCCCAGGTTGGCGTAGAGGATAAGGTCGTCTGCCTCTTCGGTGCGATGAACGAGATGGTGGTGGTTAATCCAATAGATCCCGACAAAGCAGAAGGAGATGAGATAGAGGCAGAGCGTGGGGAGAACGGCGTGGAGTCCGGCGAGGCCATCCTGGTGGGGAACCTTGAGCTCGAGCACCATGATGGTGATGATGACGGCGATGACTCCGTCGGAGAAGGCTTCGAGGCGAGCTGGCGTGGTGACGTGATGAGGCATCGGCTTCGGGCTTTGTGTTAGGCGTGCTGTCGGGGCGAGGGGTCCGCCTTGGCAGAAGCATACAACGGAGATTGCCGGGGTGAGAGCCGCCCGGTGAACTAGAATTAAGGCATGGGTATGACGCCGACGGAATCGGGCGCGTCTTTGGACGAGATGAAGATCGTTCATGCGGTGTGCTCGCATGACTGCCCCGACTCGTGCGGCGTTCTGGTGACGGTGGATCAGGCGACCGGCAGGGCGGTGAAGATGCAGGGTGATCCGTCGCATCCGGTGACACGGGGATTCCTGTGCGGGAAGGTGGCGAAGTATCTGGACCGGGTCTACTCGCCTGATCGCCTGCTGTATCCGATGCGACGGAAAGCCGGAGCACCAAAGGGGCCGGCAGGGTACAAGGCGGTTCGAGGGCGCGAAGCCGATGCGTTTGAGCGGATCTCGTGGGATGAAGCGCTGGATGAGATTGCGGCGAAGCTCAAGAAGATCGCGGCGGAGTTTGGGCCGGAGAGTGTTCTGCCCTACAGCTACGCCGGAACGATCGGCCAATTGGGATATGGATCGATGGACCGGAGATTTTTTCACCGGCTGGGAGCCTCGCAGCTCGACCGGACGATCTGTTCGACCGCCGGCGGGATAGCTCTGAAGAGTGTGTATGGGGTAAAGCTGGGGACGACGCCGCAGGACTTTGCACATGCAGGACTGATCATCGCGTGGGGTGCGAACGTCCATGGGAACAACGTGCATCTGTGGCCGTTTATTGAAGAGGCCCGGCGCAACGGCGCGAAGCTGGTGGTGATCGATCCGTACCGGACGCGCACTGCGGCGCTGGCGGACGAGCATCTGGCGATCAATCCCGGCACCGATACGGCACTGGCGCTGGGGATGATGCACGTCATTCTGAATATGGGTCTCGAGGACCGTGAGTATGTAGCGCGGTGCACGACGGGTTTTGACGAGCTGAAGGCGCATGCCCTGCGTTCGGAGTACTCGCCGGAGAAGGTGGCCGCAGCTACCGGGATCTCTGCGGAGACGATTGCGCGGCTGGCGCGGACCTATGCGACGGCGGGGCGAGCAGGTACAAAGGGGCCGGCGGCGATCCGGTTGAACTACGGGATACAGCGGAGCGAGAACGGCGGTACTGCGGTGCGGGCGGTGTGCATGCTGCCGCTTTTGACCGGAGCCTGGAAGTACAAGGGCGGTGGGCTGCAGCTTTCTACGTCGGGGGCATTTCCGTTCAATGAAGACGCGTTGCGGATGCCGGAGTTGATGAAGGCCAGTCCGCTGGGACGGGACTCGCGAATCGTGAACATGGCCCAGTTGGGTCAGGCGTTGACTTCGCTGGGCAGCAAAGCTGGAGACGGCCCGCCGGTGAAGGCGCTCTTTGTGTACAACTCGAATCCGGCGGCGATCGCTCCGAACCAGAACGATGTGTTGCGGGGATTCCTGCGGGAGGACTTGTTCACAGTAGTGCATGAGCAGTTCTTTACCGATACGGCGGACTATGCCGATATTGTGTTGCCGGCAACGACGTTTCTTGAAGGCAAGGACGTGCAGGGTGCGTATGGGCACTTGTTCGCGCAGGTGAGCGAGCAGGCGATCGCTCCGCTGGGCGAGGCGAAGACTAACGTCGCGTTGTTTGGCGAGTTGGCGCGGCGAATGGGTTTTACCGAGGACTGCTTTAACGATTGCGAGAATGCGCTGATCGATCAGGCCCTAAGGACCGACCATCCTTGGTTTGCAGGGATCACGCGGGAACGATTGGAGCGCGAGGCCCATGTGGCGCTGCAGTTGCCGGTGGATTCTGCGGGCGACGCACTGCCGTTCAGTACGGCGGAGTGGTTCGAGACCCCGAGCGGACGGGGCGAGTTGTTGCCGGTGCCGGTATTCGCCGCGCCGACAGAGTCGCGGGCACATGCGGCGGAGGGAGCGTATCCGCTGGAGTTTCTGCCACGCAAGGCGGACAACTTTATGAATTCGACATTTGCGAATATTCCGCCGCATCAGCGGATGGAGGCGCGGACGGCTGGGGTGCTCGAAATGCACCGGACCGATGCGGCGGCTCGATCGATTGTGAGCGGAGATGAAGTTGAGGTGTTCAACGGGCGCGGGAGCGTCGCGCTGAAGGCGTTGGTGAACGCGCAGGTTGCGGTGGGGGTGGTGTCCGCGCGGTTGGACTGGAACAAGTTGTCGGCCGGTGGGGGAAATGTGAATGCGCTGACTTCTGAGACGCTAACCGATATTGGCGGCGGGCCTACGTTTTACTCGACGCTGGTTGAGGTGCGGAAGGTTTCAAGGGACTGACGAAACGCCAGCCAGGGCGAGATCGACACGAAGGGGATCGAATGAACGTTGTGCTGCCTGGACTGAGTGAGATTGAGAGTGCTGCGCGGTTGATTTACCAAACCATGCCGGCGACGCCGCAATACAGTTGGCCGCTGCTGAATGTGCGGGCCGGCGCCGAGGTTTGGTTGAAGCACGAGAACCATACGCCAGTGGGTGCGTTCAAAGTTCGCGGTGGCCTGGTGTACATGGATTGGCTGCGGCGCGAGCGGCCCGAGGTAAAGACCGTTGTCTCTGCGACACGGGGGAATCACGGGCAGTCGATCCCTTATGCTGCGGCGCAGTACGGAATTCGCGTTGTCATTGTGGTACCGTTCGGCAACAGCGTGGAGAAGAACCGGGCGATGCGCGCGCTGGGCGCGGAGTTGGTGGAGTTCGGCGAGGACTTCCAGGAGGCGAGCGAACACGCAGAGCGTCTGGAGCAGGAGAACGGGTGGCATCGGGTACCGAGCTTCGATATGCGTCTGGTGACCGGGGTGTCGACGTATGCGCTGGAGCTGTTTACCGCGTGCCCTGCGATTGAGACGATCTATGTCCCCATCGGAATGGGGTCCGGAGTGTGCGGGGCGATTGCGGTACGAAATGCCCTGGGGTTGGCTACGAAGATTGTTGGGGTAGTGTCGAGCCACGCTCCGGCGTATGCGCTGTCGCTGGCTGCCGGCGAGGTGAGGGAGCACGAGGCAGCGACTTTGATCGCGGATGGAGTGGCTTGCCGGAGGCCGGACGCCTCGGCGCTGGAGATTATCAGGACGGGAGTCGATCGCATCGTCATGGCCGATGACGATGAAGTGAAGGATGCGATGCGGGCCGGCTTTGCGGATACTCACAACGTGGCAGAGGGTGCTGGCGCGATCGGCCTGGCTGCACTCCTCAAGGACCGGGCCGCGGGGGGTGCGCGGGTGGCTACGGTGCTGACCGGCGGCAATGTGAGCAGCGAGGTCTACGGCGAGGTGTTATACGGAAACCGCGTTGGTGCGCTTGCCTAAGCCCTCAGGATGGAGTCGGCGATGTACGCTGCGGGGTTTCAGTGCGCGGGATGCGGGGAGTGGGTGGAGACCACGGTGGATGAGTCTGCGGGATCGAAGCAGCAGTATGTGGAGGACTGCCAGGTGTGCTGTCAGCCAAACGTGTTGACGGTGCGATGGGATGGATCCGCGCAGGAGTTCACCATTACGGCTGAGTTGGAGAGTTAGGTGAGATGGTTGGAGTGCCTTTGCGTTGGGGCTTCGTCAAAAAAAGAACAGGGATGAATTTACGCAGGTTAGACGCGGTCTGGTCGGACCTGAATCAAGGGGCGAACTCGCTAACGGCTGGCCGCTCCCATATAATCAAGACTTCGCTTGATTTGAGGGCGGAGCGTCATTTTTAGAGCAGTGAGGGTGTGCGTATCTTTACCGTGAATCGAGAGAGCGGAAGCTCCCTGAACAGCAAGGCCAAACCTGTGTGCACGCGCTCCAGCGGCTCCCGCATTGCTTTTGCCGCGTACTTCTTCGCCGTTGCGGTGGTTGCCGCAACCTCCCTACAAGCCCAGGTAACGCCCGGCCAATCGACAACGCCGCAGTCGTCGCAGGGAGTGGAAACTCTTTGTCAGCCACAGGTTATCGGCAACCGGAGAATCCCCAAGGATTCCGTCCTGGCGAGGCTGTTTAGCCGCCAGAACGATCTGTACGACCCACTGGTGGTTGAGCGGGACTTCAATTCGCTTTGGAATACTGGATACTTCGAGGACGTCCGGATCGAGCGAGTCGACACGCCGAAGTGCGTGCAGTTGATCATTTATGTGGTTGAGAAGCCGACCATCCGCGAGATCAACTACAAAGGACTCAATGCTGTGACGCAGTCCGACGTGCTGGACCGCTTCAAAAAAGCTAAGGTTCCGCTTTCCGTGGAGAGCCAGTACGACGCCACGAAGATCGCGCGTGCCGTCGTAGTGCTGAAGGACCTGTTGGCGGAGCACGGACATCAGTTCGCCACGATTACGCCCGAGGTCAAGAAGATTCCACCGGCCTCGGTCGCAATCACCTTCAATATTAAAGAAGGTCCGACGGTGAAGGTGGGCAAGATTGCGTTTCAGGGCAATGCCAACCTGAGTGACCGTACGCTCCGTGGAGCGATGAGGAATCTAAAGCCGATAGGCATACCTCACTCGATCATTCTGGAGAACTTGTTTGCCCGGACCTTCGACGCGAGCAAGCTGGATGAAGACACGGAGCGGGTCCGATTTGCTTATCAGGACCGCGGCTACTTCAAGGCTCAAACTGGCGAGCCAACGACCCACGTTCGCGACGCCGGCGGGTTGAACCCGTTTACGCTGCGGCCTTCCAAGGGCAAGCGGATCGATATTCTGATGCCGGTTGAAGAAGGCGAGCGCTACAGGCTTGCTGGCATCACCTTTACCGGGAACACGCACGTGCCGAACGTAAAGGCACTGCGGGCACAGTTCGTGCAGAAGGACGGCGAGTGGTTCAACCGCACACTGTTCGGCAAGGGTCTTGACCAGTTGCGCAAGCAATATGGCTCGCTCGGGTATATCAACATGGTCGGAAACCCTCAGCCGAAGATCGATGACGCCAACAAGACCATCACGCTCAATATTGATATCGATGAAGGCAAGCCGTTCTATGTTTCGCGGATCGAGTTTCAGGGCAATACGATCACGCGTGACAAGGTGATTCGGCGCGAACTGCTGCTCGAAGAGGGACAGATCTACAACAGTCAGCTTTGGGAGTTGTCGATTCTGCGGCTCAACCAGCTGAACTACTTCGATACGTTGAAGGTCGACCAGGACTCGGAGAGCCGGCAGAATGCGGACGATGGAACGGTCGATCTGCTGCTGAAGCTGCATGAGAAGGGCAAGAACTCGATTGGTTTGAACGGCGGTATCAGCGGCCTGTCGGGAACCTTCATCGGGTTGAACTATGAAACCAACAACTTCCTCGGACTGGGCGAAACGCTGTCAGTGCAGGCGAATGTTGGCGACCTGTCACGCACCATAAGCTTCGGGTTTACGGAGCCGTATCTGCGGGACAAGCCGATTTCGGTCGGGGCGCAGGTATTTGCCACCAAGTACGATTTCAATCCTTCAAAGAGCCAGTCGACGACGGGGGCGGTCGGAAACTTGTCGGCGGCGCAGCAGTCCCTGCTGACGAACTACAACACGTCGACAACCGGACTAACGCTAACGGCGAGTGAGCCGTTGCGGCATCTCTTTGCCAAGACCGGCGTGACACGCGTCGGCTTGTCCTACTCGCTGTCGCGTGCGACGGTGACGACGTTCAACCAAAACACGACCAACGTCTTCCAGTCGCTTGCGTTCCGGTCGGGGGTCGCCGGACAGAACCAATTGAGCGGAATCATTACTTCGGTGGTCACGCCCAGCTTCTCGTTCTCGAGCCTGGACCGCGCAGTGGGTCCACATCGCGGCAAGGACTTCAATATTGCGGTGCAGGTCGCCGGCGTGGGCGGCAATGTGAAGTACATCTTGCCGGTGGCCAGCTACCGTCAGTTCTTCCCGATGAAGGGCCTGAAAGTTAATCGCGACGGCCGCAATGTACTGGGCTACCGCCTCCAGTTGTCCAACATCACAGGCTTTGGTGGCGAAGTGGCGCCGCCAACACATCGTTTCTATAGCGGCGGCGAGCAGGATATTCGCGGCTTCGACACCCGGTCGGTTGGGCCGTACACGTTTATTCCGAACAAGATTGACTACACGCTGACGAATCCAGATGGGACGTCGGTGCCGATCAACCCGGCGAATCCTGCGCTGGGGAACGTACAGATTCCGCTGCCGATCTACCGCATGGTATCGATCGGTGGAGATACGCAGTTTATCGCCAATCTGGAATACCGCATTCCGATTGTCAGTCAGGTGACGTTTGCGTTCTTTACTGACTTCGGCATGACGTTCGACGCTCTGCCGGGCCAGTTGCGGCAAAGCACCGCGGGACAGTCGTTGATCAGCGGCGCGCAGTACGGGTGCCCGACGATCGTGAACGGATCCTGTTTCGGCGGCAGTCCGGTCAAGTTCCCCGATCTGCTGGCGATCGTTCCAGGCACCAACTATGTGCCGCGCATGTCGAATGGTGCGGAACTTCAGGTGATTCTGCCGATCGTCAATGCTCCCTTCCGCATCTTCTATGCCTACAATCCGCTGCGGCTGTACGAGGATGTTCCGCAGAAGCTTGCGGTGCCGAACTCCGGACCGGACAACGTGAATACGTTCAAGAGCTACTTCCCAACCTCCGGTGCAGGACAGTTCAGCTATCAGCAGGCACTGCAGTTCTATGGCGCCGAC
>Ga0070713_100003754_pt1 | contig 10050 bp, 10 predicted proteins | sample LARL82metaG_FD_65465 | JGI IMG/M metagenome (GOLD analysis project Ga0070713, IMG submission 65465) | Corn, switchgrass and miscanthus rhizosphere microbial communities from Kellogg Biological Station, Michigan, USA - LAR L8-2 metaG | ecosystem: Host-associated > Plants > Roots > Rhizosphere ... | reverse complement strand
CCATCAGGATGTGCAGCCACCGCCAGCTGGGCATGACCGAGGCGATGAAGAACTCGTTGATCGCGGCCACCAGGAAGTAGACGCCCAGCAGCACGCCCACTGTGGGGATCGAGGCGGGGGCGAACCGCAGTGCGATCCAGGCGAGGATGAGCCAAGCGATACCGGTCAGCAGGAATATCCACCAGGGGCCGGCTAGCCGCGCTAGGCCCGCGCGGCTCCTGGACCGGATGGCTGTGCCTTCGTCCATGGTGCTCATGAGCAGCTTCCTTTCTGCCAGGTGGCTACCGCATACGGGACCGTCTGCCGGATGATTTACCCCGTTCCGGGGATTATGACGCCCGGTCGGGAACAGGCATCACGCCAGTGGCGTCAACGTTTGTTGACAGCGAAACGGCTGAGGTCCGTATAGCGCATCTACCCAAGCGGTGAGCCGTAGCGCTTCGGAATTGCTGGGCCTTAAACGTCAAAGTGGACTATTCCCTGTCAGGTGTCCACTGACGATACTGCAACGGCACTTATGCGGCTTATGGGGCATCGTGCTGTGCGTGGCGGTGGTGCTGGCGGCAGGTGAGTTGGGCGGGCTGCATGAGCGGATTGCAAGGTGGTTCGCGCGTGCTGAGCCGCAGGCTGTAGGTGGTCCTTGAGTGATAAGAGCCTCGCGGAGCCGCTCGGACAAGATGTATCGTGTTTGTGTCGGCCAGACCAGGGAAACCAGTCCAGTGGAAGGCGGGCCGAGCAATGTTCGAGAGGTTCACCGACCGGTCGCGGCGCGTCGTGGTCCTGGCCCAGGAAGAGGCCAGGATGCTTAACCACGAATATGTCGGGACCGAGCACATTCTGCTCGGCCTCATCCGTGAGGACGGCGGCGTGGCAGCCCAGGCGCTGGAGTCGCTTGAGATCACTGAGGAGGCGGCGCGCCAGCAGGTCGAGGAGATCGTCGGCCGGGGCCAGGCCGGCCCGGCCAGGGGACATCTCCCGTTCACGCCGCAGGGCAAGAAGGTACTGCAGCTATCACTGCGTGAGGCCGTCGCGCTCGGTCATGGCTACGTCGGGACCGAGCACATCCTGCTCGGCCTGGTCCGCGAGGACGACGGCGTGGCCACGCGGGCACTGAACGGCCTGGGCGTTGACCCGAACAGGATCCGTCAGCAAGTGATCCAGCTAGTGTCCGCCAGGCAGGTCCGCGAGGAGCCAGGAAGCGGCCGCGCTGGCGGCAGGGGGAAGCGCAAGCAGTTGTCTGAGCTTCGCGATCAGCTCGACTCCGTGAGCTGGCGCTTGTCGGTGCTGGAACAACGCGTGGGCAGCGCTCCGGACCTGGCCCAGCTCGACCGGGAGATTGCCCAGATCCGTCGCGACAAGGAAATTGCCATCGACGCGCAGGACTTCGAGAACGCGGCGGTGCTCCGCAACAGGGAACAGCGATTGGTCGATGACAAGGCCGCTCGCCTGCAGGAGTGGGCCGCCCTCCCGTCCTTGAGTGATGAAGTCGAACGGCTCCGTGATCTTCTCCGCCGCCATGGCATCGACCCGCAGGACGGCGTGGCATAGCCTGACTTCGCCCGCCGGGTCGTCCTGGCGCCCCTGGGAGACTGCACGTGTGACGATCACGAATGAAGGCGACCGCCGAGTCCTGCTGCGGCGCGGATTCGCTCTGGAGTGGGTCACGCTGGGGTGGAACGTGGCCGGTATTGTCGTTTTGGCTATCGCGGTTGTCGCGGCCCGGTCGGTGGCGCTGGCCGGGTTCGGCCTGGATTCGCTGATCGAGGTCGGCGCTTCCACGGTAGTGATCTGGGAGCTATCAGGCAGTGGGGAGGAGCGCCAGCGGCGCGGCTTGCGGCTGATCGGCTACGCGTTCGCTGCGCTGGCGATCTACCTTCTGGTCCAGTCCACGGTGGTACTCGCAGTCGGCTATCGCCCGCAGCATTCGTTCCTCGGCATCGTCTGGACCGCGGTGACGGCAGCGGCGATGTTCACGCTGGCGGCAGGCAAGGCCCGGACCGGCCGGGCGCTGGACAACCCCGTGCTGCGGACCGAGGGCCGGGTGACGATGATCGACGGGGTCCTCGCCGTTGCCGTGCTGCTGGGCCTGACGCTGAACGCCGGGCTGGGCTGGTGGTGGGCCGACCCGGCCGCCGGGTACGTGCTGGTCTACTACGCGACGCGCGAGGTCCGGGAGATTTTCGGGCATTGACCCCAATAGCGCAGGGGCACTTATGTGAGTGCGTAGCCGCGTCGCCTGTAGTGGCAGATGCGGGCCTGGTACTGGCGTTTTCGGCGCCATCGGGACCATGACCAGGCGTGTTCGGGGCCGGGCGGGTGCTGGGGGCTGATCTTGGCCAGCAGCCTGCGGATTTCCGCTAGCGTGTAGCCGGTCATGCCCGGGTCGCCGGCGCCGATTCCCCTTTTGACGCCTCGGCGCGGGTGGCGGCGAGCCACGGATCGAGCACCTGTTCCGTTTCTGTTCCGTGAGAGCCCTGAAAATGACGGAAGATGACCGTCGATGACCAGTGGCTTCCTGCCAGGCTAGGCGGATGATCACCAACATATGCGCTAGTAGGCTCCATGTACGTCCGACAACTTCACCATCTTCTTCGAGGGCGGGCGGCGCCGCGACCTGACCTTGACGACTGCTTGCCTTAGCGACCTGGCAGTGTGGCGACAGCGCTCGCTAGCGTCACGCTCCACCAAGCGCTGGACGCGGACCCAGGTACGCGATGGTGCTCATCCGTTCGAAGCCATCGAACTGGACCTCGTCATCCCTGGCGCCGGGCGCCATCCCGAGCGACGTGGATGGGCGAATACCGCATGCAGTGTCTCGCCAAGGAGGCGGGCACTGCAGGCACCGACCGGTGCCTAGTTCCACCTCGCGTGTGACACGCCCTAGGAATTCTGTATTCAGGTTCTCCGTGGTCAGCGGCAGATCGTGCTGCTCCCGGTAACACCTGCGCACCGCAGGCCAGCACGAACGCCGTCAAGACGCTCCTAGCCGCAACAGCCAAGTTAGCTGTCAGTGCACGAAGGCCAGTGATCGGCCGCCCACTCCGGCCAGCCCGGCCACCCCGTCGGCGGACTGGGAATCTCACCCCCATTGAGTTCGGCGGCGTCAGGCACCTGGAACTTCTCCCGCCACTGGTCCAGCTCGGCCTCGCTCATCGGGAACGTCTGATGCGGTGCCGTCGCCTGGCGATGTGCGACGCGGGCGAGCTGAACGTCCTTATCAAGCCGACGCCTCGATCCGCCGCGGTGCGCTCCAGCGGGAGCAGCGGGCTGTCGGTTCGGCAGCCCTCTCGGACCCACTGGTCGGACAGATCCATCGCCCGCACTCGTCGCCCGTCTCCGCGGGGTTGGGCGCGCAGCGGAGGCGAGCCCACGGCGTTTCCGGTGACGAACTGCGGCTCGGCCCGATTCTTTCGGTAGCCGCTGATGAACGTGTTAACCATGATGCGGCGCAGCCAGGCGTTCAGGTTCGTGGCCGGCTGGAACCACCCCGAAGCCGTGAGCGCCTTCGCTAACGTCTCCTGCACGAGGTCTTCGGCGTCAGGGCCTGCTAGAACGGTGTGGGGATGTGCCGTAGGGGCAGGTCGGGCTGGACGTAGCCGCCGGGGTGCTGCCGTCTGGGCAACTTGATGTCCCGGTGGACGAGCGGCTTGTAGGGGACCTGGCTGAGCAGGTGGCTGATGATGTTGAGCCGGGCGCGCTTCTTGTCGTCGGCGTCCGCGATGTACCAGGGCGCCCAGGCAGTGTCGGTGGCGGCGAACATCGCGTCCCGGGCCCGGGAGTAGTCATACCAGTGGCTGTAGGACTTCAGGTCCATCCCCGACAGCTTCCAGATCTTCCGCGGGTCATCGATCCGGCTTTCCAGCCGGCGGGTCTGCTCGCCGGGGCTGACCTCGAGCCAGTACTTCAGCACCAGGATCCCGGTATCGGCCATGGCCTTCTCGACCGCCGGCGCCAGTTCGAGGAACCGCTTGGTATCCTCCGGCGTGCAGAAGCCCATCACCAGCTCGACGCCGGCCCGGTTGTACCAGCTGCGGTCGAAGATCACCACCTCCCCGGCCGCCGGGAAGTGCGGGATATACCGCTGGATGTACATCTGCGACTTCTCCCGCTCGGTCGGGGTCGGCAGGGCCACCACCCGGAATACGCGCGGGCTGACCCGCTCGGTGATCCGCTTGATCGTGCCGCCCTTGCCCGCGGTGTCGCGGCCCTCAAACACCACGCAGACCTTGGCTCCGTTCTCCTTCACCCATTCCTGCATGGCGACGAGCTCACCATGCAGGATCCTCATCTGCCGCTCGTACTCCTTCCGCTTCATCTTCGCGGGCGGCCCGGCTCCGGCCTCCTCACTGCCGGCAGATGATGACGCCCGGGTCTCCGCGTCGTCCCGGTCACGCTCGTCCTTCTTCTTCTTGGCCATCTCGCTACCTCCGATCAATGCGTTGACTTCGGCGCAGGCTTCGAAATGCCGGCAAGGTGCCGCAGCCTGGCCCAGTCCTTCTGCGGCTTCGGCGCCGGGACTCCCGGGCGGTCCCGAGGTACCCAGACGCGGAGCGCGCCAGGGGAGACTGTGCAGGTAACCGGGGTCGGCATCATGATCGACTCGCCGTCGACGCCGACCGGGATCTGCGGCACATCGGCGCTGATCTCGATCTGCTTGGTGGTCAGCACGCTCAGCCCGGTGGCATGTGTGCCGCGGAGCAGGCCAGCGGCCTGTCGCGCGCTCGCCACCGTGACGCCGACGACGCCGAGGATGCCGCGGTCCAGCCGCGCGCGCCGGCCCAGCCCCGCGATATCCCCGGTTCCGTATGGGTTGTTGGACACGAGCAGCGCCTGCGGTGCCTCGATTACTGTGCCGTCCGCTTGCGCGCGCAGCCGTGCTCCGCGGTGGCCTTGCAGCAGGTCAGGGAGCGTATTCAGGGTCGTATTCAGCTTGTCGCCGCGGTAGGCGGGGGTCTCGACGACCTCCGCGTACGCGCCGAACGATGCGTTGTTGACGAACGTCTGGCCGTTGATCACCCCGAGATCCACCCGCAGTTCGACGCCATCGGACAGGGCGCCCAGGCAGGCCGACGGATCCTCGCGGTCCAGGCCCAGGTCGAGCGCGAAATGATTGCGCGTGCCGGCGCTGATCACCACGAACGGGATGCCGTGCTCAGCGGCGATCCCGGCCACCAGGGCCTGCGTTCCGTCGCCGCCGGCGACGCCGAGCAGATCGGCGCCGCGCTCGGCGGCCTCACGGGCGACCTTGGCCACGTCGACCGGCTCGGGGCCGCCGATGAGGAACACCTCGGCCCCGAGGGCTTCGGCCTTGCGCTTGAGGTCGAACTTCTCGACCTTCCCGCCGCCGGACTTCGGGTTCATGATCAGGTACGGGTGCCGGGCAGGCGGCTGGGCCGGGTACATGGGCATGCGCCAGTCCGCCTGACTCCCGGCCAGCGCCCGCCGCGCGGTCATGCCCGCCAGCAGCCAGACCGCGGCCGACAGGACCGCGACCCACAGCAGGTCCCTGAACGCGTAGACGACGATCACTGCGATCGGCGCCAAGACGAAGACCGCGAGTGCCAGCCAGCGCCAGATGCCCCGCTGGGAAAGGAAGGAGTACGCGGCGGCCAGGCTGACGACCGCGGCGGCCAGGCCCACGGCCACCATGGCCAGGCTCTTCAGCCCGGCAAAGACCAGCAGGATCACGATCGCCAGGCCCACGAGCGCGAAGCTGAGGCGCGCCAGCCAGCGCTGGGCAGGCGTACTCATCAGGTCGTTCATGGTTCGATCATCGGCTGTTCACCTCCCTGACGCATCACCCGGTGCAGGGTGGTTAGGCCTGGGCTGCGGGTGCGCGGCAATTACCCCGTCCGGTCTGATGACGGGAGCGTGCCGGGCGGAGCCTTACTCCATTCGGTGCCGGTCTCCTGGCGGAAGGCGGCGACGGCCGATTCGATGGTCGGGTAGAAGTGGCGCGGGTCGATGGTGCGGGTGAGGCCGTAGCGTTCGATCTTGTGCCGTACCGGGTCCTTGAGCTCCGCGAACACCAGGCTGATGCCGTCGGCGTTCAGCGCCTCGTCGAGATCTTCGAGCATGTCGGAGGCGGTGGTGTCCACGTCGGTCATCGGCTCGGCCGCGATAAGGATCCACTTCGGTGGCGGGTCGGCCCGGGCCATGCGCCTGATCTCGTCGCGGAAGGTGGTGGCGTTCGCGAAGAACAGCGGGCCGTCGAACCGGTAGATCACCAGGCCGGGCAGGTGCTCAGCCTCCGGATAGCTATGCACGTCGTGGTAGCCCGCTAGGCCGTCCACCCGGCCGAGTTCGGTGTCGTACGGCCACCACGCCCGCCGGAAGACGTTGAGGATGGACAGGGCGACCGCGATCACGATCCCGGGCAGCACGCCGAGCAGGGCCACGCCAAGGAACGCCGTGATCGACAGGAGGAACTCGGCCTTGCGCTGCTTCCACAGCCGCGCCGTGGCCGGTATGTCGGCCAGCGACAGCGAGGCGGTGATGACCACGGCGGCCAGCGCGGGCTGGGGCAGGTTCCGGAACAGGCCCGGGACCAGCACGATCATGAGGATGATCACTGCGGCCCCGGTGACCCCGGTGAGCTGGGTCTTGGCGCCGGACCGTTCGGCCACCGCGGTCCGTGAGCCGCTGGTGCTGACGGGGAACCCCTGGAACAAGCCGGCGGCCAGGTTGGCCACGCCGATCCCGATCATCTCGCCGTTGCCGTCGATCTCCTGGCCGGTGCGGGCGGCGAACGCCGACGCGGTGGAGATCGTGTCGGCCAGCGACACCAGTACGATCCCCAGCGCCCCGGCGAACAGCGGCCCCAGGTCGGCCGCGTGGACGTGCGGGACGGTCAGCGGCGGGAACCCCTTGGGCAACACCCCGACCAGGCTGACGCCGTGATCGGCGAGGCTGAAGACCGTCGTTGCCGCGATGGCCAGCACGACCATGATCAGCACGGCCGGGATCTTCGGCAGCCAGCGCTGCAGCACCAGGATCAGGACGATCCCGGTGATCCCGACCACGGCCGCGGCGGCGTTCGCCTTCCCGTTGGCCAGGCCCTTGACGAAGTCGGCGAGTTCGCTGAGAAAGCCGTCGGCGTCGACCTTGAACCCGAACAGCTTGGGCAGCTGCCCGACCAGGATGGTCAGCGCCAGGCCGTTCATGTAGCCGATCATCGTCGGCTTGGAGATCAGGTTGGCGATGAAGCCGAGCTTGGCCACGGCCGCCACGGTCATGATCGCCCCGACCATGATCGCGAGCAACGACGCCAGCGCGATGGCCCGCTTCGGGTCGCCGTCAGCGCCGGCCAGCGGCAGGATCGTCGCGGCGATCATCGGTCCCAGCGAGGAATCCGGGCCCAGCACCAGAATCCGCGACGGGCCGACCACCGCGTAGCCGAGCAGGCACAAGATGGACGTGTACAACCCGGTGATCGGCGGCAGGCCGGCCAGCTCCGCGTACGCCATGCCCTGCGGGACCAGCAGCGTGCTGAGCACGACCCCGGCGACCACGTCCTTGCCCAGCCACGCACGCCGGTAGGAGGGAAGGCTCAGACCGCGCGCCAGTTGGAACATCGGCACCACATCTCGGCAGCTAGCGGCACGCATCGTTCATGCGTGCTGACAAGTGTGCCGGTCAGCCGCGCGCACGTCATCACCCGCCCACGGGTGACCTGTGTCGCTCTACCTCCCGGCCGGTGGCGCCACCAGGCTCACGTCGATGACGTCGAGTCCCAAGCCGTTGATTCGCTCCATCAGCCCGGACAGAGCGCCCCGATCGGGCAGCTCGGCCCGGAGGGTGGTGGTGCCGGGTCCGATGGTGACCTCGCAGTCGTCGAACTCCGCGCGCAGCGCGGTGCCCGCCTGGCCAAGGAACGTGATCTCGTATGTCTGTGCTTGCACCGGGTTACGCCTCCCGGGCGTCGTAGTTCTGGTTCATGCAGGTCTCCAGCATGCCGCACACCGGGCTCTTCGTAATCGCCCTATTGGGGGTGACCGGGATTCGGCAGCAAAAGCCCGTACCCCGTACGCAGATCTTTCACCTGCGGAGGGTGATGACCGGCCCGCGGCGCCGTAGTCCAATTACGGCGTGACAGCTGGACGCGGCTCCTTGCGGGGCACGCGGTTCGCGCTGACGAAGTTCCGGCCTCCGACGTCGCCCGCCACGCTCGTCACAAGGTCCGTGCTGCATGACCGGCTGATGGCGGGAGCTGGTCAGCGGCTCACTGTTGTGGCGGGGTCGGCTGGGGCGGGCAAGACCGTACTGCTGGCGGACTGGGCCGCGGCGCGGCCACCCGGCATGACGTCCTGGCTTTCGTGTGACAGGGCCGACGCCGAACCAGCCCGGTTCTGGGCCAGTTTGTTGAGGCGCCGCGGGCAATCGAACCCGGCTTTGGCGCCGATGCCGTCGGCCTGCTGGCTATGAACCGGACGATGTCGGCTGATGTCACCGCGTCGGTCGCCAACGACGCCGCCAGGCTGCCTGCGGGCTCGGCGGTCATCGTGGATGACTTCCATTTTGCGGCTACCGCGGCGGGTTCGGCTATGACCGATCTGGTCGAGCGGTGGCCGGCCGAGATCGTCCAGCTGGTGCTGGCCGGCCGTTATGATCCTCCGCTGCGGCAGCACCGGCTGCGGATGTCGGGCCAGCTGTGCGAGATCCGCGACCGCGACCTGTATTTCTCCCTCGCCGAGAGCCATGACCTGCTGGCGAACTTCGGCGTCCAGCTAGCCGACGCTGACCTGGCCCTGCTTCATCGGCAAAGCGAAGGGTGGCCCGCGGTCATGCAGATGGCAGCGTTGTCCCTGCGCGGCACCACGGACCCGGCACGGCTGGCGCGGGTGCTGGAGTTCCGCGGCCAGGCCATCGCCGACTACTTCGTCTCCGAGGTTCTCGAGCAGCAGTCACCTGAGCTGGCCCCAGTTCATGCTCGACACCTCCATCCTGGTGGGGGTGCTGACCGCAGACGCGTGCGCCGCGGTCGCCGGACGGCAGGACGCGGCGGCGTTGCTGCGCGCTATCGATTCCGCTCACCTGCCATTATCTGGCGGCGCAGCAGGCTGACCGGGCCCTGGCGCTCATACAGGACCGGGTCGTGCCTGATTTCCTGCGCGTCCCGGCGGTACCGGAGCCGCTGGTGCTGAGCATGGCTGACCCATCGATGCTGGCAGAGACCCCGGAACGGCTGCTAGGCCTGGCCGCCCACCTGCTGTTGTCGGGTGATACGGCTCGCGGCGGCGAGTACCTTGACCTGCTTGAGCAGACCGGAAGGATTCCGCCCGGTTCGGAGCTGGCCGCCCGGTTGGCAGCGTTTCAGTCGTTCCGCTACGGGGTGGCCGGGCAGCTGGAAACGGCCGTGCAGAAGGCCCTGGCCGCACGGGCTGCTCAGGACCTGACGCACCTCACCGACGAATGGAACGTCGCCGTCCCGCTGATCCTCGCCCGCATGTATACCTGCCTGGGCGACTTCCCAGCCGCCGAGCGCGAGGCCGCCGCGGCTCTGGCGGCACCCGACGTCGCCGAATCGGTCAAGCTCGTGATGGTGCCAGGTAAGCGGGCGCTGGCCTTGTTCGAGGCCGGATACCTGGCCCAGGCCGCCGATCTGGCCGGGGCCGCCGACGCCGACGCGCAGCCTCTGGGATTCAGCTGGCATTTCTTCGCCGTCGACCATCTGCGCGCGCTGTCCGGCCTCGCTGGAACGCCGCGACCTCGATGCCGCGGAGCATCTCACCGAACGACTGCTGTCGATAACCGAGCAGCGGAGGCCGCTCCTCGAATTCCTGGCGTTGCTCGCCCAAACCGACGAGCAGGAGACGCTGCTGCGCCTCTCGCTTGGCGATACGCAATCCCCCGCAGAGCTGGCCAGCAATCTGCCCGCCGCGCGCCGCGGGCTGCTGCTGGCCGTGTTGCGCTCGCAGCCGGTGCTAACCATGGCGTCCAGCGCAACACGGTGAAGACCCACCTGCGGTCGATCTACCAGAAACTCGCAGTGGCGTCACGCTCGGAGGCCCTCGAGCGAGCGGTCGACCTGCGCCTGCTCTGAGTCCGCGC